>Ga0308165_1002590_pt1 | contig 21102 bp, 18 predicted proteins | sample PhyWR2_FD_201032 | JGI IMG/M metagenome (GOLD analysis project Ga0308165, IMG submission 201032) | Phyllosphere microbial communities from UC Gill Tract Community Farm, Albany, California, United States - DLSLW.R2 | ecosystem: Host-associated > Plants > Phyllosphere > Unclassified | place: USA... | reverse complement strand
CCGGTTAATCCTGCTATCGTAGAAAAGTATTTTCAAGTAGTAGAATCTCCAGATAGAGCGGATGTTGTGCTTGTTTTCTTAGACTCACCGAAAACAGTTGGTTATGCTAGTGATGCTGAGGGAAATGGCTATTTGCCGATTAGCTTACAATATTTACCTTATACTGCTAAATACGCTCGGAAAGAAAGTTTGGCTGGTGAAGACCGTTCCTATTTTGATAAAAGCAATATAGCAGCTAACAATCAAGATATTGAAACGATTATGACAATAAGAAAAGATTTTCCAGACTTACCGATTGTCGTTTCTCTCATGATGAAAAATCCCACAATAGTGAAAGAATTCGAGCAGCTTGTGGATGGAATTATCGCAGATTTTGGTGTCCAAACACAAGCGATATTGAGTGTTTTAAGTGGTGAGGCTACGCCTTCCGGATTATTGCCGTTTCAGATGCCTGCAAATATGGAAACGGTTGAACAACAACAAGAAGATGTTCCATTTGACATGATTTGCTACAAAGATGAACTAGGTCATGTATATGATTTTGGTTACGGCATGGATTTTGAGCATCAAATTAAAGACAAGCGCTTGAATTATCGAAACTAAAATGGTTGAGAGGTTGCTTTTGCTCCCACCGTTTATTCGCATTCTAGGTGACTGAGGTGTAACTCGCAGAGTTATGTCTCAGTCACTTTTCCTTTTTGCCAAACAAATCGTTAAACAAAAAGAAGCTTCCATGCTATAATCATAAAAAATGATACAGGTTTTAAAACTGTATTATAAAATTTTGTATTTAGTGATTTTATTCAATGAAAAATTCTTTCTTAAGGTTATTTATATGTAATGAAACACTATTGAATAGGGAGTGTAACACGTGGCGGATAAAAGCAGAAATGGTGCTGAAGTGATTGTAGAAAGTTTAAAAAATCATCAAGTTGATTATGTCTTTGGGATTCCAGGAGCAAAGATCGACGGCTTGTTTAATGCATTAGTTGATGACGGCCCAGAATTAATCGTAACGCGGCACGAGCAAAATGCTGCATTTATGGCGGCAGCGGTTGGACGCTTGACCGGACATCCTGGCGTAGTAGTTGCAACAAGTGGTCCAGGTGCCAGTAATCTTGCAACAGGTTTAGTCACAGCAACAGCAGAAGGTGATCCTGTATTGGCGATTGGCGGTCAAGTGAAACGGCGTGACTTGTTAAAATTAACGCATCAAAGTATGAACAACGCTGCCTTATTTGAGCCAATTACAAAATATAGTGCAGAAATTCAAGATCCAGAAACTATTTCTGAAGTGTTAGCAAATGCTTATCGGTTGGCGAAATCGTCAAAAAGGGGAGCCAGTTTTATCAGTATTCCTCAAGATGTAGTGGATAGTTCAGTTGAATCAGCTAGTATCAAGCCGCTAAGTGATCCAAAAATTGGATCAGCTTCACCTGAAGACATTCAGTATCTGTCTGAATTAATTCAAGGAGCTGAGTTACCTGTTTTATTAGTTGGCATGAGAGCATCAACTGCAAAAGAAGCAAAAGCAATTCGTGACATTGTTGCCAAAACCAAAATTCCAGTGGTGGAAACATTCCAAGCAGCAGGTGTGATTTCTAGACAATTAGAAGATCATTTCTTTGGACGAATCGGCTTGTTCCGTAATCAACCTGGCGATATGCTATTAAAACGTAGTGATTTAGTCATTGCGGTTGGGTACGATCCGATTGAGTATGAGGCTAGAAATTGGAACGCAGAAGGGGAATCTAAAATTATAGTAATTGATGATACACCAGCTGAAATCGATCAATATTTCCAACCAGAAAGAGAATTGATTGGCGATATTGCACAAACATTAACGGTTCTTTTACCAAATATCGAGGCTAAAACGTTGTCAAAGAAAACAAGAGACTATTTGAATGTCTTACATGAGAAATTAGTTAAACGAGATGATATCAAAGAACGAGCGACGAATGGCTTGATTCATCCTTTGGAGGTTATTGAAACGTTACAAACTATTGTGACGGACGAGATGACGGTTACGGTGGATGTAGGCAGTCATTATATTTGGATGGCTCGTCATTTTAGAAGCTATGAACCGAGACATTTACTTTTTAGTAATGGTATGCAAACACTAGGTGTGGCACTTCCATGGGCGATTTCTGCTGCGTTAGTTCGTCCGAATACACAAATCATCTCTGTGTCAGGAGACGGGGGTTTCTTATTTTCTGCCCAAGATCTTGAAACAGCAGTTCGTAAAAAATTGAAAATCATCCATTTGATTTGGAATGATGGGCGCTATAATATGGTTGAATTTCAAGAACAGCTAAAATACCATCGGATTTCGGGTGTAGACTTTGGACCAGTCGATTTTGTGAAATACGCTGAAGCTTTTGGTGCAAAAGGCATAAGAGCAGAAAATAGTGATGAACTAAGAGAGGCAATTTTAACTGGTATCAAAACAGAAGGTCCAGTCGTGATCGATATTCCAATTGATTACCAAGACAACGAAAAACTTGGTGAAACGATTTTGCCGGATCAGTTTTATTAGAAAGGTGATAGCAATGACAAAAGAAGCAATTTTATACCAGCATGGGACGCTAGGTGCATTAATGGCTGGTTTAATGGATGGTACGGAAACAATTGCTAATATTTTGGAAAAAGGTGATTTTGGGATTGGCACTTTAGCTGGCCTAGATGGAGAACTGATTATTCTAGATGGAAAAGCGTATCAAGGGAGAGAAGATGGTGCTTTGATCGCCATTAATGAAGAACAAAAGACCCCTTATGCAGCAGTAACGAACTTTAAGCCGACAATCAAGTTTCCCATTGAACACTCTGCAAATAACCTGCAAATCAATACGTTGATTCGTGAACAATTAAAGAGTGAAAACCTTTTTCACGCAATCAAAATTCATGGGAAATTTAAAGAAGTACGTATACGAGCAATGCCTAAGCAAGAAAAACCATATAAACGATTAGTTGAAGTGTCTAAAGAACAACCTGAGTTTGTTAAAAGAGATGTTTCTGGTACGATCATTGGCTTCTTTACTCCTGAATTGTTTCAAGGCGTTGCGGCAGCGGATTTTCATTTGCACTTTATTGACGATGAGGAGACGTTTGGTGGTCATTTGATGGATTTTGAATTGGAATCTGGAACAATTGAAATCGAATCAATGGATTCTTTATTGCAGCATTTTCCCAAAAATGATGAGACATTTATTCATACTGAAATCGATTATGCTGATTTGGATAAGGAAATTCAAGAAGCAGAGTAAAACTTGCCTAAGACAGTTGGTCAAACCGTCTTAGGCAAGTTTTATTTGGCAGCGATTTTTTTCGCTTTTTCAGTATTCGCAAAATGAAGTTTGGCATATTTACTTAGTAATTCGATTCCGCCTTTGGCTAATATGGCAGCTGCAACTTTATCCGAAGTGGCGCCAGCTCCAGAAGGAACGTTCATTCCTAATTCTTTTGATTCTTTGTCTAGTTCTTCTAAGAAGGCTGCTCGGCTAATAATCGACGCAGCTGCAACTGCGACATGGTATTGTTCGCCTTTGGTAATAAAGTACAGCTTTTCAGTGACCTGATTTTGTTCACTGCGAACATACTTTTTATAATTGGTTTCTGGTGTAAATTGATCGATCAAGATGGCTTCTGGTTTTATAGGGGCAATCTCTTTCAATAATAAATAAATAGCCTGATTATGAAGAGCGACTTTCATATGGACTGCATTGTATTTAGGCTGGATTTGATTATATTTTTCTGGTTCAACAATTAGCAATCTGTGTGGGATCAGCTCTTTAATAACTGCAGAAAGCTTTACGATCTGTGGATCAGTCAACTCTTTTGAATCTCTAACACCAAGTGCTTTTAACTTTGTAACCATTGTTTTATCTACATAAGCAGCACAGACTGTGACAGGTCCAAAATAACTACCGTTACCAACTTCGTCGCTACCTAAGACAGAAAGCTGACTAAAGTTGGCAGGCAATATCGTTGTCTTTTTTGAAGAGGCGTTATGCGCTTTTTTACCGGGCACAGCGTTTCCCCATCTAGCGGCAGCTTTTTCAGCATCAGGTCCTTGAAAAACGATTTTACCTGAGGTGTAGGCGGTAATAGTGGTGCTTCCGACTTTTGCTACAAAATCAGTATAAGGAACAGTTTTATTTAGTAGATTATTTTTATAAAAGGCGTGCATTTTTTTTATCGTATCTTTCGTAACTTTAATTACCTGTGTTTGTGACATGGAGGTACTCCTTTCAAATCTTCCTATTCATAGTAAAACAAAAAAATAGAAAAGTGAAGTAAGATTCTTTGATAATTTGAAAAAGTAAATGAAGAGAAAAGCCAGTTTAATAACCTAGATTTGAGTTTTCAGTCAATCTATGATAGAATACATTATAAGTAATGATACTAGTTTGAGTGAGCGGATTTCTGCTCACTCTTTTTAATGGAGTAACATAAAATAATAGTTGTTGAAACGTTGATTTAGTTCACTTTTCAATATTCAGTTATGTGAATCAGCCCTTTTCAATCAGAGTAATAGAGCACTCGACAAAGAAATGTCGAAAGTCAAAATACCTGTTTTTTATTAGAGCTGCAATATATACTCCGCTTTTCTATTGTCTAGTTGTATGAAGCCGTTTTTAAGCAACACCTCGGCACGATTCATTCTTCTTTTCTAAAAACTAGTACGTTACATAAATCTCGAAGGAGGCGAAAATTTTGAGTAGTGTTGTGGAAACTGTTACCGAGTTAGTCACACCAATCTTAGAAAAACAAAATTTTGAACTTGTAGAAGTCGAGTTTGTCAAGGAAGGAAGAGACTGGTTTCTCCGTGTCTTTATTGATAAAGAAGGCGGTATTGATATCTTAGATTGCGCACTTGTCAGTGAGCAGCTAGATGAAAAGCTTGATGCTATGGATCCAGATCCGATTCCTCAAGCGTACTTTCTGGAAGTGTCCTCTCCGGGAGCTGAACGTCCGTTGAAGAAGGAAAGCGACTATGAACAAGCAGTTGGAGAATACATTCATGTTTCACTTTATCAAACAATTGATGGTGAAAAACAATTTGAAGGTGTCTTAAAATCAGTTGATAAAGATCAGTTGACCTTGACAGTCAAAATCAAAACAAGAGTCAAAGATTATACATTTGAACGAAAAAACATTGCAAAAGCTCGTTTGGCAATTCAGTTTTAATCAGTAAAAATAAAAAGCAGAACGTTCCAGTTTTTGCTTATCACAGGATGCAAGAATCGACTCATAAGAAGTTGATCCGCTCCGTTCACCTTTCATTTAGACAGTAGGAGGAAATGATAAAAAAATGAGCAAAGAAATGTTAAATGCACTGGATGCATTAGAAGCTGAAAAAGGTATTTCTAAAGAGATTGTGATTGACGCATTGGAAGCAGCCTTAGTTTCCGCATATAAAAGACATTATGGACAAGCACAAAACGTTGAAGTCGAATTTGATGGAAAAAAAGGAAACATCCATGTTTATGCCGTTAAAGAAGTAACAGAAGAAGTATTTGACTCACAGCTTGAAGTATCGTTGAAAGAAGCAATGGAAGTCAATAAAGCGTATGAAATGGGTGACAAAATTCGGTTTGAAGTAACACCCAAAGATTTTGGCCGCATTGCAGCGCAAACAGCAAAACAAGTTATTTTACAACGCGTTCGTGAAGCAGAAAGAAACATTATCTACAACGAATTCAGTGCATATGAAAATGACATTATGCAAGGAATCGTCGAAAGACAAGACCGTCGTTATATTTATGTAAACTTAGGCAAGATCGAAGCAGTGTTATCTAAACAAGATCAAATGCCAAATGAATTTTATCAACCACATGATCGTATCAAAGTGTACGTTTCAAAAGTTGAAAATACCTCAAAAGGTCCGCAAGTTTTCGTTAGCCGTAGTCATCCTGATTTATTGAAGCGATTATTTGAACAAGAAATCCCAGAAGTGTATGATGGAATAGTAGAGATCGTCAGTATTGCTCGTGAAGCGGGTGACCGTTCTAAAGTTTCTGTCCGTTCAACTGATTCCAATATTGACCCTGTTGGAACGTGTGTAGGACCAAAAGGACAACGTGTTCAAGCTATCGTGAACGAATTAAAAGGGGAGAATATGGATATCGTTGAATGGAGTGAAGACCCAGCTGTTTTCATCAGCAACGCACTGAATCCGGCCCAAGTAGTCGATGTTATCTTTGATCCAAACAACAGCAAAGCTTGTACAGTTGTGGTTCCTGACTATCAGTTATCACTTGCTATCGGTAAAAGAGGTCAAAATGCACGTCTAGCAGCAAAATTAACTGGCTTTAAGATCGATATCAAACCTGAATCTGAAATGGAAACTTATTATGCTGAACAAGCAGAAAATCAAGCAACCATTGAAGAAGATGCATTTGACGAGGCAATCGTGGCATCTGACATGACTGCAGATGATTATGAAAATGTGGCATTTGAAGAAGAAACAGTAGAAGACGAAGAACAAGTTTAACGATTTGGAGGGAATGAAATGAAAAAAAGAAAAGTCCCGATGCGTAAATCTGTTGTTTCAGGTGAAATGAAACCGAAAAAAGAATTAGTTCGAATCACACGCTCTAAAGAAGGTGAAGTTGCAATCGATCCCACAGGTAAAATGCCGGGTCGAGGTGCTTATGTTTCACTTGAACCTAAAGAAGTCCAAGCTGCATGGGACAAACGAATTTTAGATCGTGTGTTGGAGACAACATTAACGGATGTTTTTTACCAAGAATTATTAGACTATGTTGAACACCAAAAAGCACGTAAAGAGCTGTTTGGCAATGAATAAAGAAAAAATATTAAATTTATTAGGTTTGGCTATGAGAGCTGGAAAACTAGTGACCGGTGAAGAATTGACAATCGGTGATATCCGTAGTAATAAAGCAAAATTTGTTTTTGTTGCCTCAGATGCTAGTGAAAATACAAGAAAGAAAATTAAGGATAAATGTTCTTATTACAATGTTCCATACAATGAGTCGCTTTTACATGCAGAATTAAGTCACGCAATCGGTAGAACGCGTATGGTGATCGGCATCAATGATCAAGGCTTTGCGACCAAGTTCAAGGAACTAATCAAAGGTTAGGAAGGTGATTGCATGGGGAAAAAAAGAATTTATGAATTAGCAAAAGAAATCAATCAATCGAGTAAAGATGTTGTTGAAAAAGCACATGCTTTAGGTATGGATGTGAAAAATCACATGGGCGCAATTTCTTCTGAGGACGAATCAAAACTTCGCAACTCATTTGGAGGAAACAAGCCTGCACCAACACAACAAAAAACAGCAGCAAAACCACAAGCAGCACAAAGTGGTCAAGGACAAACAAAACCAGCAAATCCAAAACCAGCTAACCAAAATGGAAATAGACCAAACCAAACTCAACAAAGACCGCAACATCAAAACGGACAACAAAATCGTCCGCAGCAAAACAATCAAAACCGTCCAGCGCAACAAGGACAACAAAACAATCAAAACCGTAACAACCAAAATCGTAACATGCAAGGAAGCAGCCAAAATATGACTCAAAACCGTTCAAACCAAGGACAACAAAATCGTCCGCAGCAAAACAATCAAAACCGTCCAGCTCAAACAGGACAACAAAATAATCAAAACCGTAACAATAATCAAAATCGTCCAGCGCAAAGCAATACGCAAAATACGAACCAAAATCGTCCAAACCAAAGTACAACTCAAAATCGTCCTGCACAAACAGGACAACAAAACCGTCCGCAACAAGGACAAGGCAACACTAATGCACAAGGAAATCAAAACCGTAATAATACAAACTCTGGAAACCGCAACAATAGTTTTGGCGGAGGAGGCGGTGGTCAAAATCGTAACCGTAACGGCTACAATAACCAAAACCGCAACAGATTCAATAAAAAAGGCAAAAAAGGGAAATACCAAGAATCAACAAAACCAGCAGTTCCTGCTCGTAAATTCCGTGAATTGCCAGATGTATTAGAATATACAGAAGGAATGAACGTAGCTGATATCGCAAAGAAAATTCACCGCGAGCCAGCTGAAATTATCAAAAAGTTATTTATGATGGGCGTTATGGTCAACCAAAACCAATCACTAGATAAAGAAACAATTGAACTATTAGCCGTAGATTATGGCATGGAACCACAAGAAAAAGTTCAAGTTGATGTCGCTGATATCGACAAATTCTTCGAGCCAGAAGCGTTAGTTGAAGAAAATCTTGTAACACGTCCACCCGTTGTAACCATCATGGGTCACGTTGACCATGGTAAAACAACATTGCTTGATACATTACGTAATTCACGTGTAACCTCAGGCGAAGCAGGTGGGATCACGCAACATATTGGTGCCTACCAAATCGATATCGACGGTAAACCAATTACATTCCTAGATACACCAGGACATGCTGCGTTTACAAGTATGCGTGCTCGTGGAGCTGGTATCACAGATATTACGATTTTAGTCGTTGCAGCAGATGATGGTGTTATGCCACAAACTGTCGAAGCGATCAACCATGCGAAAGCGGCAGAAGTGCCAATTATTGTGGCAGTCAATAAAGTGGATAAACCAGGTGCTAACCCTGATCACGTAAAACAAGAATTAAGTGAACACGGCTTGATTCCAGAAGAATGGGGCGGAGATACGATCTTCGTAAACATTTCAGCTAAATTCAATCAAAATATTGACGAGTTACTAGAAAATATTCTATTAATTGCTGAAGTAGAAGACTTGAAAGCTGATCCAACCCAACGTGCGATTGGTACAGTAATCGAAGCTCGTTTGGATAAAGGAAAAGGACCTGTTGCGACATTACTTGTTCAGCAAGGTTCATTACGCGTTGGTGATCCGATTGTTGTCGGAAATACATTCGGACGTGTCCGTGTGATGACTAATGATATCGGCCGTCGTGATAAAGCAGTAGGACCTGCAACACCAGTCGAAATCACTGGTTTGAATGATGTGCCGCAAGCAGGCGATCGTTTCGTAGTCTTTGAAGATGAAAAAACAGCTCGTCAAGCAGGTGAAGAACGTGGCAAACGTGCACAACTTGAACAACGTTCATCAAATAATCGTGTAACATTAGATAACTTGTTTGAAAGTCTAAAAGAAGGCGAATTGAAAGACGTTAACGTGATTATCAAAGCAGATGTACAAGGGACGGCTGAAGCTCTTGCAGCAAGCTTACAAAAAATCGAAGTTGCTGGTGTTCGTGTGAAAATCGTTCACTCGGCTGTTGGTGCAATCAATGAAAGTGACGTGACACTTGCTGCAGCAAGTAATGCGATCATTATTGGGTTTAACGTTCGTCCTACACCGCAAGCAAAACAACAAGCAGATCAAGAAGAAGTTGATATTCGTCTACACCGTATCATCTATAAAGCAATCGAAGAAATCGAAACAGCGATGAAAGGGATGCTTGATCCTGAATTTGAGGAAAAAATTACTGGTCAAATGACGGTTCGTGAACTTTACAAAGTATCTAAAGTTGGAACGATTGCTGGTTGTTATGTCACAGAAGGTTCTATCCGTCGTGATAGTGGTGTTCGTGTGATTCGTGACGGAATCGTTATCTTTGAAGGCAAACTTTCTAGCTTGAAACGCTTCAAAGATGATGCCAAAGAAGTGAAACTTGGCTTTGAATGTGGTGCGATGGTTGAAAACTTCAATGATCTTAAAGTTGACGATGTAATTGAAGGCTTTGTTATGGAAGAAATCAAACAATAACACCAAATAAAGTAAGAAAGAAGGAGAAACAGTATGGCAAATTATCGTGACCGCCGAGTAGGTCAAGAAATCATGCGTGAAATCAATGATATATTGAGAAAACGTGTCAGAGACCCACGTGTGCAAGATATTACAATTACCGATGTTCGAGTAACTGGCGATCTGCAACAAGCGACGATTTATTACAGTTTGTTATCTGATCTAGCTTCTGATCACCAAAAAGCGCAACAAGGATTAGATAAAGCCAAAGGATTGATCCGTAAAGAATTAGGACAGCATTTAACATTGTATAAAACGCCGGAACTGATTTTTGAAAAGGATGAGTCTGTTCAATATGGTAATCATATTGATGAATTGATTCGTAAATTGAATCAAGGAGAATAAAAAACGCAGTGAAATTGTGTATCACTAGAGCTGGAGAGGATGATCCTCTTCAGCTTTTTTAGTCTATTTCTAAAAAGAATAGCAAGAGAGTAAGATTTTCTTGTAATAGACTTATTTTTTGTAATTAAACTGAAAGAAAATGTAACAAATTTAACAATTAAATAAGACGTATTTGTGCTATCATATTAGAATACGAGTATCGTTAAGAAATTGTTGAAGAAAATGGAGGGGCAATAGTGAAGAAAAAAAGCTTGTCATTATTAATTGTTAGTTTGGTTACAGTTGGAGGCACAATAGTGCCAATCAGTTCATTAGCTGAGACGACTGATAAAAAAATAGAACAGCAAGATAAAGAAATTTCTGCTTTAAAAGAAAAACAAAAAGGTGTAGCAGCACAAATTACAACCTTAGAAAATGAAATTTCTTCGATTTTTGATGATGGAATTGCTCTAAATAAACAAAAAACAGCTTTAACCGAAGAATCTGAACAACTAAAAAAAGATATTGAAGCATTAGATATACGTATTAACAAACGTACCGAAGCAATTCAAAAACAAGGTAGAAATGTTCAAGTAAATGGACAAGGTACACAAATTCTTGATATGCTTTTAAACGCTGAATCAATTTCAGACGCAGTTGGTCGCGTCCAAGCGATTTCATCAATTTTAACAGCGAATAATGACTTAGTGAAACAACAAAAAGAAGACAAAACACTTGTTGAAACTAAAAAATCAGATATTCAAAAAAACTTAGCTGATATTGAAGAAGCAACGGTTCAGCTTGAAAAAGAAAAAGAAAATCTTGTGGCAAAGCAAGCAGATTTGAATGTATTGAAGGCAGAGGTAGATTCAGAAACATCCGGAGCGGAAAGCTCAAAAAATACCTTGCTGAAACAACAACAAGAAGCACTAAAAGCGCAACTTGAAAGTGAAGCAAAAAAGAAGACGGAGAAAAAAGCAACAGCATCTAGTCAACCTGAAAAACAAGCTGCTCAAAGTCAAGTAACAGATGAGCAGACGACAACAACTACTAACAATACAACAGACACAAATAATACAGGAGATACCAATTCAAGTGGAAGTAATTCAAACAATCAAGAAGTGACAAAACCTTCCGAAACACCTAAGCAGCCAGTGGTACCACCTGTTACTTCTGGTGACGCAACATTCCAAGCATTAAATGCCTTACGTACAGCTAACGGATTAAATCCAGTTAGTTGGGATGCAGGACTTGCAGCTGCAGCGACTAGTCGAGCGGCAATCATGCAAAACTATCAAGTGCCTTCAGATCACTGGAATAGAGGAGACGAAGTGATTGCGTTCATGTTCGCCCCAGGAAATTCTGTGATCATGGCTTGGTATAATGAAACGAATATGTCATCACCATCAGGAACAGGTCACAGAGACTGGGAAATGAATCCTAATATGACACGAGTTGGATTTGGTTATGTAGGAGATGTAATTGTGGGACATTCTGCTTAGTCCTTACTCTTTACTACAAATGAATTCAAGCAAAAAACACACGATCGGAGCGTAAGATAAGACTATTACTTAGTTTTATTTTATGCTTTTTTAGTTTTAGAAAAAATAGACTATTCAATGGACAAAAACAGTCATGCTTTAACTAGAACTTACTTTTAAAAAATGAATTTCTGAGTTCTTCTGTGCTATAATAAATAAGTTAATAATCTAATGGAGGAAAACAATGGACGGTATTTTACCTTTATGGAAAGAAGCTGGCATGACAAGTCATGACTGTGTTTTTAAACTAAGAAAAATTTTACATACGAAAAAAATCGGTCACGGCGGTACATTAGATCCAGATGTATCTGGAGTGCTACCTATTTGTATCGGCAAAGGAACGAAGGTAATCGAATATATGGTGGATTCTGGGAAAACATATGAAGGCGAGATTACATTAGGTTTTTCTACGACAACGGAGGATGCAAGTGGAGAAATCGTTGAACAAGAGACACTTGCCCAACCTTTTTCAAACGAAGAAATCGACGCCGCAATGAAAAATATGACTGGTACGATTACGCAAATTCCACCTATGTTTTCTGCAGTCAAAGTTAATGGTAAGCGTCTTTATGAGTATGCTAGAAATGGTGAAGAGGTTGAACGCCCAACCAGAAAAGCGATGATTTATTCTTTTGAACGTCTAAATGAACCTGAATTCGATGCCATAAAAGGAACTCAAAGCTGGCGATTTAAAGTGGTCTGTGGTAAAGGGACCTATGTTCGAACCTTGTCTGTGGATACAGGACTTATTTTAGGAGTGCCCGCACATATGTCTGACTTAACTCGAACTGCAAGTGGCGGCTTAACAGCAGAGCAAAGTTTAACGTTAGCGCAAGTGGCAGAAATTGTGGAAAAAGAGACGATCGATGAGACATTGCTTCCAATCGAAATAGCAATCGAGCGTTTTCCAAGAATTGATTTATCTGAAAAACTTTATCAAAAAGTGAAAAATGGGGTCCGTTTTACCCCTGATGAACTCGGCTTAAAAGAAATGCCACGCGATTTAGTAGCATTATTTTATCAAGAGCAAGTGGTAAGCTTGTATATGGCCCATCCAACGAAACCCAATGTATTAAAACCTAGCAAGGTGCTAAGAAATAATTAATAGAAAGAAGTTTTATCATGCAAATCATTCCAATTAGACATCCGTACACTATAGACCAAATTCCAACGGATGAAGTCGTAATGGTCTTAGGTTTTTTTGATGGTGTTCATCGTGGACATCAAAAAGTGATTGAAACAGGAAAACAAATCGCGCAAGAAAAAGGCCTGAAATTAGCTGTAATGACCTTTAATCAGCATCCGTCTATCGTTTTTCAAAAAGTCTTGCCTGAAAATATGAAATATTTAAACAGCTTAGAACAAAAAGAACGATTGATGGCAAGTAAGGGTGTAGATATTTTATATGTAATTGAATTCACTTCCGCATTTGCTCATTTAGCGCCACAAGAATTTGTGGATCAATACATTGTCGGCTTACATGCCAAAGTGGCAGTATCTGGTTTTGATTATACATACGGTCCTAAAGAGATTGCCGATGTTGCTCACTTACCAGATTATGCTAAAGAGCGTTTTGAGATTGTTACTGTGAGCAAAGAAGAGCTTGACGGTGCAAAAATTAGTTCGACACGGATTCGTGAATTAATGGAAGCTGGCAAGATGGAGGAGGTCACTGAGTTATTAGGTTACGTCTATGAAACAGACGGAACGGTTGTTCACGGTGATGCTAGAGGTCGTTTATTAGGATTTCCTACTGCAAATATCAAGGTGAAAAGTACTGTGCGCCTGCCGCGAATCGGTGTTTATGCTGTGCAAATTCAAATAGGCAATAAATGGTATGTTGGTATGGGATCGATTGGGCATAATGACACGTTTGGTGATGGTCGTGATCTCACAGTTGAAGTATATATTTTAGATTTTCATCAAGATATATATGGGGAACAGGTCACTGTTAGGTGGACTCATTATTTACGCGATCAGGTTAAATTTGATGGAGCAGAAAGTTTGATTGTACAGCTGAAACAAGATGAACAAGATGCAGCAAATTATTTTTTATAAGCTTTTAGAGACTGGTTTAATATTTACCAGTTTTAAATAAAAAGACTAAATAGTCAGCCGATTTTCAAGGCTAACTATTTAGTCTTTTAGTTTACATTAGTGATAATGAGCGGAACAATGTAGAACTTGTTTCTTTTTGTTTTGTTCGTTGACAAGAGAGTTTAGTTAGTGATGATAGAATTTTCTGTAAATGAGAAGACATATACGTATTTTAGGAATAAATAGACATGACTCGAAGTGGGAGGCTTTACAAAAGTAACCCCTGATCAAAAACAAAAATCGTTAAAGCGTTGAAAAAGAATGAACAAACAGTTGGCTTTATGGGAGACGGAATCAACGATGCTGGAGCGATGAAAGTGTCAGATGTTATTGTATTACAAAAAGACTTGATGGTTTTAGAAAAAGGTATTATATCAGGTCGACGAGTCTTCAGCAATACAATGAAATATATCAAAATAACCGCAAGTTCTAATTTTGGTAATGTGTTTTTTGTTATTCCAGCAAGTATCTTTTTACCGTTTCTACCAGTAGCATCAATCCAATCACTCTTTTTAAATTTGGTTCATGATACGTCAGACATGTGTGGCTCGTGGGATATCGCGGGTGCTGAGTATGTAGAAAAAACTAAAAAATGGGAAGCTAAATCGATGGGTTCATTCATAAGATGCTTTGGCCGGACAAGTTCGATTTTTGATATCGTAACGTATTTATTTTTAGTCAGATTGGTCAAAAAAATCTATATGAAAAAATATCGAGAATTGTTATAGAAAAAATAATGTTTATTTGCAAAATAGTATAACGAATGAATGGCATTTTGAGCTCTTTAAAGAATTAAATTGCCATTTTGTTTGTCTCTAATGGGTAATGAGTGATTATTGACTCAATTTAAACTATTTTATGGCTGAATATGTTAAGATAAGAGGCGTCTTCTATAGAATAGTCTATAAATTAGAGGACTTGTAAATTGGAGGAATAAAAATTGAAAAACAAAAATACAAAGATTTCAGCTTATATACATATCCCGTTTTGTGAACATATCTGTTTCTACTGCGATTTTAATAAAGTTTTTCTGGAAGGTCAACCAGTTGATGAATATATCCAAAGCCTTTTGAAAGAGATTCGTCTGACCAAAGAGCAATATCCCAGCAAGACGACCGAAACGATTTACATAGGAGGCGGTACGCCAACTTCTTTATCAGCTAAACAGTTAGATGTATTATTAAAAGGTGTTCGTGAATTACTGCCGATCGACCCAGCAAATGAATTTACTATAGAAGCTAATCCAGGTGATCTAACCCAAGAAAAGCTACAAGTGATGAAAGAATATGGGGTAAATCGGTTATCCATGGGGGTTCAAACTTTTGATAATCAGCTGTTGAAAAAAATTGGACGCAAACATACTGCAGAAGATGTCTATGAGACTATGAAATTTTTAGAAAAAGAAAATTTTTTAAATGTGAGTATTGATTTGATCTATGCCTTACCTGGTCAAACGCTAAAAGGTTTTCAAGATACCTTGAAGCGGGCAATCGAACTTGACTTACCACACTATTCACTTTACTCTTTGATTTTGGAAAATAAAACAATGTTTATGAATTGGGTTCGCCAAGGTCGCCTACAGTTGCCAGATCAAGATGTGGAAGCCCAAATGTTTGAAGAAACAATTATTGCAATGGAAAAGGCCGGACGTCATCAATATGAAGTAAGCAATTTTGCTTTGAAAGGCCAGGAAAGTCAGCATAATTTAGTTTATTGGAATAATGATCACTACTATGGTTTTGGCGCAGGAGCAAGCGGCTACTTAGGTCATACTCGTTATCGAAATCATGGACCGATTCAGCATTATTTAAAACCATTAAAAGCAAACCAGCTACCCACTGTTGAAACAGAAATCCTGACATTGAATAATCAAATGGAAGAAGAGCTGTTCTTGGGTTTGCGAAAAATGAATGGTGTGTCAAAGAGAAAATTCGAAGAAAAATTTGGACGAGCGTTAAATCAAGTCTACAAAAAGACGATTCCTGACTTGGTTCAAAAAGGTTTGTTGCTGGAAAGTGACGGACATATAAAATTGACTGAACAAGGGCTTTTCATAGGGAATGACGTATTTGAAGCATTTCTTATTGATAAAGAAGAATAAGCTTAAGCTGTATGTTTAAGAACGAAACTAAGCATTAGTCTGCTTTAGTTTCGTTCTTTTTACGGTTTTTAGCACTCGTATACAAAGAGTGCTAAAAAATGTGTTTTTCTCTTGACAATTCTAACAGAACTTGCTATATTAATAATTGTATTAGCACTTGAATAACATGAGTGCTAATGAAGGGTGGTAACTATGATAACAGATAGACAAAAGAATATTTTGCGACTTATCATCCAAGAATACACGAATACAGGGACACCTGTAGGATCAAAGAAGTTGATGGAAGAAGGAATCAAGTCAAGTTCTGCAACGATCCGCAATGACATGAAAGCCTTGGAAGAACATGGGTTGCTATTAAAGACACATTCTTCTTCAGGTAGAATACCTTCAATGGATGGTTATCGCTACTATGTGGATCATCTACTAAGTCCGACAGAAGTTGAGCATGATGAATTAGAAACGATTCGTCATTCTTTTGGAAGAGAGTTTCATGAGATCAATGATATCATTGAGCAATCTGCTGAAATTCTTTCTAATTTGACTAGTTATACCGCTTTTTCTTTAGGACCAGAAGTGAAAGAACGAAAGCTAACAGGTTTTCGAATTGTTCCGCTGAATGAGCGGCAAATCATTGCGGTGATTGTCACAGATAAAGGCAATGTTGAAAGCCAAGTATTTGCAATTCCAGCATCAGTCTCCAGTCAAGATTTGGAAAAAATGACGCAAATTATCAATGATAAGCTTGTTGGTCAGCCTTTACTGACCGTATATCATCGTTTGCGAACGGAAATCCCGATGATTTTACATCGTTATTTTCAAACACCAGACGGCATGATGCGTTTATTCGATGCAATGTTAGGTCATGCATTTGAAGAAAAAGTATTTGTTAGCGGACGCATGAACGTGCTAGATTTTGGTTTAAAAGAAGACATCAATCAATTAAAGTCAGTTTACTCATTTATGAAAAATACAGATGCGCTTACACATTTGTTAACGACTGAAGATCAAGAGGATTCAGCGATTGCTATTCGAATCGGATCGGAAATCGGAAATGATTTACTGGATAACATGAGTATGATCACGGCGACATATGAAGTATCTGGACACGGTAAAGGAACGATTGCTCTATTAGGTCCAACAAGTATGCCATATTCAAAAATGTTTAGTTTAGTGGATGTATTCCGCGATGAGCTAGCTTCAAAACTTGGTGCTTATTATCGTTTCCTTGATGAATAGCCATAAGTTGAAAATATAGAATTCTAATTAATTCTACGAAATTGAGAAGGGAAGTTGCCAGAGTGAGTAATAAAGAAGAAACGAATGAGGAATTACAGGAAGAACACATGGAAGCAATCGATGATTCCGGTGTTTCAGAGGTAGAAGCCGAAATGACAGAGTTAGAGAATGCCAAAGCAGAATTTTCTGAAATGGAAGATAAATTCTTAAGAGCGCGTGCCGAAATTGCTAATATGAGCAATCGTTTCAAAAATGAGCGTGAACTTTTAGTTCGCTATCGTTCACAAGATTTAGGTAAAAAATTATTACCTTCACTTGATAATTTAGAACGTGCGATGGCAATCGAAGTTGATGATGAACAAGGTGCAAGCCTGAAAAAAGGCATCTCGATGGTTTTAGAAAGTGTACAGGCTGCTTTGAAAGAAGAAGGCATCGAAGAAATTCCAACGATGGGTGAAGTTTTCGATCCTAATTTACATCAGGCAGTTCAAACGATTCCAGCGAGTGATGAAACACCAGCTGATACAATCGTTGAAGTCTTACAAAAAGGCTACAAATTACATGACCGCGTTTTACGAGCAAGCATGGTAATTGTTGCGCAGTAAACAACAAGATAAAATGCTTGTATTATATAAATTGAAAAATCAAAAATTAAAATGAAGATAGGAGATCATTAATTATGAGTAAAATTATTGGTATTGACTTAGGAACAACAAACTCAGCAGTTGCAGTATTAGAAGGCGGAGAAGCAAAAATCATTGCAAATCCAGAAGGAAATCGTACGACACCTTCAGTCGTATCATTCAAAAATGGTGAAATCCAAGTTGGTGAAGTCGCAAAACGTCAAGCCGTGACAAATCCACATACAATTGCCTCAATCAAACGTCATATGGGCGAAGCTGGCTATAAGGTAGAAGCTGATGGCAAATCTTATACACCGCAAGAAATTTCTGCAATGATCTTGCAATATTTAAAAGGGTTCGCAGAAGATTATCTTGGTGAAAAAGTGGATAAAGCCGTTATCACAGTTCCAGCTTACTTCAACGATGCACAACGTCAAGCAACAAAAGACGCTGGTAAAATCGCTGGTCTAGAAGTAGAACGTATCGTAAACGAACCAACAGCTGCTGCATTAGCATATGGTTTAGACAAAACAGATAAAGACGAAAAAGTATTAGTATTTGACCTTGGTGGTGGTACATTTGACGTATCGATCCTTGAATTAGGGGATGGCGTATTCGACGTATTATCAACTGCCGGAGATAATGAATTAGGTGGAGATGACTTTGACAACAAAATCATCGACTATATGGTAGCAGAATTCAAAAAAGAAAACGGTGTTGACTTATCTAAAGATAAAATGGCTGTTCAACGTTTGAAAGATGCTGCTGAAAAAGCGAAAAAAGATTTATCAGGTGTAACATCAACACAAATCAGCTTACCATTTATCACAGCAGGAGATGCTGGTCCATTGCACTTAGAAATGAACTTAACTCGTGCGAAATTCGATGAATTAACAAGTGATTTAGTAGAACGTACAAAAACTCCAGTACGCCAAGCGTTGAAAGATGCTGGTTTGAACCCATCTGAAATTGACGAAGTAATCTTGGTTGGTGGATCTACACGTATCCCGGCTGTTGTAGAAGCTGTACGTAAAGAAACAAACAAAGAACCAAACAAATCAGTAAACCCAGATGAAGTAGTTGCAATGGGAGCTGCGATCCAAGGTGGGGTTATTACAGGTGATGTGAAAGACGTTGTATTATTAGACGTAACACCATTATCATTAGGTATCGAAACAATGGGTGGCGTATTTACTAAGTTGATCGATCGTAATACAACGATCCCAACAAGTAAATCACAAGTATTTTCAACAGCAGCGGACAATCAACCAGCTGTAGATATTCATGTATTACAAGGTGAACGTCCAATGGCTGCGGACAATAAAACATTAGGTCGTTTCCAATTGACAGATATTCCAGCGGCTCCTCGTGGTGTGCCTCAAATCGAAGTAAGTTTTGATATCGATAAAAATGGTATCGTAAACGTACGTGCAAAAGATTTAGGAACGCAAAAAGAGCAAACAATCACAATCAAATCTTCTTCAGGTTTATCAGACGATGAAATCGAACGTATGGTGAAAGATGCTGAATCAAATGCTGAAGCTGATAAAGCACGTAAAGAAGAAGTTGATTTACGTAACGACGTTGACGCTTTATTATTCACTGTTGATAAAACATTGAAAGAATTAGAAGGTAAAGTAGACGCAGACGAAGTGAAAAAAGCAGAAGATGCTCGTGATGAGTTAAAAGCAGCTGTTGAAGCAAACGATATCGAACAAATGAAAGAAAAACGTGATTCATTAAACGAGATCGTTCAAAACTTAACTGTAAAACTTTATGAACAAGCAGCGCAACAACAAGCAGAAGAAAATCCAGAAGCTGCACAAGGTGGAGCAGACGATGTTGTAGATGCTGACTTTGAAGAAGTAGAAGGCGACGACAAATAATCCTTGATCGTTAACAAGCTGGCAAAGACCAAAGTCATCGCTTTGGTCTTTGCCTATCTTTATTTCTAGATAAAGATAGGCAAATCAAGGGAAGCTATTTTGCTTTTACTTAATTTGTGGTATGATTACAACGATGTTTTTATACAAATAAGTTGGCGTCGATCCTATTTTAGAATAAATGGAATAATAGTTGGAGGGGAACTAATGGCTACGAAAAGAGATTATTATGAAGTGCTTGGCCTTGCCAAAGGCGCTTCAGATGATGAAATAAAAAAAGCGTATCGTAAGCTTTCAAAACAATATCACCCAGATATCAATAAAGAAGCAGATGCAGAAGAAAAATTCAAAGAAGTTTCAGAAGCCTATGAAGTATTAAGTGATCCACAAAAAAAATCAGCCTACGATCAATATGGACATGCAGGCACTGATCCCAATTATGGCGGTGGCGCTGGTGGTTTCGGTGGTTTTGGCGGCGGCGGATTCAGTGGTGGCGGTGGTTTTGGTGGTTTTGAAGATATCTTCGATTCTTTCTTTGGCGGCGGCTCACGTAGTGTCGATCCAACTGCACCAAGACAAGGGGCTGATTTACAATATACTGTCAACCTTAAGTTTGAAGAAGCGATATTTGGTGTTGAAAAAGAAATCAAATATAACCGTGAAGATAACTGTGAAACCTGTGGAGGAAATGGTGCCAAACCAGGAACTCATCCTGAAACTTGCCACAAGTGTCATGGTTCTGGCTCGATCAATGTGGAACGTCAAACTCCACTTGGCCGAGTGATGAGTCGTCAAACCTGTGATGTGTGTCATGGTACTGGAAAAGAAATCAAAGATCCTTGCCCAACCTGTCACGGAACGGGACATGAGAAAAAAGCGCATAAAGTCAAAGTTAATGTTCCAGCTGGAGTAGAAGATGGACAACAAATGCGTTTAGCTAATCAAGGAGAAGCTGGTGTAAATGGCGGACCTTACGGGGATCTTTATGTTGTATTCAGCGTAGAAGATAGCAACATTTTTGACCGTGAAGGCTCAGAGATTTACTATGATTTACCATTAAGCTTTGTTCAAGCAGCACTTGGTGATGAAATCAAAGTACCAACTGTTCACGGAGATGTAAAATTAAAAATCCCTGCTGGTACTCAAACAGAAACGAATTTCCGTTTACGCGGTAAAGGGGCACCGCGCTTACGTGGCGGAGCTAATGGTGACCAGCATGTCAAGGTTAAAATCATTACGCCGAAAAACTTAAATGAGGAACAAAAAGAAGCCTTACGCACATTTGCTAAAGCTGGCGGTCAAACTGTAAGTGAGCAGCAAGAAGAAGGTTTCTTTGATAAAATGAAAGATGCCTTTGGCGGAAAGAAAAAAAAATAAAATAAAAGACTTCTCAACTTGTACTAGAGTGAGCCGACCCCCAAAAGTTAGACCCAAAAATCTAACTTTTGGAGGTCTTTTTGTATGGCAAAATATCGTTTAGAATTCAAATTAAAAATTGTTCAAGAGCATCTTGAAGAAAAAAGAGGAATAAAT
>Ga0308165_1002588_pt1 | contig 21113 bp, 19 predicted proteins | sample PhyWR2_FD_201032 | JGI IMG/M metagenome (GOLD analysis project Ga0308165, IMG submission 201032) | Phyllosphere microbial communities from UC Gill Tract Community Farm, Albany, California, United States - DLSLW.R2 | ecosystem: Host-associated > Plants > Phyllosphere > Unclassified | place: USA... | reverse complement strand
AAATAAATTCAGCAGGACGACCGTTCATGCAGAAGCCTGTAAAACAGCAGGTTGCCAAAAACGTCAATGGTAGTTTTAATTTTTAGCAAAAAATCAATATGGCATGACGTTAAAGGCTGAAAGAGTCTTAAGCGTTCTGGTTAACCGCCGCGTCACCCTGTCCCGTACGTACGCTATGGTGTGGACACATCTCGTTTTTTGCGCCGTCATTCCCGCGCAGGCGGTCCCGTACGTACGGGATTAATGCTCGGCGCCCAATTTTTTGCGCATTAGGATCCCCAGCCAAGCTGAGGATGACGACCGTTCTTAGAAAACGCCATAAAACGTGTTGTCATTTTGATGATTTCAGCTCGTAAAACAATGTTTCAAGATGTGTCCACACGATAGGTACGTACGGGATCAGGGCCTTTATAGCATGAAAGATGCTGAAATAAATTCAGCAGGACGACCGTTTATGTATGAACCTATAAAACAGCGTGTTACAAAAAACGTCAATAGTAGTGCAACGCCCGCCTGACCGGATGGGCAGGAAGGCTCCCCAAGCGATGAAACCCAGAACGCAAAAACCCACTGCCAAAAAAGACGAGTGAGTGGGCAAGAACGGAAAGATATAGGTTGCAGATGCTTCGGTTCCTCGGCATGACAAAACCAGTGTTATCATTGGTAGCTTAACTGGGGATTCTAATACAAAAATAGCGCAACGTCGTGGCTTAGTTTGCGATTAATTAACCTTTTCACTAACACAACAATTAAAGCGAAACTAATAATTTACTTCTTACCTGTAAGTTGAATAAAATAGCTGAAAGAAGTGGGTTTGGCATAAACCAAATAAGGTTCTAACGGTTTCGGTCCGCAACCCCACGAGCCTACGCCGAGGGTTTTGTGGCTGATGCATAATACTGTTCCCTTACTTTGTGGCAAATCTATTTTGTACTCTACATTTTCCATTTCCTCATCGCTGTAAGGTAACGCAGCAACCTGTAACAGGTTATCTCCTTTTTTAACCGTTAAACCCTGCCCGTTGCCTGCCGAGATCTTTGCCCAACGTACATCTTCATGATTGCCGCTTTCCATCGGTTTCTCATATGGCGTCATCTGTTGAGTTACACTGCTCGAATAGTGGCCTACGTCGAAACCGCTTTTCCTGTCGGCATAGTTTTCCATTGGGCCGCGTCCAAAATATTCCATTTTGTCGAGGTCCCGATCCAGAAATAACCGAACCCCTATTCTGGCTAATATCAACTTCGGATCATTAAAGTTCACCTCGTTTTCGGCCTTAATCACGCCGTTTCCATTTATGGTGTAAACTACGTGATGGTGAACCACGAAATTGTCTTTTCCGGTGCCGGTTAAACTTACCTTTATTTGAACGCTATTGGCCGACAACTGCGTAGCGCTGACCTGGTCTGTTACCCAGTTGATGGTTTTAAGTCCTTTTTTCTCCCAATCTTCATAAGCCCACATATCGTCTTTACGGTGGGGCGCACGCCAGAAGTGCAGCATCGGGCCACCACTATCGCGAAGAATATTCTTATTGTCTTTTTCCATTTTGGAAAAAGTACCCTTTGCTTTATCAAACTCAAGGCTGAAATCGCTTCCTTTTATGCTAATGCGTTCTTTTGAATCGTTAAGGCTTAAATTTCCGCCAGCACTCGCCTCAGTGGCCGGAATGGCAATTGGCAACTCCAACTGTTGAGCAGCTACCTCGTAACCTTTTTTTGCCCAGTTTTTATCTGTTGATAGATCGAACGAAACCCTTAAAAAATACGCTGATCCCGGTTTTGGTTTAACCGTAAACGGAATCGTAATATCCTTTTCCGCCCCGGGATTAATTGAACCAGTTTGTAAAGAACCTGAAGATAACGTTTCGCCATCTTCGGTAATTATCCATTTGCCGGTAAGCGTATTTAAATTGGTAAACTGATATCGGTTTTTAATCGTTATTACGCCTTTACTTAAATCTTTCGGTAAAATGCTAACCCACTGATAGGCATGCTTTAATTCTGGATAATGAGGTTTTAACGAACGGTCGGAGAATACCACGCCCTTGTGAATAAAATACTGATCGTTAGGATATTCACCAAACCCGCCTCCAAATGCTGTTATCGGGTGCTTCGGATCGCGGTTATTGTAAATTCCCTGATCTTGCCACTCCCAAATTGCACCACCTAATAAAGCCGGATATTTATCGAACAATTCGTTGTAAATATCAACCGAGCCCATCGAATTAAACATTGCGTGTGCATATTCGCATAAATAAAACGGTTTGCTAAGTCTGGTATCTGTAACCCGGCTTTCGAGGCTTTTTACATCAGTATACATTTGGCTATCAATATCGGCGGGATTGTTTTTGCCAATGCCAAAACCTTCGTAATGGGTTGGCCGGGTCGGATCTATTGCCTTTATCGCGGTAAGGGCCGCCCTAAAATTTATTCCTCCGCTTCCATTCTCATTGCCTAAAGACCATATCACTACGGATGCGTGGTTTTTGAAACTTTCGGTATTGGCAACGTTTCTATCTACAATAGCTGCCTTGATCCTCGGCTCATCGTTAAATTCGTTCATGGCTCCGTGGCACTCCACATTGGCCTCTGCCACCAGATAAAGCCCATATTCATCACACAGCTCATACCATCGCGGATCGTTGGAGTAATGGCTGGTACGCACATGGTTACAATTGGCCTGCTTAATTAATACAATATCCTTAATCATCTGCGCTTCGGTAACTGCATGGCCAACATCGGGCCAGTTCTCGTGCCTGTTAACGCCTTTTAATTTAATGGCCACGCCGTTTACGGTAAATAAGCGGCCCTTAATTTCGATGGTTCTGAAACCCGTTTTTGCCGATAAAGTTTCGGTATTGTTTTTTCCGTTGCCAAGCGTAATTACCGTTGTGTATAATTTAGGTGTTTCTGCAGTCCATTTTTCGGGATTAGCAACGTTGAACTTTAAGTTAACGACAATTTCCTCGCCCGGTTTCAATGCCCTAACCAACGCCTGACCTTTGGCGCCCACTATAGCATTCGTTCCGTTATACAACATTGCGGTTAGACTGTTTGGTTTAGTGGCGGTAGTACCATAGTTTCTAACTTTCGCAGTTACAACAACCTCGGCATTTTTGTATTGTTTATCGAGATTGGTTTTTACGAAGAAATCGCGAATGTGTTGGGTGGGTGCACTCCAAAGGGTTACATTTCTAAAAATGCCGCTTAGCCGCCACATGTCCTGATCTTCGAGGTAGCTCCCTGTAGTAAACCGGTAAACCTCTACCGCAAGCGTATTTTTGCCGGGCTGCAGATATTTTGTTAAGTCGAATTCTGCAGCATTGCGGCTGTTTACGCTGTAGCCCACTTTCTTACCATTTACCCAAATAAAAAAGCCTGCATCAACGCCATCGAAAGTGATAAAGACCCTGCGCCCCTTCCATTCTGTTGGCACCGTAAAATCTCTGCGGTAACTTCCTACGGGATTCCGTTCGTGATAGGCGGTAAAATTTTCAGGCGGCGTACTCATCACGTGAGGAAAGTCCTTTTGAAAAATATAATTATAATTACTGTAATAAGGCGTACCGTAACCCTCAACCTGAAAGTTGGAAGGCACCTTGATTTCTTTCCAGCCAGAAACATCGTAATTCGGCTGATAGAAATTTACAGGTCTTTTTTGAGGCCAATCTACCCAGTTAAACTTCCACATTCCATTTAAGCTTCTGCTGAACGACGAAGCATGTCTGTTTGCGGCCAATGCTTGCTTTAAATTTGCGTAAGGCATCAACGTAGCGTGTGCTGCTTCTTTGTTTATTCCTATGTTTTCGGGATCTTCAATTTCCTTCGGAACCGATGCCGTGTCTTGCGTGGATAAGAAGTTCGAACCTGGTTGTTGATAGCTGAAGCTCATTTTTGTTATGAAGACGAAAATCGATAACACTAAAACTTTAAGGAAGTTCATAAAACGTTTTACTGGTTTAAATTGAGGTTAGATTTGCTGCATTACAAAGGAATGAATAAATGCTTAAGTTTTATGTTTGCAAAGATTAAATTACAAATAGCAGAACGAGAGCGCTATCAATTTAAAGGCAAATCAGCGCCGTGTTAGTCGTTCGTTCTGCGGTGCTTCAAAAAATACCAGACCAAGTTGCCTGCAATAATAACATGATGAAAGATATTGGGAATCAGGCCGTAATATTTTGTAAAGATCCTGAATCTTTCTATTAAACTTTCGCGGTGTTTTTTCTTGCTCATTCCCCCCACCAGGTACTTGGCCACGTAACGGTTAACGTTTACTATATTCGAAGCTTTTTTAGCGGCCTTAATAATCCAGTCGATATCTGCACTGTACTTATAATTTAAATCGTAGGGCGAGGCAATACTTCGGCGAACGTAAATCGCCTGGTGGCTAATGTTCATCCCATATTTAAAGCTTGTCCAATCGAACTGTTCTGGCGCTTCGTGTCGTCTCCTGCCCAGGCTTTCCCAATTGTCGTTGTACATTTCTGTTTCGCCGTAGTAAATGTCGGCTCCGGCGGCAGTTTCAAAAACGTTTTCAACGGTATGTTCATCGTAAATTTCATCTCCCGAATTCATAAACAATACATAATCGCCGGTGGCCAGCGCCAGGCCCTTGTTCATGGCGTCGTAAATGCCCTTATCAGGCTCAGACACTAATTTTGAGATGCGATCCTTATATTTTTCAATGATTTCTAAAGTTCCATCTGTCGATTTTCCATCAATAATAATATACTCTATTTTTTTATAGGTTTGACGGAGCACGGAGTTCATGGTTCGTTCAATATCACGAACATTATTGTAAACAATAGTGATGACTGTTAGCTTAGGCATACTAATCCATTAATTTTTTTAGCGTTTCTACGTCGGGTAAAACTTGCTTTTAAAAAGCTGTCTTCTGATTTGGTCGCCACTGAGAGACCAAATGTAATTTCCTGTAAATCACTGCTTTCTAATCTGGTAGTCGATGACGAGCTAATTGCGGTTTCTGTTGCCCAAGATTGGAAAAAGAGCCGCATCTGGGAAATAAATCTACCGACGGCAAAATACAACTTCAAAAGCGCTTTGTTAATGAGCGAGGCCGCCCGGTACCGACTTTGTAATATTGCCGATTTTAATGCCTTGATGTTGTCGAGATGCGCTTTAGATAGTTCCATAAATTCTTATTTGGGTTGCAGATCGATAAGCGTTTCATACAAATGCAAATGCTCTGCCGCGATCACTTCTTCTGAAAAATCGGTTAAAATGCTTAACCTTGCGGCCTTTTGTATCTCTTCCTTATCGGGACGGTGATAGAGCCATTCTATTCCGTTGGCTAAATCGGCGGCGTTCTTATACTCAGCCAAATAACCGTTTTGCATGTGCTTAACCATATCGGGGATTCCTCCGGTTGTAAAAGCAATTACAGGCGTAGCGCAAGCCAAACTTTCCATTACGGTATTGGGCAAATTGTCTTCTAACGATGGGGTAATAAAGGCGTCGGCGGCCGAGTAGCACTTCGCCAAATGATCATCTTTATTAATTGTACCCAAAAAAGTTGTTTTAAAAGGAAATTCCGGCATTTCAGCGTTTTCCTTGTTCCCAAAAATGACCAGTTCTATGTTTTCCCGAGCAATTCCTTTTCTACGTGATAAGATCTCCAAAGCCTCGATCAAATAAGGAGTACCTTTATGTTTATCGTTTTTGGAAGGCATGAAACCGCTCATCAACACAAACTTATCAGGACTGATTTTTAAAATTTTCTTGGCCTCGCTTTTCACATAAGGCTTAAAAATCTTGGTCTCAATCGTGTTCGGAATTACTGATGCAGTACGGGTACCGAGCAAACTACTAAACTTGATCGATTTTGCCATCCAATTACTTGGCGCAACAATATGAAAATTCAATTCGCTGTAGGCTTTCTGTTTTCGGAGCCACGTTTTGTGCGAAACGTCATTCTTGCCGCTAAACTTCAAAATTGGGCAGTTGCCACATTGCTGATGAAAATTTTCGCAGCCATAACGAACATGGCAACCACCCGTAAACGCATTGCTATCGTGAAAAGTCCACACAATTGGCTTCTCGAGTTCATCAAGCTCTGCTAAAAATTTCGGTGTTAAAAAGCCGTGGTTAATCCAGTGTAGATGAATAATATCGGCGCTTTTAATTTCGGGGTGGTTCTTAATCGAGCGCCCAAACCATTGCAAGCTAAAAGGGGTTTTAACCGATTTGCTCAACCATTTGGCGTAATATCTTTCTGATAAAATATTATGCACAGCCAAGGCTCTTTGCAGGGGCGATTTGCTAAAGCTGTCGATTTTAGGGTTTTGGCCGAATTTAAAATATACCAGAACTTTAGAGTCGATACCGCTTTCGTTTAGGGCATCGCTTAGTCGCAAACAGGCTCGTCCTGCTCCGCCATTTCCATCATAGGTATTTAGGTGTACAACTTTCAAATCAATCAAAAATACATTTTATTGTTTACGAACATAAAATCTGGCGCATAATTTCATCCTCCTATTTTTATTGCTTTTATTTGTAGTATGGGGTTTTGCCTCAACCATCCCAACTCAGACAAACAAACTCATGATCAAAAAATTAATCCGATCGCTTACAGCAATAGCATCTTTATTGCCTTGCTTCGCCTTTGCACAAACGCAAACTTACTTTGCTTCTTATCCTGCTTTAACGCCCGATGCGCAGACAATAGTATTTAGTTATGACGGCGATATCTGGAGTGTTCCGGCAAAAGGAGGGGTTGCCTCACGAATTACAGCCATGCAGGGTGAGGAAATTAACCCAAAGGTATCTCCGGATGGCAAGTGGCTGGCCTTTTCATCTAATCAGTTTGGCAATAACGATGTATATGTTATGCCGATAAACGGCGGCGATATTAAACAGCTCACGTTTAACGATGCATCTGATGAGGTAGATAACTGGAGCTGGGATTCGTCAACAATCTACTTCACTTCTGGGCGGTATAATTCGTTTTCGAGTTACAAGGTTGGCATTAAGGGAGGCACGGCGGTTCGATTATTTGATAACTATTTTAACACGACACACCATATCGCAGAGGCACCAAACGGCGAATTGTTTTTTAACGACACATGGGAAAGTTACCGCTTTACCAACCGGAAACACTACAAAGGCGCTTACAACCCCGATATTCAATCGTACAACCCAAAAACGAAGGCCTACAAGCGCTATACCGATTATAACGGCAAGGACTTTTGGACAAGTGTAGATCAGAAAGGAAATGTGTTTTTTGTTTCGGATGAGGGAAATGACGAGTACAACCTCTACACTTTCGCCGATGGCAAAAAAACGGCCCTAACAAGTTTCGACACGTCCATTAAACGACCTTTTGTTGCTGCGAACGGGAGTATTGTTGTTTTTGAAAAGGATTTTCAGTTGTATACTTATCATGTGGCATCGAAAAAGACAGAAAAGGTAAACATCAGTACTTCTCGAAACCAAATCTTAAGTAAAGAGCAAGAGTATGATGTTCGTTCGAACATTTCGGCTTTCGATGCCTCTACTGACGGCAAAAAGATGGCTTTTGTATCACGTGGAGAGATTTTTGTAAGCGATATCGACGGAAAATTCATCCGTAAGATTACAAACAGTGGCGAACGGGCGATGGAGTGTAAATGGCTTGCCGATAATAAGACCATTCTTTTCAATCAAACATCAAATGGTTTTCAAAATTGGTTTACCATTACCGGCGATGGAAAAGGGACAATTAAACAGTTAACAAAAGACCAGGCCAATAACAGAAGCCTTTGCTTAAATAAGAGCAAAACAATGGCGGTTTATTTAAGTGGCAGAAACGAACTGCGGCTTATGGACCTAAAAACATTTGAGTCTAAAACGTTGGTAACAGACGAGTTTTGGGCGTTTCAAAACTCGGCACCAAGTTTTTCACCAAACGATGAATATGTGCTGTTTACAGTTTACCGAAATTTTGAACAAGATATTTTGGTTCATCATATTAAGGCAAACAAAACGATTAACCTTACAAACACCGGCGTAACCGAAAGTAATCCCGCGTGGTCGCCCGATGGCAAGTATATCTTTTTTACCAGTGCCCGCACCAAGCCATCTTATCCCACCGGAATGTCGAACGCCCACATTTATCGCATGGCTTTAAACAACTACGATGAACCTTACCGCTCTGATAAATTTAACGACTTGTTTAAAGAAACAAAACCCGCAGAAACCAAGCCGGTTGTTACAAAAACTAAAAAGAATAAAACCGACACAGCGAAAAAGAAAACCGATGTTAAGCCAACGCCAAAACCGGCAAGTGTGATTACCATTAATACGCAAGATATTTTGGACCGAATAGATTTGGTTGGTCCGAGTTTTGGCGGGCAAGACGGGACAGATGTTTTTGCCAAAGGCGATAAAACCTATGTTTTTTATTCGTCAAATCATGAGGGCGGTTCGCCTGCGCTTTATCGCACCACACTCGAACCGTTTGAAGCAAACAAAACGGAGAAGGTTGCCGACGGCGGAAATTATTCGATAATACAGGCCGGTGATAAATTCTTTGTTTTATCTCGAGGAACAGTGAACAAATACACCTTGGAGGCCAACAAGCTCGAAAAAATTGAGCATGAATATAAGTTTACAAGAAATTTAAATGCCGAGTTTAACCAAATGTTTTATGAAACGTGGGTGGGCCTGAATGAGAATTTTTATGATGAACATTTTCACGGTGTAGATTGGGATAAGATGAAAGCCCGATACGCGGCTTATCTTCCTTATCTGAACAACCGCAGCGATTTACGGATTTTGCTCAACGATATGCTGGGCGAATTGAACTCATCGCATATGGGTTTTAACAGCGCTGGAGCCGAAGAAAAAAAGAACCTTACCTATGTTACGAATGAAACAGGAATTATTTTCGATAACGACAATCCGTTGAGTGTAGCACGCATTGCTGCCAAGAGTAATGCAGCTCGAACCGGTACCAATGTTCTGCCCGGCGATATATTAACGGAGGTAAATGGCGTAAAAGTTGACGAAAAAATTGATCGCGATTATTATTTCAGCAAACCATCGTTGGATAAGGAAATGACTTTGACTTTTGATAGGAAGGGCAAACAAATCTTTGTTAACATCCACCCAGAAAGCTCGGGCACACTACGTGGCAACCTATATGATGAATGGATTTCGAACAACCGTAAAAATGTAGCCAAATGGGGCAATAACCGCATCGCCTATTCTTATATGAAGAATATGGGCGGCGGCGAACTCGAAACTTTCTTGTTGGACATGGTTGCCCAAGAAGAGCATAAGGATGCGGTTATTTTGGATTTGAGGTATAATACGGGGGGCAATGTTCATGATGAGGTATTGAAATTTCTTTCTCAACGGCCTTATTTGCAGTGGAAATACCGTGGCGGCAAACTAGCGCCGCAAAGTAATTTTGGCCCTGCTGCAAAACCGATTATATTGTTGGTTAACGAGCAATCGCTAAGTGATGCGGAAATGACCGCAGCGGGTTTTAAACAGCTGAAACTGGGTAAAATTGTCGGAACGGAAACCTATCGTTGGATCATTTTTACATCTGCGAAAAACCTGGTCGATGGCTCTTCGTATCGCTTACCTTCCTGGGGCTGCTACACCATGGATGGGAAAAATATTGAAAAGGAAGGGGTTAAGCCGGATATTTTTGTGAAAAATACTTTCGAAGATCGGCTTGCCGATAAAGATCCGCAGTTGGAAAGAGCGGTTGCAGAGATTTTAAAAGATTTGAAATAGGTTGAATCGGTTAATTGTATAAATGGTTAACGATGGCGGCAGGCGCATTGCTGTTGACTGATTCAATAACTATTCAATTAATCAATTCGAGCTAGAGCCATTTATGCAAATTTTCCGTTTATTTGGGTTTTGAAAAATTAAACATGGCAAATTTATTAACCGACAGGGCTTTTTGGGTAAACTACTGGGAAAGTAAAAAGGGGCTGGCGGTTCAGTTGCCCGCAAATTACGTGTTCCATCAGCAGTTAGCAGACGTTATAAGGAAGAGCAATGTAAAAACTGCCATTGAATTAGGCGGATTTCCGGGTTATTATGCCGTTTTCTTAAAGAAGTACTTTGAGCTTGACATTACGCTTTTAGATTATTTTGTTCATCCGCCGGTGGTGAACGAGCTTTTGAAAAAAAACGGGTTGACGGAAAAGGATATTCATATTATTGAAACGGACCTGTTCAATTACAAGCCCGAGCAACAATACGATTTGGTACTTAGCTGCGGCTTAATTGAACATTTTAACGATACCGCCGATATCATTAACCGACATATCGCATTTGTTAAGCCAGGGGGAACCTTGTTTATTACTTTGCCCAATTTCAAGGCAGTAAACGGCTGGTTTCAAAAAACCTTTGATAAGGAAAACTACGATAAGCACAATATCGATAGCATGAACCCCGACTTGCTGAAATCGATTTGCGAAAAAGCAGGTTTGAAAGAAGTAAAAGCGGGTTACTTTGGGCGTTTTAGTGTCTGGCTGGAAAATGAAAATCAAAAGTCGATGCCAACCCGATTATTCAAAAAGGCCGTTTGGCTAACAGGCAAAGTTTTTACTAAAATTATTCCTTTTGAGAGTAAAAGTTTGTCGCCATATATTATCTTAGTGGCGAAGAAACAATAACGCTCTATGTCTATAAGTTGGGGTTACTCTCCTAAAGTTGAAAAATTTATCCCGCTCGGCGACTTCCCGGCTGATAAATATTTAATTGTCGCTCAGCAAGCGATTGAGAACCTGGGCTGGAAACTGAGCCATCTCTCAGAAACAGGATTAATTGCTTACACCACTATTTCCTTTCAAAGCTACAGCGAGGAGATTTCCATCCGCATTCACGGCAATTTTGCTGTGGTCAAAAGCGAATGTGTTGGCATACAAATGTTCTTTAACGATTATGGCAAAAATGATTTAAACCTCGAAAAGTTTTTCCATGAATTTGAGTATGTAGAGTTTCATCTGAAAGATGTTTGGGACGATCGCCTGGCTAAATTCAATGCATTAATTGCCGAACAGGATGATTTGTATTTTGAAAAAGCTCCTCTGGCTACCAAAAACAAAATCAAAAATGTGCTGTATCTGTTTTTCCCGCAAAAAGGATACACCGTTACGCCCGTTCTGGTTATCGTTAATGTACTTTACTTTATTATAGTCAGCCTGTTATCAGCCGTCTTTTTCAGGTATCTTTTCATTTCGCAAAGGCAGAATTTTGATGTATATAAGTTTGTCGAAAAAGTAAAGGATTTCAGGTTGGCGCTTGGGGTAAATCACCGTAATACTGTTCTTAACGGTCAATTTTGGCGGTTGGTTACTCATCAGTTTATCCATGGCTCTATTTCGCACCTGTTTTTTAATATGTATGCACTGATTTATCTCGGTTTAATGATCGAAAATAAGTTAGGCTGGCGAAAGTATATTTTTATTTACCTGATGAGCGGTGTTTGCGGGGGGCTCATAAGCTTAACTGTGCACCAGGAATCTGTAATGATGGGGGCTTCTGGCGCAATTATGGGTCTGTATGGCGCATTCATTGCCTTATTAGTGAACAAAACTTTCGAAAAGAAAGCAACACAGGCGCTACTCATAAGCACATTAATTGTTTCTTTTTTGGTTTTACTTAATGGCTCCTTCGGAAAAAGGGTAGACAACGCAGCACACATTGGCGGTTTTGTTTCGGGCTTTATTTTTTGTCATTTACTTACTTTCAAATTGACGGTTGCATCGCCGCTTAAAAACTGGATCAGGTACGCTGCCTGTTCAACTTTGTTCGCGATCTTTTTTGCGGGCATCATTATGTTTAGCCCAAAATACCAAACCGAGGAGTTTAAAGTGTTGACCTTTAAGTTCAATCGTAACCTCGAGAATCTTAATGCAATAACCCACTTAAAGATCGATTTACCAAAAGATGCCAAACTTAAATCGATTAAGGAAGATGGCATCGAACCGATGGAAAAAAACCTTGCAATTATAAAGCGGATGGATTCTTTGGTACTGAAAAAAGAAGAAGCAACAGAGCGTGATCGAAAAGTGAGGCTCGGCAAAGCTTCTTACCGAGCCGTAATGTTGATGTACAGAGATATAAAGGGCGATAGCACGTATCGCTACAGTAAGCAAACATCAGATGCATTAAGCAAAATGTTTACGATTCTTTATAGAGCCGAATAATATTAGTTGCTCATCTTATAAAGTCCAATCTCGCTCAAGGTAATGCAAACAGGCGATTTTGTGATGTTGATTTTTAGTTTATTTGTTGTTGCAGGTTGATCTAGTTTAACCAGTCTTTTAGCGCCAATGCTTGTGCCTGCGTAAACTTGTTTCCAACCATTTTTTTCAAAGATCTCGATATTGAAACCTTCAATTCGCTGGCCCAATGGGATATATTCTTGTAAACTGATAATATCGAAAGTTTTTGGACTTTTTAAGTCAACTTCTAAAGTAGCCTGGTTAACACCGTCTGCCGTTGCCCAATAAGTTTGTTTGTTTCCATCAGCAATGAAGTTCGTTGCAAATGTTTTGCCACGAGTGTTATCAGCTTTTATAGCAGCGTTCTTAATTAGGTTTGTAGCAAACGTACGCTTTAGCAACGCTCCAAATCCCTTCAATGCAGCAACGTCGTCATCATGAAGCTGGCCGCGGGTATCGGGCGCTAAACCGAGATCCAATCCTGCGCCTCTGCCAACGCTTTTAAGGTACAAATCAAATAATTGCGCTGGCGTTTTAGGTTTTTCAGTAGGGTGATAAAACCATCCCTTACGCAGCGGAACGTCACATTCGGCCGGCATCCAGAATTTGCCGTTTCTAATCCCCTCGGGGCTCTGCGGATAATTTGCCTGCCCGGGAACGGCAACATTTTTCCCTTCGGGTGGCATGGGTGTAAAAGTTGCCCAACTGGTTTCCGCAGCATTTCCTTTTTCGTTCCCAACCCAACGAATATCCAGCCCGATATCGCTAAAAATATTGGCCATTGGTTGCATTTTACGCGTAATTCCCCAGGTATTGTCCCAATCGTAATAAGTTGTGTTGTCAATTGAACGTTTCTCTCTTGCCCCGCCATAGTAACCGTCGCCACCATTAGCGCCGTCGTGCCAGCTCATAAAAAGCTCGCCATAGTTGGCGTACAATTCCTTAAGTTGTGCCTGGTAAATTGCGAGGTATTTATCAGTACCGTACAATGCGTTGTTACGGTCCCAGGGCGAGCAGTAAACGCCGAATTTTAAGCCGCTTTTACGTGCAGCCTGCTCAACTTCTTTTACCAAATCGCCTTCCCCGTTTCTGAAAGGGCTCTTCGAAATATTGTATTCTGTGGTTTTGGTTGGCCAAAGTGCAAATCCATCATGATGTTTCGCTACCAAAATTATTCCTTTTAAGCCTCCGGCCTTGGCCGCCTTTATAATCTGTTCTGCATTGAAGTCTGTGGGAGCAAAGGCCTTGGGATCGGCATCGCCAAATCCCCATTCCTTATTTTCGAAGGTAGTAGGCGTAAAGTGTATTAACCCATAAACCTCTATATCATGCCAGGCAAGCTGCCTTTCACTAGGTAAAGCTCCATACGGTTTTGGCGCCTCTTGAGCGTTTGCAAAAGTACTAAGGATGACAAAGAAGGTTATTAGAAGTTTCATGTTTAAGTATTTGAAACCCAAAATACAAAAACTCGGAGGTAAGTGTGCACGAATTTTCAAATATTAAAATAAATTTGGTTATGAAAACAATTGTCGTACGTCCAGAAAACCAAAAGCAACTAGAAGGCTTTTATGGAAGAACAGCATATTAGTTTTGAGATGCAACCAAACCCGACGCTGCCTGTAAGTGTATTGAAAGAGGAATGGCACAAGCTAAAAATAATGCTACGATTTCTTTTGATGGATTTAGACGTAAACACTTTAAAAGTTAATAAACTGCTCAGTTCTTTACCATATAAGCGGCAACAAAGTCGTAATTATCTACTTTTGGGATAACAGGCAAGATCTTATTTTTGGCTAGGCCCTTATCTTCTGATTGATGTAACGCTTAATCCTATCCCAAAAACTTCCTTTGCGGTTAGTTAAAAAAGTCTTTATGGCCTGATAAGCTATCGGGTTTTCTTCAATCGCAGATGGGAATTCTGTAATCGGTTTTGGATTAATGATCACATTATAAATATCGTTGATTCCTGAATGGACACCTGTTCCATCGTGGCCAATATTGTTCACCAGCGATTGGGAAGGGTTTAACGTTAATCCTCCTTTTAAGAAAACGGAAGCGTACCAGCGGATAGCCCAGCTATTGTTTTTGCCTTTTTTAAACTCCTGCATCTGCTTCCAAAAATTCATTTTGTGCTCAATAGAAAAGGCAGCGATCTTCTTTTTGTCAAATTGCCGCATCAAAGTATCAATATTGGGCTCGAAATTTTTCCACGCTCGCTCCCAGGTGGCCCAGCCCCAACTTGTAGCCGCCCGGTAAAAGAAAGTTTGCGGTAAGTCTCCAGATTTTAAGGGATACATATAGGCGCCAATGTGCATTACCTTTTCCTCGTTTCGATAACGGTTTAAGGCGTCGTTAAAATAGGTAAGTGTATGTGGCGATGTTACCAGGTCATCTTCAAATACGATCACCTGGCCGTAATCGTTTATTAGTTGCGTTACTCCGGCAATAACAGAATTGGCCAAACCTGCATTTTGTTTCCGCTCGATCACCTTAACAGCTTTAAAGCCGTCGACCTTTGCAACAAGCGACCTTACTTCTTGTACGTTTTCCTCGTCGCTTGCGGTTCGTTGGCCGTCGCAGAAGATAAACAACCGGCTTTCGGCTGCCAAATCGTTTTGTTGCAAAAATTTGATTGTACGCTCGGTGTGCCGTGGGCGGTTATAAACGAAAAGGGCAATGGGGGCAAGGTTTTGCATTTTACACTAAAATATCTTTAAATTATGATCCGATTTTCGGGTCAACACGGTGTAAGCATTGGCAAATTGTTCTTGTTTCTTTTTTCCCATCAATTTTCCCATTGTTTTTTTGATCCTGTACTCAAGTTCGATTTTTAGGTTGGCGGTAAGCGTTTTTGGTGTTTTCTTGTTCACAAACTCATTGAACCTTGTAGTTTCGGGCGCAGTTAGAGATACTTTATCTTTTAAAATCTCCAATCCTTCGCTTTGAAGTAAAAACCGCAACGATGTTGGGGTGTACATATTAATGTGACCGTAGTCTAGAAAATGCTTGATGCGGGTATCAACCCCAAAACGATAGTCTTTAGGCACCTCTACAACAATGTATTTCGCTACACGTTTTAGCTCTCTAAGCAGTATTCTTTCATGCTCCACATGCTCTAACACATGGGCTAAAATAATCAGGTCGAAACTATCATCCCCATATGGAATTGTATAGCCATCAAAAGTTTGGGCATCTTTTAAGTTAGTAAGCTTTCGCTCTTTGATGATATCTACACCACTTTGGGCAATTTCTAGCGCATAAAGTTCGGGTGCAAAGTTCCATTCGTTTAAAAAGTGTAAGATGCTTCCATCGCCAGCGCCGACTTCCAATACCTTTTTGGGCTTAATTTCTGTGCAAACATCGATGATGTTTTGCGCCTTATATTTTGCACCCAGCATGCGCCAAGCCACATCACTATCGGCGTAAAAATTATCGTAGGCGGTTTTGAGGCTTTGATCAATTATGGGCATAGGGCAAATATAATGTTAAACGAGGTTAGATATCTAAGCTTGACAACTAAATTTGGAATTAAAGCTTTTTATTCCTATTTTGAGTAAAAAATCAAATGAAAAAAATAACGCTTATCAATTACGTGGTTATGTTCTTTTTTACACTAACCATAATCGCCTGCAAAAAAAACGGAGAAGATTCCCCAGAATCCTGTGATTACGAACTTGATATCTCCCATAAATGGTACAACACCTATACTACTATAGAAAGTTATAGTGATGATGCAAGAACGAAAAAAACTAGCACAACGATTATCTCTCCTGTTGGATTTCTTAAAGTCGATCCCAATGGAAGTTATGAAATTGTAAGCGATGATATTGCACAAATAGGTAACTGGAAAATTGATAAAATCAGCTGCCAACTTGTTTTGAGCGATAAATCAGTGATTTCAATAGCCGTCCACTATGATGTTTTAAATCTTTCATCGGGCAACTTGGTTGTTAAAAAGGTTGTCGGCAATACTGTTCACACTGAGCATTACAAAACTGCTGCCTGTCCAAGTGTTGCACAACTGACAAAGCGATGGGATAACGATAAAATTTTTTATTTTAATTATTTTCCGAACACAAATACCATTTTTAACCCATATTTAGTTTACCCAATCGGGTACTTCAAGCTTAATACAGACCTAACTTATAATGTAGTTAGCAATGGTGTTCCATTAAATGGAACATGGAGATTAGGGCTGCCTTACTGCATGATTGATCTTGATGCTGAAAAGTATAATGCAAGATCGTTTGAGGTTGTTAAAATAACTACAGATTCTTTAGTTATATGGAGAAAGGATGCGGCTAATAGCAAAGCTTATCTACAATATTATTTAAAACACTAATCTCATAATCATGAATAATTTATATAAGAAATGGATTAAAATTGCATTTGTAGCATTTGCATTATCCACAACTTTTCTCAGTTGTAAGAAAAAAGAGGTTGAACCACCAAAAGTTGAAACGATCGAAAAAGTAAGCATAGTTGATTTAAAGGTTTTTTATGCAAAGCTTATTAATGTTAAAGAAACAAGTATAGCTTACAATGTGACAAATGAAACGTTTACTGTATCTGGGAAGGATCCAATTTCCAAAGAAAAATTAACTAGGATTTATAATAATATAGGTGGTAAAAATGAATAATTTAAAATTTCTGTTTGTGGCTTTATTTGTTGTCTCTGGCCTTAGGTCCAATGGTCAACAGACCTATGGCAGTATTGCCGATTTTCAAGTTTTACCACAACATCTCATTAACGGCAAAATTAGGATAGATGGAAATAAAACATCCACCTTAGTCAAATATAAAGCGACCTTCTATAGAGTTCGAGAAACGAACTCTTCATCTTGGAAACCCTTTGGCATGACGATCACTTTAGGGATGAGAGACGCTTCTGGAAATCTAGTTTCTTTCGGTAGCGGATACTATGTAGATTATAATCCTGCGACACCCAGTGGTGTCTTTGAAAGAGAATATTCAGTTTACATTTCAAATTCCAAGCTAATTAATGGTCAACAAATAGGTGTAATATATACAGATCGCAATGCACAGGGCGGAGGCTATGGGACATATTTTTGGACTCCCATAACTTATGATTTTGAGATTGTTAGTTCTTCTAATTCCCTATCAACAATGGTAGGAATAGATATAGCTAGTGATGACCACGTTTACTATTGGAACTCAAATTCGATGGTTTCATCGGGGTATTCTACATCATTACAAGATTATCGAACACCCTACGCTTATTCTGCTGCATCAAATAAAAGCGTTTCAAATATAATAGGAATGGCTATCGGCAATTCAGATGCCTGTTATGCTTGGTATGCAGATGGAACAGTTTCCTCAGGCTATTCAAATTTACTCGGGCAATATTCAGCACCAACCAACTTTATTCTGCCATCTGGACGATCAATTACAGATATTGTAGGGATCACCATTAATAGGAATAATAATTATTGTTATACCTATTATAAAGATGGGACAGGGTCTATAGGAACGCCTACAAACTTAGGGTCACATACAACTAGTTTCAGTTATAGCATTTCGCCATACAATACATATGATAAAATTGTAGATATTGGGATTGCTCCGAGTTCTGGACGCTTTTACGCATGGTACTCAGATGGCACGATGTCTGTAGGCAATAGTTCAAGTAATTTAGCTGATTACATACCACATAAAGCAATGAACTTATAGTGTTAATTGGCTAAATAAAAATTAAACTTAAGGCCGTTGAGAAAGACAGCTTGCGGAGTTGTGAGCTGTCTTTTTAATTCTATCGGTTAATAAACTTTATCAGTTTTCCAAAACTTCTTTTTTTATCTCTATTTTTATCCATGATTAAAGCTATAAAGAAAACGCTATTAAAATACTTACCAACAAACTATTTTGAATATAGTAAATCTTATTCGCAGGATGGCGAGGATATGATCTTGAAAGCAATTTATGAGCAAAAAAAAGGCTACAAGGGGTTCTTTGTCGATGTAGGCGCTCATCACCCCATAAGATATTCAAACACTGCTTATTTTTATAAACGCGGCTGGAAAGGGATTAACATCGAACCTACACCCTCGGCCATTGCCGCTTTTAAAACCTTTAGAAAAAGAGATATCAATCTTAATATAGGAATTGGCCAAGAACAGAGCCGATTGAAGTTCTATTGTTTCAATGAGCCAGCGTTAAATAGTTTTTCTGAGGAGATCTCAAAGCGGATCGATAGGGAATCCGACAAGTATAAAATTGTAAAGGAGGTGGAAGTAAAAGTTTTGCCTTTATCAGATGTATTTGATAGGCACCTTCCTAAGAATACTTTAATAGATTTTTTAAGTATTGATGTTGAGGGTTTAGATTTTCAGGTCCTATTATCCAATAATTGGGAAATGTATAAGCCTAATGTGATTTTGATTGAAGAAAACGTAGATGTAGATAATCTAAGAGATTCTCCAATTTATGTCTTTCTTAAAGAAAAAGGCTATAATTTTTTTGCTAAGACGCTAAGAACCTGTATTTATCGTCTTTAGTATTTTTTGAAATGTCGTAACCAAAAGTAGTGATTTTAACATCATTTTTCCCTGTTCCCTGGTTTTTGGAATAAATAAAATAAAAAATGTTGATACAATGCAGGCGATTAATGTGGATATGGAAGCCCCAACGCCCGCGTATTTTGGTATGAGCCAAATGTTCAGCAAGATATTTACAACGGCCCCTGCAGCTGTACGGTAAAAGGCAACTTTTGTATAACCTTCGGCAATTAGATATTGTGAGCTCGCACTTCCTAAAAACACAAATATTCCCGACCAAATGTGGATAGAGAGCATAGCGCCTGCACCCTCGAATTTGTTGGAATATAAAAGGTGTATGATAAAGTCAGCCGTAAAACTAATAAACAAACCTACGGGAAGACAGATATAAACCAACAGGTCGTATAAATTACCGAGCCGCTTGTGATAACGATCAATGTCTGTTTTCCTGGCATTAAGTAGCGCCGGGAAAACGGAAGTAACAATAGCCACGGGAATAAAATACCAGGCCTCGCTGATGTTAGCCGCAGCGCTGTAAATACCTACGGCCTTGCTCCCAACCGATTTAAGCATTACCACATCTATCTTCATGTAAATAGATATCATTACTGCGGAAAGAATAAGTGGCGACGATTGCTTTAAAAGCGACTTTGCACGGTTTGCGTTAAAAGTCCATTCGAAAATGCTAAATCCTCTTTTATGATAAACGATGATTAAGCCTACAGCTAAAATCAATCCATCGAACACTAACGCTAAAACGATATAAATTAAAGGGAGGCCCAAATAAATAAATAGCAGCTTTAAAATCGCCGAAAGTATCAGGCAAACATTTTGTACCTGAACTACATACTTAGATTGGACTTGAGATTGAAAATAAGCATCGATCACATTAAAAGACTTAAAAAACGACGCCAGTGCAAGTAAGCCCACGATTATCGTTAGGGGTTCACCTGGGTTGTTTGAAATTTTATGGCTTACATAATAAATAGCCATTGCAATTGGGATAGCGGCGGCGTTTGTAACGAGCCGAAGCCACAAAGAGGTACCCAAAATTTCTGCTTTGCTGGCAGGTTCTTTAATAATTTCGCGGATGATAAACGTATCAAGACCAAGTGAACCTATTGCTGCTAAAATTGCTACCAGAGACAAGCCAAAATTAAGGTCGCCAAACAAATCTGGTCCAAGATATCGGGCAATAAATAGTCCCACAATAAGGCTAAGTATTTTCCCAAACATCAACCACCCTGTATTTTTTAAATACTTGTTAAATGCTTCTTCGTCAAAACCTTTAATACTGGGTAATTTCATCAGCGCAAAGATGTAAAAAATTGTGCGTTAATTAGCTTCAAGGTGCTCAACTCAAACACCTATCCGCCTTTAAAACTCTTTTCTATCCTTGCCAATTGCTTTAGGTGATGTTTAAGATGAATTTCGATAAATCTTAACCATTGGGTTGCGTTTAAATAGCCCAATCGCGGATGTTTGGTTTTGCAGTTTTTATCGGCCTTGCCGATAGTTGAATAGGCGCTTTCTAACACTTGTTCAAACGACACGATTAATTCATGAGCTGTCAGTTGTGAGATTTTCTCCACCCGGTCGGCCAATCGTTTAGGAACCTTATATTTTGCAGCGGGAGGAAATGCGCCAAAAAAAAGGATTACTTTAACCACGAAATGTGTAGGGATATCCTGACCGTTCCCTTTTATGCAATTTTCCATGGCAATAGTGGATAGTAAACTGGAATCGAAAATATGAGAATAAACCTCACTGTAACTCCATCCGTTTATTGGCGGCGTAAGTTGGAAGGTGTCGTCAGAATACAAAGCAAGTTTCGTTTTGTAAGCGTTAACAGCTTTGCCTATTGATGCCTTGATTTTTGGAGCGCTCATTTATAAATATAAGCTAAAGAATTCAAAACAATTGCAAAAGTTCTTTTAAATGAGTGATTTGCCGATCAACATCCGCGGGTTTATCTTTGCCTACAGGGTTAAAAAAAATTGCTTCGATGCCAAAGTTTAAGGCGCCATAAATATCTGCTTCTAAACTGTCGCCAATCATTATACTTTCTTCTTTTAATGCCTTTGCCTTATCAAGTGCGTATTCAAAAATGATTGGGTTTGGTTTGTTTACACCTACGTCCTCAGAAATGATTACGTTTTCGAAGTAGGGATTTAATCTCGACAAATTCATTTTTGTGAGGGTGGTTTCTTTAAAACCATTCGATATGATATGCAGTTTATACTTTGCCTGAAGATAACTTAATACCTCTTCTGCGGCCTCGAACAAATTGGTTTTAGTAGGTGAAATCCGTACATAATCCTCTTCGAATTGATGAGGCACGGCATCGGGATGAATACCAAGCTCGATAAAGGTTTTACTAAAGCGCTCGGCCCTTAAAAACT
>Ga0308165_1002587_pt1 | contig 21116 bp, 25 predicted proteins | sample PhyWR2_FD_201032 | JGI IMG/M metagenome (GOLD analysis project Ga0308165, IMG submission 201032) | Phyllosphere microbial communities from UC Gill Tract Community Farm, Albany, California, United States - DLSLW.R2 | ecosystem: Host-associated > Plants > Phyllosphere > Unclassified | place: USA... | reverse complement strand
GCGGGCGGCAGAACGAAAGCCATCCGAATATCGTGCGCAGTTACGTCGCCAAATGGCTGGCGCAGTTTGAACAGGTGCAGGCGTTTTGCCGCGCCTTACCGCGCGACGGCGGCGAGGGCGCCTGCTACGTCACGCTGCGAAAATCGGCGCAGGCCAGGGCGGAAAACTTTGAGCGCCACGCCAAGCGCAGCCGTTGAAAGGATAGCGGAAATAAAATGGCCGGCGAGAGTCGCCGGCCATCGATGAATTATTTATTAAATATTTTATAGTCCAGCGAATAACGGCCGGCGCCGGTCACCGCCAGCAACAGCAAGCCGCCAATGATGCTGATGTTTTTAAAGAAGTTGATTTCGTTGCCCATCATTTCCATGCCGGTCATTTTCCAGAACGGATGGCCGATAAACGCGGTGCCCAAAACATACAGGGCGAAAATGACCGCGATAGGGCGAGTAAACAGACCGAGAATAAGCGCGATGCCGAAAATAAACTCCACCAGCACGGCAACGATCGCCGCCAAATAAGGCATCGGTGTGCCATAGCCTTCCATCGCCGTGACGGTCGCACCGAAGTTGACCAATTTCATCCAGCCGAAAATGATAAACAGAATCATCAGTAATATGCGGGACAGCAGAATGACGCCGTCTTTTGAGCTATCACCCATTTCGAACTCCTTAGCCACTGTCGGAATTATGTTGTCTTACTGAATAAAGATTAGAACAATTTACGTTTTTTTCTAGCGGCGACGGGCGGTTGCGCCACTTTTTTCGGTGTGCGAGACGCGTGGTGAAGCCGGCGGCATTGCCTATACTTGAACCCGGAGCAAAAACAATAAAACAGGCAATGTGAGGCCAAGATGGACGAGGAATTGACCGCCGCCGGTTACCGCCGTTATTCCGGTGATAAGATTGACGTTTATTTTAACCCTGCAGTTTGCCGCCATTCTGCCAACTGCGTGCGTGGCAACGCGGCTATTTTTACCTTGAACCGCCGCCCGTGGATTATGCCGACAATGCCGAGCCGGCCGAAGTGAAACGCGTCATCGACACCTGCCCCAGCGGCGCACTGAAATATAGGGAGAAATAATATGGATCATAAAATACTGGCAGACGAGAAGCGTTTTTATATCAATGACGAACAAGGCAAGCTGATCGCCGAGATCTCTTTCGTGCCGAGCGGCGACAAGCTGACCATTATCGATCACACCTGGGTGGATGAGTCATTGAAGGGGCAGGGCGTCGGTAAAAAGCTGGTGGCGCTGGTGGTGGAGAAAATGCGCGCGGAGCAGCGTAAAATCATTCCGCTGTGCCCGTTCGCCAAACACGAGTTCGATACCACGCCGGCCTATCAGGACATTCGCGCCTGACGCGATAACGGGGCGCGGCGCGCCCCGGTTATTCAGCAGACGCCGAAATCGCCGTCTTCGTGGTACAGCGCCACGTCGCTGGCCTGCACCTCCGTGCGCTGCTCTTTACCCAGTTCATTCCAGCTGCAAACCAGGGTTTCGCCGTCGATCGCCACCACGGTCATCTTTGGGCCGCCGGTGGTGCGTTGAACAAAATCACCGATATTGAATGCCATGCGTTCCTCCACAACAGATTAAACCTCACCTATTGATAACACAGAATGGCGCCGCCGTTGGCAGATGTTTCGCTATGCATTATTTTATATAGCGATTATCACCAAGGAGAGCAGACTAACATGCCGGGATTATTGATGTTTTATGTGGGCGGTACGGCGCCGGGCGCCAATATTGAGCTGCACGACGTGCAGTTCGCGGCGGCGGATCGGCCGGAAGAGGCGTATCCGCTGCTGCGTGAAAAGTGGTTCGGCGATAAGCGCAAGGTGCATGTCGACGGCTATGCGCGCATCGACTGGGCGGACGGTTACGACGTGAGCCTGGAGCCTGCGCCGTTCGCCGGTGAAGAGAAGCTGTTTTTCGTCAACGTGGGCGGCTACCGCAGCGATGAGCTGGCGGAATTGCACCAGTTCGGCCTGTTTGTGGCGCGCTCTGCCGACGAGGCGAAGGACAAAGCCAAACGGGTGCTGCTGACGGACAGCGCGCAGCAGCACAAGGATGACCTGGCCGAGGTGGACGACTGCCTGCTGCTGCAGGCGCTGCAGGGCTACCACGTGCATCTGCGGGCCAACCCGCACGGCAAACCGGCCCGGCCGCTGTGGCAGGGGTATCTGCCGATCGGCGAACCCGCGTTATAGCGCCGCCAGCGCCTGCAGCTGTTGCCGCAACCAGCGGCAGGCCTCCGGCCGGCCGTTTTTGCGGTGCAGGTAGATTTTGATCTGATACGGCGGCACCGGAAACGGCAGGGGATGGATAGCCAGCGCCGCCGCCTGCCGCAATTTTTGCGCGGCGTAGCGCGGCATGCTCATCACCAGTTCGCTGTCGGCGACGATGAACGGCGCTCCCAGCAGCGAAGGCGTGCGGATGGCGATATCGCGCTGCAGCCCCAGCTTATCGAGCTGATAGTCAATGACGCCGCGCTGTTCGTTCCACGGCGTCACCACCAGATGGCGCGCCCGCAGGTAGTTTTCCAGCGTCAGTTCGCCGCATTTTACGCTGAAGGCGGGTGAACAAATCGCCACATACTCATCCTCCAGCCAGCTCACCTCGTCGATCTCCGGGTAGCTTTCGCCGTCGGTTTCGGTAAAGCCCAGCGCGAAGTCGATGCGCCCCGCCAGCAGATCGTTCAGCGCCACTTTGCGCTCGGAATAGCGCAGCTGGAACGACAGCCCCGGCGCCAGGCGCTGCATCTGCGCCATCAGCGCGGGAAATACCGCGAAGGCGGTGTAATCGGTAATGGCGAAGGTGAAGCTCTCCCGGCTTTCGGCGGGAACGAAGCGCGGGCGCGGATGCAGCCCTTTGGCCAGCAGCGCCAGACTTTCGCTGACGGTCGGGGCCAGGCTGTCGGCATACACGGTCGGGTGCATGTCGTTGCCGACCCGGTAAAACAGCTCGTCCGCCAGCGCCTTGCGCAGCCGGATCAGCGCGTGGCTCAGCGCCGACGCGCTGAGAGCCAGCTCCGCCGCGGCGCGCGTTACAGACCGCAGCCGATACACCGCTTCGAACACCAGCAGCAGATTGAGATCGAGGCGTTTCAAATCCAGATGCATGATATTCATTACCTGTTGATGAAAATGCAGTTCATACAGTATTTGAGGCGCGATATGCTGGCAAGCACAGCCATCAACACACTCAGGATTTGCCATGACCATTGAGATTTACCCGGCGCAAAAAAGCGACGCCAAACTGATTCTGGATATGATTATCGAGCTGGCGGTGTACGAAAAGGCGCGCGAGCAGGTGCTGGCCAGCGTGGAAGATATCGAACGCAGCCTGTTTGGGCCGGGCGCCTGTTCCGAAGCGCTGATTTGTACGGTAAACGGCGAGCCGGCGGGTTATGCGGTGTTCTTTATGAGTTACTCCACCTGGCTGGGTAAAAACGGCATCTATCTGGAAGACCTGTACGTGGCGCCGAAGCATCGCGGCGCGGGCGCCGGTAAAAAGCTGCTGCGGCACATCGCCCAGCTGGCGTGCGAACGGCAGTGCGGCCGCCTGGAGTGGAGCGTGCTGGACTGGAACCAACCGGCCATCGATTTCTACCTCAGCATCGGCGCGCAGCCGCAGGGCGAGTGGGTGCGCTATCGTATGGAAGGCGAGGCGCTGATGTACTTCGCGGCGCACGGGGCGGCGCTGCCGGCATGATAGCCGTTGGGGGGAGGCGGCCTCCCCAACTGTGGTGATGTGAACGGTTTACTGCGGATCAATCAGGCGGGTTTGCGGGCGGCGAGAATGAAGATCATCGGGCGCTCCTGCTCTTCGTCCAGCGCCGGATTAGCGGCAATTTGCTGCGTGCTGGGGCCCCATTCGTTCAAATGCTGGATGATAAATCCTTGCTGCGCCAGCGGGTTGATATAGCCGCCGAGCGTGCGGTGCTGCTTGATGACACCTTCCGCCAGCCAGTTGGAAACGCGCTGGCCTTCTCGCTGGTAGCCGTTCACCGGCCAGGACTTCTGTCCGTTGCCGTCGGTCAGCCAGCCCTGCTGCGCCGGGGCGGTGTAGATCGGGTGCTCGGCGGTGAAGATGAACTGCCCGCCGGGTTTCAGCGCGGCGTAAACCGTGGCGAACAGCGCGGCCAGATCCTCGAGGTAGTGCAGCGTCAGCGAGCTGTAGACCAGATCGTAACTTTCCGGCGGCAGCTGCAGCTGCGCCAAATCCTGCCGACGATACGCGATGCCCGCGTCGGCGGTCATCTCCCGCGCTTTTGCCAGCATTTTTTCCGAGACGTCCAGCCCCAGCACGCTGGCTGCGCCCTGTTCGCGCGCGCTGCGGCAAAACCAGCCGTAGCCGCAGCCGAGATCGACCACGCTTTTGCCCTGCAAATCCGGCAGGATGCGGCGGATGGCGGGCCATTCCGGCGCGCCGTCCAGGCCGTGCTGCGAGCGGCTGAGCTGCGCATAGCCGTCGAAAAAGGCCTGATTGTCATAGATGTTTTGCGTCATGATGACTCCTTGGGATGAATGCCGCTGTCATACCGTGCATAGTGCTGCATAATTCTACGCTGACAACATGAATAACGGGAATGACGATGGACATGATTTCGGTGCGGCAAGCGCCCGAGCTGGCGCCGCGCGCCATTGCGTATTTTCAGCGGCACTGGGCCACGGCAGAGACGCTGATGATGTATGAAGACGCCATCAACCGCAGCCTCGGCGCCACCAACCCGCTGCCGCAGTGGTACCTGCTGATGGAAAATGACCGGATCCTCGGCTGCGCGGGGCTTATCACCAACGACTTTATCAGCCGTGGGGAGTTGTATCCCTGGCTGTGTGCGCTCTATGTAGAGGAAGCGCAGCGCGGCCGGGGCCACGGCGCCAAACTGATTGAGCATGTGGCGGCGGAAACCCGCCGGCTGGGCTTCCCGCAGCTGCACCTGTGCACCGATCTGGAAGGCTACTACGAGCGCCACGGCTTCGTTTATCACGGGCTCGGGTATCACCCCTGGGGCGAAGCCTCGCGGGTCTATTCGCGGGAGTTGTGATCGCCGCCGGGTGTGCGTAAGACCAACCTGACTTTTCTTTTCGTTCACCTCATCGCGCATCGCGGGTTACACTGGCCGCTTGTTCGCCACCGACCGGGTTAATTCGCCGCCGCGATGAGAGTGCCACATCAGCTACAGCAACGCTTTACCGCCTGCATCGCCATTATGGCGGTGCTGTTGCTGTTTGTGGCGCCGGTGGTGTCGAAATCGCTGATGCACCACCCGATGATGGGCGGCATGGCGCAGACGGACGCCGCTATGCCGCACGACATGCACGCGATGACGATGCCCGCCGCCGAGCATGCCGGCCACCACGGCATGGATCCGGCGGAGATGATTTTCTGCGGCTATTGCGAGCTGCTGATCCACGTGCCGCTGCTGCTGTGGGCATTCGTCCCGCTGCTGTGGCTGATGGCGCGCATCGCGCGCCTGCTTAGCGCACCGCGCATCGTTTCTCCGCCCATTCGGCGCCTTATTCTGCGGCCGAGCCCGCGTGGGCCGCCCGGCCAACCGTTTTTCCCTATTGCTTGATCATGGGTAACGCCGTCCGTATCGCTGCGGACGGTTTGCCTGCGCGCACAGTTTGAAAAACGAGAAAGGCCATGTCTTCAATAACCAAAACTCCACCTGCCGCATCGCCGCGTGGCGCGATGCTGAACCTGATCAGACGGCTGCATTTTTATATCGGCCTGCTGGTCGCTCCTTTTATTCTGGTCGCTGCACTGACCGGCACGCTGTATGTGTTGACGCCGCAGCTTGAAGAGGCGCTGTATCGCGATGCGCTTTTCACCGAACCGCACGGGCAGGCGAGATCGCTGGCTGACCAGATCGCCGCCGCCCGCCGCGCGATGGGTGACGAGGTGCGCATTTACGCCGTGCGCCCGGCACCCGGCGCAATGGACACCACGCGCGTACAGTTCGCGAGTGCCGATCTGGGCGCTTCCGAGTCGCGCGCGCTGTTTGTCGACCCTTACACTCTGGCGATCAAGGGCGATATGACGGTGTACGGCACCTCCGGCGTGCTGCCGCTGCGCACCTGGCTGGATAAGTTGCACAGCAGCCTGCTGCTCGGCGATCTGGGGCGCAACTACAGCGAACTGGCGGCCTCCTGGCTGTGGGTGGCCGCGCTGGGCGGCGTGGCGCTGTGGCTGGCGACGCGGCCGAAACGCAAGCTGAAAAGGGCGAAAGGGGGCTTCGCCGCCAGCCGCCATTGGCATATCACGCTGGGTGTAGCGCTGCTGGCCGGGCTGCTGTTCTTCTCGGCTACCGGGCTGACCTGGTCGCAGTGGGCCGGCGGCAACATCGACGCGCTGCGGGCCAACCTGGGCTGGCTGACGCCGCAGGTCAACACCAGCCTGCAGGCCGATACGCCGCAGACGCCGGCCGATCCGCACGCCGAGCACCGCGGGATGATGCCGGGCATGAAGATGGGCCCTGCCGCGCAGAGCAATGCGCTGAACGGCGACTGGGATCGGGCGCTGCACGCTGCGCGCGCCGCTGGAATAGACGCCGCCAAGATCGAGCTGCGCCAGCCGAAAGGCGAGGGCAAAGCCTGGACGGTAACCGAAGTGGATCGCAGCTGGCCAACGCAGGTGGACGCGGTTGCCATCGCACCGCAAAGCTTCGCCGTCGTCGACCAGGTGCGGTTCGACACCTTCCCGCTGATCGCCAAGCTGACCCGCTGGGGCATCGACGCCCACATGGGCATTCTGTTCGGCTTGCCGAATCAGCTGCTGCTGGCGGCGTTCGGCCTTGGGCTGTGCTTGATGATCGCGCTGGGTTACCGCATGTGGTGGATCCGCCGCCCGGCGGCGGGAGCGCAGCATCCGGTGCATACGCTGGTTGCCGCCTGGCTGGCGCTTTCCCTGCCGGCGCGCGCCGGCACGCTGCTGGTGGCAGCCGTACTGGGTTATTGCCTGCCGGTGATGGGCGTGAGCCTCGCGGCGTTGCTGCTGGTGGACGTGTGGCGCTGGCGCGGCCAACGGCAAGGCCACCGGGACGAAACGCCGGAAGCGGCCGCCCGCCGCGCCGAGGTGCGTAAGTTCCGCGCGGCGGTGGCGACGGTGGCGGTGGCGGTCGGCTGCGTGATGGGCCGAGCGATCCTCGGCGGCACCGTCGAGCAATTTCAGCTGCCGATTGGCGACTGGAGCGCCCAGATGGTGATCATGCAGAGCCTGATGGTGCTGCTGTATACGCTGGTGTTCACCCTGCTGCTTTCCATTCCGCTGTGGTATTTCTTCCTGGGGGAGAAAGAGGGGCGGTGAGGCATTTTTCGCCGACGCAAAGCATTCAACCCCGCTGCGGCGGGGTTTTTCTTGTTACATCAGGCGGTGGGCGTGCAGCTTAACGCTCTCCATGATGCTGTCCATCGTCACCTGCACGCGGTGCGGCAACACGCCGCGCCGGCGGTAAATCAGGTAGGCCTGCATATCGATGCCGCGCTCGCGCGCCAGGCAGGGCAGCAGTGTGCCGGCATCCAGCTCGGCGGCGACGGAATAGTACGGGGCGTAGACGATGCCCAGGCCCTGTTTGGCCAGCTCGATCGCCGGCAGAATGTTATCGCAAACGCTGGCGCCGCCGATCTCGACCTGCACCAACTCCCCCTGCGCACTGTAGCCGCTCCAGGTATTGCGAATGCCGCCCAGCATGCGCAAGGTAATGCAGCGATGCTGCGGCAGTTCATCCAGCGCTGTCAGCGGCGAGCGGGCGATGTAATCCGGTGCGGCGAACAGCCCGACGCGAAAACGGGTGAAGGGCCTGGCGATCAGGCTTTCGTTTTGCGGCTGGAAAAAGCTGATCAGCAAATCGCAGTCGCTGTCGAACACTGCGCCGTACTTTTTCTCGCGTTCGTCGGGGTTGCGGGTCACCAGATCGACAGTCAGCGCCGGTGCAGCGTGCAGCAGCGGCGGCAGTAAATAACGGGCCAGGAAAGCGTGGATGCCTATCGGCGCGCCGAGCGTGACCATGCCGTTCAGGCTGCGTTTATAGGTGCCGGACATATCGAGCAGATCGCTGTGTTCGTCCAGCAACTGCGAGGCGCGCCGCAAGAATTGCTCGCCGAATTCAGTCAGCGCCAGGGTACGCGGGCCGCGCAGGAACAGTTCCAACCCGAGCCGCCGTTCCAGCGCGGTGAGGGCGCGCGACACGTTAGACTGCGGCATATCCAACCGCTGCGCCGCTTTGCTGACGCTCGCCGTTTCGGCAATGACGCGGACAATCCTGAGTTCTTCAATGCGGAAGTCTTTCTCTTTCACTGGCCGGCTCTTGTGAGTTTATATATCAAAAATGATATACACCTTTGGCGGCATTGTCATATGACTTATCACGGGCGGGTGGGTATCATTCGATTTGATTATTTGCTATCCACCAAAATAAAGAGAAATCCGTCAATGAAAGTGACAAGAGCGGTTATTTTGCCTGCGCTGTTATTACTGGCCGCGTGCTCTTCCGCCGTGACCGAAAAAGAAAAATACTAGACCTTTCTGACCAATTATAACGATATCAATAAAGGTCAATCCGCGTCCGGCAAAGACGTTTTATATTGGAAAGATAAGAACGTCGATTTTTCGCGTTATCAATATTTGGTTTATCAACCGATGATCTATTTCCCGCGGCCGAAACCGAGCGAGATGGTGAGCCAGCGCGCACTCGACAATATTCTGAACTATACCAACCAGCAGTTTAAGCAGGCGATGGGCACCCACTTTACGCTGGTGGACATGCCGCGCGAGCATACCCTGATTTTCCGCGGCGCCATCACGGCGATCGACACGCAGAAGAAGGGGCTGCAAATCTATGAAGTCTTGCCGATCACCCTGCTGATTGCCGCGACGCAAAGCGTGACCGGGCACCGCACCATGGAGAGCGCGGTCTATATGGAAGGCGAGTTTATCGATGCGGCGACTAATCAGCCGGTCATTAAAGTGGTGCGCAAGGCTTCGGGGGAAAATCTCAATAACGAGAAAGCGCAGCTTAAAGTCACCGACGTGAAGAATGCCATCGATATCATCGCCAACGATATCAGACAATATAACACGCTATAAACCTCGTTTATTTCCGTTATTCTCAGCCAGGAATTTACATGTTTCTTAACTATTTCGCTTTAGGCGTACTGATTGCGGTATTCCTGATTTTATTCTACGGCGTCATTATTATTCATGACATTCCCTATTTGCTGGCCAAAAAACGCCGGCACCCCCATCAAGATGCGATTCACGTTGCCGGTTGGGTCAGCCTGTTTACGCTGCACGCCATTTGGCCGCTGCTGTGGATCTGGGCAACGCTCTACCGGCCGGAACGCGGCTGGGGCATGAGTGAGAAGGCAGAACCTTCAACGGACCTGCAGGCGCGCATCACGCTGCTCGAAGCCGAATTGCAACGCCTGCAGGAAAAGCCGACGGCGGTTCCCGGCCCCACGGCAAGTTGAGCGTAGCCTATGGATTTGCTCATTATTCTCAGCTACGTGGCGCTGAGCTACGGCGTATTTAAACTGTTTCGCATTCCGGTCAACAAATGGACCGTGCCGACCGCCGTGCTTGGCGGGATCGTTATCGTCGGCGCGTTGATTCTGACGATGAACTACAACCATCCGTACAGCGATCGGGCGCAGAAGATCGCCGTGTCGGTGCCGATGGTGCCGCAGGTCTCGGGCATGATCGTTGAGGTGACGGAGAAAACCAACGTGCTGCTGCGCAAAGGCGAGGTGCTGTTCCGTCTTGACGACAGCCGCTACCGTGCGCGGCTCACCAGGCTGGAGGCGGATCTGGCCGGGGCAGAGGCGGAGATCAGAACGCGCCGGGCGGCGCTCAGCGAGTCCGCCGCCAACGTGCAACGGGCGAACGCAGAGTATGAGCGTGCCCGTAAGGACTACCAGCGCTATGCGAAAGGGGCGGCGATGCCGGTCAACCCGTTCTCGGAGCAGGACGTCAGCCATGCGCAGCAGCAGTACCAGGCGCAATCCGCGGCGCTGCAGGCGGCGAAAGCTCAGTTCCAACAGGAACAGGCGCGGTTGTCCGGGCGCTATGACGGCGAAGACGCCACGATAGCCAGCCTGAAATCGCAAATTGCCGAGGCGCGTTACAACCTGGAACAAACGGTGGTGCGTGCGCCGAGCGACGGGTATGTCACGCAGGTGCTGGCGCGGCCGGGCACGGCGGCGGTTCGCCTGCCGTTCAAACCGGTGATGATCTTTATCCCGCAGCAAAAGCGCCAGGTGGTGGCGGTGTTCCGCCAGAACGCCATCCTGCGTTTGGCGCAGGGGGATCAGGCCGAGGTGGTGTTCAACGGCTTGCCGGGACAGGTTTACGGCGGCACCGTAAGCCGAGTGTTGCCGGCGATACCGGACGGCAGCTACCAGGCCAGCGGCGCACTGCAGGGCCTGAGCGCCACGCCGGGCCGGGAAGGGGTGTACGTGATGATCGATCTGGCGGCCAACCCGGATCTGGCTCACTTGCCCGACGGCGTGAGCGCTCAGGCGGCGGTTTATACCGGGCACTTCGAGCACGTCTCCGTGATGCGCAAAGTGCTGCTGCGCATGACCAGCTGGCTGCATTACCTTTATCTGGATCACTAGCCTGCATTGGCCCGGAACAGCCCGGGCCGTGGGGCGAGCCTTCGGAATACGCCAAACACAAAAAAGCCCGCAACCGAAGTTGTGGGCTTTTTCGCTATTATCGCCGGGTCTATCTGGTTCACTGGACTGCACAGAACATGATTTACACCCGCCGACGCGCCGAGCTGGCCGCGCAGTAGGCCGTAAAAAAATCCCTGTAAATCCCGTCATTTTTCCCGAATTAAGCCATGCATCCATAAGGTGCATGGTTTTGCATGTGTTTTCCCGCCCCTGTACTCCCGACCAGCGCCAGTTGCGGCGCTACCTGAGCCCACCTTTGCACCTGCATTAAAAGTACCCCCTTCAGCGGGCAGGCGTGGCGGGGAGAGCATTGCGCGCCACTACATAGGTTTAAGTTCGGGTCTGCGTAGACTCTATAGTTGTCGTAGGATATATTATTACTATGTTCACATGTTCATGAATGAGTCTATGGAAGAGATCGTCCCCTATTTAAAAATAATTATGCCATTGGTAATGATTGTTTTTATATTTTTTTTGAAACTATGGGTTGTACAGATACCTAAGGCACCTGATTATTTAAAGGCAATAATAGACCTACCTATCTCTATATCTTTCTTCGGTGTAGCAATGTGTGTAAGTTATTCTATTTCTGCGAGTAAAAATAGCTCATATCCTCCAGAGGGGGTGTTGTTTTTTGCTGTCTCACTTCTGTGGTCTGTGTTAATTATCGCTTCAGGGCGCTGTTGTATTAAACTTTACAGTAGGTCAAGATGGAAAATGATGGGGTCATGTATAGTATTAAATTATATATTGGCATCTGTATGTGCTTTGCTATCAATAAAAATCATTGTAGGTGGATGACATGCAGATTAATATAATTATGATTTTTATGGCTTTGTTTTTAAGTGTGCTGGTAATTGTTCTATATTTTTTTGTATCACAGATTAAAAGAAGTAAAGAAATTGAATATGATACACTTAAACAAAAAGCAATGATGGATTTGGTGCGTGAATCCTATGAAAAGCAAGTTTATATGCTGAACAAGCAAATGATGAGTGATGAAAGTCGGTGGGAGAAAATTAATCATCTTCTTATCGAAGCTCAGGCTAAAAGCAATAATAAACTTCGTAAAGATAGTGTGGGGACTCAATTTTTCAATGATTTGGGTATTGAAATTGATCGAGTTATTGAGAAAAGACAGGCTTTTGTTTTAACGCCCTTTAATGAGATCTTTGATGAAACGTATAGCAATATTAAAGATGCCGTCGCCTCGATGGGAATTCCATGCACAAGGGGTGATGAAGAGCTAAAAACAGGAAGCGTATTATCACACATTGTAAATCTTATGCTTGAATCTAAGATAATCATTGCGAATATCGATGGACGAAATTCAAATGTATATTATGAGTTAGGGATAGCTCATGCTCTTGGAAAGAAAACTATACTTATATCAACTGAGGTTGACGATATCCCTTTTGATCTTAAAACTCAGCGGATATTGTTTTACTCAACGAAAGAAGAATTAAAAGAGAAACTGTTGCCCTATATAACATCTAGTATTTGATAGTGTAAGGTGAGTTATTTTTTAAATAAGTATGAGGTGTTAATATATTTAACACCTCATCATTTAATTATCTAATACTGGCTGATGCTTTTTGGTTTCCATCTATAATTATAATTTCTGATGCAATTTTATTTGTCTCTAGGAATTTATTTCTTGCTTGAATGGTTTTTTCAAACTTTTTACCTAACTTACCTATATCCATGATAATGAAAATACCAAGGTTTGTATCATCAGCATTTTTGTATATTTCAAGTTGTTTTTCGTATCCATGAACCAATGAACTATTAGTGGATAATTTTATCTCAACAACTATTTTTTTATTAAACCCTTTGGATATTTTAAAATCCACAGGTCCATTTCCAGAGTCGCTCTCAGGTGAAATATCTAAGTTGTTAGCTTTGCAATAGGAGTAGGCAACTGTAAACAACAAACGTTGTACGGCCTTTTCCTTTCTTGGCTTACCTTCCTCACTCCATAATTCTTTCCAGATCCCTTTGTTCTCTATTAAGTCTTTAAATTCAAGGACTATAGTATTAACTAATTCAATGAACTCTTCTTCAGATAAATTTTCTTTATTATAACGACTTAAGTCAAGTGGGCAATCTTGATTAATTAATCTTACAATCTCCCGCCAAAAAAATTCTCCATTTTTGTCTGCTTTTGCATCATAGGGAACTTTATCAACTGATCTAATTAAATTTAGCACATCTTCAAATGCATCTTTACTTCGTAGCGCAAGATCTTTCGCATAATTTTTTTCCTGCCTGGACATGCTCGTCCATATGCCACCTATTTTATAGTTAAGCTTTTCCCTTAGCTCATCGTTATGGCGGGCTGCGGTGCCTATATCACTCCAATCAGTAACAATGGGAAGGGCTCGAACAATGTCGTTTGGAACAAGCATAAGAGGAGAATCATTTGTGGGATTGATTAATGTTTCAAACTCAAAATTCGTTTTCTTTATTTTGAATTTTTTAGTTGGTAGTTTTAAAATTTCATTTATTCTTGATGTAAATAATAGTAACTCATTAAAAATAATGTTAGTAGTCATATCACTAATTCGGTCAGGGCCAATTCCTTCTTCAAATAATGATAGTCCCATGAAGAAATCAGTATCGTCGACACCTAAATCTATAATTTGCTTTGCGACATCCATAGTGGAGTTGGTGATTTGGTCTCCCCATCCAGAGCCGTGAATTGTGCTGCTATAACCTAAGCAAGTGAAACTAACTTCCGAGAAATTGAACTCTTTCTTAGCCGCCTTCCAGGGGGCATCATTTTTGAGCTTCGAGGCTCTCAGATATTTCATTATCTTTCTGAACTTTTCATTATATTTTTCAGTGGCATTTATTCTTATTTCAGGATGAACGCTTTCACTAAGTAATAGTGGATCAATGAAAAGAGCTGTATCAGCGTTTAAAACTACATCGGTTACACCTAAAGAGTCCAGTGTTTCGATGTCTATACCTTCAAGACTAGAAAGGCTAATTAACGAATTGATTTTTGACATAAGATATTCCTGTTGGCTGTAATTATTTTTAATTCTAAGCAAAAAACATGAGATAGCATTAATGCTTGACAAAAGCAATGATGTTACATGTGCATCGTAGGTTTCTTTGATCTCAGTCTTATAAAACTAAGGATAAGGTTTTACTTTAAGCCCCCACCAATTCATCATTTCTTTCCGTTGATTAAGATAAGTAGACCGATTATAAGCTCTCCGAACTTCATTTTTGTCACTATGGGCTAAAGCCGCTTCAATAACATCTGCATTAAAAGCCGCTTCATTCAATGCTGTACTTGCGATAGATCGCAGACCATGGGCAACAAGCTTCCCCCCGAATCCTATTCGTTTTAAAGCCGCGTTTGCTGTTTGGCTATTCATCGGTTGCTTTGGGTTATTCCTGCTTGGGAAAACATGTTCACGGTGAGCACTGATAGGCTTCATCACTTCCAAAATATCTAAAGCCTGAGGTGACAAAGGGACAAGGTGTTCACGCTTAGCCTTCATTCGCTCGGCGGGAATCGTCCAGAGTTTGGTATCGAGATCGATCTCGCCCCACCGAACACCAGAAGCCTCAGAAGGGCGCACTAGGGTCAGAAGCTGCCACTCAATAAGACAACGAGTCGGAACAGACAGATTTGACATGATCAGAGAGCGCATCAACTTTGGCAATTCTTCTGGCCGCAGTGTCGGCATATTTTGTTTTTTAGGTTTCTCAAATGCCATCCCAACCCCTGATGCTGGGTTTGCGTCAATCAGGCCAGTGTTAACAGCATAAATCATGATTTCGTTGATGCGTTGTATCAAACGGCGAACGGTCTCCAACGCACCGCGCGCTTTAATGGGTTCTAATGCTTCAATCAGTGTTCGAGCCTTGATTTCCTGAACTGGGATGCACCCGATGCTTGGAAAAATATCTTTATCCAAAGAACGCCAGATATCTTTCGCATAATCCTCGGTTACGCTTGTTCGCTTAAGGGCAAACCAATTGGCCGCGACGGTTGAAAAAATGCTGTCTAGAGCGATTTGGTGCTGCTCTGCTGCTTGCTCGGCCTTGGTTTGCGGATCAACACCCTTAGCAAGCATGGAAAGGTAATCTGCACGAATTGCTCGAGCGTCGGCAAGTGACAGGGCCGGGTAGGGGCCAAGCCCCATCATGGTACGTTGTTTCGTGGCTGGTCGCTGATAACGGAAGCGCCATTGTTTTTTGCCATTAGCTTTTACCAGAAGAAAGAGCCCGTCTCCGTCATGTAGGGTGAGGTCTTTCTCGAGTGCTCTGGTTTTTTGTACTTCAGTGTTGGTGAGGGGGAGTGTATTACGCGTCATGCGAGGGATAGTCCGTTTATTGGTATACGTAATTGGCATACATTTTAGCTGAGACCTAACCGTATACCAATAATCACCGGATTTAGCCGGATACGCCCGGGCGATTACGGATACAAAAAAGCCCGCAACCGAAGTTGTGGGCTTTTTCGCTATTATCGCCGGGTCTATCTGGTTCACTGGCGACGTATTTGGTGGAGCTGGGGGGATTTGAACCCCCGTCCGAAATTACTACACCGTCGGCACTACATGCTTAGTCCAATCTTTACATTCGCCGGCCAGCTGCGGATGGACACGCTACTGACAGACTAGCCTGATTGAGTTTAACGCTTCAGCCCCAGGCAGGACATCCACGCGATCTCTTTTGGGTTTGACCTCTCTTGATCCCCGTCCTAAGAGCGGAGGCTAGGGAGAGAGGGCTCTAAGCAGGGTATTAAGCTGCTAAAGCGTAGTTTTCGTCGTTTGCGACTATTTTTTTGCGGCTTTTTACGAGGCCAACCGCCCCTCGGCATGCTCCTAGGGCTTCGCAAATCCCGTCGAATCCAGAATCAGCCCCAAGTAACTTTGTGCAGTATACCAGAAGTTTACTGCGATAAGCCAGCGGCTTAACGATTGGCGTGCTTCATGATACGGGCTTTCGCCGTCTGCCATTCGCGATCTTTGATGTCATCGCGTTTGTCGTGCTCTTTCTTGCCTTTGGCTACGCCGATCTTGATCTTGCTCCAGGCATTTTTCCAATACAGGGATAAGGCCACCACGGTGTAACCATCGCGGTTGACGCGGCCGAGCAGGGTATCCAGCTCGCGTCGTTTCAGCAGCAGTTTACGGGTACGCGTCGGATCGCACACCACATGCGACGAAGCCACGTTGAGCGGAGTGATGGTGGCGCCAAACAGATAGGCTTCACCGTCACGGAACGTCACGTAGCTGTCGCTGAGGTTGGCTTTGCCTGCACGCAGCGATTTAACTTCCCACCCTTGCAGCGACAGGCCCGCCTCGAACTCTTCTTCAATGAAGTATTCGAAACGCGCGCGCTTGTTTTGAGCAATGGTGGCGGAACCGGGTTTGTGTGCTTTTTTCTTTGTCATAGTGCGTTCATTATACTGGATGCTTCAGCGAAAGAAATCCTTTCCCGTTCAGCACCTGCGCAATTTTTCGCATTTTTGGCGCCCTCATCCCTTAGCAGATTTTTTGTTTGCCGCCAGATAAATGGTATTATCTGTACGTTTTATGTCTCACAGGAAATGATATGCCCCAGATCAGTCGGTCTGCATTAGTGCCGTTCAGCGCCGAGCAGATGTATCAGTTGGTTAACGATGTTCACTCTTATCCCGATTTTCTGCCAGGTTGCACCGGCAGCCGGGTGCTTAACGCTACCTCCAACGAAATGACCGCCGCGGTGGACGTCGCCAAGGCCGGTATCAGCAAGACCTTCACCACGCGCAATACGCTGCTGGATAACCAGAGCATCAATATGCAGCTGGTCGATGGCCCGTTCCGCAAGCTGATGGGCGGTTGGCAGTTCACGCCGCTGAGCGAAGAGGCCTGCAAGGTGGAGCTGCACCTGGACTTCGAGTTCACCAACAAACTGATTGAGCTGGCGTTCGGCAAGGTGTTCAAAGAGCTGGCGGGCAGCATGGTGCAGGCATTCACCCAGCGGGCGAAAGAGGTCTACAGTGTCTGACATCCAGGTCGAGGTGGTGTACGCCTTGCCGGAGCGCCAGTACCTGCGCAAGGTGAAACTGGCCGAGGGCAGCAGCGTCGAGCAGGCGATCCAGGCTTCGGGCCTGCTGGAGCTGCGCCAGGATATCGATCTCAAGAGCAACAAAATCGGCATCTACAGCCGCCCGGCCAAGCTGGGCGATACGCTGAACGACGGCGACCGGGTGGAGATCTACCGGCCCTTGCTCGCCGATCCGAAAGAGCTGCGCCGGCAACGGGCAGAAAAGGCAAAAAAATAAGGCGCTATAAGCGCCTTATTTTTTTATCTGAAACTGATTTTCTCTTCCGCGTTGCAGCCTGCGACTGTCATGAGGAACAGCATGCCCCCTCATGGGCCGGAAGAGCGGGCGGCGCCGATTACTTGGTCAGCGCCGGTTTGTTCTGGATGTCGGTCAACACGCCTGCGCTGTCGAAGGTCAGCGTCAGCGTCTGCTGGGTGATGTCTTCATGGCCAGGCTGCTGGCGGAACACATAGAACCACGTCTGAGTCCCGAACGGGTCTTGCAGCATTGGGGTGCCCAATGTGTAAGCGACCTGTTGCTGGGTCATCCCTTTCTGAATTTTCGCCACGTCGGTCGACGTCAGGTAGTTCCCCTGGTTGATGTCAGGACGATAAACCACCTTTTCAAAAGTAGAACAGCCTGCAGTCAGCATCACAAGAACTACAGCGGCGGCAGTCAGCGTTTTACAGCGCATAGTAATCACATTCCTTTAGGGCATAGGATGCCGATGATAATAGACCTTGCGGCAGTTGGAAACCTTTATACCCTTCATCTTTCAAGTTGCGACGCGTTGGCTTTCTTTCAGCACCTCAAGCGCTTGGCCTGTTTCAGGCCGTTGAGGAGGCTTAGGATCGCCGCCGCGCCGCACTTTAGATATCTTTCGGGTCAACAGCGTCACTGTCAGACCGCAGGAAAGTGAAAAAGTTGAGCTTTTTTATGCCGCCAGCAGTTCTTTGGCGTTCGCCAACGTATTGCGGGTGACTTCACTGCCGCCAAGCAGGCGCGCCAGCTCCTGCAGCCGGGCGCGTTTATCCAGCGGCGCCATCTGGGTTTCGGTGACCGTGCCGTCGGTCTGCTTGCTGACGAACAGGTGTTGATGCCCGCATCCGGCCACCTGCGGCAGGTGGGTCACGCACATCACCTGGGTGGATTCGCCGAGCTGGCGCAGCAGGCGGCCGACGATGGCGGCGGTCGGGCCGCTGATACCCACGTCCACCTCATCGAAGATCAGCGCCGGGGTTTCCATCTTGCGGGCGGTGATCACCTGAATGGCCAGCGCGATGCGCGACAGCTCACCGCCGGAGGCGACCTTCGCCAGCGGCTGCAGCGGTTGCCCCGGGTTGGTGGAGACGCAGAACTCGGTGCGGCTGGCCCCTTCGGCGCTCAGATGCTGCGGCTCGAAACGCACATCGATGTTGAACTTGCCGTGCGGCATGGAGAGCGCATGCATGCTGTCGGTAATGAGCGTGGTCAGCTCGGCGGCGTAATGCAGGCGTTTCTGATGCAGCTGCTCCGCCAGCGCCAGCGCCTGCTGGTGATGCAGGGTGACCGCCTCGTTCAGGTGCTCATGGTCGCTTTCCTGCTGTGAAAGCAGCTGCTGTTCATCCAGCAACTGCTGATGCAGCTGCGGCAGCTCTTCCGGCGCGACCTGGTGTTTGCGCGCCAGGCTGATTTGGCGTGACAGGCGCTGTTCCAGCTCGTGCAGGCGGTTGGGATCGAGATCCATGCGATCGGCGTAGTGGCGCAGTTCGTCGCTGGCTTCGCTGATCTGGATAGAAGCCTCTTCCAGCATGTCCAGCAGGCCGCTGAGCTTGTCGTCCAGCCCGGCCAGCTCGAGCAGCAGGTGCTTGGCGCTGTATAGCTGGCTGAGCATGTTGTTCTCGTCGCTGTCGGCCAGCAGCTGCAGCGTCTGCTGGCTGAGGGTCAGCAGCTGGCCGCTGTTGGCCAGGCGCTTGTACTCGGCGTCGGTCTGTTCGAACTCGCCGGCCTGCGGCGCGAATTCGTTCAGCTCTTTCAATTGGTATTGCAGCAGCTGCTTGCGCGCTTCGCGCTCGATGGACTGCTGCTGATGGTGCGCCAGCTCGCGGCAGCTCTGGTGCCAGCGTTGGTAGGCCTGGCTCATCGCCGCCAGCAGGGCGGGTTCGTCGGCGTAGGCGTCGAGCAGCGCTTTTTGGTGCTCCGGCTTGAGCAGCAGCTGATGGGCGTGTTGACCGTGGATTTGGATCAGGCGTTGCCCCAGCTCGCGCAGCTGCGACAGCGGCACGGCGGTGCCGTTGATAAAGCCGCGCGAACGGCCGTCGGCGTTGATCACCCGGCGCAGCAGGCATTCGTTGCTGTCGTCCAGCTGGTTCTGTTCCAGCCATTCGCGCGCGGACGGGGTGTCCGCCAGCGAGAAGCGGGCGCAGATGTCGGCGCGGGCGGCTCCCAGGCGCACCACGTTGCCGTCGGCGCGGTTGCCGAGGCACAGCCCCAGCGCATCGATGGCGATGGATTTGCCGGCGCCGGTTTCACCGGTGATCGCCGTCATACCCGGTTGAAAATCGATTTCCAACTCACGAACGATAGCAAAGTTGCTGATGGTTAATTGCGCCAGCATGGGAACCTTCCTGTGTATAAACACATAACTGTAGTTTCATACAGTATAAACTGGTTTTATATACAGTAAAGTGGCCGGCGCAGATTTTAGAACAATTTTTTCGACCAGCCCAGTTTGGTGCTTAACGTGTTGAAATAGCTGTAGTCCTTTGGGTGAATCAGGTTCAGGTGGAAATCGCTGCGGCGGATCAGCACTTCTTCGCCTTCCTGGATCGGTAGCGCGATCTGGCTGTCGCAGCTGATCTCCAGATCGCTGCCGATCTGCGAAAACTTCAGGCGGATGGTGCTGTCGCCGTTGATCACCAGCGGCCGGGCGGAGAGGGTATGCGGGAACATCGGCACCAGCGCGATCGCTTCCAGCGACGGGGTGAGGATCGGCCCGCCGGCGGAGAGCGAGTAGGCGGTGGAGCCGGTCGGCGTGGCGATGATCAGGCCGTCGGAACGCTGCGAGAAGGCGAAGCGATCGTCGATGTACACCTCGAATTCGATCATGTGCGCCACTTTGCCGGGGTGTAGCACCACTTCGTTGATGGCGGTGCTGATGCGGCACTGCTGGTGCTCTTTATGCACGATGGTTTCCAGCAGGAAACGCTGTTCGTCGATGTACTCGCCTTCCAGCACGTCCGCCAGCTGCTGCAGGGCGTTGTCGGGATCGAGATCGGTGAGGAAGCCGAGGTTGCCGCGGTTGACCCCGATCACCTTGATGTCGTAGCGCGCCAGCACGCGCGCGGCGCCGAGCATGTTGCCGTCGCCGCCGACCACCACCGCCAGGTCGGCGCGCTGGCCGATATCCGCCAGGCTGCCGGTCACGGCGTCTTTCAGCCCTAAATCATGGGCGATCTGGCGTTCGACCATCACCGAATAGCCGCGGGCGACCAGCCAGTGGAACAGCATCTCGTGGGTTGCCAGCGCTGAAGGGTGACGCGGGTGGCCAACAATGCCAATACAGGCGAATTTTTTATTCATTTGTTGTGATTTTCCTCACCGGGAGCCGTTTATGCCCCACATTGTGACCGGTTGACTTGAAACCCCGGTTTTGATCCCCATAATAAGCCAAGTTGCGAGATTAATGCTAAAACGCGGAGATATTCATGAGTAGTAAAGAACAGAAGACGCCAAACGAGCAAGTCTCGGAAGAAATGGAACAACACGCTCACCACGAGGATACGCTGCCGGAAGCGGCGGAAGGCGTCGATCTGCGCGATGCGCGTATCGCCGAACTGGAAGCCCAACTGGCGGAAGCTCAGCAGCACGAGCGCGACAGCCTGCTGCGCGCCAAAGCCGAAGCGGAGAACATCCGCCGCCGCGCCGAACTGGACGTCGAGAAAGCGCACAAGTTCGCCCTGGAGAAATTCTCCGGCGATCTGCTGCCGGTGATCGACAACCTGGAGCGCGCGCTGGATCTGGCGGATAAAAACAATCCGGAACTGGCCGCGATGATCGAAGGCATCGAGCTGACGCTGAAATCGCTGCTGGACGTGGTGCGCAAATACGGCATCGAGATCGTCGGCGACGTCAACGTGCCGTTCAACCCGGAAGTGCATCAGGCGATGAGCATGATGGAATCCGCCGATCATCAGCCGAACCACGTGATGATGGTGATGCAGAAAGGCTATACGCTGAACGGCCGCCTGCTGCGCCCTGCGATGGTTGCGGTCTCCAAAGCCAAGGCGTAATCGCCCCGGCAACGGCATAAAGAAAGGCACCCGAGGGTGCCTTTTTTGTCTCTGGACTACGCCTGCGGCAGGCGCGGCATCCAGTCGATCGGCGTGAGCCCTTG
>Ga0308165_1002586_pt1 | contig 21118 bp, 18 predicted proteins | sample PhyWR2_FD_201032 | JGI IMG/M metagenome (GOLD analysis project Ga0308165, IMG submission 201032) | Phyllosphere microbial communities from UC Gill Tract Community Farm, Albany, California, United States - DLSLW.R2 | ecosystem: Host-associated > Plants > Phyllosphere > Unclassified | place: USA... | reverse complement strand
CTGCCTTCAGCGAGCCTGAATGAAGAAGGTTTTGGTCTTTATGAACCTGCTGGTGGTTCTGCGCCTGATATCGCGGGTAAAAATATTGCTAACCCGATTGCACAAATTCTGTCTCTGGCACTGTTACTACGCTACAGCCTCGCGGCTGAAGATGCCGCTCTGGCGATTGAAGCAGCGATTAACCGTGCGCTGGAAGAAGGTCATCGTACCGGTGATTTAGCCCGCGAGGGAAATGCAATCAGTACCAGCGAAATGGGCGATATCATTGCTCGTTATGTCGCTGAAGGAAAGTAATCATGGCTAAAACTTTATATCAGAAATTATATGACGCTCACGTGGTGTTTGAAGCGCCAGAAGAGACGCCACTGCTGTATATCGACAGACACTTGGTGCATGAAGTGACTTCTCCGCAGGCATTTGATGGCCTGCGTGCGCATGGCCGTCCAGTGCGTCAGCCATCAAAAACCTTCGCCACCATGGATCACAACGTATCCACACAAACCAAAGATATTAATGCTTCTGGTGAGATGGCGCGTATCCAGATGCAGGAACTGATCAAAAACTGTAACGAGTTTGGTGTCGAGTTGTATGACCTGAACCATCCTTTCCAGGGTATCGTTCATGTCATGGGACCTGAGCAAGGTATTACCCTGCCCGGTATGACCATTGTCTGTGGTGACTCCCACACCGCCACTCACGGTGCTTTTGGCGCACTGGCATTTGGCATTGGCACCTCAGAAGTTGAACACGTTCTGGCGACACAGACTCTGAAACAGGGCCGCGCCAAAACCATGAAAATTGAAGTCAACGGTACCGCGGCTCCAGGCATTACCGCTAAAGATATCGTGCTGGCTATTATCGGTAAAACCGGCAGCGCTGGTGGTACCGGTTATGTGGTGGAATTCAGCGGCGACGCTATTCGTGCATTAAGCATGGAAGGCCGCATGACCGTGTGTAATATGGCAATTGAGATGGGGGCTAAAGCGGGCTTAATCGCCCCGGATGAAACCACCTTCAATTACGTCAACGGACGTCTGCATGCACCTAAAGGGGCCAACTGGGATGCCGCCGTGGCCTACTGGAAAACCTTCAGCAGCGATGCCGATGCCAAATTCGATAGCATCGTCACCTTAGATGCAGCAGAGATTGCACCGCAGGTGACTTGGGGCACCAATCCAGGCCAGGTCATTTCTGTCACTGATCTTATCCCTGACCCACAGGCGTTTAGCGACCCTGTAGAACGTGCTTCTGCTGAAAAAGCGCTGGCCTATATGGGTCTGACACCCGGTGTCCCACTGACCGATGTTGCGATTGATAAAGTCTTTATTGGCTCCTGCACCAACTCACGTATCGAAGACTTGCGTGCCGCGGCTGAAGTGGCCAAAGGCCGTAAAGTCGCTCCTGGCGTGCTGGCGATGGTGGTGCCCGGCTCCGGTCCGGTTAAAGCCCAGGCCGAAGCAGAAGGTCTGGATAAGATCTTTATCGAAGCCGGTTTTGAATGGCGCTTACCGGGCTGCTCAATGTGTCTGGCCATGAACAATGACCGTCTGAATCCTGGCGAGCGCTGCGCATCAACCAGTAACCGTAACTTTGAAGGACGTCAGGGCCGTGGTGGACGTACCCATCTGGTTAGCCCGGCAATGGCTGCCGCAGCTGCGGTTTCTGGTCATTTCGCTGATATCCGTACATTGAAATAAGAGGCACTACCATGGCAGAGAAATTTATCCAACATACCGGCCTGGTCGTTCCGCTGGATGGGGCAAACGTCGATACTGACGCCATTATTCCTAAGCAATTTCTGCAGAAAGTCACCCGCACCGGTTTTGGCGCGCACCTGTTTAATGACTGGCGCTTTCTCGACGATGCGGGCCTGCAGCCTAATCCCGATTTCGTGCTGAACTACCCGCAGTATAAAGGGGCGTCTATTCTGTTAACGCGCGAAAACTTTGGCTGCGGCTCTTCGCGGGAGCATGCTCCCTGGGCGCTGACTGACTACGGTTTTAAAGTGGTTATCGCACCCAGTTTTGCCGATATTTTCTACGGCAACGCCTTTAATAACCAGTTACTGCCAGTGACATTAAGCGACGCTGAAGTCGATACACTGTTTAAGCTGGTTGATGAAAATCAGGGCATGAGTTTTGTGGTTGACCTGGAAGCAGGTACCGTTCAGGCGGGTGACCATATTTATCATTTCACTATCGATGCATTCCGCCGCCACTGCATGCTTAACGGCCTGGACAGTATCGGTCTGACGCTGCAACACGAAGCTGAAATTTCCCGTTACGAGCAACAATTACCGGCATTTATGCAGTAATTATGTGCTACAGGTTGCCTGAACCTTTCAGGCAACCTGATTTATCAAATACCCCTAGATATCTTTTACCCGCCCAATCAAATACAGCGCAATAATCGATAGCAGCGCTATTCCCCAGTAGACAACAGAATGGCCGAAGTTTTGTGCCAGTGCGCCCTGTAACACCCCAGCCAGAATCACACCGGTTGAAATACTGTTGGTAAATAAGGTGGTCGCTGAACCGGCTTTACCCGGCATCAAGTCCTGGAACCACAGCATACCTATTCCGGCAATAATCCCGATAAATATCGCATTAAACAGCTGGAGTATCAGCAGCGCAATAATGCTATGGAACAGTATCAGCCCTACATAGAAAATGACGCCCGCAGCAACCGCCAGCATCATAATTTTTCGTTTACCGAACCGTTTCACGTAATGGCCTGCGGCAATCATTATAGGGATCTCCAGGGCCGCAGCGCTGCCCATCAGCCAGCCAGCCCATTCATCGGAGAGGCCAAGATCCTGACTTATCCAAAGCGGCATATCGATGATATACATGGTATTGCAGGTCCACATCAGCATCGAGGCTATAAACAGCATACGCACATGACTGTTTTTCCAGCCACTCACCTCCGTTATTGCCACAGTAGCCGGAGCGACATTCCGCGTCACCGACGGCAGGGCAAAGGTGATCAGCAGTAGCGAGATAATAAACATCGCAGCGGCGCTAAGAAACATGGTGGTAAAACCATACTTCAGCGCCAGCATAAAGGAGAGCGGGGGCCCGATAACCCAGGCCAGAGAAAGCTGGGCACGCATTACGGAGCTAAACATCACCACTTCTGTTGCCGAGCGGTCAGCATATTCACGCGCCAGAGCAAACAGCTGCGGCATCGCTGTATTAGCAAGCGCGGCGAGCATCACACCCAGAGTAATCAGTGTCAGATAGTGGCGGTTAAACGCGAATAATGCACAGTTAGCTATCGCCATCAGACAGCACAGCATAATCAGTTTTCGTCGATCGCCGCGCTTATCAGAGCGCCTGGCCAGAAACAGGCTGACGACAATACCCACTACTGCATTGACTGTATAAAATAATCCAACCCAGAGCGGCTGGACCTCAACCTCACGCGTCAGGAAGAGACTCAACGTTGGGGCCTGCAAAGCGCCAGCAATACCCATCATAAAAGCCACCATCATAAAGGCGGCATACACTGGGTTCATACGACGAATGAAGGTTAAAAGCCAGAACATAGGGTTCCTTAGAAACGAGAGGGGCAATAATTCAGGGTGCTTATTGTGTAAACTACCAATGAAAAAAGCCAGCAGTAAACTACTGCTGGCAGATGCAAAGCATCAAATCTCAGTCACACTTGAGTCGGCAAGTCGTGGCTATCAAAGGTTCTGGAATTCCCTTCCCACTGCATCAAGTCTTCGAGCATCTCGAGTTTTTGCTCCACTGTCAGGCGGGCAAGCCCTTCAGAACAAAACGATTGTGTTGCTGCAAAATACTGTTGATAAAACTGAGTAGTAGATAACCGTTTCATAGCCGCTCCTTACTTCATCGAAATCCATTATTGGCGTAATATGAGGAAAGATAAATTGATGAGTTTCTCTCAGGAGTTCCCCTTTTATGGCATCCTCCCGTTTACAGCAGCACTTCATTCGCTTGTGGCAAGCCTGTCAGGGCCTGGAGCAGGAAACAACCCTGGAGGAATTGTCGCAGAAACTCAGCTGTTCGCGTCGCCATATGCGAACCCTACTGAATTCGATGCAAGATAAAGGCTGGCTGCACTGGCAAACTGAAGTCGGGCGCGGCAAGCGCTCGCGGCTAAAATTCCTTTATACCGCGCTGGCACTGCAACAAGAGCGAGCAGAGGATCTGCTGGAACAGGACAGTATTGAACAGTTAGTTCAGATTGTGGGTGATAAAGATGCCGTACGGCAGATGCTGGTCTCTCACATCGGGCGTAGTTTTCGTCAGGGACGGCATATTTTGCGGGTACTTTACTATCGCCCACTCTTAAATCTTTTGCCGGGTACGGCGCTGCGGCGCTCCGAAAGCCACATTGTGCGTCAGATTTTTAGCGGCCTGACCAGTATAAATGAGGAAAATGGGGAACTCATTGCCGATATTGCCCATCACTGGCAACAAATTTCAACCTTACACTGGCGTTTTTATATCCGTCCAGGGATCCATTTTCACCACGGCCGGGAGCTAGAAATGTCTGATATTATCAGCTCACTCCAGCGCATTAATACTCAGCCTCTGTTTAGCCATATCACTTGTATAGACTCCCCAACCCCCTGGACGCTGGATATTCATCTCAGTAGTGAAGATCAATGGCTGCCCTGGTTACTGGGCAGTGTTAACGCGATGATCCTGCCGCAAGAGTGGTCGACTATAGCAAACTTTTCCCGTCAGCCGATTGGGAGTGGCCCTTATGCTGTGGTGCTCAATAACCAGAATCAGTTAAAAATTCATGCCTTTGATGACTACTTCGGCTTTCGCGCACTCATCGATGAGGTTAACTTCTGGGTACTGCCAGAAACCAGTGAAGATTCGACCTGTGCCTTACATCTTCAGGGTATGCCTGACAGTGAAAAAGCCGTTGAAAGTCGCCTTGAAGAAGGATGCTACTACTTATTATTTGATAAGCGTTCGCCACAGGGTGCTGACCCGGAAGTACGCCTGTGGGTGAGTCATATTCTCTCGCCGATGAACTTACTCTACCAGGCTGCGCAGTCTAACCAACAGCACTGGTTCCCGGCTTACGGTATGTTACCGAGCTGGCATCATACTCCTCAGCAACCGGCTCCTGCTAAACCTGCAGGACTGAAGAGTCTGAGCCTGACCTGGTATCACTCTCACTCGGAACACCAGGTCATCAGCCGTATTATGGCAACCTTGCTCGCTGAACAAGGTGTAGAACTGATTGAACAGAATATTACTTACGACGAGTGGTATCAGGGCGATAAGCAGAGCGATCTCTGGCTGAATAGCGTGAACTACACCCTGCCGCTCAACTACTCGTTATTTGCCAGGCTGTATGAGGTTCCACTGCTACAAAAGTGCCTGTCCGTCGACTGGCCACAAGATGCAGAATGCTGGCGTAACAATACCTTACCCATCAACCAATGGTATCAAAAACGGGTTGAAAATAGGGATATTCTCCCCCTGATCCACCACTGGCTACGTATTGAAGGCCAGCGCAGTATGCGAGGGATGAAAGTGAATACCCTGGGCTGGTTTGATTTTAAATCGGCCTGGTTTGCACCGCCCGATCCTTAACACTTCCGTAATACAATAGAAATCAGTAGAATATTGCCAGCTCAACGGGGTGCCAGGACACATTGTCCGCGCTGAGAAAATACCCGTCGAACCTGATCCGGATAACGCCGGCGAAGGGATTTGAGACTGTTCACTCAATTCCTTTGCCTCATTTATATTGAGGTGCAAAGTGTTTAAAAAGTTACTCCCACTGCTGGCGCTCGTTGCCATTCCTGCTTTAGCTAAACCCACATTGACCGTTTATACCTATGATTCTTTTGCTGCTGACTGGGGTCCAGGCCCGGCGGTAAAAAAAGCCTTTGAGGCCCAGTGCGACTGTGAACTCAATTTTGTCGCGCTGGAAGATGCGGTTTCACTGCTTAACCGTCTACGGATGGAAGGCAAAAACAGTAAAGCAGATGTGATTCTCGGACTGGATAACAATCTGGTCGATGCCGCTGCGCAAACGAAACTGTTTGCCCCGTCCAGTATCGATATCAGCGGGCTGACGATCCCCGGTGGTTGGGATAACAGTACTTTTATCCCTTTCGATTACGGCTATTTCGCCTTTGTCTATGATAAAAACAAACTGAAAAACCCGCCCAAGAGTCTGAAAGAGCTTGTTGAAAGTGATGAGAAGTGGAAAGTTATCTATCAGGATCCGCGTACCAGTACCCCAGGGTTAGGCCTGTTACTGTGGATGCAAAAAGTGTATGGCGATAATGCCCCACAAGCCTGGCAGAACCTGGCGAAAAAAACCGTCACCGTCACTAAGGGCTGGAGTGAAGCTTATGGCCTGTTCCTGAAAGGCGAGGCGGACCTGGTAATGAGCTATACCACCTCCCCGGCTTATCACATTATTGAAGAGAAGAAAGATAACTACGCTGCCGCAAACTTCAGTGACGGGCATTATCTGCAAGTCGAAGTCGCCGGCCAGCTCGCTAGCAGCAAACAGCCTGAACTGGCACAACAATTTCTCCGTTTTATGATCTCACCCGATTTCCAGGATAAAATTGCGACAGGAAACTGGATGTATCCAGTGACCAATGTGCCATTGCCCGAAAGTTTTGAGCAACTGGTAAAGCCTGAGTCAACGCTGGAATTTAGTCCTCAACAAGTTGCCGCAGACCGCGCTGGCTGGATTGGTCAATGGCAACGCGCCGTCAGCCGCTAATCCCCGGCTGGTTATACCCGGGACTTCTGGCTGCTACTCTGGTGGTAGCCGTGGCCTTAGCGGCCTTTCTGGCGCTATGGTTTAACGCCCCGCATACTGATGTTCTGGCTATGCTGCAAGATAGTTACTTGTGGCATGTCTTGCGCTTCTCCTTCTGGCAGGCCTTCCTGTCTGCTGTACTGTCCGTTATCCCGGCTATTTTCCTCGCCAGAGCACTATACCGTCGGCGTTTTCCCGGGCGCATGGTTTTACTCCGTCTGTGTGCCATGACGCTGGTGTTACCGGTACTGGTTGCAGTATTCGGTATTTTAACCGTCTATGGGCGTGAAGGCTGGCTGGCGGGTCTCTGGAGTTGGCTCGGCATTGAGTGGGGATTCTCGCCTTATGGTTTGCAGGGTATTTTGCTGGCGCATGTGTTTTTTAATCTGCCGATGGCGACCCGACTTCTGCTCCAGGTGCTGGAAAATATTCCCTCGGAACAACGACAACTGGCTGCCCAGCTTGATATTCAGGGCTGGAATTTTTTCCGTTTTATTGAGTGGCCCTGGTTACGCCGTCAGATTTTACCGGTCGGTGCGCTTATTTTTATGCTCTGTTTTGCCAGTTTCGCTACCGTATTATCTCTGGGCGGCGGGCCGCAAGCGACCACCATCGAACTGGCTATCTACCAGGCGCTGAGTTATGACTACCAGCCCGGTCAGGCGGCATTACTGGCCCTGGTACAAATGGTGTGCTGTCTCGGACTGGTGCTGCTCAGTCAGCGCTTCAGTAAAGCGATTTCGGTCGGTGTCAGCCAGGGAGGCGGCTGGCGAGACCCACAGGATACATGGCTCGCGAAGCTCAGCGACAGGGTGCTGATAGTCCTGGCGCTGTTATTACTGCTTCCTCCACTACTGGCAGTCATTATTGACGGTATTAACAGTACCCTGAGTTCGCTGCTGTATCAGCCGGTTCTCTGGCAAGCTTTATCGACCTCACTACGTATCGCCATCGCCGCCGGATTTATCAGTGTCTGTCTGACGTTAATGCTGCTCTGGAGCTCGCGCGAACTTCGTCTGCGTCAGCATTTTTTTGCCGGACAGGCGCTTGAAATCAGCGGCATGCTGATCCTCGCAATGCCCGGAATTGTTCTCGCGACCGGTTTCTTTTTACTGTTAAACAACACTATAGGTTTACCGCAGTCAGCGGATGCGATAGTCATTTTCACCAATGCGCTGATGGCTATTCCCTATGCCATAAAGGTGCTGGATAATCCGATGCGTGATATTGCCGAACGCTATGGCAGACTCTGCCAGTCGCTGGATATTCGGGGAATCAATCGTCTGAGATTTATTGAACTTCGGGCGCTAAAAATTCCTGTCGCCCAGGCCCTGGCATTTGCCTGCGTGCTCTCGATTGGTGATTTCGGTGCAGTCGCGCTGTTTGGTAATGAAGATTTTCGTACCCTACCCTTTCTGCTGTATCAACAAATAGGTTCCTATCGCAGCAATGACGGCGCGGCCACGGCACTGATTTTACTGTTACTGTGCTTTTTGCTTTTTACTTTGATTGAGAAAATTCCCGGACGCCATGATAACTCTGACTGATGTCACCTGGCTGTATCAACACCTGCCGATGCGTTTTTCCCTTGAGGTCAAACGTGGGGAGCGTATTGCTATTCTTGGGCCAAGCGGTGCCGGAAAAAGTACCCTGTTGAATCTGATTGCCGGGTTTCTCACCCCGGCGAAAGGAGCGCTCATCCTGAATGGGCAGAACCACACCTTTACCCCACCATCAGTACGACCGGTTTCGATGCTGTTTCAGGAAAACAATCTGTTCAGCCATCTGACAGTACGCCAGAACATTGCCCTGGGTATCCATCCCGGAATGAAACTCAATCCAGAGCAGCAAAACCGCCTGCTGCTGATTGCGGAAAAAATGGGCATCCAGACCCTGCTGGAGAGACTGCCCGCTCAGCTTTCCGGGGGCCAGCGTCAGCGTGTCGCCCTGGCGCGTTGCTTAGTGCGCCAGCAACCGATTCTCTTACTGGACGAACCCTTTTCCGCCCTCGATCCCGCGCTGCGTCAAGAGATGCTGCTGTTGCTGGACGCCTTGTGTCAGGAGCAGCAATTGACGTTACTGATGGTATCGCACAGTACTGAAGATGCTGCCCGCATTGCTGAACGCAGCCTGGTGATTGCTGATGGGAAAATTGCCTGGGATGGTCAGACAGACGTGTTATTACGCGGTGAAGTGGAAGCCGCAACCCTGCTGGGAATAACTATCGACTAAGAGGTCGGAGGGTCACTCTCGTCTTTGCAGCAGGTCGTTCTTTAACGCAAAAAAATAACCATCATCACTGATGGTTATTTTTCGATACTGCCTGCAGCAACGCTGCTTATTTGTCGAGCTGGGCAGTCATATGTACACGATCTTTCACTATCGCGCTGGTAATAGAGTAGTTAGCATTCTGCTCAGCAGCCTTAGCGGCAATTTTCGCTTCAGCGCTGTCCAGTGTGGATGCGGTGACGCTGATACTTTGTGCGAAAGCACCCATAGACATCATAGAAAGAGCAGCAACAGCAACTAAAGTTTTGATATTTTTCATGGTCTTATTCCTTCATTTACAGGTGGAAAGCTTACTCGCTTTCGATGGAATAATGATAACTATAGTTACTATTAGTATATTAACAATAAGTGCTTTTTATGTGACTCGCGTCACATAAACGTGCTGTCTAGTTGGCGATATAAATAGCTCTCGCATTTTTCAAGAACAAGAGTAACATATACGAAATTACGTAAATGACAGGTAAAGCAACGGATGCGTAAACCTCTCAGCTTCATAGATACCAGTCTGGATGATTTAAAGAAGTTCCCCAGTGAAATACAAAAAGAAATTGGACATCAACTGGATAGAGTGCAACAAGGGCTGGATCCTAACGACTGGAAGTCTTTTAGCAACGTTGGATTAGGCGTACGTGAAATACGTGTAAAAGATCCTGATGGTATCTATCGCGCTATTTATATAGCGAAGTTTGAAGAAGCAGTGTACGTACTACACTGTTTTCAAAAAAATCGCAGACAACCAGCCAGCCTGATGTTCAACTGGCACAAAAACGGTTCAGAGAACTTATTCAGGAGCGTAAAACATGAAAATTCAGCAATTTGACAGTGTATGGGATGCCATCAGCCCAACCCCAGAAGAAGCAGAAAACATGAAAGTTCGCTCTCAACTGGTCATTGCGTTGAATCAATTGATCGAAAAGCGCGGCCTTAATACGCATGAAGCGGCAGTGCTTCTGGGGGTGAGTCAGCCACGGATTTCCGAACTGGCAAAGGGGAAAATTCAGCTTTTCAGCATCGATAAGCTGATTAATATGCTGGCCCACGCAGGCATGCATATCGGTACCATTGAAATCCGTGAGTCCGTGGCAGCCTGAACAGAAAGGCTAACTGCTGCGCCTGACGCAGCAGTAGCTTAACTTACGCAATTCTTCAGCGTTAATCTTTGCTCAGCAGCGCGTTAGTACAGCCCGATGCCTTGCACTCTCTTTCAATCTGACTCAGCGTCGCAATTCTGTTTTTCATTTTATCATTCACACAAACGACACTGATGGATCCTGCTGATGAGCAATCAGTATCGCGCTCACGGATCCATTTGATCTGTGCTTTCTTAACCAAAGAAGACTGTTCTTTGGTTAATGACTTCATGGTCTTGCTATATTGCTGATTGAGATTCTGGTCTAGCTGGATCATCTCTGACGCAGCGCAATAGGTTCTGTCATACGCATTAATCGGGTTATCACAGCTCATCGCCAGGACTGGTGCTGTAGAAAATAAACATAACGCCGCAACCCATAGTGTTTTTTTCATTTTTATCCCTGTTATTTTTTATTTAATACCCTGACTAATTATACCCAAAGTAATTCGAGTTGCCTGCAGGTATTGAGTGAAACCTGCTGATGGGCACAGACACACCCTGTGATTCGATGGGTTTCACGAGAGTCATATCCAAGTAACCTGGAGTATGCGGTATATCATTCAGTTGTCAGAACGTGCTGACAATCGCAGAGTATGGTTATGCTTTCTGGCTATGAAAACTTTGTCTCTGCTCTGGATATCGATGAGGGAAGAGAAAAGCTGAGCTGGTTAGGCAAAATGGATGCCGGCTCGCTGAAGAACAAAGTCGCTGCTTCTATTGTTGCCATCTCGTCTATCCATCTCCTGCGCGTGTTTATGGATGCGCGTAATATCCCTGACAATAAGCTGATGTGGTATGTCATCATCCATTTGACCTTCGTGTTATCGGCGCTGGTGATGGGATATTTGGACAGGATGTCACGTCTGGAAAAGAAAGCGGCGCTTTCCTAGCAGTTTGAACCATTATCCTGTGATTCAAGGAGTCTGAAAAACTCCCTTTATCTCATCAGAAAGATGCACAATTAACTGTCCCCTGCCGGAAACGCCCTCACATCGTCTGGAAACAGCATGAGTGATTTAGGGTATAATCAGACCCGTCATCCCTCATGAGAGTTTAATGTGTCCAATACACGTCAGGGCTTTTTACTCACCCGGCACTGGCGAGATACCCCGCAAGGTACCGAGGTATTTTTCTGGTTGGCGACTGATGAAGGGGCGGTCAAAGTGACCTTGCCCACTCAAGAGTCTGTCGCTTTTATTCCCGAAAACCAGCGTGCTGAAACAATACGTCTTCTGGCTGGCGAGCGTGGGTTTAGCCTGAAACCTCTGACATTACGTGACTTCCAGCGTCAGCCGGTACTGGGGCTTTATTGCCCGTCACATCGACAGTTGATGCGGCTGGAGAAAAAACTGCGTGATGAAGGTATCCGTGTTTACGAAGCCGATATTCGCCCGCCTGAACGTTATCTTATGGAGCGTTTTATCACTGCTCCAGTCTGGTTCACTGGCATTCAGCAAGGTCGGGGCTACAAAGAGACACGACTGAAACCTGCCCCTGACTATCGTCCGCCACTGAAATGGGTTTCTCTGGATATTGAAACTAACCGTCATGGTGAATTGTACTGCATTGGCTTAGAGGGCTGCGGTCAGCGTCAGGTCTATATGCTAGGAAGCAAAGATGAAAATACCGGCACCTCTGAACTGGACTTCAATCTGGAATATGTTGCCAGCCGCCCACTGCTGCTACAAAAGTTGAATGACTGGTTTGCTGAGCATGACCCCGATATCGTGATCGGCTGGAACGTTATCCAGTTTGATTTCCGCGTACTACAGCAGATGGCAGAGCGTTATCGGGTGCCGTTATGCCTGGGACGTGAGCGCAGTGAAATCGAGTGGCGGGAGCATGGTTTTAAAAAAGGGGTGTTCTTTGCCCAGCTGGCAGGACGCGTGATTATCGACGGTATTGAAGCCCTGAAATCCGCATTCTGGCGTTTTTCTTCATTCTCGCTGGAAGCCGTCTCTCGCGAGCTGCTGGGGGAAGGGAAAGCGATTGATAATCCCTGGGACAGAATGAATGAGATAGACCGGCTGTTTGCTGAAGATAAACCGGCCCTGGCGAGCTATAACCTTAAAGACTGCGAATTAGTGACGCGTATTTTCCATAAAACCGAGCTGATGCCATTTTTACTGGAACGCTCCAGCGTCAACGGCTTACCGCTGGATAAACATGGCGGTTCGGTTGCGGCTTTTAGTCATCTCTACTTCCCGCGTATGCATCGGGCGGGATTTGTTGCCCCCAATATCGGAGAGGTGCCTGCTCAGGGTAGCCCTGGCGGTTATGTGATGGACTCCCGTCCGGGGTTGTATGACTCGGTGCTGGTACTGGACTATAAAAGCCTATATCCCTCAATTATCCGCACCTTTCTTATCGATCCCGTAGGCTTAGTGGAAGGCATGGCGACGCCCGATGACCAGCATGCTGTCGCTGGGTTTCTTGATGCCCGCTTTTCGCGCCAGGTACATTGTTTACCCGGCATTGTCGCAGCCATCTGGGCAGGACGTGATGAAGCTAAGCGTCAGGGCAATCAGCCACTTTCACAGGCCCTGAAAATCATTATGAATGCATTTTATGGGGTACTAGGGACCGATGCCTGCCGTTTCTTCGATCCTCGTCTGGCATCATCCATTACTCTGAGGGGGCATGAGATAATGCTCCAGACCAAAAGCTTGATAGAAGCGCAAGGCTACGATGTTATTTATGGTGATACTGACTCGATTTTTGTCTGGCTCAAACAAGCAGAGAATGAATCAACAGCCAAACAGATTGGCCAGCAGTTAGTCACGCATGTCAATCAGTGGTGGCAGACTCATCTCTGGCAAACCCAGCAACTGACCTGCGATCTGGAGCTGGAATACGAAACGCATTATTGTCGTTTTTTAATGCCCACGATCCGGGGTACTGACCAAGGCAGTAAAAAACGTTATGCTGGTCTGGTACAGGAGCAAGATAACCAGCGCATGGTGTTTAAAGGGCTGGAAACCGTCCGTACTGACTGGACCCCACTGGCGCAAGAGTTTCAGCAAGCGCTGTATCTGCGTATTTTTCGTAATGAGCCTTATCAGGACTATATTCGAGAAACGATCGTTCGTTTACTGGCCGGGGAACTGGACTCCAAGTTAGTTTATCGTAAGCGGCTACGGCGACCACTCGGTGAATATATTAAAAATGTCCCTCCTCACGTGCGTGCAGCCCGACTCGCTGATGAATATAACCAGCAACACGGCCGCCCCCTGCAATATCAAAATAAAGGGACGATACACTATGTTATGACCCTTCATGGCCCACAGCCGGTTGATTATCAAAGTGCACCGCTGGACTATGAGAGTTACCTGACGCGTCAGTTACAGCCGGTAGCAGAAGGAATTTTACCCTTTATTGGCGATGATTTTGCTACACTAATGACGGGGCAATTGGGGCTGTTTTAAAAATAGTGGTAGCGGGTAAAGCGGTCTGTCTCTCTGTTAATCGAATGACGAGCAGTAGGTGACGAATGCGCTGCCATCCAGTACCATATCGCTCTTTCCTTAAATCCATAATCTAAATTTTCCACTACTGCCTGACTCAGGCGGTTGTTGTGTTTTTGCCAGAATTTATACGTCACTGAAAAAGAGCCGAAAACTTATGCCTTTTACACTTGGTCAGCGTTGGATCAGCGATACCGAAAGCGAACTGGGACTGGGAACTGTAGTTGCGCTGGATACGCGCATGGTCACTCTCTTATACCCTGCAACGGGTGAAAATCGTCTGTATGCCAGAAATGACTCACCGATTACCCGAGTGATGTTCAATCCGGGTGATGTTATTACCAGCCATGAAGGCTGGCAGCTCAAAGTAAATGAAGTTAACGAGGAGAATGGATTACTCGCCTATACCGGCATTCGCCTCGATACCGCAGAAGAGCAGGTTATCCTGCGCGAAGTGTTTCTCGACAGCAAGCTGGTCTTCAGTAAACCACAGGACCGCCTGTTTGCCGGGCAAATAGACCGTATGGATCGCTTTGCTCTGCGTTTTCGCGCCCGTAAATACCAGAGCGAGCAGTCACGTCAGGTCTGGAGTGGTCTGCGTGGAATGCGGACTAACCTGATCCCGCATCAGTTGAATATCGCTCGCGATGTTGGCCGCCGTCATGCACCTCGTGTGTTGCTGGCAGATGAAGTCGGTCTGGGTAAAACTATCGAAGCCGGGATGATTATCCACCAGCAATTGCTGGCGGGCAGCATCGAACGCGTGCTGATTATTGTACCAGAGACCCTTCAGCATCAATGGCTGGTAGAAATGCTGCGTCGCTTTAACCTGCGCTTCGCCCTGTTTGATGACGAGCGTTATGTTCAGGCCCAGCATGACAGTGATAATCCTTTTGAGACCGAACAGTTAATTATCTGCTCACTGGACTTTGTGCGCCGTAATAAACAGCGTCTTGAGCATCTGTGTGAAGCAGAGTGGGACTTGATGGTGGTCGATGAAGCTCACCACTTAGTGTGGAGTGAAGACGCCCCCAGCCGTGAATATATGGCAGTGGAACAGCTGGCGGAAAATATCCCTGGTATCCTGCTTCTGACTGCAACACCTGAGCAGTTAGGAATGGAAAGCCATTTCGCCCGTCTGCGCTTGCTTGACCCAGACCGCTTCCATGATTTTGCCCTGTTTGTTGAAGAGCAGCAGCACTATCGTCCGATCGCTGATGCTGTTGCTCTGCTACTGGAAGGTAACCGTCTGAGTAATGAGCAACTGAACGCGATCGGCGAATTGCTGAGCGTCCAAGACGTCGAACCTTTGCTGCAAGTGGCTAACAGTGACAAAGACGGCAGCGAGGACGCACGTAAAGAACTGATCTCCATGCTGATGGACAGGCATGGCACTAGCCGCGTGTTATTCCGTAATACGCGCGGTGGTGTTAAAGGCTTCCCTAAACGAGAGCTGCATACCATCCGTCTGCCATTGCCTACGCAATATCAAACAGCGATGAAAGTTTCCGGCATTATGTCTGCCCGTAAATCGGTGGAAGAACGTGCCCGTGACATGCTCTATCCTGAGCAGATTTACCAGGAGTTTGAAGGTGACACCGGAACCTGGTGGAACTTTGATCCGCGTGTTGAATGGCTGATGGGCTACCTGACAAGCCATCGTTCGCAGAAAGTCCTGGTTATCTGTGCTAAAGCCACTACCGCCCTCCAACTGGAGCAGGTTCTGCGCGAACGGGAAGGTATCAGAGCGGCGGTATTCCATGAAGGGATGTCGATAATCGAACGCGACCGCGCCGCGGCCTGGTTTGCTGAAGAAGATACCGGCGCACAGGTGCTGTTATGTTCGGAAATCGGTTCCGAAGGCCGTAACTTCCAGTTTGCCAGTCAGCTGGTGATGTTCGACCTGCCGTTTAACCCTGACTTATTAGAACAGCGTATTGGTCGTCTGGACAGGATAGGCCAGGAGCATGATATTCAGATCCATGTTCCTTTCCTCGAAAAAACCGCTCAGTCAGTACTGGTCGAATGGTATCACGCGGGTCTTGATGCCTTTGAGCATACCTGCCCAACCGGCCGGACTATCTATGATAGCGTTTATCCTCAGCTGGTTGAGTATCTTGCCGCACCAGAAAATACTGAAGGCTTTGATGAGCTGATAACCCAGTGCCGTGAACAGCATTCCGCGCTGAAAATTCAGCTGGAGCAAGGCCGTGACCGTCTGCTGGAGATCCACTCCAACGGCGGAGAAGAAGCACAGCAGCTCGCTGAAGCTATTGCTGAACAGGATAACGACACTCAACTGGTCACCTTCGCCTTAAACCTGTTTGATATCGTTGGTATCAACCAGGACGATCGTGGCGATAATATGGTGGTCCTGACTCCTTCTGATCATATGCTGGTACCTGACTTCCCAGGGCTTCCGGAAGATGGCTGCACCATCACCTTTGAACGTGATATCGCCCTGTCGCGGGAAGATGCGCAGTTTGTCACCTGGGAGCATCCGATCATCCGTAATGGACTTGATCTTATTCTCTCTGGCGATACCGGAAGTTGCGCATTGTCGCTGCTGAAAAATAAGGCCCTGCCTGTAGGAACCTTACTGCTTGAGCTTATCTATGTTGTTGAAGCGAAAGCACCTAAGCAGTTACAACTTAACCGCTTCCTGCCACCGACGCCAATACGTATGCTGGTCGATAAAAATGGTACTAATCTTGCGGCTCAGGTTGAATTTGAAAGCTTTAACCGTCAGCTGAGTGCGGTTAACCGTCATACCGGTAGCAAGCTGGTTAATGCTGTTCAGTCTGATGTCCATGCCATTTTGCAACAAGCAGAAGGTAAAGTCGCAGAGGCCGCTCAGGTTATTATTGATGCCGCGCGTATCGAAGCGAATGAAAAATTAACGGCTGAACTGTCTCGTCTTGAGGCTCTGCGTGCTGTGAATCCTAACATTCGTGATGATGAGTTAAGCGCGATTGAAACCAATCGTGAACAAGTGCTAGTGGCGCTGAGTGAAGCAAGCTGGCGTCTGGATGCGCTGCGCCTGATAGTGGTCACGCATCAGTAAAATCAATACCGTTTTACACAAGTAAAGCGGTATCTTCTCTTCTCCTCTCCAGCCGATGGCTGCCATCGGCTGGAGAATCAAGACAAGCCCTACCGCTGCAATGTAACAGGAAGGATTTGATTCAATGTTAATGGAGCCGTACTGCCCACCGACAGAACCTTGGTTGCATATTCTTTACCAGGATACTCATATCATGGTGGTGAATAAGCCTAGCGGGCTGTTATCAGTACCTGGGCGTCTGGACGAACATAAAGACAGTATCATGACCCGTATTCAGCGTGATTTTCCGCAGGCTGAGTCGGTTCACCGACTGGATATGGCCACCAGTGGTGTTATGGTTGTCGCACTGAATAAAGCAGCAGAACGTGAACTGAAACGTCAGTTCCGTGAGCGTGAGCCGCAGAAGCAATATATCGCCCGTATCTGGGGTCATCCGCAGCAAGAAGAAGGGTTGATTGACCTGCCACTGATTTGTGACTGGCCAAACCGTCCAAAGCAGAAGGTGTGTTATGAAACCGGTAAGTCGGCACAAACCGAATACCAAGTGCAGGAATACTTTCCGGACAATACCGCTCGCATCCTGTTAAAACCGATAACCGGGCGTTCACATCAGCTGCGAGTCCATCTGCAAGCCTTAGGACACCCGATTTTAGGGGATCGTTTCTATGCCACTCCAGAGGCGCTGGCGCTGGCACCTCGTTTACAGCTACATGCCGCGAGTCTGACCATTACGCATCCTGACTACGGTAACAGTATGACATTTAAAGCCCCAGCAGATTTTTAAATCTGCCGACCAGAATAATCAGTCACTGCGCTTATTTTGACCTTCAAAGGGAAAACCTGACGTTTTCCCTTTGAACGGGTTACTTAAAACCCTTGGTGGTCTTGATAAGATCGTACGCCGCCTGAATTTCCTGCGCTTTCTGCTTCGCCATCTGCATCATTTCTGGTGGTAAGCCTTTAGCAACCAGTTTATCCGGATGATGTTCACTCATCAGTTTGCGATAAGCCCGTTTGATAACAGTCGGTTCGTCAGTGCTCTTCACCCCCAGTACATTACAGGCATCATCCAGTGTCGGGCCACGAGACTGACCGAAGCCACCCTGAGACTGTTGATACTGACCGCCACCAAACTGTTGCCCGCCTTCCATCATACGCAGGAACTGTTCGAACTGTACCCGTGAGATACCGAGTTCTTCCGCAATGACGAACAGTACTTCACGTTCATTCGGATGGAGTGAGCCATCGGCAAAAGCAGCCTGAATCTGAATTTCCAGAAACATCCTAATTAGGTCGAAACGCCCCATGCAAACACCGCGAAGTTCACGCATTTTTTCACGTAACGGGTAGCCATGTTCTTTACCAACACGGAATGCCCGTTGTGCAGCACTTCGTCCTTCGCCATGAAGCTGCATTCTATCCATTAATGCAGAAGCCAGATTAATATCGGCTTCGGTGACCCGTCCCTTCGCCTTTGTGAGGTGGCCCATCACTTCAAATGTGGTGTTAAAAAACAGTGTCTGACGCTGCTGCTGATTCATAAATCCTGAGCGCCGACGGTCTCTGGCCTTATCGACGAGATGACCGACAAGTAAGCCTAATACTATCGCCCAGAAGCCACCGCCTGAGAATATTCCCAGGATAACACCGAGTACTTTACCCCAATACCGCATAAACTCCCCAAATCGTCATGCTGTGATTCTGAATTTGCTTTATCATACCCGTCATTGATAGCAGTTGCCTAACGACATACTGCCGAACATGCAGGATTAACACTAGCGCTGTGATGATGAGTGCGCTAGTCTCTGACCGTTTGCCTTCGCTAGACCCTGATGACGGAACAACGAATTAAACGTATGAAAAACCGTATTCCTACTTTGCTGGCCACTTTGATTGGTACAGCTATCTATAGCCAACAAGGTATGGCTGCTGATCTCGCTTCACAGTGTATGCTGGGAGTCCCGAGCTACAACCGTACGCTGGTTGAAGGCGACACGACTAATCTCCCTGTGACCATTGAAGCAGATGGCGTTACTGGCGATTATCCGAATAACGCCTTCTTTACCGGTAATGTTGAGATTCAGCAGGGTAATAGCTTGCTGAAATCTGATGAAGTACAGCTTCACCAAAAACAGCTAGCAGGACAGCCAGAACCTGTTCGCACGGTGGATGCAATTGGTAACGTACGTTACGACGATAACCAGATAATTCTCAAAGGGCCTAAGGCCTGGTCGAATTTAAACACCAAAGATACCAATGTCTGGGAAGGCGATTATCAACTGGTCGGCCGCCAGGGACGTGGTAACGCTGACGTAATGAAGCAGCGCGGAGAGAACCGCTATACCATCCTTGAAAACGGATCCTTTACCTCCTGCCTGCCAGGTTCAAACACGTGGAGTGTGGTCGGCAGTGAAATCATTCAGGATCGTGAAGAACAGGTCGCTGAAATCTGGAACGCCCGCTTTAAGCTGGGATCGGTGCCAGTATTTTACAGCCCTTACCTCCAGCTACCTATCGGGGATAAGCGTCGCTCCGGCTTTTTAATTCCTAATGCGAAGTATAGTTCGACTAACTACTTCGAATTTTCGCTGCCCTACTACTGGAATATCGCACCTGACTTTGATGCCACCATTACTCCTCACTACCTGCATAAGCGGGGAGGCGTTCAGTGGCAAAATGAGTTCCGTTATTTGAGTCGGGCCGGACAAGGACTGGTTGAGTTTGACTATCTGCCCAACGACGAACAGTACAATAACAACAGCGATATTAACTCCGGTAACAGAGAAAAACGCTGGTTATTCTATTGGAAACATAGTGGTGTTGTAGACCAAGTCTGGCGTTTCAATGTTGACTACACCAAAGTCAGCGACTCACGCTATTTTAACGACTTCTCTTCCCAGTATGGTTCCAGTACCGATGGCTATGCCACGCAAAAATTCAGTGCGGGTTATGCCAGCCAGAACTTTACTGCCACGCTTGCCACCAAACAGTTCCAGGTGTTTGCTAACCAGATAGGCAACACCACCAGCTCGTATCGTGCTGAGCCGCAACTGGATGTCAATTACTATCAGAATGATGTCGGTCCATTCGATACCCATGTTTATGGTCAGGCGGTGAAATTCACTAACGTGAATGACAACATGCCAGAAGCAACACGTTTGCACCTGGAGCCCACCATAAACCTACCGTTATCTAACGGTTGGGCTAGCCTGAATACTGAAGCCAAGCTGATGGTGACGCATTATCAGCAGGATAATTTAGAAAGCTATCGCAACTATGCCAGTCGGCTTTATCAGGGCAATCCGTCAAACACGGGTTATCAGGAGCTCTATAATAGCGCAAGAGGTTTGTCGGAAACGGTGACTCGGACCCTGCCACAGTTTAAAGCTGACGGAAAGCTGATATTTGATCGTAATATGGAGAGTACTGCCGGCTGGACCCAGACCCTGGAACCACGGGCACAATATTTGTATGTCCCCTATCATAATCAGAGCGATATCAATAACTACGACTCAGCGTTATTGCAATCTGACTATAATGGACTGTTCCATGACCGAACCTATGGTGGTCTGGATCGTATTGCTTCCGCTAATCAGGTCACGACCGGTGTGACTTCTCGCATTTATGATGATACGTCGATTGAACGTTTTAACGTTTCAGTGGGTCAAATTTACTATTTCGATCAATCCCGGACCGGTGATGATAATATCAACTGGGAAAAAGATAAGAAAAGTGGTTCGATGATATGGGCTGGGGACACCTACTGGCGCATGACGGATCGTTGGGGCCTGCGTGGTGGCGTAGAGTATGATGCGCGGCTGGCGAATCTTGCAACCGGTAACATGGCTGTAGAGTATCGTCGTGATGCCGACAGGCTGGCACAGTTGACCTATCGTTATGCCAGCCCTGAATATATTCAGGCAACGCTACCCTCTTTCTCTAATGCTAAGCAGTATAAAGAAGGGATTGCACAGATCGGTACTGTCGCTAGCTGGCCATTCGCCGATCGTTGGTCGGTCGTCGGGGCGTATTACTACGATACCAATACCCGACAGACTGCCAATACTATGCTCGGCGTACAGTATAGCTCTTGCTGTTATGCCATTCGTATTGGTGCCGAACGCAAAATCAATGGTTGGGAAAATAATCAAAGTCAGTACGATAATGTATTCGGCTTTAACATTGAGTTACGTGGCCTGAGTTCTAATTACGGTCTGGGTACTCAGCAAATGCTGCGTTCTAACATTCTACCGTACCAAAGCTCGCTGTAATTCACTTTGACTGAAAACGTAATCCGCTTTGCGGCTAAGTAAAATGGAAAAAGTATGAAGAACTGGAGAACCCTGTTTCTCAGCATTGCCCTGGTGACCAATACAACCTTCGCCGCGCCGC
>Ga0308165_1002581_pt1 | contig 21136 bp, 26 predicted proteins | sample PhyWR2_FD_201032 | JGI IMG/M metagenome (GOLD analysis project Ga0308165, IMG submission 201032) | Phyllosphere microbial communities from UC Gill Tract Community Farm, Albany, California, United States - DLSLW.R2 | ecosystem: Host-associated > Plants > Phyllosphere > Unclassified | place: USA... | reverse complement strand
ATGTTATTGCGTAAACTTTAAAAACTTTACCTCGTTTAGGTTTCTTTGAACGCATTTGTGCGCTATTACTCATCGCTTCTTGCGACACGGTGATGTGACGTGATTTTTAGAATGGACACTCGGGTGGCATTTATGACGCAACTAACTTCTTCTCTGCGCGGCCTGGCAGCAGGCTCTGCGCTACTATTTTTGTTCTCTCCAACACTGTATGCAGCTGAACAAGCCGCGCCTGAAGCGCCTCCGGTTGACGCGCGCGCGTGGATTTTGATGGATTACGCCAGCGGTAAAGTGCTGGCGGAAGGCAACGCGGACGAACAGCTCGATCCGGCGAGTTTGACCAAAATCATGACCAGCTATGTGGTGGGCCAGGCGCTGAAAGCAGGCAAAATCAAGCTCGACGATATGGTCACCATCGGCAAAGATGCCTGGGCCACCGGCAACCCGGCGCTGCGCGGATCGTCCGTTATGTTCCTGAAACCGGGCGATCAGGTGTCCGTTTCCGATCTGAATAAAGGCGTAATCATTCAGTCGGGCAATGATGCTTGCATCGCGCTGGCCGATTATGTGGCGGGCAGTCAGGATTCGTTCATTGGCTTGATGAATGGTTACGCGCAAAGACTGGGCCTGACCAAAACCACGTTCAAAACCGTTCACGGTTTGGATGCGCCAGGGCAATTCAGTACCGCGCGTGATATGGCGTTGCTCGGCAAGGCGCTGATTCACGATGTGCCAGAAGAGTACGCCATTCACAAAGAGAAAGAGTTTACCTTCAACAAGATTCGTCAGCCGAACCGCAACCGCCTGTTGTGGAGCAGCAACGTAAACGTGGACGGTATGAAAACCGGCACCACGGCGGGGGCGGGTTACAACCTTGTGGCCTCGGCAACGCAGGGCGATATGCGCCTGATCTCCGTGGTGCTGGGGACTAAAACGGATCGTATCCGCTTCAACGAATCAGAAAAACTGCTGACCTGGGGCTTCCGCTTCTTCGAAACCGTCACGCCGATCAAGCCGGATGCGACGTTTATCAGCCAGCGCGTGTGGTTTGGCGATAAGAGTGAAGTCAATCTGGGCGCGGGTGAAGCCGGTTCAGTGACCATTCCGCGCGGACAGCTGAAAAACCTGAAAGCCAGCTACACCTTGACGGACCCGCAGCTTACCGCACCGCTGAAAAAGGGCCAGGTTGTCGGGACAATCGACTTCCAGCTAAACGGTAAATCCATCGAGCAGCGTCCGCTGATTGTGATGCAAGCGGTGGAAGAGGGCGGCTTCATTAGCCGGATGTGGGATTTCGTCCTGATGAAATTCCACCAGTGGTTCGGGAGCTGGTTCTCCTAGATAAATGCAAAACGGCAACCTTCGGGTTGCCGTTTTAGTATTTGCGCTTTCTCCCACAGGGAGCGTTGGGATGCGGGCATCAGCCTAATAGATCAGCTTAATGTGATGCGCTTTTGCATGGTCTACCAGGTCATCATCCGGGCGGCAGTCGCTGACAATCGCATCAAACCGCGACAGTTCGCCCATTCTTGCCGAGCGCACTTTCCCGAACTTACTGTGATCCACCACCAGCACATGATACTGCGCGGCATTCATCGCCCAATGCTTCACCGTCAGCTCTTCGAGATTAAAACAGGTCGCACCCTGGCGTACGCTCACGCCCGCCGCCGAATAAAAGGCGATATCCGGACACAGGTTGCTAAGCGTATCCTGCAGATTGAGCGGCTTGAAAATCGCGTTGCTGGCGTGGAACTCCCCGCCACAAAGAATCACCCGGCACTCGGGCTTTTCCTGTAAGGCCAGAAAAGTGTTTAGCGAATAACAGACGCCGGTAAACGGCAGTTCGCTATCGATGGCTTCGATAATCCAGGGCGTTGTAGTACCACAATCAAAAAACAGGGTTTGATGCGGCTGGACTAACGACGCGGCCTGACGCGCGGCTTTGCGTTTTTCTTCGACCAGACGGGTTTTTTGATCGTTAATCAGATAGTGACTACCGCTGCGAGGTTCGAGAACGATATACCCGCCGAGCAGCACCACGGGGGCACTTTCGCTGTTCAGATCGCGACGAATGGTCATCTCAGAGACGCCAAGCAACGTCGCGGCTTCTTTGAGATGCAGCTTATCGCTGCGCTTCAGCGCCTGCAGTAGCTGGGCAATGCGGTCGTCGCGTCGTGTTTCCATAGGTCCTCAGGATCAAAAGTGAACCCCGCAACGCGGGGGCTCAAGTGTAACCTGTCGCACCGGGATTAGTCACGTACCCAGCCTTTGCGGATAGGCAGGGCAAAGCAGATGCGGTAGACCTGCTGGAGTCCGCGATAGAGCTGAGGACCAAAAAGCTTCCACAGGATTTGCGCACTCAGGCAGCCAATCATACCCACCAGCAGACCGCCGAGCATATCCAGCGGCCAGTGAACGCCCAGATAGACGCGTGACCAGGCGATCGCGATCGCGATGCCCATCAGGACCACGCCAGACCATACGCGATGCCAGAACAGGAAAGCCAGCGCGAAGGTGAAGATCACCGTACCGTGATCGCTTGGGAAAGAGTCATCCGCCGAATGATGCAGGAAATTGGAGCCAATATGGTCGACAAACGGCCGATCGTGCGGGAACAGATGTCCCAGCATCCACGATGCCGTCATGCTGACAGCGAGTGCCATGGCGACTTTTATCACCAGTTGGCGCTGCGCGCTGACCTGTTTACGCGGCCCCCATAGCCACAGGATCACCACCAGCGCCGGGACAATGTTAATCAGATCTTTGGCGATAAATTTGGCGAAGACAATCATCCACTCTGGCGAGGCCGGGGTGGCATTAATCAGATAAAACAGGCCTAAATTAAGATTCTCTAGCATTCCATCATCACTCTTTTGCAAACCAGGCTGAAACAAGGCCATAAGCCAAAACCTGAGAAAACCATACCCACCAACCTGCCCACAGGTTGTGAGAGAAAAAATGCGCGCCGCGCATTACCTGGCCATAGCCCAGCAATAGCCCAGAGATCACGCCGAGTGCGACAAAACCCCAGGCCAGACGTGGACGCTCGCGCCAGAACGCAAAAAACAGTCCCATCACCATAAAGCCGCTGGACGCGTGCCCGCCGGGGAAACAACGGCCGGGGCCGCTATCAACCGGCGCACTGCCGAACAGGGGATACGAAACAGCCTTACCGCCGTACTCCACCAGATCCCATGGGCAGCTGTGATGGCTCATGCTTTTCAGGACGCCGACGACCAGGGTGCCGAGCCCCATCAATAACGCGCCCGTCACCAGCGGCGCGTTGCGACGATACGCGCCGTAAATCAGCGCGACGGCAGCCAACGCAATGGCGATGTACTTTGCCAGTCGGTGATTGAGTAAATCGAGCAAGTGGTTCTGTTGCAGCGGAAAACGGTGCGTTGCCGCGTCAAACCAAAAGCCCGTTATCCAGCGGTCCAGCATTTCGTCGCGCGAAAGCCAGGTAAACAGCACCGCCAGAACCCCTAGCGCCAAAAGCTGATAACCATAAAAGCGTGCCGGCAGACGGTAAAGCGGTTTTGTCTTAGTTGTCTGTGACTTAGATAATTCTGATGCGACAGGTAATGGGGCCATGATGACATTCGATGACGGGAAATAGGGTTATCATAGGAGGGGCAACTTAAGGAAACCTTAAACGACAGCGATATGTGCTGTATTTCTGTTTATCTTCAATAATTCACTATCTCGACACCGGCCAATTCATTAAAATCATCGCGATTTTTCATCATAAAGAGACCGCATGTTAAACCGTTCTTCTTCTTCCGGTCATCGTCTGGGTCGTCAGGCGTTACTGTTCCCGCTGTGTCTGGTGCTTTACGAATTCTCGACCTATATCGCTAACGATATGATCCAGCCCGGTATGCTGGCGGTGGTCGCGCAATATAACGCTGGAATCGAGTGGGTACCCACATCCATGACCGCCTATCTGGCGGGGGGCATGTTTTTGCAGTGGTTGCTGGGACCGCTGTCGGACCGTATTGGCCGCCGTCCGGTCATGCTGACGGGCGTGGTGTGGTTTATCGTCACCTGCCTCGCCATTTTGCTGGCGCAAACGATCGAACAATTCATGGTGCTGCGCTTTTTGCAGGGTGTGAGCCTCTGCTTTATCGGTGCCGTGGGGTATGCCGCCATCCAGGAGTCATTTGAAGAGGCGGTGTGCATCAAAATTACCGCGTTGATGGCGAACGTGGCGCTGATAGCACCGCTACTCGGCCCGCTGGTGGGCGCGGCCTGGGTACACGTTGCGCCGTGGGAAGGGATGTTTATCCTTTTCGCGCTGTTAGCGGCGATTTCCTGGTACGGCCTGCATCGCGCAATGCCAGAAACCGCAACCCGACTGGGCGAAAAATTGTCGCTCAAAGAGTTAGGCCGCGATTATAAAGAAGTGTTGAAAAACGTCCGCTTCGTGGCGGGCGCGCTGGCAACCGGATTTGTCAGCCTGCCGCTGCTGGCGTGGATTGCGCAGTCGCCGGTGATTATTATCAGCGGTGAGAAACTCAGCAGCTATGAATATGGTCTGTTGCAGGTGCCGATTTTTGGCGCGCTCATTATCGGTAATCTGGTGCTTGCCCGTCTGACGTCACGCCGCTCCGTGCGCTCGCTGATCATTCTGGGCGGCTGGCCGATTGCAGGCGGTTTGATTCTCGCCGCCGTCGCCACGGTGGTCTCTTCACATGCCTATTTGTGGATGACCGCTGGCCTGAGTATTTATGCGTTTGGGATTGGGCTTGCCAACGCAGGTCTGGTGCGCCTGACACTGTTTGCCAGCGAGATGAGTAAAGGAACGGTGTCGGCCGCGATGGGCATGCTGCAGATGCTGATTTTTACCGTCGGGATCGAAGTCAGCAAACATGCTTACATCCTTGGCGGTAACGGCCTTTTCAGCCTGTTTAATCTGGCGAACGGCGTACTGTGGGTGGGGCTGATGGTGATATTCTTGAAAAATAAACGCGTCGGCAACGCGTTACAGCCATAAAAGTGTGGAGAGACCGGCCAGCGCAGCAACGCGACCGGGCTAAGCCTTTAGTTAAACGGCGCTTCTTTGGTTAACACTTTCTCGATGACGTCCAGCACGCCTTCGTCATTATTGTGCGGTGCCTCAAAACGCGCGACGGTTTTGATATGCGCTTTGGCATTCGCCATCGCAAAGCTAAAGCCAGACTGACGCAGCATTTCGATGTCGTTGCCGCTGTCACCGAAGGCCACCACTTCGTTGTCCTCAATGCCCCAACGCTTCTGCAAAATACGCAGGCCGTTCGCTTTGTGCACACCCGGAATTATCAAATCGATATTGCCGTGCCCGGTCGTGACCGGCACCATAATATCGCTGAGTTCCGCATGAATCATGGCCTGAATGCGTGGGATTTCGCTGTCCGGCAGGTTCAGCCCAAACTTAAAAAAGATGTCGTTCAGGTTCTCGAAATTCTCGACCATTTCGAGACGGTGGTAATATTTTGCCGCCATCTCTTTGAGGGAATCGTCGTACGATTTCAGGGTATAAGCGCTGTTTTTCCCGCAGGCGATGACTTCCACTTCGGGCAGTGAACAGAGAAAGCGCGCGACGGTATCAAACTGCGTTTTGGTCAGCTCGCCGTTGAACACATCTTCCCGGGCATTTACCACCCAGCCGCCATTTTCAGCGACAAAGGCAATTTCATGCGCAATGTCGGGGAAGAAAGAGATCAACTGATAATATTGATTCCCGCTGGCAACCGCGAAGCGAATACCTTGCTGTTTCATGCGTTCATATTGCGCCAGAAAGCGTTCACGATTGTAAGTTTTGGCGTCGCTTAAAAAGGTGCCATCCATGTCGACTGCGATTAACTTAACGCTCATATCCCTTCTCCATAGCTGAGTCTTGCGAATCCGGTTTGGCGACCGCTTTGGCCACCAGCGCGGCAACGATCACTAACGCTAACACCACCAGCATGGCGCTGCGCAACCCGTAATGTTCACCGAGGAAACCGAGCAGCGGCGGACCGACCAGGAAGGCCAGATAGCCCGTCGTCGCCACCACGCTGACGCGTGTCGGCGCATCCGGGCCAGTGTCGCTGGCAGCGGAAATAGTCAGCGGGAATCCAAGCGATGCGCCTGCGCCCCATAAAATTACCGATACGCCTGCTATCCAGTCCACGTCGACAAAGATAATCAACGCGATGCCTAACGCACCCATCAATGCACTGGCGCGGACTACGGCCACGCGGCTGTAGCGATCGATAAACCAGCCGCCGGTAAAGCGCCCGACGGTCATACCGAGGGTGAATCCAGCGTAAATCAGCGAGCCGGAGGTCGGGCTAAAGCCATGACCGTCGACCATTAATAGCGGGAGCCAGTCGTTAGCGGAGCCTTCGGCAAAGGCCATCGCCAGAACCACGACACCAATCAACATCAACTGCCTGTCGCGATAAAACGGCAAACCTTTCACCACCGATTTTTGCTCTTCCGCGGTATTTTTACCGGTGCCATCAGGTATCGCGGTGATGCCAGTGAGAATAGGGATAATGCAGACCAATGCCGCCAGTAGAATATGTAAGTTCGCCGCGACGCCGAACGCCGTCAGCGCCATACCCACGCCTGCGCCTGCCAGCGTGCCGAGGCTATAAAAGCCATGCATCATCGGCAGCACGGTTTTATCCATTTCGCGTTCAACGGCGGCACCTTCTACGTTAATCGCCACTTCTGCCGCGCCAAAACTGCCACCAAATACCGTCAGGCCGAGGGCAAACATCAGCGGCGAGGCAAACCATAGCGCTACGCTCAGAAACACCATTCCCAGTACCGCGCAGCACATGGTGGTGCGGATGACGGTGCGTGTACCAAAGCGCTTAACCAGCCACGCAGAGCAGAGAATACCGCTCATTGAACCAATCGACAGACCAAACAGCACGATGCCCATTTCTGCGGTCGATACCGTCAAAATGTCGCGGATCGCGGGCGTACGCGTAGCCCAGGATGCCATCAGCAATCCAGGAATAAAGAAGAACATAAAGAGCGCCCACATGCGTCGCTGCAGGGCCTTGCGTGGAGAGGTTAAGGTCATTCGAATCACACCAGAAGCATAACAATAGCGACAACACTAGCAAGTTTGTGTACATTTGTACACAAACGGAAAGAGGAATTTATGAGCAGACGACCGAACGATCCACAGCGCCGGGAAAGAATTCTTCAGGCTACTCTGGAGACCATTGCAGAGCATGGGATAGATGCCGTCACGCACCGTAAAATCGCCACCTGTGCGGGGGTGCCGCTAGGGTCGATGACCTATTATTTCGACGGTATGGATTCACTGCTGGAAGAGGCGTTCACGCGTTTTACCTGTCATATGTCACAGCAATATTGCGACTTTTTTGCGGGCGTCACCGGGCCGGAAATGGCCTGTGAATCCATTACCACGCTGATCCACAGTTCTGAAGTGACCACGCCACATAATATGGAGCTAATGTATCAACTTTACGCGCTGATGAGCCGCAAGCCTGCGTTAAAAAAGGTGATGCAGGACTGGATGCAAACCAGTCAGTCGACGCTTGAGCAGTGGTTTGATCCGGTGACTGCACGTGCCCTGGATGCCTTTATCGAAGGGATGACGCTGCATTTTGTGACGGACAGGCAGCCGCTCTCGCGAGACGATATTCGACGGATGGTGGGACGGATTGCTGGTGAGCATTGCTGACTGAGATAACAGGATGTGATTGCTTCCTGATTCTGGTAGGAATACACCACGCTGGTCAGGCTTTATGTCTCTGGAGTGCCTTTTTAAAACCAGATATCTTTTACATTGATAGGAATATAAGTCATTGCTTTTAAATATATAAATAACTGTAAGACGTAGGCGCTCAACTATCCGCTCGGATTGAGTTTCAGGTCAGATATGAAATTTTTGGTTTACTGATGATAACCAGCAGCGGCTGGAGAAAGTAAGTATCGATGTGGTTGTGAATGGAGAGGCTATGAATAACAGGCAACAAAAAAACCATTTATGTAAACGGGTTATTGAAAACAATGACTTGCAAGATAATCAATAAGTTAGGTTAGTGGTAAGGAGTGGCGATTACGGGGCAATGCCAACCGCTGCCGCCACTTTGTCGCCATTTGGCAGGGTAGCTAACGGGTTGAAGCGCAGGGCAGTTTCAAGGTGATCAGGTGCGAGGTGAGCATAGCGCATGGTCATTTTGATGTCGTGGTGACCGAGAATTTTTTGTAGGGCAAGAATGTTTCCGCCAGACATCATGAAGTGCGCTGCGAACGTATGGCGCAGAACGTGGGTAAGCTGGCCGCGAGGAAGCACGATGGAGGTTTTGTCCATCACAGACAAAAACTGGAAGTAGCAGTCCGTAAAAAACCTAAAGCCGTCCAGTGCAATTATTTCCTCGTACAGCTCTTTGCTGATTGGGATACTGCGGTTCTTTTTGCCTTTGGTCCTGACGAAAGTGATTCGGTATTTGGTGACCTGTGAACGCGTAAGGTTTACAGCCTCGCGCCAGCGCGCACCAGTGCTCAGGCAAATTTTGACAACCAAAGCGAGAAGGGGGCTTTGGCGTTGGCAGTCGTATAGTAGCTCTGTGATCTGCTCATGCGTTACCGGGATCGGATCGCCAAAGCTGAATGCTTCTGCCGATGCGCCGCTGCTGTGCTGAACTGCAGCGCGGTTTTTCTTACTCTTGCCCATCAAAAAATCTCCACAATATTGCTGGTATTGGCGGATTCGCCCTGTAGCGGTTCGTTAAACAGTGCGTGCATCGTCGCCCACGCCAGATCGGCATGGCTGGCTTCTTCGCTGCGGCTGGCTTCGTAGGTCGGGCGGTTGCCGCTGGCGGTGCTGCAGACGCTGGACCTGACCACCGGGCAGGATATGCCGGACCAGTCACGGGCGCGCCTGCATAAAGCCATCGGCGCAGTGCTGAGCGAAAGTAATCCGGGGCTGGCTGAACATGGCCCTTTTTTACCGCACGGGCTGCAGGTGGAGCTGCCGGATCTCCCGGCATCAACCACCGCGCAGACCGTCCAGCTATGGGACTGAATCATGACGCTTGAGAGAGTCAGCGCCTTTATCACTTACTGCATCGCCGTGCTGCTGGCCTGGCTGGGCGATCTGTCGCTCAAGGATGCCTCCACGGTCGGCGGCGTGCTGATTGGCGTGCTAATGCTGGCGATCAACTGGTACTACAAACACCAGTCTTTCAAACTGCTGCGCGGCGGCAAAATCTCGCGAGGAGAATATGAATCCTTCAATCGTTAAGCGCTGCCTGGTCGGGGCGGTGCTGGCTATCGCCGCCACGCTCCCCGGTTTTCAGTCGCTGCATACCTCCGTGGAAGGGCTGAAACTGATTGCCGATTACGAAGGCTGCCGCCTGCAGCCGTACCAGTGCAGCGCAGGTGTCTGGACCGACGGGATCGGTAACACGTCCGGCGTGACGCCGGGCAAAACCATCACCGAATGGCAGGCAGCGCAGGGGGTGATCAGCAATGTGCTGACGGTGGAGCGGGCGCTGGATAAGTGCGTGGTGCCATCCGTGCCGCAAAAGGTGTATGACGCGGTGGTGTCGTTTGCTTTCAACGTTGGCACGGGTAATGCCTGCAGCTCCACGCTGGTGAAACTGCTCAATCAAAAGCGCTGGGCGGACGCCTGCCGCCAGCTGCCTCGCTGGGTGTACGTCAAAGGCGTGTTTAATCAGGGGCTGGACAACCGCCGCGCGCGTGAAATGGCCTGGTGTCTGCAGGGGGCAGGGGCATGACGCGCACGCTGGCGATAGTGCTGGCGCTGGTTGTTGTGACGCTGGGCTGGCAGTCGTGGCGGCTGAACACTGCCCGCCACACTATTGAGAAGCAGGGTAATGCCCTGGAGACGAAAGTGCGTGAGCTGGCAAAGAAAAACAGCCAGCTCATCGGCCTGTCCATTCTTACCGAAACCAACAGTCGGGAGCAGATGCGGCTTTATGCGGCAGCCGAGAAGACCACCGCGCTGCTGCGCAACCGGCAGCACCGGATCGAGGAACTGAAACGTGAAAACGAGGATTTACGCCGCTGGGCTGACACTCCTTTGCCTACTGACATTATCCGGCTGCGGACGCGTCCGGCCCTCGCCGGAGGTGCAGCTTACCGTGAATGGCTGTCCCAGAGTGACGCCGTGCAGCCTGACCCCATCAGCGCCGCGCAGTAATGGCGATCTGAACGCCATGCTGGATGAAACCGAGGCCGCCTGGGCGGTCTGTGCTGACAAAGTGGACACGATAGTGGCGTGTCAGGAGCGAAACAGTGAACAAGCCGCAGTCCTTACGCCGCGCCCTGAATAAGGCGGTGCCCTATGTCCGCGATAACCCGGACAAGCTGCATCTGTTTGTGGATAACGGTTCCCTGGTGGCAACCGGCGCGCATTCCATGTCATGGGAATACCGCTACACCCTGAACGTGGTGATCGAGGATTTCAGCGGGGACCAGAATCTGCTGATGGCTCCGGTGCTGCTGTGGCTAAAAGCCAGTCAGGCCGATGCCATCAACAACCCGCAGTTGCGCGAAAAGCTGTTCGCCTTTGAGGTGGATATTCTGCGCAACGACGTGTGTGATATCAGCCTGAACCTGCAGCTGACCGAGCGCGTACTGGTCAGCACCGACGGCGCTATCTCGAAGGTTGAGGCGGAGCCAGAACCCGACGAACCAGAGGAAATGTGGACGGTGAAACGTGGATAATCTGCATAAGGTGGATGAGTGGCTGGCCGCGCTGCTGGCGAATCTGGAACCTGCCGCACGTCAGCGCATGATGCGCGAACTGGCGCAGGAGCTGCGCCGGAATCAGCAAAACAACATCCGGCTGCAGCGCAACCCCGACGGCAGCGGCTACGAGCCGCGCAAGGTCACGGCGCGGACTAAAAAGGGGCGCATTAAGCGGCAGATGTTTGCGAAGCTGCGCACGGCGAAATACCTGAAAACTGCAGCCAGCGCGGACTCTGCCAGCGTGCAGTTTGCAGGGAGGGTGCAGCGCATTGCGCGGGTGCATCATTACGGCTTACGTGATCGTGTAAGCCGTAAAGGACCAGAGGTTCGTTATATTGTACGGCACCTCTTAGGGGTAAATGACCGGGTATCATCAATCTCGAAAGAAATGCTATTTAACTGGTTGCGCAATTAGATTTTATACATTCCACTGTCATTATGCAGTTACTGTTTTTTCTTTGCGATGTTTAAAGCGCTTATTAAGCCATCGATTATTTTTTCTTGCGGTAAGTTCGGAGTCTTCTCGAATGTGATGTTATGTGTTCTTAAACTACCTAAGGTTTTTTCGAAAACATCAATATCCCCTTTGCTTAATAAATAGGCTATTTTTTGGTTGTCATAATCATTGCCAATCTGCATATGATATTTAATAAACATTATTGATGCTTTCATTACGAAGCCAACGAATATTAAGAGCGTTAAGCTAATTACTATCGATGCAACAGAGTCAGCTAGTTCTTGGGGTGGGCTTTTCCATGAACGATATGTATCCATTATTCTTGACTTAACGTCTAAGTTTTTTATCATTTGTTCAAATTCATCTTGGCTTGCCTCTGCTTCTACTTTCTTTGCCTCTGTTCTTATAGGTTTGTTGAAATTTTCGCTGTGTACTCTTTGAACAAAACTACTAGCGTCAATTACCTTTGGGGAATAAATCATATTAACAAATGATTTGAATGGATTATCATTTTTAGATTTCATCATTACCACGCCACTAAAGACAAGTAACATAGCTGTAAATATTAAGTAGATGAAAACAAGCATGGTGACTCGGGCTGATTTAGCCCTTTTTTCTAGTACTGCGATTATTGGATCAGGTTCAATGTGATTTTTTTTAGTAGTGAAAGAAGATTTGTTAGCCATTAACTTTCCATATTATGAGTAATTTGTGCCATATACAGAACAATTTACACCATCTGACTGAGAATCGGTAGCGTGGCAAATTAAGTGAATGAACGCACAACTCACAGAAATCATGCGCCTTATCACCAACTTGATCCGCACCGGCACCGTGACCGAAGTCGACCGGGAGAACTGGCTGTGCCGGGTAAAGGTGGGCGAACTCGAAACCAACTGGATTAACTGGCTGACGCTGCGCGCCGGTAGCGCCCGTACATGGTGGTGCCCGTCGCCGGATGAGCAGGTGGTGATTCTGAGCATGGGCGGCAATCTTGAAACTGCATTCGCCTTGCCTGCCATCTACTCCAGCCAGTTTTCACCGCCATCGGATTCCGTGGACGGCTGCGTGACGCAGTACCCGGACGGCGGCTGGTTTGAGTACGAACCTGCCACCGGACGCTGGTTCGTCAAAGGTATCAAATCCATGGTGATCGAGGCGGCAGACAACATCACGCTCAAAACCGCTGAGTTTGTTGTTGAGGCCAACACTTCGCGCATCAACAGCGAAGTGGTGATCAACGGCGCTGTCACCCAGGGCGGCGGCGCGATGAGTTCCAACGGGATCGTGGTGGATGACCATGCCCATATCAAAGTCATGAAGGGCGGCGACACGTCGGGAGGTCCGGTATGACGCTGTATCTCGGCATGAATCAGAACAACGGCAAAGCCATTACGGACACGGACCATCTGCGCCAGTCGGTGCGCGATATTTTACTGACGCCGCAGGGCAGCCGCATTGCGCGCCGGGAATATGGCTCCCTGTTATCCGTGCTGATTGACCAGCCACAGAACCCGGCGCTGCGCCTGCAGATCATGTCGGCGGTGTACATGGCACTGAGCCGCTGGGAACCCCGCCTGACGCTGGACGCCATCACTATCAGCAGCAATTTTGACGGCTCGATGGTCGTTGACCTGACCGGGCAACGGAACAACGGCGCGCCGGTTTCCCTTTCCGTATCAACAGGAGCAGACAATGGCAGTCATTGATCTTTCCCAGCTCCCCGCGCCGCAGATTGTGGACGTGCCGGACTTTGAAACCCTGCTGGCGGAGCGCAAGGCCGCTTTTGTGGCGCTCTATCCGGTGGATGAGCAGGCCGCCGTCGCGCGCACGCTGGCGCTGGAATCTGAACCCATCACCAAACAGCTGCAGGAAAGCACCTACCGCGAAGTGCTGCTGCGCCAGCGTATCAACGAGGCCGCGCAGGCGGTCATGGTGGCGTATGCCCTCGGTGGCGATCTGGACCAACTGGCCGCCAACTACAACGTCAACCGCCTGACGGTAACGCCTGCCGACAACGACGCAGCGCCGCCGGTTGTCGCAGTGATGGAAAGCGACGAGGCGCTGCGCCTGCGCGTGCCTGCCGCGTTCGAAGGGCTGTCCGTTGCGGGGCCTACGGCGGCCTATGAATTTCACGCAAGAAGCGCAGACGGACGCGTGGCAGATGCCAGCGCGACCAGCCCGGCACCGGCGGTCGTGGTGCTGACTGTACTGAGCCGCGAGGGTGACGGCACGGCAGACAATGACCTGCTGGCCGTGGTTGAAAAGGCACTGAACAGCGAGAGCGTGCGCCCGGTGGCGGATCGTCTGACGGTGCGCAGCGCCGAAATTATTCCGTACAGCGTGGAGGCAACGGTGTTTCTTTATCCGGGACCGGAAGCGGAGCCGGTGATGGCGGCGGCAAAAGCCAGCCTGCAAAAGTACATCGCCAGTCAGACGCGGCTCGGACGTGATATCCGTCGCAGTGCCCTGTATGCCGCGCTGCATGTCGAAGGTGTGCAGCGCGTGGAGCTGGCTTCTCCACTGGCTGATGTGGTGTTGGACAAAACGCAGGCCGCCTCTTGCACGCAGTGGAATGTGACCAGCGGGGGCACGGATGAATAGTCTGCTGCCGCCTGGTTCGTCGCCGCTTGAACGCCGACTGGCGCAAAGCTGCAGCGGGATTTCCGGGCTGGAAGTGCCGCTGCGCGATCTGTGGAACCCGGCAACCTGTCCGGTCAGTTTTCTGCCGTATCTGGCGTGGGCATTTTCCGTGGACCGCTGGGAAGAAAGCTGGACGGAAAGCGTGAAGCGCCGGGTGGTGCAGGATGCGTTCTACATCCATCAGCACAAAGGGACGACCAGCGCGGTGCGTCGAGTGGTGGAGCCGTTCGGCTTCCTGATCCGCATTACTGAGTAATGAGCTGGGTGCGATGGGGCCGCCATCACAGCGGCAAATAGTTGCGCTGGGGAGGCAGCAACTCGCCACACAGCGACTTGAAGAACGTCAGAAAAAGCTACAACAACAAACGGCGCTTGTCCGTGCTGAACTTTACCGCGCAGGTATTTCAGCCAATGACGGAGCCGGTGCCACTGCCCGTATCACTCGCGAAACGATGCGATACAACCAGCAGCTTTCTGAGCAGGAAACGAGGCTGAAACGGGTTGGTGAACAGCAACGGAGAATGCATGCCGTCCGCGCCACCTATTCCCGTAGCCTGGAGGTCCGTGACCGTATCGCCGGAGCCGGAGCAACCACCACGGCGGCAGGTGTCGGAATGGGCGCGCCGGTGATGGCGGCGGTAAAAAGCTATGCCAGCATGGAAGACGCCATGAAGGGCGTGGCAAAGCAGGTCAATGGTCTGCGCGATGATAACGGCAACCGCACCGCCCAGTTCTACGAAATGCAGGACGCCATCAAAGCCGCCAGTGAAAAGCTGCCGATGGAAAACGGCGCGGTGGATTATGCCGCGCTGGTTGAAGGCGGGGCGCGCATGAACGTGGCGAACCCGAATGACTCCTGGGCGGACCAGAAGCGCGACCTGCTGGCCTTCGCCAGCACGGCGGCCAAAGCGTCCACGGCCTTTGAACTGCCTGCCGATGAGCTGTCCGAGGGGCTGGGGAAAATCGCCAGTCTGTATAAAGTGCCGACCCGCAATATTGAACAGCTGGGCGATGCGCTGAACTACCTGGACGATAACGCCATGTCAAAGGGCGCAGACATTATCGACGTGCTGCAGCGCATGGGTGGCGTGGCGGACCGTCTGGATTATCGCAAGGCCGCCGCGCTCGGCTCCACGTTCCTGTCATTAGGTGCTGCACCAGAAATTGCCGCCAGCGCGTCGAACGCCATGGTGCGCGAGCTGTCGATTGCCTCCATGCAGAGCAATCGATTCATGGACGGTATGGATCTCCTGAAGCTGAAACCAGCAGAGCTTGAAAAGCAGATGACAAAGGACGCTATGGGGACCATTCAGCGCGTGCTGGAGAAGGTCAACCATCTGCCGCAGGACAAGCGTTTATCTGCCATGACAATGCTTTTTGGCAAAGAGTTTGGCGATGATGCGGCGAAGCTTGCCAACAACCTGCCGGAGCTGCAGCGCCAGCTCAGACTCACGTCCGGCGGCGATGCGAACGGCTCGATGCAGAAAGAATCCGATATCAATAAAGATTCACTTTCCGCGCAGTGGATGCTGGTCAAAACGGGGGCGCAGAACGCCTTCAGCAGCCTGGGCGAAACGCTGCGCGAGCCTCTGCTGTCCATCATGAACACGGTGAAAGAGGTCACTGGCACGTTCCGGCGCTGGGTGGAAGTAAACCCGCGACTGGCGGGCGGTCTGCTGAAAGTGGGGGCGGCATTCGCCGTGCTTGCGGTGGTGCTCGGGACCGTCATGCTGGCGGTGGCCGCGTTACTCGGCCCGCTGGCGCTGATGCGCCTGCAGTTTTCCATTCTCGGCATCAAAGGCGGCGGCGCGTTCGGCCTGATTAGCAGCGCGATTAGCGGCGCCGGTAAAAGTGTGGTGTGGCTGGGCCGCCTGATGATGGCGAACCCGATTCTGGCGGCGGTCAGCCTGATTGCCATGGGGGCGATTTACATCTGGCAGAACTGGGAGACGCTGGGACCGAAATTCAGGGCGCTGTGGGAGGCTGTCAGCAATGGCGTGTCGGCAGCATGGGCCATTGTCAGGCAGACCATCAGCCAGAAATGGACGGAAATCATCAGCGATATTGCCGCGCTGCCGGAGAAATTCAAAGCCATGGGCAGCGCGATTATCGACAGCATTCTCGACGGCATCAATGAAAAGTGGGAGGCGCTGAAAAGCAAGCTGGCGTCAGTCACGGATTACTTACCTGACTGGATGACCGGCAGCACCACAACGACACCGCAGGTGCAGATTGTCGGGGCGGCCACGCCGCGACCCATACCGCCGGGTGGTAGTTTTGCGGGGATGTACGACAGCGGTGGCGCAATACCGCGCGGGCAGTTTGGCATCGTGGGCGAGAACGGTCCGGAAATTGTCAACGGTCCGGCGAATGTGACCAGCAGGCGACGCACTGCGGCGCTGGCGTCCGTGGTGGCTGGCGTGATGGGTGTCGCGGCAGCACCGGCAGAGGCCACGCCGCTGCATCCGTTCAGCCTGCCGGTCAGGGCGTATCAGGCGCAGACCGCGAAGGTCGACAGCTCGCCAACCATTATCCGTTATGAGATTAACGCGCCGATCCATATCACCGCCCAGCCAGGGCAGAGCGCGCAGGATATTGCCCGTGAAGTGGCGCGACAGCTCGATGAGCGAGAACGCCGGGCCAGGGCAAAAGCCCGCAGCAATTACAGCGATCAAGGGGGATACGAATCATGATGATGGTGCTGGGGTTGTACGTGTTTATGCTGCGCACCGTGCCGTATCAGGAGCTGCAGTATCAGCGCAGCTGGCGGCACGCTGCCAACAACCGGGTGAACCGTCGCCCGTCCACGCAGTTTCTGGGACCGGATAACGACTCACTTACGTTGTCCGGCGTGCTGCTGCCGGAAGTCACCGGCGGCAGGCTGTCTCTGCTGGCACTGGAGCAGATGGCGGAGCTGGGCAAAGCGTGGCCGCTGATTGAGGGGAGCGGCACTATCTACGGCATGTTTGTGATCGAGAGTCTGAGTCAGGCCAAAACGGAGTTTTTCGAAAGCGGAATGCCCAGGCGGATTGAGTTTACGCTGACCCTGAAACGGGTGGATGAGTCGCTTTCGGATATGTTCGGCAGTCTGAGCGATCAGCTCAGCAACCTGCAGAACACGGCGACGTCTGCGATTGGCAAAGTGAAAAATATGGCGGGAGGGCTGCTGTCATGAATCTGAATTCCGATCTCATGAACCTGACCAGCAAAAGCCCGGCGTTCAGTATCACCATCGAAGGCAAGGATGTGACGACGGTGATGGACGCACGCCTGTTGAGCCTGACGCTGACCGACAACCGGGGCTTTGAGGCAGACCAGCTCGATCTGGAGCTGGACGACGCGGACGGAATGATTGTTCTGCCGCGTCGGGGGGCGGTGATCCATCTGGCGCTCGGATGGAAAGGCCAGGCGCTGTTCCCGAAAGGGGCGTTTACCGTGGATGAAATCGAACATTCCGGCGCACCTGACCGGCTGACCGTCCGTGCGCGCAGCGCTGATTTTCGCGAAACCCTGAACACCCGGCGTGAAAAGTCCTGGCACCAGACCACGGTGGGCGCGGTGGTGAAAGAGATTGCTGCCCGCCACAACCTGAAAGTGGCACTGGGCACAGACCTGACGGAAAAGACACTGGACCATCTGGACCAGACCAATGAGAGCGACGCGAGTTTTCTGATGAAGCTGGCGCGCCAGTACGGGGCGATTGCGTCCGTGAAAGACGGAAACCTGCTGTTTATCCGCCAGGGGCAGGGCAGAACGGCCAGCGGCAAATCGCTGCCGGTTATCACCCTCACCCGCAAAGCCGGAGACGGCCATAGGTTTTCCCTGGCTGACCGTGGTGCGTATACCGGCGTGATTGCCAGCTGGCTGCATACCCGTGAACCGAAGAAGAAAGAGACGACGAAGGTGAAGCGACGCCGCAAGAAAACCGTCGCGCCCAAAGCGCCGGAGGAAAAGCAGGGCGACTACCTGGTGGGAACGGATGAAAACGTGCTGGTCCTGAACCGGACCTATGCCAACCGGGGCAATGCGGAACGGGCGGCAAAGATGCAGTGGGAGCGCCTTCAGCGCGGGGTGGCGTCATTTTCCCTGCAGCTCGCAGAAGGGCGGGCCGATCTCTATACCGAAATGCCGGTAAAGGTCAGGGGCTTTAAGCAGCCGATTGATGATGCGGAGTGGACCATCACCACGCTGACGCATACGGTCAATCCGGAGAGTGGATTTATCACCAGTCTGGATCTCGAAGTGAAAATAGACGAGTTCGAAACTGAATGATTAGTTCCATATTGAGAACAATAATGTATCATTATTGCGAACTGGTTAAGAATGAGGGCTGAACGAAATGATGAATTGTCCGATGTGTGGTCAGGCCGCGCATACACGCAGTAGCTTTCAGGTTTCCAGTGAAACCAAAGAACGATACAACCAGTGCACCAATATCGAGTGCGGGCATACGTTCGTAACCCATGAAACGTTTGTCCGCTCTGTATGCCGTCCGCAAAAGATCAGCGCCGCACCACCTCATCCGAAAGGAATGCAGGAGCAATTAGCCTACTAACCCGCCAATGGCGGGTTTTGTTTTTGCATCATCAGAAATCAGGTATCTCACCGGTTTCAATAAAATGACTAAAACCAGATTCATCGATAATGACCGTCCCTTTCATCCTGGCTGCGTTAACTTTTGCTGGTCCCGCATTGTAGCCGCAGCAAAGTATCTGAAGATTTTTTGTGACTGAATCTCGGACTGTTAACGCATTCTCAGAAGCAACGGCGATCAGACGCTCTTTGTCTGCTTTTTTGAAGCCGGTAAAACAGATATCAAAGGTTTGCTGCTTGAGGGCGGTTTTGCTTTTAGAAACGAGGTGGGAATAGCTATCGAGATTAAAGGTATCGCAAGAGCCGGAAGCCTCTTCAGCAGAACCGTATTCCTTAAGGATGCGATCCAGACGGTAGGTCTTAACTGAGTTGCTCCTGTTACAAATCCCCTGCAGGTGGTGTTCGCTACGGCTGATATTTTTAAGCGAATGGGCACCAATTCGCGCATTACCATTGATGTAAACAAAGTGCATTTCTTCCATGTGGCTGCCTCAGAGTTTTCAAGATCATCCCCCTTAACGAGCCGCCAAAATTTTCGCTGTCGCCATTTTGTCGCCACGCATGAAGGGGTGTGTGTCTAAGTGACTGATTATGAATGGGCAGAATAACAGGCAACAAAAAACCCATCAACCTTGAACCAAAACGGCGGGGTTGATGGGCTCCACAAATTGGGGGACATCAAAGAAAAGCAGTGGCACTAATTATGACTGCCTCCTTTTGGAAAAGTTCTGCGCATATCTAAAATAATTTTCTTGATGCGCAAACTTGAGAGTTATCCGAGTCCCGGCCAGATGATGATGATCAGCGTACCCGCCAGCGTCAACAGCACGTTAGCAATGGCGTATGTGCCCGCGTAGCCCAGCGCCGGGATGTTACTGCGTGCAGTATCGCTGATGATTTCCATCGCCGGCGCGCAGGTGCGGGCACCCATCATCGCGCCAAATAACATGGCGCGGTTCATGCGCAGAACGTAAGCGCCGAACAGGAAACAGATCACCACCGGCAGCAGGCTGACAATCAAACCGGCGACCAACATCTGCCAGCCGACGGCACCCAGACTGTGTCCAATACCGCTGCCCGCGCTCAAACCGACGCCCGCCATAAAGACCATCAGGCCAAACTCTTTCACCATATTCAGCGCGCCCTGCGGGATATAGCCGAAGGTTGGGTGGTTAGCGCGCAGGAAGCCCAGCATAATTCCGGCGAATAAGAGCCCGGCGGCGTTGCCAACGCCAAAGCTGAAGTTGCTGAACTGGAACGTGATCATCCCAATCATCAGTCCGACAATAAAGAAGGCGCAGAAAGCCAGCAGATCGGTCACCTGGCTGTGGATGGAGATAAAGCCGATACGGTCGGCAACGGTTTTGACGCGGCGTGCGTCGCCGCTTACCTGGAGCACGTCGCCCTTGTTGAGAACGACATTGTCGTCGATCGGCATTTCAATCTGGCTGCGGATCACGCGGTTTAAGAAGCAACCGTGATCGGTCAGCTTAAGTTGCGCCAGGCGGCGGCCCACGGCGTTGTGGTTTTTGACCACAATCTCTTCGGTAACGATACGCATGTCGAGCAGATCGCGGTCAAACACCTCTTTGCCGTTACGGAAGCTCGGATCGAGACGGGCATGCGCATCGGGATAACCTACCAGCGCGATATCGTCGCCCATCTGCAACACCGCGTCGCCATCCGGGTTCGCCAGAATGCCGTTGCGGCGAATGCGTTCGATGTAACAGCCGGTCTGGCGATAGATCCCCAGCTCACGCAAATTTTTACCGTCAGCCCAGGCCACCAGCTCTGGCCCCACGCGATAGGCGCGGATCACCGGTAAGTAGACTTTGCGTTTGGTGTCAGTATCCAGGCCGCGTTCACGGGCGATTTGCTGGGCGCTGGTTTGTAAATCCTGGTGCTGTAATTTTGGCAAATAGCGTGCGGCGACAATCAGACTGACCAGACCGATCAGATAGGTGAGGGCATAACCCAAACTCAGATGATCGAGCGCAACTGAAAGTTGGCTCCCTTCCATCCCCGAGTGGCGCAACGTGTCGCCAGCGCCGACGAGAACGGGCGTCGAGGTCATCGATCCTGCCAGCATGCCTGCAGTTAACCCGATATCCCAGCCAAACAGTTTGCCCAACCCTAACGCGATAATCAGTGCGCTACCGACCATCACCAGCGCCAGCATCAGATAATTTTTGCCGTCGCGAAAGAAAATTGAAAAAAAGTTCGGGCCCGCTTCCACGCCTACGCAAAAAATAAACAGCATAAATCCAAGGTTTAGCGCGTCGGTGTTAATGCTGAAATGTTGTTGGCCTAATAATAATGAGACGACTAAAACGCCAATGGAATTACCGAGTTGAACTGAACCCAGGCGTAATTTGCCCAGGCACAGGCCTAATGCCAGTACAACAAATAATAACAGGATGTAATTCCCGTTTAACAAATCTGCGACGTTTATATTCACGAAGGCTAACTTCTTGTTTACCGTTAAGCTGTTGAAAGAAAGGGTTATTTAGGCTACTGTTTTGTTCCATGCGCGAGCAGAAACATACACTTTTCACACACTAAGAATATATCCGAAGAACAATAACTGGCCGATAGTCTAATCGCATTGGATATTCAGAGCCAGTAAAGATCGCATATCACCTATGGGCTTTGGCAAGGAGTGCCACGTTGCTTTATCTGACTGGGCGTCCGCTGGACGAATGTGTATTCGATAGAGAT
>Ga0308165_1002580_pt1 | contig 21139 bp, 15 predicted proteins | sample PhyWR2_FD_201032 | JGI IMG/M metagenome (GOLD analysis project Ga0308165, IMG submission 201032) | Phyllosphere microbial communities from UC Gill Tract Community Farm, Albany, California, United States - DLSLW.R2 | ecosystem: Host-associated > Plants > Phyllosphere > Unclassified | place: USA... | reverse complement strand
CTGCAACCGCCCCGATTTATCTCCATAATGAAATCACGCAAGCCAAAAGGAGTCCTCTCATGATTGCCCAGGAACTGGAAGTCAGCTTGCACATGGCCTTTGTCGAGGCCCGTCAGCAGCGCCACGAATTCATCACCGTGGAACACCTTCTGCTCGCGCTGCTCGACAACCCCAGTGCTGCCGAAGTATTGCGCGCCTGCTCGGCGAGCATTGATGATCTGCGCGCCTCCCTGTCCAACTTCATCAAGGACAATACGCCGCAGGTCGCCGGTAGCGACGAAGTCGATACCCAACCCACGCTGGGCTTCCAGCGTGTGATCCAGCGCGCCATCATGCACGTGCAGTCCACGGGCAATGGCAAGAAGGAAGTCAACGGCGCTAACGTGCTGGTGGCGATCTTCGGCGAAAAGGATTCGCATGCGGTCTACTACCTGCACCAGCAGGGCGTGACGCGCCTGGACGTGGTCAATTTCATTGCCCACGGCATCAAGAAGAGCGAACCGCCCGAAGCCGCGAAGTCCGAAGGCCAGGCCGAAGGCGAAGAGGGCGGCAACAGCGAGCGCCAGGAAAAGGCTTCGCCGCTCGAGCAGTTCACGCTCAACCTGAACCAGGCCGCCAAGGAAGGCAAGATCGATCCGCTGATCGGGCGCAACTACGAAGTCGAGCGCACGATACAGATCCTGTGCCGCCGGCGCAAGAACAACCCGCTGCTGGTGGGCGAGGCCGGTGTGGGCAAGACGGCCATTGCCGAAGGCCTGGCATGGCGCATCACCCAGGGTGATGTGCCCGAGATCCTGGCCGAGGCCGTGGTCTATTCGCTCGACATGGGTTCGCTGCTCGCGGGCACCAAGTACCGCGGCGATTTCGAGCAGCGCCTCAAGGGCGTGCTCAAGTCGCTCAAGGACAAGCCCAATGCGGTGCTGTTCATCGATGAAATCCACACCCTGATCGGTGCGGGTGCGGCCTCGGGCGGAACGCTGGACGCGTCCAACCTGCTCAAGCCCGCGCTGTCGAGCGGCCAGCTCAAGTGCATCGGTGCAACGACCTTCACCGAGTACCGCGGCATCTTCGAAAAGGACGCAGCCCTGTCGCGGCGTTTCCAGAAGGTCGACGTGGTCGAGCCCACGGTGTCCGAAACGATTGAGATCCTCAAGGGTCTGAAGTCGCGCTTCGAAGAGCACCACAACGTGAAGTACGCTGCGGCGGCGCTGCAGGCGGCAGCCGAGCTGTCGGCCAAGTACATCAATGACCGTCACCTGCCCGACAAGGCGATTGACGTGATCGACGAAGCCGGTGCTGCCCAGCGCATCCTGGTCGCGTCCAAGCGCAAGAAGACCATAGGCAAGGCCGAGATCGAGGAAATCGTCGCCAAGATCGCGCGCATTCCGCCCGCGAACGTCTCGAACGACGACCGCAGCAAGCTGCAGACGCTCGAACGCGACCTCAAGAGCGTGGTGTTCGGCCAGGACAAGGCGCTCGAAGTGCTGGCCTCGGCCGTCAAGATGGCGCGCTCGGGTCTGGGCAAGGGCGACAAGCCCATCGGTTCGTTCCTGTTCAGCGGCCCCACGGGCGTGGGCAAGACCGAGGCCGCCAAGCAGCTCGCGTTCATCATGGGCGTGGACCTGATCCGCTTCGACATGTCGGAGTACATGGAGCGCCATGCGGTGAGCCGCCTGATCGGCGCGCCTCCGGGCTATGTTGGTTTCGACCAGGGTGGCCTGCTGACCGAAGCCATCACGAAGAAGCCGCACGCGGTGCTGCTGCTCGATGAAATCGAGAAGGCGCATCCCGACATCTTCAACGTGCTGCTGCAGGTCATGGACCATGGCACGCTCACGGACAACAACGGACGCAAGGCCGACTTCCGCAACATCATCATCATCATGACGACAAATGCGGGTGCCGAAACCATGAACAAGGCCAGCATCGGGTTCACCAACCCGCGCGCGGCCGGGGACGAAATGGGCGACATCAAGCGCCTGTTTACGCCCGAGTTCCGCAACCGTCTGGACGCGATCGTGGGCTTCAAGTCGCTTGACGAGCAGGTCATCATGCGCGTGGTCGACAAGTTCCTGCTGCAGCTGGAAACCCAGCTTGCGGAAAAGCGTGTCGAAGTCACGTTCACCGACAACCTGCGCAAGCACCTGGCCAAGGCCGGCTTCGATCCGCTGATGGGCGCGCGTCCCATGCAGCGCCTGATCCAGGACACCATCCGCCGCTCGCTGGCCGATGAGCTGCTGTTTGGCCGCCTGGTGGACGGTGGTCGCCTGGGCGTCGACTGGGTCGAAGGCGAAAACGGCGCAGCCGGCGAAGTGCAGCTCGACATCCAGCCGCTGCCGCGCAAGGAGCGCGGCCGGTCCGAGCCCGCCGAGCCCGAAGAAGCCACGACCGATTGAGCGTGTGACGCTTTAGTCCCCCCAAGCCGACAGCCCCGCGCTGTCGGCTTTTTTTGTGTTTTTCAAAGGCCTTCACGTGCAATGGTTTAGCGAACACTGGAACACCGAGAACGCGCGCTCGCTGTTCTGGTTGATTTGGTCGGTATATGCGCTGGTGATCGGCGTCTGGGTGTTGCTGCAGCGCAGCGCGCCCGTGGCGACGCTGGGCTGGCTGCTGGCGCTGGCCGCACTGCCCGTGGGCGGGCTGGGAGTCTATTATTTCTTCGGCCCGCAGCGGCTCAAGCGGCTGCGCAACAAGCGGCTGCGCCGGCACAAGTCATCGCGGCTGCGCGTGAGCGCCGCGCGGCTGCGCGAGCACATTCCGGCCGCCAGCGCGCGCATGCACCAGGTCGCGCGGCTCGTGAACCGCACGGCCGAGTTCCCCGTGAGCAGTGCCGAGCGCATGGAGCTGCTGGTGGGCGGCGACCGCACCTATGAAAGCATTCTCGAAGCCGTGCGCGCGGCGCGCCACCATGTGCACCTCGAGTATTACGTCTTCGAGCCCGACCAGACCGGAACGGCGCTGATGGATGCGCTGGTGGAGCGCGCGCGCGCCGGCGTCAAGGTGCGCATGCTGGTCGACTCCATGGGCTCCAAGAAGATACGCCGCAAGTTCTACGCGCCGCTGGTCGAGGCCGGCGGCGAGTTCGCGTTTTTCCATCCGTCCAAGGTCGGCCGGCGACTGCGTCCGGTGATCAACTTCCGCACCCACCGCAAGATCCTGGTCTGCGACGGCAAGGTGGGCTTCACGGGCGGTGTCAACATCACCGACGAGGAAAGCCGCAGCGTGATGGAATGCGCCTACCACGACGTGCACCTGCGGCTCGAAGGCCCGGTCGTCAACTGGCTGCAGACCGTGTTTCTTGAAGACTGGTCGTATGCGCTGGAGCGCAGCCATCCGGTCGAGCCGCCCGACCTGGATGAATTGCTGCCCGATATCGAGGAAGGGCAGTATGCGGTGCAGATTGTGAGCTCCGGCCCCGACAACCGGCTCGAGGCGATACACCGCGCCTATGTCGCCGCCATCAATGCGGCCGACGCGCGTGTATGGCTCACGACGCCGTACTTCGTGCCCACCGAAGCGGCAATGACGGCGCTGACCAATGCCGCGCTGCGCGGCGTCGACGTGCAGCTGCTGGTGCCCGAGAAGTCGGACTCGTTCATCGTCACCATGGCCGCGCGCTCCTATTTCGACGAACTGATTGCCTGCGGCGCCAAGGTCTACGAATACCGCGCGCGCATGCTGCATTCCAAGACCCTGGTGGTCGACGACAGCATGGCCATCATCGGCACGGCCAATTTCGACCACCGCAGCTTCTTTCTCAACTACGAAGTCTGCGCCATAGGCTACGGGCTCAAGCTCAACGGCGATCTCGCCAAGCAGTTCACGCTCGATCTGCAGAACGCGCGCCAGGTGCACTACGAGCGCAAGCAGCGCTTCCTGCCGCGACTGGGTGATTCGGTGGCGCGGCTGTGCTCGCCACTTCTATAATGCACCCCCTGAGCCGCTTCGCGTCTTCCCCCTCTCAACCTTCGGTGGAGGGGGACGGCAGCCTCGCTGCGGGGCGGCCCTTGCTCGCTGCCTCCATGCTGGGCCATGCCAGTTTCGTGGGATGGAGGCGCTGCAAGTCCCGGCTGGCTATCGTGCCCGAGTAGGCCATTCCCGGGCATACTTCGGCCATGGCTGATACCACCTTCTTCTGGCACGACTACGAAACTTTCGGTGCCCAACCCCGCTATGACCGTCCGGCCCAGTTTGCCGGCATTCGCACGGACATGGAGCTCAACGAAATCGGCGAGCCGCTGGCGCTGTACTGCCAGCCTTCCAACGATTACCTGCCCGATCCGCAGTCCTGCCTGATCACCGGCATCACGCCGCAGCAGTGCGTGGCCCAGGGCATTCCCGAGCACGCATTTGCGGCGCGCATCGAGGAAGAATTCGCCAGCCCCGGCACGGTGGGCGTGGGCTACAACTCCATCCGCTTTGACGACGAGATCACGCGCTTCATGTTCTGGCGCAATCTGATCGATCCCTATGCGCGCGAATGGCAAAACGGCTGCGGTCGCTGGGACCTGCTGGATGTGGTGCGCATGGTCTACGCGCTGCGCCCCGACGGCATTGTCTGGCCGCGCAAGGAGGATGGCACGGTGAGCTTCAGGCTTGAAGACCTGGCGCGCGCCAACGGCCTGGTGCACGAGCAGGCGCATGATGCCGTCAGCGATGTGCGCGCGACCATTGCGCTGGCGCGGCTGATCCGCAAGCACCAGCCGCGGCTGTTTGACTATGCGTTCAGCCTGCACAAGAAGGACCGCGTGCTGCAGGAGCTGGGGCTGCCGGCTGTCGCCGCGCATGCCAAGCCTTTCCTGCATGTCTCGGGCATGTTTGGCGCGGCGCGCGGCTGCGTTGCCGTGATGTGGCCGCTGGCCACGCATCCGGCCAACAAGAACGAAATCCTCGCCTGGGACCTGTCGCAGGATCCGTCGGAACTCGCCCGCCTGGGCGTCGACGAACTGCGCCTGCGCATGTTCACGCGCGCCGCCGATCTGCCCGAAGGCGTCAGCCGCCTGCCGATCAAGAGCATCCACGTCAACAAGTCGCCCATGGTCGTCAGCAGCCTGAAGACGCTGAGCCCGGCGATGGCCGAGCAATGGGGCATAGACATGGAGCAGTCGCTGCAGTACGCGGCCGTGGCGCGCGACCTGCCCGACATGAGCGCGCTGTGGAAGCAGGTGTTCCAGCGGCCCGCTCACGGTGCGCCGGTCGATCCTGATCAGGATCTGTATGGCGGCTTTGTCGGCAACGAGGACCGGCGCCGGCTCAACCATCTGCGCTCGCTCACGCCGCTGGAGCTGGCCATGGACCGCACGGGCTTCGATGATGCGCGCCTGGGCGAGCTGGTGTTTCGCTATCGCGCGCGCAACTTTGCCGATACGCTCTCGCCCGAGGAGCAGCAGCGCTGGCAGGCGCATTGCGCGGCCTGCCTGCTGGACGGCAAGGGCGGGGCGCGCACGTTTGAGCAGATGTCGGCCGCGATCGATGCGCTGTTTGAAACCGAGCAAGAGCGCGGCACGGAAATCCTCGAGGCGCTATATGAGTACGCGGAAGCCATAGTGCCCGAGGCTTGAGTCATTGTCTTGCCGGCCGCGGCAAGCCGAGCGCCAGCGGTGTTGCCGTTCGTCCTCTGAGCCTGCCTCGCCGGCCGCGTCCAAGGGTGAAGGCGCGCAAGATCGTTTGACGGCCGGGCTGCAAGCGCAGCATCCCAAGCCAGCTCACATTCCCCCAAAGAACTGATAACACACCGCGATTGCCGCCACCACGCCCGCGAACTCGGCAATCAAGGCGCAGCCCACGGCGTGGCGCGCGCGCTGTATGCCCACTGCGCCAAAGTACACCGCCAGCACATAGAACGTGGTCTCGGTGCTGCCCTGGATGGTGGCCGCCGCCAGTGCGGCAAAACTGTCCACGCCCTGGCTTTGCATGGTCTCGATCAGCATGGCACGCGCGGCGCTGCCGGAGAAAGGCTTGACCAGGGCCGTAGGCAAGGCGTCGACAAAGCGCGCATCCCAGCCGCCCGCATCGACCAGCCAGCGTATGGACGACAGCGCATAGTCAAGCGCACCCGAAGCGCGAAACACGCCGACGGCGCAAAGCATGGCCACGAGGTAGGGCAGCAGTCCCCTGGCGACGTCGAAGCCTTCCTTGGCGCCTTCAATGAAACTGTCATAGACGGCCACCTTGCGCCAGGCTCCCAGGCAGACAAACAGCATGATCAGGCCGAACAGCGTGAGGTTGCCCAGCAGCGAGGACAGCGAGGCCAGCGCCGCGCCGCTGAGCGTGGCCAGCAGCGCCATGAAGCCGCCCAGCAGCAGCGCCACCGGCAGCAGATAAGCCAGCACCACGGGATGCCACAGCTGCAGGCGCTGCACCAGGCCAACGGCCAGCAGCGCGACCAGCGTCGAAGCGGATGTGGCCAGCAAAATCGGCAGGAACACCAGCGTCGGGTCGGGCGCGCCCTGCTGCATGCGGTACATGAAGATGGTGACCGGCAGCAGCGTCAGCGACGAAGCGTTGAGCACCAGAAACAGGATCTGCGCATTGGTCGCGGTGTCGGGCCGGGGATTGAGCGTCTGCAGTTCGCGCATGGCCTTCAGGCCCATGGGCGTGGCCGCGTTGTCCAGGCCCAGGGCATTGGCCGCGAAGTTCAGCGTGATCAGGCCCAGCGCGGGGTGGCCGCGCGGCACTTCGGGCATCAGCTTGGCAAACAGCGGTCCCAGCGCCCAGGCCAGCCATTGCACCACGCCGGCTTTCTCGGCAATGCGCAAGAAGCCCAGCCACAGCGTCAGCGTGCCGAACAGCAGCACCATGACCTCGACAGACAGCCGCGCCATGGCAAACAGCGCCTGCACCATGCCGGCAAACACCTGGGCCTGGCCGCCTATCAGCCATTGGGCCAGCGCCGCGAGCGCGGCAATGATGAAAAAGCCCAGCCACAAGGCATTGAGCATCGGAGGTCTCCTGGTAGGAAGGGCGCGCCCGCGCGCGCTGCGCGGTCTGGCGCTATTGTCATGGCTGGCGGAGTGTCGCGGACTTGGCGATCTGTCACAAACCGCCATCCATTGAAGAAATATTTCAGCGCTGTCACGCCATTGACTTGCCGGATTTGCATCATGGAGGCATCTGCCCGTCCGCGCCCCGCTTTGTGACTGCCCTGTACGCCCGTTGTCTTTTTGTGCTGCTGCGTTTTCGCCGTCCGGTATCGGTCATGCCCTGGCGCATGGGCTGGCGCGGAATGCGCCTGGCCTGCATAGGCGCGGCCTTGCTGGTGCTGGGCCTGGTTTGGTGGCTGGCCTGGCAAAGCGTGGAAGCCGAACGCCAGCAGCAGCAGGTCAGCACCGCGCAGCAGCAGGCCAGCCTGGCGGCGGTGGTGGCCGAGAATCTTGCCCAGGTGGTCAACAAGGGTCAGCTGATGGCGCTGGCCGCGGGCGACGCGCTGGCCGGTCACGCCCGCGGTCAGCAATCGACCTCCGAAGTCCACAGGCGGCTGTCGACCATGCTGGTGGCCGAGCACAGTTTCGCCCGCTACCTGCTGCTGGACGCGGGGCTGCAGCCCGTGGATGCCTCGTATGCGCTGTCCGGCAGCGAGTTCGCGCCGCTGATGGCCGGCCTGCGCCTGGCGCTGCAGCAGCCTGAGCAAGGCCATGCGCGCCTGCTGCCCGCGGCCCGATCGGCGCTGTCCGGCCACCCCGATCTCTGGCAGATTCCGCTGGTCTACGCGTTGCGTGCCGCGGAGGCCGAGTCGGCGGGCGCGCGCGCTCCCGGTGGTTACCTGCTGCTGATGCTGGACCTGGGCTATTTCCTCAATCTCTACCGGGATGTGGAAATGGGCGCGGGCAGCGCCATCCATCTGCTCGATGCCCAGGGCGTGGCGCTGGCCGAGCTAGGCCCCCAGGGGCTGACCATGCCTTTTTCGCGCGAGCCCGTGGCCGCGGCGGCCCAGATGACCGGCAACCGCGGCGCCACGGTGGCGGCGCTGCAGCCGGGCGGGGCGAAAAGCCATTTCAGCTGGCGGCGCAACGCCAGCTCGCCGTTTGTCGTGGTCGCCAGCCGCGGCCTTGAATGGGTGCACGGCTCGCCGCGCGAGGACAGCCGCAAGGTCTGGACGCTGCTGGGGGTGCTGAGCCTTTGCATGCTGCTGGCCGTGGGCGGCATGCTGCGCGTGCTGCGCCACCAGGAAGGGCTGTTCACCGCGCTGAGCTTTGCCAACCGCGACAAGCACATGCTGATCGATCAACTCGAGCAGGAAAAGGCCAAGGCGCTGGAGCTGGCCGCCAACGACCACCTCACGGGGCTGCACAACCGCCGCATGTTCAATGAACTGGTTGCCAGCCACCTGGCGCTGGCACGGCGCAGCCGCAAGTTCTATGCGCTGATGTACCTGGATCTGGACCGTTTCAAGGCCATCAACGACACGCTGGGCCACCATGTCGGCGACCTGCTGCTGCAGGCCGTGGCGCAGCGGCTGCGCCAGCTGCTGCGCAGTTCCGACATCATTGCACGCATGGGCGGCGACGAGTTCGCGGTCCTGGTGACGGGCATGGATGCCATGAGCGACATGGACGCGCTTGCCGCCAAGCTGGTCGACTGCCTGAGCCAGCCCTATGAGGGGCTGGAAGGCCACAGCCTGCAGGTGACGCCCAGCATGGGCGTGGCCTTCTTTCCGCGCGACGGCCATGACGTCACGCTGCTGTGCCGCAACGCCGATGCCGCAATGTATGCCAGCAAGCGCGCCGGGCGCGGCCGCTTCACCTACTACGACGCCACGGCCAGCGCCGACAGCGCGCGCAGCTACGCGCTGGAGCGCCAGTTGCCCAAGGCCGTGAGCGACCAGCAGCTGGTGCTGCATTTCCAGCCCAAGGTGAGGCTGCACGACTGCCGCATCATGGGCTTCGAGGCGTTGGTGCGCTGGCAGCATCCCGAATACGGCCTGATCTATCCCGGCGAGTTCATTGCCTCGGCCGAGGTCACGGGCGCGATCCGCGCGCTCGGCGACTGGGTGCTTCAGGCCTGCTGCCGGCAGGCGGCCGACTGGCGCGCGCTGGGGCTCGAGCCCGTGCCCATTGCCTTCAACGTCTCGCCGGTGCAGCTGCGCGACAGCGCGTTTGCCGAGCGCCTGGCAGCGCATATCGCGCATTACGGCATCGAGGCCGGCGATCTGAGCATGGAAATCACCGAAAGCTGCCTGCTCGAGCCGCGGGAGCTGGCGCTGAGCGTGCTCGAGCAGGTGCGGGCCATGGGCGTGTCCATAGGTCTGGATGATTTCGGCACGGGGTTTTCCAGCCTGAGCCAGATCAAGGACCTGCCCATAGACACCCTCAAGCTCGACCGCTCCTTTGTCAACGACATCCGCAGCAGCAGCGAGGCCGGCGTGATCGTGACCTCGGTGATCACTCTGGCGCACAACCTCAAGATGCGCGTGGTGGCCGAAGGCGTGGAGCTGATGGACCAGCTGGTCTATCTGAAGACCGCCGGCTGCGACGAGGCGCAAGGCTATTTCCTCAGCCGTCCGGTGGGCGCGAAAGCGGCGCAGGAGCTGCTGCGCGCCGCCTATCTGTACCCCGGATGAGCGCCGCGCCGCGATGAAACATCCCGCAAGCTCCGTCCAGGGCCGCAGGCTTGCCGTGGCAGCGCTGCTGGGCCTGGCCGCGGCCGGCATGCGCCCGGCGCGCGCCAAGGATGCGCCGACGGCCCGCAAGTGCGAGCTGCCGCCGCGCCTGCGCCTGGCCTTCATTCCCAAGAACCATGAAGAGGCGCAGGCCAGCGGCTACCGCTTGCTGGCCCAGGCCCTGGGCGCAGCGCTGCACATGCCCGTGGAGCTGCTGCCCGCCGCGTCCTATTCCGCCGTGGTCCAGGGCCTGCAGGGCGGGCGCATCGATGTCGCCGAGCTCGGTCCCGCCACCTATGTGCAGATGCAGCGCAGCGGCGCATCGGCGCGGCCGGTCGCGGCCATGGTCAGGCAGGCCGGCGTGCTCACGCGCTACCACGCGCTGCTGGTGGTGCGCAGCGGCTCGCGTTTTCGGCGCTGGCAGGACCTGCAGGGGCGTACGCTGAGCCTGGTGGATCCCGCCAGCACCTCGGGCGCGCTGCTGCCGCGCCAGGCCATGAAGGCGCAGACCGGAATGCGCCTCGAAGACTACTTTTCGCGTGTCTCCTATGCGGGCTCGCACACCCGGGCCCTTGCCGCCGTGCGCGACGGCCTGGTGGATGCGGCATTTGTTTCCAGCGACAGCCTTGAAATGGCGCAGCAGCGCAAGGCCGTCCCGGCCGGCGCACTGCGTTCGCTGTGGATCTCACCGCCTTTGCCCACCGATCCCCTGGTCGTGCGGCGCGCGCTCTGCCCGGCGCTGCAGGCCAGGCTGCGCTGGGTGTTTCTCGAGCGCCAGCCGCTGCTGCTGCCGGCGCTGCAACTGCTGGGCAAGCAGGGGCTGGTGGCGGTCGACGAGAGCGATTACGCGCAGGTGGCCGGCATGCTGGGCCTCATCGCGCCGTGAGTTGCAGGCGCAACAGCTGGCCGTTGCGCGCGTCGGTCAGCACATACAGCCAGCCGTCCGGACCCTGGCGCACGTCGCGCACGCGCTGGCCCAGTTGCGGCAGCAGCAGATGGCGCGCAGTCACCTTGCCGTCCTGCAGGGTCAGCCGTTCGAGCATCTGGGTCTTGAGCGCCCCCACGACCATCTGTCCCTTCCAGGCCGCGCCGTAGCGCTCGCTGGTGATGAAGGCCATGCCCGACGGGGCAATGGACGGCACCCAGTAATGCGCGGGCTGCTCCATGCTGGCCTGGGCCGTGATGCCCTTGCCGATCGCACCGCCGCCGTAGTTCTCGCCATAGGTGATCACCGGCCAGCCGTAGTTCTTGCCCGCCGCGGGCCGGTTGACCTCGTCGCCGCCCTGAGGGCCATGCTCGTGCACCCAGAGCTGGCCGTCGGGCGCCAGCGCCGCGCCCTGCGGGCTGCGGTGGCCGTAACTCCAGATTTCGGGCAGTGCATCGGCGCGGCCGGCTGAGGCGCTGCCGGCTGAGGCGCGGCCGGCGGAAGCGCGGCCGGCTGAGGCGTGGCCGGCAAACGGGTTGTCGGCCGGCGTCTTGCCGTCCTTGCCCACGCGCACCACCTTGCCCAGATGGCTGCGCAGGTTCTGCGCCTCCTCCTTGGCGCTGGAGCGCTCGCCCAGCGCGAGAAACAGCGTGCCATCGGGTTTGCCGCCGACCAGGCGCTCGACGATGCGACAGCCGAAATGCAGGCGGCTGGCGAACTTGGGCTGCTGCGAGAAGATCACCTGCATGTTTTCCAGGCGGGTTGCGTCCGGCGACAGCTGGGCGCGCGCCAGCGCCGTGCTGTTCACGGCGGCGTTGCCGTCGGGGCCGGGCTCGGAAAAGCAGAAGTACAGCGTGCGGTTGCTGGCGAAATCGCTGTCGAGCACCACGTCAAGCAGGCCGCCCTGACCGCCGGCAGCGATAGGCGGCAGCCCGGCCAGCGGCGCGAGCAGGCGGCCATCGGCCGCGACGATGCGCATGCGTCCAGGCCGTTCGGTGACCAGATAACGGCCATCGGGCAGGAAGGCCAGGGCCCAGGGGTGTTCGAGGCCGCTGGCCACGGTCTTGGCTTCGACGCGCGCGGCGTCCGCGGCATCCGGCGTGACCGCCAGGGGCTGAGCGCCAGCCGGCGCGGTCCCCGCCAGGACACCGATGAAGGCGGCAGTGAGCAGGCTGAGCGTGGAGGGCATGGGCAGGGTTCTCCGTAAGGTGCAGGCAAGGGGCAGGGCACGGGCCCGGCCATGGCAGCATAGTTTTGTCTGCCGCGGCGCGGCGCGCCATACCCCTGCAACGCACTTGGCTAAATCACTGCGCCGCTCACAGGTGTATAACCTCCACCCTTTGGGGTGCGCGTGCCCGGATGGGGCGTGCGCGCCTTTCACCTGAAGGAAAACAATTCATGGGCGCGCAGTGGAAATCGAAGGGTAAGGCACAGGTTGCCGATGCCAAGGGCAAGCTGTTTGGCAAGCTGGCCAAGGAAATCATGGTGGCCGCACGTGGCGGTGCCGATCCGGCTGCCAACTCCAAGCTGCGCCTGGTCGTGGAGCAGGCCCGCAAGGTTTCCATGCCCAAGGACACGCTCGAGCGCGCCATCAAGAAGGGCGCCGGCCTCACAGGCGAGACCGTCAACTTCGAGCATGTGATCTATGAGGGCTATGCGCCCCACCGCGTGCCGGTAATGGTTGAATGTCTGACCGACAACGTCAATCGCACGGCCCCTGAAATGCGCGTGGCGTTCCGCAAGGGACAGATGAGCGCGGTGGCCTGGGACTTCGACTATGTGGGCATGATCGAGGCCGAGCCCGCCCAAGCCGGCGCCGACGCCGAAGTGGCCGCCATCGAAGCCGGTGCGCAGGACTTCGAGGCCGGAGATGCCGAAGGCAGCACGCTGTTCCTGACCGATCCCACCGATCTCGACCTGGTGAGCAAGGCGCTGCCCGCGCAAGGCTTCACGGTGCTGTCGGCCAAGCTTGGCTACAAGGCCAAGACCCCGATCAGCGCCTCCAGCCTGAGCGCCGAACAGCTTGAAGAAGTCCAGATCTTCCTGGCCGGCATAGACGACAACGACGATGTGCAGAACATGTTCGTCGGCCTGGTCGATTGATCACTTTGCCGGCCGACGTAATGCCGGTCTCGCCATGAAGCCCATCGAGCCACTTACTGGCTCAATGGGCTTTTTTGTTCCGATGCCAAGCCTGGAGCGAACGGTCTCAGGCACAGTTTACTGCGCTTGACGCCGGCGTGCCCCAGCTCAGGGGCAGCGAGCAAGGGCCGCCCCGCACCGAGGCTGCCGTCCCCCTCCACCGAAGGTTGAGAGGGGGAAGCGACGTAGTCGCTCAGGGGGTGCCTCTTATTTCGTGCCGAAGATGCGGTCGCCGGCGTCGCCCAGGCCGGGAAGGATGTAGCCGTGGCTGTCGAGCTCGCGGTCAATGGCGGCCGTATAGATCGGCACATCGGGGTGGGCCTTTTGCATCGTGGCGATGCCCTCGGGCGCGGCCAGCAGGCACATGAACTTGATTGACTTGGGGCTCATCTGCTTGAGGCGCGCCACGGCGGCGGCCGCCGAGTTGCCCGTGGCCAGCATCGGGTCGACGACGATGATGTCGCGCTCGGCCATCTCCGAGGGCATCTTGAAGTAGTACTCGACGGGCTGCAGCGTCTCGGGGTCGCGATACAAGCCTATATGGCCTATGCGTGCGCCCGGCACGACATTGAGCATGCCGTCGAGAAAGCCGTTGCCGGCGCGCAGAATGGACACCAGCACCAGCTTCTTGCCGTCAATGACCTTGCCGGTCATGGTTTCCATGGGCGTTTCAATCTCGATGTCCTGCAAGGGCATGTCGCGCGTGATCTCGTAGGCCATCAGCGTGCTGAGTTCGCCAAGCATGCGGCGAAAGCTGTTGGTGCTGGCCTCCTTGCGGCGCATCAGCGTGAGTTTGTGCTGGACCAGCGGGTGGTCGATAAGATGAACTTGGCTCATGTGTGTTGTAGGTTCGACAGGGTAACGGAGGGCCAGCGGACCAGTTCCGCGGGCCGGTGGCGGCCAGGCATCATTCCGCCAGGAAGCGGGCGTAGCGGTTCAGGTCCACGTTGCCGCCACTGATGAGGATGCCGACACGGGCGCCCGAGAGCTCGATGCCGCCATGCAGCGCCCCGGCATAGGCCAGGGCCCCGGTGGGCTCGACCACGATTTTCATGCGTTCGGCGAAAAACCGCAGCGCCTGAACCAATTGCTCGTCTGAAACAGTAAGAATGTCCTCGACCGCGGGCTGGATCAGGGCAAAGGTGATATCGCCCAGGGACTGGGATTGTGCGCCATCGGCAATGGTCTTTGGCGTGGGAATGCGCACCAGCGAGCCGCTGCGCAGCGATTGCTGGCCGTCATTGCCGGTTTCGGGCTCCACGCCATAGACCTTGCATTGCGGCGCAAGCGCCTGCGCCGACAGCAAGCTGCCCGACAGCAGGCCGCCGCCGCCCAGGCAGACAAACAGATAGTCGAGGTCGGGAACCTCCTCGAACAGCTCCTTGGCCGCCGTTCCCTGGCCGGCAATCACGTCGGCGTGGTCAAACGGCGGAATCAGCGTCATTCCGCGCTGCGCCGCCAGCTGGGCGCTGATGGCTTCGCGGTCTTCCGTGAAGCGGTTGTAGGTCACGACCTGGGCGCCGTACTCGCGCGTGGCGGCCATCTTCGCGGCCGGAGCATCCTCTGGCATGACGATCACGGCCGGCATTTCCAGCAGACGTGCCGACAGCGCAATGGCCTGGGCATGGTTGCCCGAGGAAAAGGCCAGCACGCCACCCTTGCGCTGGGCATCCGTGAACTGCGACAGCGCGTTGTAGGCGCCGCGGAACTTGAAGGCTCCCATGCGCTGCATGTTCTCGCACTTGAAGAACAGCTGCGCGCCCAGCAGGGCGTCGGCCGTGCGCGAACGCTTGACAGGGGTGCGATGCGCGATGCCCTCGAGCCGCGTGGCGGCCGCGGTCACGTCGGCATAAGTGGGAAGAGAAGGGGCTGTAGAGGGCATGGGACGCTTGTTGAGACGTTGGGGGATGCAAGCCATCATAGCGAGCCATGACCCCGGCATGAGGGCTGCCAGGCCCGGCCCACGCCCGCCTGACGCAGTCCTCGCCAGAACCCTTGTCCAGGCTTGGGGCATGTGACAGAAATTCCCCTTGCGTTCCCTGTGGATGCTTTTTTAAATGTAATAAATTGCAACATTTCTTGTGTTTCAGGAATTTCACAAATTTCTGAAATTTTGCCAATGTCTTCTATAGGACTCGAATGAAAATGAATCCTATTTACATTGCATGGATTTTTATGGGGGTATCGGGTCAAATTCTTGGCTGTGCGCAGAAGATGACAGCCGTTGCGGGCATTACGGAGGGGAAAAGCAGCTGCTGACGCGGGTTGAAAGCGGAAGCCTGCAGACTACCTTTCATGGGATTGATATATGTCAAGTCAATGAGGGTGAGGCCCTATTGATTTGTGTGTCTTTTTGTATGTGGAAATTTTGTGCAACGATTCGCGCACTTTTGTACGTTCAACCACGAAAAGAGCACAACAATCATGTACGTGAAGACCCTGGTGGCAGCCCTGTCGGCTGCTGCGTTCATGGCTCCTGTCAGCCTGCTGGCACAGCCCACAAACAATTTCACACTGATCCAAGGCAAGACCCAGTCGCTGGGCAAGCTGGTTGCCGCAGCCAATGGCCAGACGGCCTACACGCTGCTGACCGACTCGCAAAAGAGCGAAGAAAAAGCCGCCGCGCTGGCCGCCTGCGACAAGGCCTGCCAAGCGCAGTTCACGCCCCTGAAGGCATTGAGCGCCAAGCCCCAGGGCTGGTTGCTGGCCCAGGGTCTGGTCGGCGCCGTCAAGCGCGCCGACGGCACGCTGCAAGCCACGTTCAACGGCCTGCCGCTGTACACCTTTGCCGGCGACAAGGCCGCGGGCGAGGTGAACGGCCAGGGCTTCAACAAGGTGGCCTATGCGGTCACCACCGTGGGCAAGATCAACACCTCCGCCCCCAAGGTGGCGCAAGCCGCCGCCGCCGTGAAGACGGTCGCTGCCGTGGACGCCGCCCAGTTCGAACTGGGCAAGGACAAGTACGCCGCGACCTGCGCCGGCTGCCACGGCCCGAACGGCGAAGGTGCGTTTGGCGCGCCTTTGAAGGGCAACAAGATGATCGGCAACGACGAAGCCTTCATCAAGCAGATCCTGGTCGGCAGCGGCGACATGCCCAGCTTCGCCCCCATGCTGCAGGACGCCGACGTGGCGGCCATCGCCACCTTCGCGCGCAATGCCTGGGGCAACAAGCTCGGCGGCATCACCGTGGACCAAGTCAAGAAACTGCGCTGAGCCCCGATTCCCGCAGCGCCGGCCCCGGTCCGCGCGCGGGATGCCTCTCGCCTTTCCCCCTATTTGACGGAATTTGCATTCATGAATTTCAAGACCCTTGCCCTGGCTGCTGCGATCAGCGCCACCTTCGTGCCCGCAGCGTTTGCTGACGCAGCGTTTGCTGACGCAGCGTCCCCTGACATGGCCGCCTACCGTCCCGTGACGGACGCCAACGTGCTCAACCCCGAAGCCGGTGAATGGCTGATGTGGCGCCGCACGGTCGACAACCAGGCCTACAGCCCGCTCGAGCAGGTCAACACCAAGAACGTGGGCGAACTGCGCATGGAATGGTCGTGGTCGCTGCCCGTGGGCGGCCTGACCGAAGTCGCTCCCCTGGTGCGCGACGGCGTGATGTTTGTCGGCATGAACCGCGCTGTGGTTCAGGCCCTGGACGCGACCAACGGCAACCTGATCTGGGAATACAAGCACAAGAACCCCGAGTGGACCGGCGGCTACCACGCCAGCCAGGCCGATCGCCAGCGCAACAACATCGTTCTGTACAAGGACAAGGTCTACCTGACCACGCCCGATGCCAAGATCGTGGCGCTGGACGCCAAGACCGGCAAGTCGCTGTGGGAATCGCAGGTTGCCGACTGGAAGAAGGGCTTCAGCTACACCGCGGGCGCCATGGTCGTCAACGGCCTGATCTACACCGGCATGTCGGGCTGCTCGATTGCCGACACCGGCGGCGGCTGCTTCATCATGGCGCACGATGCCGAGACCGGCAAGGAAGTCTGGCGCGTCAACACGCTGTCCGACCTGACGCGCAAGGAAGTGGAAGCTTCGTGGAACGGTATTCCTCCCGAAAACCGCTACGGCGGCTCGGCCTGGATCACCGGCGCCTACGACGCCAAGCGCGACACCCTGTTCTGGGGCGTGGGCATGCCCATCCCCTGGGCCGAATCCGTGCGCGGCACGACCGGTGGCGCAACGCTGTACACCAACTCGACGCTGGCCATCGATGCCAAGACCGGCAAGGTCAAGTGGTACTACCAGCATCTGGGCCGCGACGACTGGGATCTGGACAGCGTGTTCGAACGCGTGCTGGTCGAGTCGGAAATCGCTCCCGAAGCCAAGGAAGTGCGCTACATGAGCGCCAAGGTCAAGCCGGGCAAGAAGTACGACGTCATCGTCACGGTTCCCGGCAAGTACGGCACGGCTTTCGTGCTGGATCGCGATTCGGGCGACCTGCTGTGGGCGCGTGACACCGCTTACCAGAACGTGGTCAAGGGCTTCACCAAGGATGGCAAGTCCATCCCCAACGCCGACCTGATCTCCAAGACCATAGACCAGACCGTGCATGTCTGCGGCGGCCGTTCGCTGGGCAAGCTGTGGCAAGCGGGCGCCTACAGCCCCAAGACCAACTCGTTTTACTTCCCCATGGCCGAATCGTGCCGTGACCTGACGCCCAATCCAGGTGAATACGTCACCGGCGGCGCGCTGGGCTTCCAGAAGTCGGGCCCGGCCCAGGCAGCTCCCGGCGAGACCAACACCGGCCGTTTCTACGCGTTCAACGTCAAGACCGGCAAGATGGAATGGGTCAAGAAGCAAGCCGCTCTGTTCACCTCCTCGGCGCTGACCACGGCCGGCGACCTGGTGTTCGTGGGCGACAGCATGCGCAACTTCACGGCGTTCGAGCAAGCCTCGGGCAAGCTGCTGTGGAACAGCAAGCTCAACACTTCGGTGTCGGGCAACCCCATGACCTACAGCGTCAACGGCAAGCAGTACATCGCCATCACCACCGGCCCGCATGCCCAGACGCCTACGGCCGTGGCAGTGAACCCCGAGCTGAAGAACGTCAACGACAGCGGCCACTCGCTGTTCGTGTTTGCCTTGCCTGACGCCAAGCCCGCCAAGTAATCCATCCCTGGATGGCGCCGCGCCGGCCCGGTCGCAGGACCTGCCGGTGAAGCACAACCCGCCCACAGCGATGTCGGCGGGTTTTTTTGCGCTCAGCGTGGGCCGGCAAACGAGTGCAGCGGCGCCAGCGGCGGAAACTCCGCGGCGCGCTTTTCCTGGCGCGCGCGCACGGCCTCGCCCACATGGCGGTTGCTCCAGATGCCCGACTGCAGCCAGCCCATCTGGCGCAGGCTGTCTTCCACGCTGTGGTCGCGCGCGTAATCCAGTGCCTGCTTGGTGCCCCAGATGGCAATCGGCGGCTTGGCGGCAATTTCTTCGGCGCAGGCCAGCGCGGCATCGAGCAGCGCCTCGGGCGTGTCGAACAGCGCGTTGACCAGGCCATGGACCAGCGCCTGCTCGGCGGGCAGGCGCCGCCCGGTATAGGCCATCTCCTTGACGATGCCCATGGGAATGAGCTTGGGCAGGCGCTGCAGCGTTCCCAGGTCGGCAACCATGCCGATGTTGATTTCCTGGATGCAGAAGAAGGCGTCGCGCGTGGCGTAGCGGATGCAGGCCGTGCTGACCAGGTCGACCGCGCCGCCTATGCAGCCGCCCTGGATGGCGCAGATCACCGGCATGCGCAGCCGTTCTATGCGGTTGAATGTGGCCAGCATATCGGCCAGCGTGTCGCTGAGCGCGGCCCGGCCTTCGGGTGTGCGGTCCTGCGGCGCGAAGCCTGGGTCGGCAAAGGTCTCGAGCGCCATGCCTGCGCTGAAGTGCTTGCCGGTGCTGCTGATGACCAGCGCGCGCGCCTGGCCGGCGTCGTGCAGCTGCTGCAGCACGCCGTCGAGCTCGCGCCAGAACAGCGGGTGCATGGTGTTGAACTGGTCGGGCTGGTTGAGCTGCAGGTGGGCGACGGCGCCGTGCCAGGTCAGCGCAAAGCAGTGCAGCGAGGGGGAGGCGGTGGTTGCAGTCATGGCGCCACTGTAGAGGCGCGCGGGGAGGGCGCGCGTCACGCCGGTGACGCGGCCCGGGCGCTCAGCGCTTGCCGCCGCCCATGATGCTGCCAAGCACGCCGCGCAGGATCTGCCTGCCCAGCGAGTTGCCCATGGTGCGCATGGTGGATTTGGCCATGGTCTGCACCAGTCCGTCGCGCTTGCCGCCGCGCGGCCCGGTGCTGCCGAACAGCAGCTCATTGAGTCCGCCCATCATTCCCGATTCCTGCGCCGCGCCTTGGCCTGCGGCCGCGGTGGGGCTGCCTGGCGCGGGCGTGGCCTGGGCCGTGCGCTGCTTGAGAATCTCATAGGCCGATTCACGGTCTTCGGTTTTTTCGTAGACGCCGGCAACCAGCGACGACTGCTGCAGCGCCTGGCGCTGGGCTGCCGTGATCGGGCCGATCTGGCTGCCCGGCGGAATCACGTAGACGCGCTCGGTGATGCCCGGTCGGCCTTTTTCGTCCAGAAAGCTGATCAGCGCCTCGCCCACGGCCAGCTCGGTGATCGCGGTCTCTATGTCCAGGCCCGGGTTCTGGCGCATGGTGGTGGCCGTGGCCTTGACGGCTTTTTGATCGCGCGGGGTGAACGCGCGCAGCGCGTGCTGCACGCGGTTGCCCAGCTGGGCCAGCACGCTGTCGGGAATGTCCAGCGGGTTTTGCGTGACGAAGTACACGCCCACGCCCTTGGAGCGCACCAGGCGCACGACCAGCTCGATGCGCTCGAGCAGCACCTTGGGCGCATCGTTGAACAGCAGGTGGGCCTCGTCAAAGAAGAACACCAGCTTGGGCTTTTCGGGGTCGCCGATCTCGGGCAGCTGCTCGAACAGCTCGGACAGCATCCACAGCAGGAAAGTCGAGTACAGCCGCGGCGCGTTCATCAGTTTGTCGGCCGACAGGATGTTGACCACGCCTTGGCCGGCGGCATCGGTCTGCATCAGATCCTGGATGTTGAGCATGGGCTCGCCAAAGAACCGGTCGCCGCCCTGGCTCTCGATTTGCAGCAGCCCGCGCTGTATCGCACCCACACTGGCGGCGCTGATGTTGCCGTATTCTGTGGTGAATTGCTTGGCGTTGTCGCCCACATGCTGCAACATGGCGCGCAAGTCCTTGAGGTCAAGCAGCAGCAGGCCGTTGTCGTCGGCAATCTTGAACACCAGGTTGAGCACGCCCATCTGCGTCTCATTGAGCGCCAGCATGCGGCCCAGCAGCAGCGGTCCCATGTCCGACACCGTGGCCCGCACCGGGTGGCCCTGCTCGCCAAACACATCCCACAGCGTGGTCGGGCAGGCCAGCGGCGTGGGCAGGGCGATGTCGCGCTCCTTGAGCGATGCCGCCAGCTTGTCGCCGATACTGCCTGCCTGGCTGATGCCGCCCAGGTCGCCCTTGACGTCGGCAAGAAACACCGGCACGCCGATCTGCGAGAAACTCTCGGCGAGTTTTTGCAGCGTCACGGTCTTGCCGGTGCCGGTGGCGCCGGTGATCAGTCCATGGCGATTGGCGAGGCCGGGCAGCAGCGCGCATTCTGTGGCAGAGTGCTGTGCGATCAGGAGTGGTGGGGCCATATCGAAGTTCCTCGGGAAATGCGTGCCGTCAAAAGTAAAATCGCCAGCAGTAGATTAAATCAATACCAAAGGAATTCCTGTGGCAGGACACAGCAAATGGGCAAATATCCAGCACCGCAAGGGTCGCCAGGATGAGAAGCGGGGCCGCATCTGGACCCGCATCATTCGGGAAATCATGGTGGCCGCACGCACGGGCGGCGGCGACCTGGATGCCAACCCCCGGCTGCGCCTCGCGGTGGAGAAAGCCAAGGCAGCCAATATGCCTGCGGACAACATCAAGCGCAACATTGACAAGGCCACGGGCAACCTCGAAGGCGTGAACTACGAGGAAATCCGATACGAAGGCTACGGTATAGGCGGTGCGGCGATCATCGTCGACACCATGACCGACAACCGCGTGCGCACGGTGGCCGATGTTCGCCACGCATTCAGCAAATATGGTGGCAACATGGGAACGGAAGGCTCGGTGGCCTTTCAGTTCAAGCATTGCGGACAAATCATCTTTGCTCCCGGCACTTCGGAGGACCGCGTCATGGAACTGGCGCTCGAAGCCGGTGCCGAGGACGTGGTCACCGACGAGGAGGGCGCCATCGAGGTGCTGACCTCGCCGGCCGATTTCGAAGCCGTACGCAACGCACTGGAAGCCGCGGGCTTCAAGCCTGAAGTGGCGGAAGTGACCATGCGCCCTGAAAACACCATTGCCCTCGAAGGCGATGACGCGACCCGCATGCAAAAGCTGCTGGACATGATCGAAGACCTGGACGACGTTCAAGACGTTTACCACAACGCAGACTTATGAAAATTCTTGTGATTGGCGGCGGAGGCCG
>Ga0308165_1002579_pt1 | contig 21140 bp, 42 predicted proteins | sample PhyWR2_FD_201032 | JGI IMG/M metagenome (GOLD analysis project Ga0308165, IMG submission 201032) | Phyllosphere microbial communities from UC Gill Tract Community Farm, Albany, California, United States - DLSLW.R2 | ecosystem: Host-associated > Plants > Phyllosphere > Unclassified | place: USA... | reverse complement strand
CTTGGCGAGGGCGGCTCGGGCGGACTGAAGGTTGCCTTCAAAATCGGCAGCGTTCATCGACTTGTGCCCGGCTGTACGAAACCACTCTTCCGCCATCCAGAGCAACCCGCCTGCGCGCGTGCATTCACGGATGATGTCCGGAACCGCCGTGATGGCGGCCAGATTCGCGCGGCGTTCGTCGGCAAAATCGCCGCTGTCGCAAGCAACACTTGCGATCCACCGAGAAGGCTTTCCAGCAACGACTACCAAGCCGTCAGTGTGCCAAGGCCCCGCCGTAAATTTCGATGTGGTTGACACTGTGCGTGACCTCCAGAGCAGCGGGGTGTCCGGTGCTGATGGGGTCGGTTATGTACCCTGTGAAGGTACGTGTCAACATGTATTTGTACCTTTAGCGGGTACGTAAAATTCCGCCGGCCCTTAACGCAAAAAGCCCCACCGAAGCAGGGCCTTTGAGATTAGATAAGGGGATTTTTACTTAAGGTCTTTCAGCGTGCACTCCTTGTTGCGCATCGACCATGACCCATCGGAATAATTCACCTGCTCTTTGCCGCAATAACCGCTGGCGGTCAGCCGGGCGACCCGCGCCTTGTTCTCCGCGTCGGCATTGCTGTTGAATGTTTTGCGAAGGCTCTCATGCGCATTGTAATTGCTCAAGGCGAAGTTCCGGACCTCTTCCACTTGAAACTCCAAGCTGGCCACCTTCCGCTCCAGGTCAACAATTCTATGCTCTTGCCGGTTCGCCTTACTCAGCGCGTCCCTTGCGGTCGCGTCTGTCGCGGTTACGCGTTCGCTCGGCTGCTGGCATGAGGATAGCCCAGCGAGCATGAGCGCAAGCAGGTATCGTGTCATCGGAGCCCCCGATCTATCAGTTGTATCGTCGAGCGTGTTTGGGGGTAATCGCGCGGATTGGCGTAGCCCAGGCAAGCTCGCAGTCTTCCATATCGGCGGCATTATAGGACCGCAGCGTGAAGAGGTTCGGCTTTGTGCCCTTGGCGAGCTGCTTTAGGTAAGTCTCGCCCGTCACAAGCCGGCACGCGCATACTGCGCCGACATCCTGCATATCGACGCCATCATTGTCCCGGCTGATATAGATGATATCGCCGGGGTCGAACTTAGGCAGCATGGATTCCCCGTGCACCTCAAGGCCAATCAGCTCACCAGCGGTTTCTGGAGGACGTGGGACCATCTCATCAAAGCCAAGATCATCGAACGCAATCGTCCCGCCTGCACCTATCCTACCCACTATCGGCACCAGATCCCCCAAAATGTCTGAAGGTGCACAGTTGAGGATTTGCGACAGACGATCAAGCCACCGATCGTTCATCGGTATGTCGCCGCGCTCTAACTTAGTCACAGTTGACCGGCCAGAGTTCAACGCCTTGGCTAGCCCGTCTTGCGTGAAGCCAGCCTTTTTCCTGAGGTGAGCTAGTCGATTTTCCATGCGCGAATTTTGTCCCGTAGCAGGGGACAAGTCGAGAACCGGGGCAAGGTACAAAGGGGCTTGCGGAATGTACCCTGACAAGGTACGTTCCGTTGCATCATGACAGACACCCCGCTTCGCAGGTTCCTTTCCGATCAGTCCCTGACCGCAGAGGATTTCGCTTCCGCCAAGGGCATGAGTGCTTGGAGCGTGCGTCATTGGGCGCGCGGTGACAAGGTGCCGTCCCTCCAGTCACAGATCGACATTGAGCAGGCAACTGCTGGGGCCGTTAAGCCTGCCGATTGGCTGGGCTGGACGCTCTCTGTCGCAGCCGCCCGCCAGACCGGCGCCGCCGCGTGAGCGCGCCCGTCCGCAAAATCATGGCAGAGGCTCTGGTCGGAGCGATGATGCTGCGGCCGGTAATCTTCGCCATCCGGCGCGCTGACACGCCGCAAGACATCGACGCGATCATCAATGACGCGATCGATCGCGATTGGCTGCTGCCCGATCAATTGCCCCTCCTCCTTGAAGAGATCGCAGCATGACCCGCACCCTCACCACCCACGCAATCCTCGCCCTCAACGCCGCGCTGTGCATCGCACTGGCGGTCGCGCCTTGGGTGGGTTGAATGGGCGAAATCATCATCTCCATCGTGCTTTGGTGCATCGTGATCGCGTTGCTGACGTTTGGCGGCATTGCTGGTTTCGTCTGCGGCATAGCCTGGATCAGCGCGGGCGCTTGGATGGTCAGCAGGACACCAAGCCGTGGCACTGCTGCCGACCTTTCTTTTGTCGTGATGTGGCCTGTCTACGTCGCGCTGGGCCGCTGACCGATGTTCGGCTCCCGCGCAGACCTCGCCCGCGTCACCGCAGCCCTCGACCGCGATCCGTTCGCTGACCCGGTTTCCGTTATCGGAATTCCGATTTCGCGCCGTGAAGCCCGCCGCCTCGAACGCGAGCTGACCGCCAAGTTTTCCGCCAGCCCTTCGGTTGGTCGCACGGCCGCCGTGACTGCGCACAGCCTGCGCGGCGGCCAATCCATCGAACTCAACCTCAATCATCATGGAGCGTGATATGACGCACCGCACAAGTCAGGTCCGTGCAATTCGCATGTGCAGCAGGACGGAAGTGTCCGGCAAGCTCGCCGCCAGCTGGGCCCGCATTTCCGCTGGCCACAAAGGTGATTTTGCCGACAAGCTCGACATCAGCACCAAGACGATCGACCGTGCTCTGATCGGCGAGACGCTGCCCGGCCTCGATACCGCGCTCAATAGCCTGGCGTTTGACGTTACGGCGCTGGACGAGGTGTTTGCGCTTTACGGGCTGAGCATCAAGCCGCTCATTGCCGCGCCGTCGAATGACCTCACCACGATTTCCAGCCTCTCGAACCTTGTCGGGCAGTTCGCCGCGGCACTGTCTGACGGCCAGCGCGATCACCGCGAGACGCTGCAGCTGGCGGATATGATCCGGCCGGTGATGGCTATGCTCTCGGCGATCTGCGCCGAGGCTGATGCTGTGAGGGCTGCGTGATGGGCTGCGTGATGGGCTGCAAGACATGCGGCTGCGCGCTTGGCCCACGCAACAAGTCTGGATATTGCCGACCTCATATCGCAGCACGCAATGCCGCCGATCCGGTTTGGCGCGCGAAGCAGGCAGATGGTGTTCGTCGCAAGCTGTCTCACGATCCGGTCTATCTCGACCAGAAGCGCGCCGCCGCGCGCGCCTTGAGCGCCGACCCCGATATTGTTGAGCGCCGCACCCGCCGATTTCGTCAGGACAAGGTGTGGGAAGCAGGGCATCGCGCCGCTCTCGACCCTGAGGTGCGCGCTCGGGCTGGACGCTCAATCAGCGAACGCCGCCTTGGTTGGTGCCCGGTCCATCTGCGCGCCGAATACACCGATCTGATCCGCCGCAAGCGCTTCACCGCCGCCGAAGCGCGCGCAATGATCGAGGATCAGAACGAACTCGATATGGCCCGCTGGCGCCGGTCGATTGGTGTCGCTGATGAGAAGGCCGAGATTGCTACGCTGGCCGCGGCAGTCCGGGCGCGGAATCTCACGCCATTCGAGCGCGCCATGCAAGCGGCGGCGGCAGTCTTCGATGTCACCGAGGATCAGATCATGTCTCGCGACCGTTCGCGGCATATCTCCATCGCCCGGTACTCGCTTGCTTACACCTTGCAGCGCTCCGGGATGTCCACCCCGAAGATTGCCGCTGCACTTGGCCGCGCCGACCACACCACCGCCATCCACCTTATACGGCGGGCACATTGGTTCGCGGCACACGACATGAAGTTCGCTGCGCAGATGGCCCACGTCATCGGCGCCTGGGACGGTGATTTGCAGGTGGCGGCATGAACGCCCTGTCCCTCGACCAGATCCGCGCCGGCTGCATCGCCGCGCCTGTCAGCCTCGATAGGCTGGAGCTTGGCGTGACTGGTGCTGAAAAGCGCCTGCGCCGGGCCCGTGAGAAGGCTGATGCCGCAGAGGCAGAGCTTGATGCCGCTGTGCAGTGGCTAGCGCGCATGAAGGCCGAGCGCGCCGCGTTCGTGGATGAGCAGGGGTTTTTGCTGTGATTCTAGCCCTTCCTTATCCGAATAAGCTGCTCTGGCCCAACGGCAGGACGCGCAACCCGCGCGCCAAAGCGGCGCAGGTCAAGAAGCACCGGCAATGGGCATACTATGCCGCCTGCGCCGAGCGGGAGGCTATGTTCCTGCTGTTGCGTTCTGCGTCTGTCCCTGGCGCCATAGGTCTGCACATCACCGTGCATGGCAAGCGTACCGGCCCGATGCCCGACAAGGACAACGTGGTCGCATCGGTGAAGGCATATCAGGACGGGATCGCTCAAGCCCTCGGCATCGACGACAAGCACTTTGCTACGCCGACGGTGGAGTTCGCTGCAACGCGGACTGGTGAGTTTGTCATCCGGGTTGGAGGCGCCGGCCTGTGAGCGGATTTGTCTATTTCATCACGCCCGAGGCGGCGCTTGTCCGCTCCGAAGAGACGCAGCTAGTTAAGATTGGCTTCACAAAAAAAGACCCGCGCACCAGGCTTGCGACATTGCAATGCGGATCGCCGCTGCACTTGGTCCTGTGGGCGTACGTCGAGGGCTCCGAGGCCCTAGAGCGTGCATTCCATGAAGCGTTCTCCGAGTTGCGATCGCATGGCGAATGGTTCCTCCTGCAAGACAAGCTCTACGGCTTCCTTAGCTATCTCGGCGATGAGCCGAACATTGGCAATCTGATTGGCCGCGAGCGGGTATGCGTTGCACTGTTCGATAACGTCTCCAACCCCTGCCCCACGTTCATCCCTGATGATGAGTACCTTTGGTCTATCTCGGGGGACATACGGCCCCTGACGCCATTCTACCCGGAGGTGATTGAGGCATGAACACCTCAGACCTCATGAAGGCCATGGCCGACGCAGGGGCGCCATTCGATGCGATCCTCATTGCCGTGCGCGCTCTTGAGGAAAAGGACGCAGAGATAGCGCGGCGGGACGAAGAAGCCGCAGAAAAGCGGGCGAAAGATGCTGAAAGGAAGCGCTTGGAGCGCTCCGGCCGTGTCCACGGACAGTCCACGGACATTCCAGAGACTGTCCAAGACGTGTCCGAGGAAACCTCCCTTCCTCTCCCCCCCAATGAGAATAACTCTAACCCCCCCACACCTACCCACCCGAAAAAACTCACCACGCGTGCGCGCAAGGGCTCCCGGCTTTCGGCTGATTGGGGCCCTGCTGAACTGGACGAGGCGACAGCCTCTGAGGTTTCGGCCTGGCCGGTTGGAGCGATCGAGCGGGAGCTCTCGAAATTCCGGGATTGGGCGAAGTCCGCCCCCGGCGCGAAGGGGGTGAAATCCGACTGGGACGCAACTTGGCGCAACTGGCTCCGCAAAGCACATGACGAAGGACGGTACGGAAATGCAGGCAATCGGAACAATTCTGGGACGCGCCCTGCCGGAAACGGCGGAAAACCCAAGGACGGCGTTGCCGCTGCGCTCGATCGCAGACTTGGACTTGACGACACTCCCGGCCCGTCTGGACGACGCCACGCTGGCGATGGTGCAGGAAATCGCGGACTCGCCCTTGTGCCGTCCCGAACCCTGCTCTGAACGCCATCTCGGCCAGTGCCTTCGCGTCATGCAGGCTGTGCTCCCGAAGCGGAATGCCGACGAGATCACCGGCGAATTGTTCGTCGCGGCATACATCAAAAAGCTGCTGCCGTACCCGCAGGACCAGATCAGCTACCTCGCCGACCAGGCCATGGAACGCTGCAAGTGGTTTCCCACGATCGCGGAATGCATCGAGATCATGGCCGGTTGGCGACGGGTTGATGATGCCACGCAGCGGCAGGCTCTGGCGAGCAGGCTTGCGGCCAACGAACGGCATGAGCGCAGGCGGGAAGCCCCAGCGACCCGATGGCCACGGCCTGCATTCACGCAGGCGACGGTGGACGCCCTGCCTGATCCGCTTGTGAGCATCGGCTTGGGCTGCGGCGCGCTGGTCAAGGACGCTTCGGGTAAGATCGTGCCGGCTCCTGAACCGGACGACGCAGCATGAACCCGCATGATCCGCATCCAGGCTATTCCGACCCGGGACGCCTCTGCGCGCACTACAACCGCAACATGCGCGAGCCCGGCTTGCTCTGGATGGTCGGCGGCGACGGGCGCCCTTTCCTGACCGACGACGAGGCTGTGACGGCTGAGCGGCATCGGAAGGATAAGGCGGCGAAGGAGGCTGAGGCGCAGCGGCACAACCACCGGATCATGCATCCGATCGACGATTTTGCGGAGGCGGCGGAATGACCGATCTTTTCACCGCCGCGCCCCGCGCCAAGGCAGGCACCGGCAATGGAACCCTACTTGGCCACCTAGCCAACGGGATGAGCAAATCAGATATGGCCCGCAACCACCGCGAGGGCCGCTATCCCGATGCGCATCCGGTGTATCTGGCGCTGATCGGAATTCGGCCATGACGCTACACGTCACCGTCCACGCCATAGAGCGCGCCATGCAGCGGATACCCGGCATCACGTCTGAGGCGAAGGCCCGCGCTGTCCTGTCCACTGACGCGATCCACAAGGCTGTCGAGTTCGGCGCGATCGCTGTGACCCTGGGCACAGGCCAGCGGCTCGTCATCAACGACGGCTCCATCATCACCGTACTGTCGAAGGAACGTAGGCGCATGCACGCCCACCGCCGGCGGTACCGCAATTACCATGAGGGGGAATGACCATGGAGTACATGGAAAGCCAGATGCAGAACCAGCTAGAGGCCAGTCTGATCGACCAAGCGTATAGCGAGGGCTCGGCGAAGGCGGCAATGCTGGCTGACCTACTGACCAAGGCGATGGGCGACATTTCCGCCGCGCTAATCATGGCCGGCAAGCAGGACAAGATCGCCAAGTGGACGGCCCCCTACGTCAAAGCGCTCAACGCGTTTGACGCGGAAGCGGAGCAACCGCCCACCCCGACGGGCGACATGGTGGCATCTGTCGAGGCAATGCGCGCCGCTTGCATCGAGGCAGTGAGGGCAGAACAGAAATACGAGGCGTCCGACTTCCCCGTTTGCAACGCCATTGTCTCGGCAATCAAGGCTATCCCGATCTGGTATTCGGGAGCTTCCACAATGGGCGAACGAGATGCGATCGTCACGTGGTTGCGAGATCGGCAGGAGATATTCCGCAGCGAATACGCGGTTTCGGTCGATCCTGCGGTCAGAGCCATCGCTGATGCCATTGAACGTGGAGATCACCTTACCGCCCAAGCGAAAGCGATGGAAGCCCGAAGGGCCGAGACGGGCACCGGCTCGGTTCACGACAGCGCGGTGCCGCAGGCATTCGCCCAGCCCTGCGCCCCCGGAGACCCCGCATGAACGCCATCACCATCATCGAGGCGGCGCCGGTCCCTGCCACCCTGGAAGACTGGATAGCCCAAGGCCGCTCCCTGGTCGCCCAGCGCCTCGACACAGACTGGCGCATTGCCGACTGGATGGCAGAGGGTAAGACCGCTGGCCACCTTACCCAGGCGAAGTTCGACTTCCTGCAGGACAACCTCGGGCTGGCCCCGAAGCGCTTGAAGGACGCTCTGAAGGCAGCGACCACTTTCCCGCCAGCCCTGCGCGACAGCACCCTGTCCGTAGAGCATCACGCCGCTGTCGCCAGCCTGCCCAAGGACGAGGCCCTGCCGCTGCTCAAGCGCGCCGCCCGCGAACACCTGAGCGTGAACGACTGTCGGGAGGTCGTGACGCAGCGCCGGTACGAGACGGGCGCAAACTTTGCGGACGAGGACACCGACAGCACCCTGTGCACCCACATCGTGCGGGCTTGGAACCGCGCGACCCCTGATGCCCGCCGCAGCTTCCTCGACCTGCAGCGCGCCGCCAAGCTGGCCATCATCGACGAGGACGAGGCAACCCATGACGACGCGTAAGCTACTGCCCACCTCTGCACCCAAGCCGATCCCGCCCGAGTTCCTTGAGAAGTTCGCCGCTCATGGCTGGCGCCGGGTGGAGAACATCTGGGGGCGATCGACCGTGGTGGCATGGCGCAAGGCGTTGGGGGCGAAACGTCTTGCCGAGGCTCGGAAGCGGTATTTGCGGGAGCATGGGCGGTGAATGATCGTCAGCGTCGGTTCGTCGAAGAGTACCTAGTCGACCTGAATGCCACACAGGCAGCAATTCGGGCGGGCTACAGCGTGAAGACGGCATATTCGCAGGGCGAGCGCCTGTTGAGGAATGTTGAGGTCGCTACCGCTATCGCTGCTGCTCAGGCGGATCGCTCCAAGCGGACCCGCATCGATGCAGATTGGGTGCTCGCTCGCCTTGGCGCCGAAGTAGAGGCGGACCTCGCTGACCTTTACCGCGAAGACGGCAGCGTGAAGCCTGTGCACGAGTGGCCATTGATCTGGCGGCAAGGTCTCGTCGCCGGCGTCGAGGTCGAACGGATCGGCGAAGGTGCTGGCACGGTGACCAAGCTGAAGATCAGCGAACGCATCAAGCGTATCGACCTGATCGGCAAACACATCGACGTGCAGGCGTTCAAGGAGAGGATCGAGCACACTGGCGGGCTTACCGTCGTGGTGGATGCGAAGGACGCTGCGCTATGACCGTCTACGTCGACGATGTGCGCCACCGCTTCGGCAACATGGTCATGTGTCACCTGTGGGCCGACACCTTGGAAGAGTTGCTGTCCATGGTCGACACGATCGGCGTGCAGCGGAAGTGGATACAGGGCCACCCCACGCTGTCGTTCGGCAAGCACCGCAACGCGTCGTGGGTCCACTTCGACATCAGCCTGAGCAAGAAGGCCGAAGCTCAGCGCTATGGCGCGATCCTGACCGATCGATACGGTCCGGTAGTGCATACCTCTCGCCTCGACATTGCTTCCGGCGACCCGGCACGTGAAACGCGCGGCCGGAAGATGATGGAGATGGTGGCAAATTGCCGCGGCATGCGGAATGTCGCGAGCGCATGAGCCCAGCCACTGGCTTCACCTCCGAGATTACCGCTGAACGACCCGGCATAGGCCACAACGGCGGCCCGCCGATCGCCAAGCTGACCCCGAAGCAGGAGGAGGCGCGCGACCTACTCGCCAGCGCCGCCACCAACATCATGCTTCGCGGCGGATCCCGCTCAGGCAAGACGTTCCTGCTGATCCGCGCTATATGCCAGCGCGCCATAAACGCGCCCGGCGGCCGGCATGCGATCTTCCGCTTCCGGTTCAACCACGCGAAGACCTCGATCTGGTCCGACACGCTGCCCAAGGTTCTCAAGCTATGCTTCCCGGGCCTGGCGGTGACCTGGAACAAGACCGACTTCTACATCGAGTTTCCGAACGGCTCGCAAATCTGGATCGGGGGCCTCGACGACAAGGAGCGCGTCGAAAAGATCCTGGGTGCCGAGTATGTGACGCTCTACTTCAACGAGTCCTCGCAGATCGCGTGGTCGTCGGTCGAAATGGCGATGTCCCGCCTGGCGCAGAACGTGCCGCTCGATCCCGCCATTGCCGCCGCAACCGGGCGCACGCACCTGTCGCTGAAGGCCTACTTCGACTGCAACCCGCCTTCCAAGCTGCACTGGTCCTACGTGCTGTTCCGCGCGAAGTTGAAGCCCGGCACCAAGGAGAAGTTGGCCGATCCTGACGATTACGCCGAGATGCTGGTGAACCCGGCCGACAATGCCGCCAACCTGCCGCCCAAGTATTTCGAGATCCTCGCCAACATGAGCGCGGCGCAGCGCCTGCGCTTCGAGAAGGGCGAATGGGCGAGCGACGTCAACGGCGCGCTGTGGACGATCGAGGATCGCGTTACCGAAGGCGGCGAGATACCGGGCATCGATCGCTTCCGAGTGGCGAAGGACGGCCTGCCGGACATGCAGCGCATCGTCGTCGCGGTCGATCCATCAGGCACCAAGGGTGATGGCGGCGGGGATGACATCGGTATCGTGGTCGCTGGCAAGGGCGTGGATGGCCGAGCCTATGTGCTGGAGGATGCGACGTGCCAGCTATCGCCCGAGGGCTGGGGGCGGCGGGTGAATGAGCGCGCGTCTCACTGGAACGCTGACTGCATCCTGGCTGAACGCAACTTTGGCGGCGCGATGGTCGGTGCGGTGCTACGCGCGGCGGGGATAAAGACCCGGTTCAAGGAGGTCACCGCCACGCGCGGCAAGGTGATACGCGCCGAACCTATCGCCGCGCTCTATGAGCAGGGCAAGGTCAGCCACGTTGGCAACCTGCCTGATCTGGAGGATCAGATGTGCAACTTCACGGCGTCGGGCTACGTCGGTGAGGGATCGCCTGACCGGGCGGATGCGCTGGTCTGGGCGATGACTGAGCTGATGATGGGCGGCGCAACCTACAACCCCGACGCATGGTGACAGCGGTAAAAGCCGCCACCTCCGAAACGTACCGTCCCCCTATGGCAGGCTCCCCCATTCTCGACGCCAGCGGTGCGCCTTTCGCCACCCCCACGCAATCGCCTGTGCCGCGCAATTTGAACGACGGGATCATGGAGGCGATCGAGTTCGCCGGCAGTCCCATGCAGCAGTTCGGCGGTGCGATGTCTCGCATGTTCGCACCCCAGCTGGCTTATGCCGCGTACTGCGCCAGCGGAATGATGCAGCGGGTCATCGAACTTCCCGCCAACGATCGTGTGCGCGAATGGCGCGACTGGCAGGCTGACCAAGAACAGATCGAGAAGTTGGAGGCTGAGGAAAAGCGCCTCGGGTTGGTTGCCAAGATCAAAACCGCTGAAATTCTGCGCGGTCTTGGGGGCGGCGCCCTGATCCTCGTAACGGCCGGCAATCATGCCGAGGCCATCAACGTCACGCGCGAAGGCGGCCTCGTCGCGATCAATGTGGTCCACAAGGATCAGATCACCCTCGTTGACATCGAGCAGGAACTTGCCAGCCCGACCTACGGGATGCCGAAGTCCTACAAGATCGGCAACCTGCAGACCGAGTTCCACCCTTCCCGAGTTGTGTGCTTCCGTGGCGATCCGCTCATGGTCGGTAACGGCGTCAGTATGGATCAGGCGTTTTGGGGGCAATCGCGCCTTGTCCGGTTGTGGAAGTCGGTGGAGCGATCTGACAATGCTCAGGCGTGGTTCGCGGCACTGATCCGCAAGGCAAAGCTGCTGCGCATCGGCATCCCCAACCTGACCGACAGCATCTCCAAGCCAGGCGGGCAGGAGCGCATGAATCGGCGTATGAGCGCCATTGCCCTGAGCGAAAGCGTTCTCAACGGTACGCTGTACGACACCGGCGACGGCACCAGCCCCAGCGAGAAAATCGACGACTATCAGGTGTCGTGGAACGGTATCCCCGCGATGATGGATGCGTTCGACCAGCGCATCGCCGCGGTGTCGGGTATTCCGTTCACCGTTTTGCAGGGGCGCTCGCCCGGCGGCCTGAACGCGACTGGCGACCACGATCGGCAGAACTGGAACCGGGAGGTCCAGCAGGGCCAGAACCTCGAACTCGCCCCCTGCCTCGACCAGATCGACGCCGCGCTGATCCCTTCCGCGCTTGGATCGCGCCCGCCTGAGGTATGGTACAAGTTCGCGCCGCTCTCGACGCCCACTGAGGCGGAGGAAACGACGCGCTTCAAGACATGGACCGAGGCCGCCGAGATCGTCCGCACATCGGGCGCGATCCCTGACGAGGCCTACGCCAAAGCCTATCAGAACAGCATGTCCGAGAACGGGTGGATGCCTGGCCTCGACGGCGCGCTCGCTGAGCTACCCGAAGACGAGAGATTCGGCCTCAACCCAGACCCTGACGGCACCGACCCGTCAGCGTTGCAGTCGAGCGAAGGAGGTGATCCAAATCTAGCCGGTCAGGGCGGTTCGAATGGAAGCGCGCCGCCCCGCCGTGCTGCGAATGATGCTGCGCCGCGCACGCTCTACGTGTCGCGCAAGGTGCAGAACGTGGCCGCCCTCAAGGCATGGGCCAAGTCTCAGGGCCTTCCCGAACTGCAAGACGACCTCCACGTCACCATCGCCTACAGCACCACCCCTGTGGACTGGATCAAGATGGGAGACGAGGGCTGGAACGGTGACGCCAAGGGCAACATCACGGTCAAACCGGGTGGCCCTCGCGTCGTCGAGCCGCTTGGCGATCGCGGCGCGGTGCTCATGTTCGCGGAATCGTCGCTGACCTGGCGCAATATGTCCATGCGCGAGAACGGGGCGTCGTGGGATTGGCCGGACTATCAGCCGCATATCAGCCTGACTGGCGAAACCGTCGACCTGACCGGTGTCGAGCCATATCGCGGTGAGATCGTGCTGGGGCCTGAGATATTCGAGGAAATCCGCGCATGAAATCGGTCATCGACGCTTCAGACGCCATCCAAGCCGCCATGAAAGCGCTGGGTATCAATGGCTCATACGATGTGCGTCTCGATGGCTCGCGCTCGACGGGTTGGGTCGGTAAGCCCGGCGGGAAAGATTTCGAGGTGGTGGTGACGATCAAGCCGCTGCCGCCGATCGAGGAGAATTGATCATGGCGGTCACCGGGCCCATCATCGTCAAACTGCGCACGAACACCCGCTGGGTTAAGCCCGTCGCATGGGCGCTTTACCCGCTGGTTTGGCTCGGCCTGCTGAGCGGTGAGAGCGCCGTAAGCATCGCCATGCGCTTCGTGCGCATCGAGGCTGTATCGGAGGGCTGGGGCGGTGACTGACAAAGTCGTTGAGGCCCTGCGCAGCATCAAGGCCCATGCCGAAGAGCTTGGCGTGCTGGTCGATCGCGTTGAGGTCCATTTCAGCGAGTATAATGGGGTAGCCTCCATCGGCTTCGAAGCGTTCTACAAGCCTAAACCACTCGCGCAGAGCAAGGCTTGCTTGAGCTACACCGTCGCATCTGACTGATGCCCCGCTTCGACCTAGCCACCCTCGCGCGCCAAGCCCGCCCCGGCAGTCGCAAGCGCTCGATAACCCTGCGCGAGATCGCGCCGCCTGCTGTCCTCGCTACTGATCTGTACCGAACATGCTACAAGCCGGTTATCGACGTCTGGAAAGCAGCCCTACCCCGCATCCTCGACGCCTACGAGCGAAGCCTGTCAGAGATGACGCTAGACTCGCCCGCTGATGTCAACGCAGAGGTCGAAAGCGCAGCCAACGAAGCGAGCCGCCTTATCCTGTTGCTCACCCCGCGCGTGCGGGAATGGGCGCTCAAGGTCGAGAGTTTCGTGCGCAAGGCGTGGACCGGCACTGTGAAATCCAGCACGGGCGTGGATCTCACCACCATCCTGACCACTGGCGATGTCACAGCGCCGCTTGAGCAGCACATCCAATGGAACACCGACCTGATCGCTGATGTGAGCGGGCAGGTTCGCCAGCGTGTCAGCAATTCGGTCTACTCAGGCCTGACCGAGCGCCGCCCTGCCCGAGACGTGGCCCGCGAGATCAATGAGGCTACCGACCTGGGGCGAGACCGCAGCCAGCGGATCGCGTCGGATCAGCTCGGGAAGCTATCCGGCTCGCTCGCCGAACAGAGGCAGCGGGACGCGGGAATCGAGATCGTCATTTGGCGCCACTCCCGCAAGCTGCATCCCCGCGCCCGCCATGCTGCCCGCGACCAGAAGAAGTACCGCCTCGACGGGTATACCGCTGTCGACGGCAGCGAGACGGTGCCGCCTGACGATTGGGTGCAGCGCCAGCCTTATTGCGGATGCCGCACCCAGGCGTGGATTGATCTGCTGGACGAGGTCTAGCCTTCCCCGCCGATTCCCGCCGTGGTATGACCGGGCCAGCGGTGCGCTAACACCGCCGACCCTGACCGAAATCGCATAGGAGTGCGAGATGGCTGAGAATTCCGATACCATAATCAGCGATGAAATGAAGCGAGCTATCGCGCCATTTGTGGCGTGCATGGAGTACATTGCTCAGGATGAAAGCGATGAGGAATGGGCGAAGTTTCGCTTGCTCATTGGGGACTATCGCCGTCTTGCCGCGCTGTCTGGAATGACGGCAGATGAAGCGCGCAGGCTCGCCGGTCATGAGTGACGGTATGACGCCCCTCGAACGCGCCGCGAAGTCGCTTTACGATCGTTGGCTGAAACAGCCAGACGTTGCTCGGGAGGCGGCTGCTGACGGGCCTCATCCCGCTTGGGATAGCGTCAGCGAAACTGCGAAAGCGAAGTGGTTGGGCGATGCCCGCGCCGCCCTGGAGGCGATCAGGGAGCCGAGTGAGAATATTCTGGAAGCCATGCGGCAAAGCATCCCGGTAGACGGTTGGGAATGGGAGTATCGGGATGAAGAAGCGCCCGATCACTGGCGCGCCATGATCGACGCAGCGCTGGAGGAAGGGTGAGTATGGAATGGAAGTTGCTCGCTGAGATCACCCCTGATCTTCTCGACGGACGCGCCGTCCTCGGCTTTAACGGGAAGCGCATGCAGGTCATCAACTATTTTGACGGTTCCGAGGGCGATGATCCGGGGTGGTACGTGGTGCGCGAATATCCGTTCGAGCCGACCCACATTGCCGAGATAGAAGCACCCTAGTCAACGGCGGTAAACGCCAGCCTGCGCCCGCCATATCGTGCGGGGCATGTACTTTGCCGACAGCCTCACGCTAGACGCCCCGCGCCGCACCAGCGACGGCTATTTGGCCGTCCGCGCGCGGGCCGCGCGTACCGGCGTGTATCAGTACACCGGCCGCGAAGTAGACCCCGAAAACCAGCACGGCTTGCGCGATCAGGCCATCGTCAACGTCCTGCGCGATGCGGAAACCGTGTTCGACAAGGCCGCTGCGCACTCCTTCATCGGTAAGCCGGTCACTGACGGTCATCCTTCTGTCGCCGTCAATGCCTCTAACTGGCGCGATCACGCTCGCGGCACAGTCATGGGCGCTCTCAAAGACGGCGAATACCTCGCTTTCGATCTGCTGCTGACCGACGCCAGCGCCATCGCCAAGATTGACGGCGGCAATCGTCAGTTGAGCAACGGATACGCCGCCGATCTTGAGTTCGGTGACTTCAAATCCGCTGACGGCACAGCCTGTCAGGCGCGCCAATCCAAGATCACCGGCGGCAACCATGTCGCCTTCCTCAAATTTGGCCGCGCCGGTTCCGAATGCGCCATCAAGGACGGTTTCGCCGTCTGTGATGCCCTCCCCTCCAACATCCTCGACACCCTCAAAACGGAGAAGCCCGTGAAGACCATGCTGATCGACGGGCTGACCGTCGACATGTCGAACGCCGATACGGCAATCGCCACTGTCCAGACCCTTATCGCCGCCCGCGACACCGCTACCGCCCAGGTCACCGACCTGACCGGCAAGGTGTCCACCCTCACCGCTGAGGGCCAGACCAAGGACGCGAAAATCACCACGCTCGAACAGCAGGTGAAGGACGCCAAGCCGACCCCGGCGCAGCTTCGCGATGCCGGCAAGGCTCTCCTGCTGACCGCCGGCCGCGCGAAGGCGCTGGGCGTCACCGTCACCGACGCGATGGACGAAGGCCAGATCATGGCCGCCACCGTCACCGCGAAGATGGGCGACATGTCCAAGGAATGGACCGCCGACCAGATCGCCGCTTCGTTCGCCGTGCTGACCAAGGACACGAAGGTCGATGACCAGGAGGTGCAGCCGATCGGCTCGCCGGTCGTGACGCTCGACGCGCAGACCACCCTCGCCGATGCGCAGCGGAAGGCTTCTGAAGCCCGCCGCAACGCCTGGAAGACCCCCGCCACCTCGGCCGCAGCGTAAGGAGCCACGATCATGGCAATCACGATTCAGACCACCTACGCTGAGGACTACCCCAAGGGCTATCCCGGCATGGTCGCCAATGGCGAAACCAGCAACCGCATCAGCCGCACGGTGGAAACCGCTGCTGGCGCGGCCTTCGGCGCTCCGCTCTATCGCGGCGCCGGGGACCATGGCTGCATCACCACCGTCGGCACGCTGGCGACCTTCCTGGGCTGGGCGATTGCCGATCGAGGCATTGTCCCGGCGGTCATCACCGGCGCTGTCGATACCTACCCGCAGTATGCGACCGCAGGCATCCTCACGCTCGGCGCGATCTACGTGACCGTCACGGGCGCAGTGGCCGACGGCCAAGCCATCACTGTTGGTACTGGTGCTGGCGCCGCTGACGGCATCGGCGCAACCGCTGCCGACGCAACCCACATCGCGACCGGATGGGTCGCAGACGAAACCGTTACGAACGGCGTTTGCCGTATCGTGCGCCGCTAAGGGGGCACATCAATGACCGGTCAGATTTTCGCCGACGCGCAGCAGGCCTTCGGCTTCGCTCGCCCCGCCCTCTACCGCACCCATGCGACCGTCATGGAAGAGAAGTACCCGGCGTTCAATTACGCCATGTACATCCCGACCAACGAAGACGGCGACATGTGGGATGTCGGCACGATCGTCACCTCGCTCACCGGCCCCGCCGGCAAGGCCGAGTACCTTTCGGGCAAGGGCTTCGACATCCCGAACACCTCGGCGCAGATGGCCCAGGGTGTGTCAAACTTCCACCTCGCCGGCTGCGGTTACGAACTGTCGCTGCAGGAAGTGAACCGCGCCTCCAAGATGGGCGTAGATATCAACAGCCGCGATGCTTCGGGCGCCCGCAAGATCGGCGAGAAGTTCATCTACGATCGCGCCATGACTGGCTCGACCGAGAAGGGTTTCACCGGCCTGCTGAACAACGCGACGGTTCCGACCGCGAACGTCCCCGCCGACGGCACGGGCGCGGCCACCACCTGGGCCACCAAGAACGCTGACCAGAAGGCGCGCGACATCAACCTCGCGCTCACCGACGTGTACACCAGCACGAAGGAAACCGAACTGGCCGACACGCTGTTGCTGCCGACCTCCAGCTTCCTCGATGCCTCGACGACCCGCATGGGCGACACGGGCATGACGGTCCTGGCGTTCCTGCAGCAGAACAACGCCTATACCGCGATCACCGGTCAGCCGCTGAACATCATGCCTGCGCGTGAGCTGGAAACGGCGGGCGCTGGCGGTACGAAGCGCATGGTTGCCTATGCCCGTAACCCCGGCGTGCTCGAGTTCTTCCTGCCGGGTGCGTTCACCTTCCTGCCGCTGCACCCGCTATCCTCGATGTCCTGGCGCGTCGACGGCATCATGAACGTCGGCCAGACCGAAATCTATCGCCCCAAGGGTGTCAGCTACCGGGATGGGATCTGATCATGAAGAAACTGACGAACTACCAGCTCGGCCCGCGCGGCGTGAACACCAAGGCCGGCACCGTCTGGATTGATCCCGGCCAGTCTGTCGAGATCGACGCGGACGAGATCATCGGCGATGTCCCTGACCTTGGGAAGAAGCCGGGCGCGTCTGCATCCGACGATAGCGAAGTGAAGGCCCTCGCCGCCCAGGTCGAAACCCTCACCAAGCAGGTCGACGCGCTGACCGGCGAGCGCGATGCGCTGGCGAAGGACAAAACGGCTCTGACCAAGGCCAACGCCGACCTCACCAAGCAGATCGACGCGCTGACCAAGCCCGCCAAGTAAGCGGCGCATCGCTCGCACACAGGGGCCGCTTCACTTCGGTGCGGCGGCCCTTTTCGTAAGGACCGACCATGGCCTACACCCGCCTCCCCCTCGCCACGTTTCAGGCCAAATACACCGCGTTCCCAACGCTGACCGAGCCCGGCTATGATGCATGGGCAACCGATGCCGAGGGCCGAGTAGGCGAAAACTACGGCGACGATCAGCAGCGCGCCACTGAGCTTCTGACGGCGCACCTGCTGGCGATCAACGCGGTAGGCGCGGCACCTGGCGTTGCCATGCTCGCCGCCACCGGGGCCACCCGATTCAAAAGCGGCACCTTCGATGCTGCCATCAGCGATAGCGTGATCAGCCGGCGGGCGAAGGGTGGTTATCAGGCCACGGTTTGGGGCCAGCAATTTGCCGAGATCCAGCGAGCGCTGTTCGGCGCGCCGCGCCTGGTCGGCTTCCTCGGGACGCCGTGCTGATGGACATGCCCAGCGCCTTCGCCGGCATCGGCCTCGCGTTCTCCGCGGTATTCGGCGGGCCGTACTGGCCTGCCCGAATCATCACTCAAGGCGAGATCGAGTACGACGACGGCGGGTCGATCATTCCCGGCAGCGGCGAGCCAACGCGACGTGACTGCATGGCCCAGGTCGATGCCGCCACGCTGTCCATGCGGCAGGCCGAGGGCTTCATCGAGAAGGACCGCCGCATCATCGTCCTCGCGGACACGCTCACCGGCGAAATCTCCACCGAGGATCGCATCGAGCTGCTGCAGGGCCCGTTCGCCGGGTTGTGGGGTATCGAGAGCGTTGATCGCGACACAGGCGCCGCCGGGTTCGAGCTGAGCGGGAGGCAGGGGTAATGGCATCCGTCCTGATCCGCGAGACTGAACGCGCTGCCATCATCACGTTGAGGGCCAATGCACCGCTCATCGCCATTCTCCCGAAGACTTCGATCGATCCCCAGCCCAAAACTGCGGGCTTTGATGCGCAGGGCGCGCCAGTGTGGCCGTTCGTCCGGCTCGACGCATCCCAAGCAATCCCGCGCGGCCGAGGATGCACCGCCCGGTCAGAGGTGAGGTTCCGGCTGCACTCGTTCGCCAAGCCGCGCTTCACTTCGTCCTCGCAGATCATCGAGACGGCAAAGGACCATGCCGGCCGCCTCAATGACGCGGTTGTGGAGGCGATCCATGGCCATGCATTCGTTGTCGCCGGGCGGCGGTACCGCTTCATCGTATCATCTGCTGATCTGATGCAGGACGGCGCCGAGGCAGATGCTTATCACGGCATCGCGGCAGTCGTTGCACGGGCCTACAGAGGCTGATACCTAACCGGGATGGAATCCCCGATCTCTGAGCGCGTCATGCGAGCCTTCATCGAGCAGATGATCCGCACGGGAGTGGTCGATCAGGACGACACCAACGACACCGCAGACCATCTTGATCGTACCGGCGATTCCGACGCGGCCCACGAACTGCGCTGCATCATCCTGGACGCCATGACATCGGACCCAGCGGATTATGGCCCATGCGCCGACAAGCCGCGCCTTGTGGGCATTGACGGCGGTAAATCAGAGGGCTGACGTGCCTTAGTCTCTGGCAAACTTGCTGGAGAATTGCCCGTGTCCGAGCCAAATAGCGCCGATTTCGCCCTGCTCAAGATCAAGACCGCAGATGGCCCGCCCGTCGTTATGACGCTCCTGTGCGGCATCGAGAACGTGACGATCAACCGCAGCGTCAACATGACCGAGCGCTATCGCCGCGACTGCGCGAAGCCGAACCGCCCCGGCACCCGCAAGATTCGCAACAACGGCAATTCCTGGAACATCAGCGGTTCCGGCGAAGACAATATCGACATCGAGACGGCCTATACCGGCGCGTTCGGCGTGAAAAAGGAATACGACGTCGAGTTGTACCACGACGATGACACCGATGGAGGCGAGTTGCTCGGGACTTATAGCGGCGTCGCCATGATGACGGCGCGAAATCAGGCGTTCGCCATCGACGGGGACACCTCGGGCACGGCCGACATCACCCTTGAGGGCGAAGGCGATCTGGTCTGGGTGGCCGCTGCCTGATGGACACGGCTATCGAGCGGGAATTCGCCGGCGGCCGGTTCACCTTCTACCTCCCGCTTCCAGCAGTGCTGGCGGTAGAAAAGGGCCCGGTCACCCCAGCCTTGCGCAGCCGCGAATACCCCGTCTCGATGTTCCAGCTTTACGATGAGCTATCCGCCGGCATCGCCATCGACCCGGACGGCTCTCTGGTGCGCGTCCCCGGCGGCAGTATCTTCGCTGGCGACCTGCACAACATCATCGAGCGGGCGCTGATCGGGGGAAACGCTGGCGAGAAGGATGGCGACAAATTCGAGGTCGACACCAAGCTGGCCACCCGCCTGGTCAATGAAAACCTGCTGCGCAACTTCGAAGGCTGCGCGCTTCTGGCGTGGGACATCCTGCACGCCACCATCAAGGGCGTTTCGCTCAAAAAAAAAGCCGACCCCGTAAAGCCGAAGCGCCAGCGCCGTTCCGCCGCGGGCAAGTGATCGCCAACTGCGGCGGGATGGGGTTGGATTACCGGGACCTATCGCTGGGCGAGTACCTTGAGGCTCTGGAAGCTCACAACGAGGCGCACGCGGCGCCGGGCTCGGACAGTCGTGGCCCGGCTGACCCTGAGCGCCTGCGGCGGTTTGTTGATGCGCATCGGGTGCACTGAGGGCTAGGCAACCCCCGCCCAAGCTGGCACGTCATAGATCATGAGATCGATAGCCATACTACTCGCGGGATTCGCAGTCGCCACCGCTTCCGTCGCGCTCGCCGGTCCTGAAACCGACTTCCCACATCGCGATTGGGGTAATGTGGCTACCCTCGATATGCCGGCCGCTGATGCTGTAAGCTGCATCGCCCGTGAGATGGACAAGAGTGGTTCGGTGCTGGTCCTGCCGACGACCGGCGGAACAGATATCGATTACACGCTGTCAGGTGGGCTTATGAACCAAAATGCGGGCGAGCCATACATGCGCTTCAAGGTCCGCGCCGATGCCGCAGGAGTGACGTTGCGCGCGTTCTATCGCCGTCCGCTGTCTCAGAAGGCGACCGACAAAACCATAGCTGGGTTGCAGAAGCGCTGCCTTAGGGTGGAGAAGGTGCTGCCCGTCGCGCCCTGACCCGTCTTACTCGACGACTTGGTCATTTTTGGCTGACCACTCGCCAACGCTCTCGACGGTGCCCGGCGTAGCAAGCCACCAGAATATCGCAACGATAGCCAGAACGATCAAGCCAAGCGTACCCCAGCGCTCGCGCGAATACTCTTTAAGACCCACCTCCATTTGCGATCCGTCAAACCCGCTCGCGCAGTGCGGGCATTTGATGGCTTGGGCGTCGATCCGCTTCCGGCAGTAGGGACAGGTCTTCACGAATCTCTCCGAATGATGCCACAAATGCGTAGGCGGTAATCTTCGCCGGGGGCAACCCGTACCGTTACCGTCATGCCCGAGGTCGACCCTGCCACGCTGAGCCGCTTTGTCGCAGCGACCACCAAAATGGCGTCCGCTCGCGATCAAGCGCGCATCACTGACCAGCATGTGGCGATCAACCCCAACGATCGCGAGGCTGTTTACCGCCGCCTCAGGCGCTCTGCGTCTTCCATCGGCGCCATGTTTCGGGGTCTGGAAAAGGAGATCGGCTCGGAGCCAGCCCTTGAATTCACTGCCACCTTGGTAGCTCGCGGCGTGGAGGTGGCGGGCAATGGCAACGCGTAGAACCGGCTCG
>Ga0308165_1002578_pt1 | contig 21149 bp, 20 predicted proteins | sample PhyWR2_FD_201032 | JGI IMG/M metagenome (GOLD analysis project Ga0308165, IMG submission 201032) | Phyllosphere microbial communities from UC Gill Tract Community Farm, Albany, California, United States - DLSLW.R2 | ecosystem: Host-associated > Plants > Phyllosphere > Unclassified | place: USA... | reverse complement strand
CTGCTGGTGACCACGATCGAGTCATATTTCGTGCTGTTTGGGGGAATCATCCTGCTGGGGTTCGGCGCGCTGCCTTGGACACGGGACATCCCGAAGAACTACCTCATCTACTCGATCAATGTAGGCGTGAAGATTTTCGTTCTGTCCTTGGTGGTCTCGATCGGTGTGGAATTCTCCAACGACTGGCCCGGCATGATCGTCGCGTCGACCAACGACCTGGTCCTGCACAACACGTTGTATCTGCTGGCGGGGGCGATCACCTTCGCCGCGGTTGCCTGGAAGGTGCCTGGCATCGCTTCGTCGCTTACATCGGGCTCGGTCAACTTCAATGCTTCCGATATCACCGGCATGGCTGCGACGGCCGGTGGCGCCGGCGCGATGGCGGGAGCGGTTGCCGCCTCCGTGGTTACCGGCGGTACGAGCGGCTTGGCTGCCGCAGCAGGGGGTGCGATCAAGGCTGGCGCTGCTGGCACCTCCCTGGCAAGCCAGCAGGGAGCTTCGGGCGTAGGTGCGGTTCTGAAGGGCCTGGGCCATGCATCGAAGGCGGCGGCATCTGAGGCCGGCGCTGCGATGAAGGCCAAGGTCGGGCTAGCACCACCGTCGCCAGCTTCCTTCGATTCCAAGGGCCGCACGGTCTCCAGCCTGGGCACCAGAGCTGCCAACAACATCAACCTGCAGAGCCAAGCTGCCGCCGAGGCAAAAGCCGGCGCCCCGGGCCCGAGTGCGGGAACGGGCGGGGCGGGGGGGGTGGATCCGGCCGGAACACAACAACCGACGTCAGGCGGAACCAACGATCCGGCTGGTGCACAGCAGCCGTCGTCAGGCGGCACCAACGACCCGGGCACACCGACGCCCGCCGCGAACGCAAGCGCTCCGCCCAGCGGCAATACGAGCGCGCCGCCGCCACGCGGATCCGGGGCGCCGGGCGCCGGGGGTCAACAGTCCAATCTGCAAGGCGACAACAACGGCCGTACCCGGCCACGAGGCGCGGGCCCGCAGTTGAGGCCACCGCCGATGCCACCCAGCGATGCAGCGCAGGGTGGCGTGCAAATCAATATCCAAAACCATGACGAGTAAGGAGTAGGGGAATGCAGAAGCACAAGATTCTGAAGGGGATGACGCGTTCGGTACTGGCGGTGGGCGTGACGATGGGAATCGCCGTTGGCGGGCTCGTTGTCTCATCGACCGCCAGCGCTCAGTGGGTAGTCGTGGACCCCACCAACTACGTGGCAAATTTCATGACCCAGCTGCGCGCGGTGCAGTCCAATGCCAATGAGGCTCGGCAGATCCAGCAGCAGCTGGAGCAGATCAGGCTGCAGAACCAGAACACGAAGTCCCTCAACCAGCGTGATTGGGATATGGCTGCAAATGCCATGACCAGGTTGTCGAAGGTCATGGCTGAGGGGCAGGGCCTGGCAGTCTCTGGCAAGGACTTCAACAGGCAGTTCCAGACGATGTTTCCTGGCTACAAGTCCGAGCGCGATTTCGGTGCCAGCTATGACAAGTGGAACCAGAGCACGCGAGATAGCGTTCTCGGGGCCATGCGGGTGGCCAACATTCAGGTGTCCGGCATTGAAGACGAACAAGCCGCGCTGGCGCGACTGCGGTCTGCGGTGATGAGCACTACCGGGCAGAAGGAGGCCGTAGATGCCGGCAATCAGATTGCGCTCAACCAGGTGCGACAGATGCAGAGCCTGCGCGAGCTGATGGTCGCGCAGATGCAGGCCGAAGGTACGCACATCGCATCCCAGACCCAGGCCGAAGAGACCAAGCGCGGTGCGGTGAAGGAAGCGGCCAAGTACCACGATCCCCGCAAGAACTATCAGCCCAAGAGGAATGCCTGCATGGTCCCTCCCTGCGGACGATGAACGCAATGGGTCGATGACCCAGAAAACCTAGTAACGACCCCTACTTAGGCCCGGTTTGACGCTTGTCAACCGGGCCTAAGTGCGATATATTTCTATCACACTTAACCGGGAATCGATCGATGTTCAAACTGAGGGGCAATCGCGGGGCCCGACCCGCAGCCGAGGAACAGCAGACGACGAAAGCCGCAGCTGCACCTCGTCTTGCAGCGCCATCCAGCCCGTATGCAGCAGCCAAAAAAGAGTTCAACGACATCTACGGCAACCTGGTCGTCCAGGCAAAAAACTGGCGCGCGGTTGCTTTGTGCTCGATCGCGATCGCCCTCATCGCGGTATCGGCCCTCGCGGTGCGTGCGAACCAGAGCAAGTTCATCCCCTACGTGGTCGAGGTGGATAAATTCGGGGCTGCTCAGGCAGTCGGGTTCGCCAACAAGGGCGAGCACAACGATGAGCGGATCACCAGAGCTTTCTTGAATCGCTTTATCAAGGATGCGCGCATGGTGACATTCGATCCTGCGGTGCAGAAGGAGACCGTCAACCGGGTGTTCTCCGTGTTGGCTAACAACACTGCCGCAAGCGCGAAGATGAGCGAGTTCTACGCCACCACCAATCCGTTCACACGTGGTCAGAACGAGGGCGTAGAGGCTGAAGTCAGCTCAATTCTGCGCATCAGCGACAAGTCCTGGACGATCGCTTGGACCGAACGAACACGCGACCCGTCAGGCACCGTACGCAATGAAGGCCTTTGGAAGGCAACTGTGACCATTGCCTTCAATGCCCCTACTGAGGAAAAGCAAGTCCTCGTGAACCCGCTCGGCATGTATGTCGTTGACTTTGACTGGCGCCAGGAGCTGCAGAAGTGAAGAATTCAATCCTTGCCATGGCGATCGCCATGACCGTCAGCGCCACTGTGAGCGCTCAGCAGCAGCCAGCACTGCAACTGCCGCCACCAACCCCCGCGCAAGCGCCAGTGCTTGATTCCCGGCCGCAACCGGCGGCTCCTGCTACCACCACCACCGCAGCAGTTCCTGCCGCCACCGCTGCCCCCAAGCCGAAGGCCCGCCGCGCTGCCGCGCAGAGAAAACCGGTACAGCCCGTCGATCCCTACGCCGACCTTCCGATCAATGAACCCGCCCGCGAAGCATTGCGCCGTTCGGACGCCTGGAGTGGCAACAACGCGGCGACGGTATCAACCGGTGCAGACGGCCGTGTGGTCTTCGTGTTTGGCGAATCGATGCCGACTGTTGTGTGCTCGCCACTGCGGATGTGCGATATCGAACTGCAGCCGGGTGAGATGGTCGTGGAAGAACCTCACATCGGCGATGGTGTCCGATGGAGCGTGTCGCCCGGCATCATAGGCGAAGGAGCCAACCGACAGACCCACGTCATCGTCAAGCCTACGCAGGCTGGCCTGGATACCAATCTCCTCATTCCGACTACCCGGCGCATGTACCGCTTGCGGCTGGTATCCAGCGAGACCAATTACGTCTCTGTGGTGTCGTTCTCCTACCCCCAGGATCAGCGTGCGGCTTGGGACATGGCCATCGCAAAGCAGGCCGCTGAAGAAGATGAAGTAGTCGCCGAGCTGCCTGCCATGTCGGTAGATGCGCTGGATTTCAACTTCGGGGTTACCGTGAAAAAGGGCCGCCCCCGTTGGAAGCCTGTGCGCGTGTTCTCGGATGGCGAGCGCACTTACATCCAGTTGCCGCAGGGGACCACGCACCAGGACGCGCCGGCAGTTGTGGCATTGGCTCGGGATGGGAGCGAGCAACTGGTGAATTTCAGGCTTCGTGGCAACTACGTGATGGTCGACCGGGTGCTTGATCGTGCAGCCCTCATCTCCGGCGTCGATGGCCAGGGCGAGCGGGTTGAGATTGAACATCGATGCGCCGTGCGGTCTGTGTTCGGCAACTGCAAGGGCTGACCGATGACTGCCGCTAGCTCTCACAACTCGCCGGATGCCCTGCAGCTACGCAAGAAGCCAATGATCGGGCCCCGGTTGGGCCGCCGCGCAGCTGTAGTCGTTGGCGCCATTGCTGCATGCATGGTGGCTCTGCTGATTTACAACACCGAAGCCCGCAAGAAGATGAATGAAGATAAGCCGCGGCAGGCAGCCAGCGAGGCAGATACGCGCTTGGCTCCAGCTGTCTCCGGGGCCGAGGCTTTTACCAAGGGCGTGAGCGATGAACTGAAGGCCAGCACCACCCCGGCATACACCAGCGAGCCTGCTCTGCAGATGGCAACGCCCCCAGGAATGCCACTGGCTGGTTCGGTCCCACCGGCAGGCGTCACGCAAACGGTGCCTGACCTGTCCACTGCTTCTGGCATGGCCCCCCAGCTGGATATTCCCGAAGCTGAGCGACGTCTTGCAGAGGAAATGGCGCGACTGGAAAGCGAGGCTGTGAAGGCCCCCACCGCCGTGAACACCTGGAAGGGCGCCGGCTCGGGTGGGAGCGAATCGATGGCCGTTGCGGGCGGAGCACTGGCGCCGGCATCGCCTGCAGCCCAAGTCCCTGGCCTGGCTGACTTGGATTTCATGAGCAAGCAACTGGCAGGCCTGCAAGGGCAAGCGGGCGGGCAGCAGCAGCCGCAGGACCAAGCGAAGAAGAAGGAGTTTCTGGCCAGCACCCAGCAGTTGGAGGCCCCCTACCTCGCCGCCCAGCGCCAAGCACCCCGTTCAGCTTTTGAGATGAAGACGGGGACGGTGATCCCCGCAGTGATGATTTCGGGCATCAACTCGGATCTGCCAGGCGAAGTCAGTGCGGTGGTGGCCGACAATGTGTACGACACTGCCTCAGGGCGGCATCTGCTTATCCCGGCCTGGACAAAGGTGTTCGGTAAGTACGATTCCGAGGTCGCGTATGGTCAGAAGCGGGCATTGGTGGTCTGGACCCGCCTCATTTTCCCCGATGGCTCCACCCTGGAGCTCGGCGGGATGCAGGGTATGGACGTTGCCGGGTACTCCGGCTTCAGGGACAAGGTGGACAACCACTATGGTCGTTTGATCGGTTTCAGCGCCCTCTCTAGCGTCATGTCAGCCGGCATGCAGCTCTCCCAACCCCGGGAAGACAATACGAACGGTCAGCCATCGAACCGGCAGATCGTGGCGGGTGAGGCAGGTAGGGAGCTAAGCCAGCTCGGCGTTGAGCTCACTAGGCGGAACCTGAATGTGCAGCCCACGATCAGGATCCGAAACGGTTACCGGTTCACGATCCTGGTCAACCGGGACGTCGCGTTCGCGGCGCCCTATGTCACCAAGTAGGGAAGGATGGCCGTGAAACCCCTAGAATGCTGAATGCCTACAGGGGTACCGACGACATGCCAGAAAACGACAACACAGAGACTTCAATCTTGCTTCCTATCCGCTTGAGCATCGAGGGCGACTACCTCCTCCGAACGAGTCAGAAGGGCTATGCCATCGGCAATCTGACCCAGCGCATCCTGGCCGCCATTGACGGCGTGGACCTGCAGACCGTGAAGGTGGAGGCACGCCCCAAGCGCCCCTACAAGCAGAAGAATGCTGCCACGAAGCAGGACTACCAGATCACCACCATCCGGATGCCCAGCGAGGTCCGCGAGAAGCTGCGCATGGTGGCGGAAGCACGAGAGATTTCTGTCTCGATTTTGGTCGATGGTGCAGTACGTAAGTTCTACAAAGAAAAGAAAGCCAAAGGCTCGTAACACCTGGAGCAGCATTGCTCCGAACTTAATGAGGATGGTATGGCGACAGTTATCGCTGTAGGCAATTTCAAAGGTGGCGTTGGGAAAACCACCGTCAGCACGAATCTGGCATTCGCGCTGCAGGAGCGTGGCTACAAGGTCCTCCTGGTCGACTTGGACTCCCAAGGGCACGCCGGCCAGTACGTGACCGGTGATGAGACCATTTCCAATGGACCGGGCGGGTCAGAGAAGCTGTTCGATGCCCCGAAAGACCTTCAGCCCACGAAAACCGAGTGGGGGATCGATGTGCTGCATGCGCATCGGCAGCTCGGCCGCTTGGATGAGGGTGAGTACACGGGGGATGACGCCAGGAACCTGCGTTCCTACATCTCGTCGCTGCCCTACGACTATGTGGTCATCGACACGCCACCGAACATGGCCTTCCGCATGATCGCGGCGCTGATGTGGGCCGACTACTACCTGCTTGTGACCAAGCCAGATGAACTGACCATGGACAGCACGAAGCAGATGCTGATGGTGCTGGCAGGTTGGATCAAGAACAAGTGGGTGAAGCCGGGTTTCAGGTTTGGCATCGTGATGAACATGGTCGATCGCTCATCGGCAGCGCTTAAGCAGGAGGCCTATGAGGCGCGAACAACCGCGCCGCAGTATTTCCTGCGAACCGAACTCACCTACAGGCGCGATGCGTTCAATCGCGCCTACAAGAACAAATCCCCGATCTGGAAGGTGCCACGAATCCCGAAAGACGTGGCGACTGCATGGCGTGAACTGCCGGAAGTGATGGGCGTTGTACCGACGGAGGCTGCGAAATGAGTGGTATTAGCGAGAAGAAAAAGAAAGGTTCGGTCTTTGACATGCTGGCTGAGGTAGCGGCGGCCGAAGGCAACGCACCAACTGCCCTGAGCATCGCCATCGCGGACATCGAGGCCGACCCCGAGCAGCCGCGTAAAACGTTCGATCAGGCCAAGCTGGAGAATCTGGCCAAGTCCATCGAAAAGCTGGGGGTCATTCAGCCGATCACCGTTCGCAAATCCGGCGCCGCCTCGCCGCTGTACTTCGTCGTCGCTGGCGAACGCCGCTTGCGCGCCAGCAAGATCGCCGGCAAGACCGAGATTCCCGCCTTCCTGCGGGATGACCTGGCAGAAGACAGCGAACTGCTGTCGATCGCCCAGTTGGCCGAAAACATGAATCGTGTCGACCTGTCCGACTACGAGGCCGCCAAAAAGATTCAGCAGTTGATCGATAATTCGCCCAACCCGACCAAGCACGGACTCAAGACGGAAATCGCTGAATTCTTGGACCGTCCGCGGCCAGAAATCAGCCGTCTGCTGAAGATGCTGGATGTCGAGAACGTCGCCCTGGTGGAAGAGGGCTTGATCGTAAGCGCTGATGCGTTGTCGCGGTTCCGCGCCTGTGATGCGGAGCTGCAGGCGAAGCTGCTCGAGGAAGCCCGTGCTTCAGGCGAAGCGATCACTGGCGGTACGGTCCGTGCGGCAAAGGCAGCGCAGAAAGCGGTAGCTGAGAGCTTGGCCGCTCCTGCGGCGGTGGCCGCAAATTCCCCCACGGCAGCCCACCAGCCGGAGTCGAATTCTGCCGGTACCGACCGCGGCGATGCTGGCCAGATCCCGGCCGGTGCCGAGGGCGGCGATGGTGGCCAGGTGCCGGCCGATGCCGAGGGTGGCGATGCCAGCCTGGTCTCGGCCGGTGCCGAGGGCGGCGATGCCGGCCTGGTCTCGGCCGGTGCCGAGGGCGGCGATGCCGGCCTGGTCTCGGCCGGTGCCGAGGGCGGCGATGCCGGCCTGGTCTCGGCCGGTGCCGAGGGCGGCGATACCGGCCTGGTCTCGGCCGGTGCCGAGGGCGGCGATGCCGGCCTGGTCTCGGCCGGTGGCGAGGGTGGCGAGGGTGGTTATGCTGGCCAATCTCAGGACGACGACGACGACGGCGAGCATGACGACGGCGGCCACGCTGGCGGTAGCTTCGCTGGCGACCATACGGGCGTTTCCGGGTCCGGCGTAGCTTCTTCGGGGGGCGCTCCAAGGCTCAAAGCGGTCAGCCTGCAGGTCACCGGTGAATTCGTGGAAACATTGCTGCGCTACCTCGTGGATAAATCATCCGACAAGCTCGAGGTGCGTTTGAACAACGATCTGGCGATCGGGGTGATTGAGAACCTGGGCGGTCAAGTGCCTGACAACCAGGAGCACTTCGCACAGACGATCAAGGATCTTCTCGCGCAGCGCATGCAGTAATCAGTCCCCGAGGGACACTCAACATCAGAAGCCCGGCCATCGCCGGGCTTCTTCGTTTCACCAGCTGGTCATGCTGCCGCACCAGCTCGGCATTACCGCCATCGATCGCCGGTGCCGGCAGCGCCGGCAGCGGCCAATCCTGCGCCCTGCAGCTGCAGGATCCGGCCGGCCTGCAGCACCAGGTCGACGTGGCCACGTGCAATCTCTAACGCCGGCGCCGGCGCCGGCGGCGGTGGCGGTGGCCAGCCTCAGACGTGCGGCCGGACAATGTGCCTGGCCTGTAGCACCAGCTCGGCATTACCGCCGTGCGATCGCTGGTGCCGGCAGCGCCGGCAGCGGCCAATCCTGCGCCCTGCAGCTGCAGGATCCGGTCGGCCTGCACCAGGTCGACGTGGCCACGTGCAATCTCTAACGCCGACGCCGACGCCGGCGGCGGTGGCCAGCTCCAGAGGTGCAGCCGGAGAATGCGCCTGCCTGCAGCGCCAGTCGGCATTACCACGTGCCTGAGCGGCGTTGTCGAAGAAGACTTGCGCGCGGTGCACAACACGCAGCGGCGGGCGCCTACGGCCGATAGAGCGCGATTCTGAGCATGTTGGGGCCGTTGGGGTCGGCGTAAGCCGATGGGCTTGGCCCTTTCCCGCCCAGGGGGCGGTGCGGGAGAGGGAGCTTTGATCGGTGATCTGCCGGGGCTGCTTATCGCAGCCTGGGTGATGAATGCAGACAAGGCTTCTCATGGTGTCGCGGAAGCGACGCCTTCTGCTTTTGCTCTGCTTTTGCTGGTTACAGGGCTAATAGACCGTAGGTCTGACTGGGAGGTGTAACAACTAACGAGGACAAATAAGCTGAATTATCAAAAAGAGTCCCACCGAGTTGCCCACAGACTTCCCTCCAGTTGTCCACAGGACCTGTGGGTAACTGGCTGGATGGCTGGCAACGAGTCGTTTTTGCCGCGACGGAGCGCCTTAGAGAGCGAAATTTCCCGGGTGCCGGGTCGGCGCAGAGGGGGAAATCGCGAAAAGCTAGAGATGCAGACACGACAACACCCGCCATGGCGGCGGGGCTGCTACTTGAAGAGATCCCGCAAAGAGACCAACCCGGGGGGCTCCGGAGGCCCGTCCCCGGTCGATCGCCGGGGTACGCTGCGGAAGGCCGCCTCGAGGCGAGCCTTGCTTTCACGCTTCTCCTGGTGCCACTTGTCGCGCGCCTTCTTGCGCTCGGCATGTTCGTAGAAATCAGCAGTGCCGGCGCCATGCTTCTCGTCGGCATGCTTCCGATCACGTTTCAAAAGCCACTCAGTGCCGATCATCTTGCAGATCCGGCTGAGGTTCAGACGCCGCACGCCGGCCTCACTGCGGAAACTGCCGTCGTCTTGAATGCGGCGAACCTGCTTGCTCGGATAGGCCCAGCCAATGCTAATCATGCAAGCGATCGCGCGGTTTGCTCGCCTGACATCAGCATCGCCCTGGGCACCGAAAGCGAGCTGCGCGATGTCGCGAAGGGTGTAGCGGTGCCAACGCCCACCACCGGCCTGTGGCTTACCGATAAAGCCGGTACGGACATCAGTGAGGTAGAGCAAGGCGACGACCAGGGCCAAGAGCGATTCGGCACCATCGGATCGGAACGAGCGGACGCGATTATTCTCGGCGAGCTCCGAGTACTGCCGTTCCTGCCGATAGCCCGCGACAACAACGCTCTGCTTGATTCGCAGCCAAGCAGCTCCCTGACGCATTTCTAGGCAGCGCACAAGCTCGGCCCGGCTGGCATCAATGACGCCCGGGCGACGGCTGCCTTTGGCCTTACGCCAGCGCACACGCTTATGCGGGCGACTGGAAGGCACAGCAGATGGTTGGGGGACTAGGGGATCGGCTGACATCCCCCGTCCCTGAACGGGGGAGATACCGGTTTTCTATGGGGTACACCCATACCTGCAAACTCCCTATTGCTTTTGGGAGCGGGCGGGGGTAAGGTGAGCGCACTACTTGAGGCGCGCTGCAGCTGTTCCCGGCCGCTAACTCTGAAACCCCTGACGCGCCAACGTCGGGGGTTTCGCTTTTTGGGGGCTCCGTAAGTTCGGTAGCCGTGCCCCGTAGGGCGTTCTGGTCAAGCTATGAAGCGGTGAATTTATATCACACTTGCTGCACGCTCGGCCGTTCTGGACGCTCGTTGCTCCGTAAAAAGTGGTTGGCCGTCAGCCGGCCGAGGCTTGCGCGCCGCTGTCAGAGGCCTTGGCCTTCTGGCGGCTGAAGAACATGGAAATGGTAGAAACGCCTACCTCAACACCGTTGAGGGCCAGGAACTCCTTCTGCTCGGCCAGGGCGTAGCCCTTGGCACGCATCCTGGTGAGGTCCGCAGCGAAGGGGGCAAGCGAGGACGGCCGACCGCGACGCGGGCGAGGCGGCTTGCTCATGAAATCATCGGCAGAGATACGGGGGGGCATCGCTTCCTCCAGTCCTGGCATCAGGCTGCAAGTACGATATACGCGTACACATCAGCGTTCAAGAAGAATTTCACAAATTCTGCGAAAGCCTGAAAACCGACGTTTTGCCCGGAAAAACCCACGCAAGCAGTTCGTCTCCGTACAATGACGGATTAGGCCCTTGGCCATCCTCAAACCCCGCGCATGCGGGGTTATTTTTTACCTGTCCGCTCCGGCGGTGCCGGGAAAAATCTGCCCGGTCTGTCAGCGCTGCAGAACCAACGCGCGGTCGAGCGCTTTGGCGGCCTTGATCCTCTGCGTCGCGGCCTCAGCCAATGGAGCGGCGAGGGCACTGCCGGCGTGAGCGGTCAGCAACTTGGCAATCGCGCCCGCACGATTCCCTCTGCCAGCGGCTCGCTCGGCGAGGTCTATTTCATGGTGGGCCGTCTGGAGGGGTGAGCGACTGGACACGAATGGAGCTACATCGGCACCAAATGCCGCTCGGCCACCTGGGATGTCGGCCAGATTGGCGACGTGGATCTGGGGCAGCTTGTAGAAGATGCACGTATCGGTGCCACATGAAAGCACCTTGCCGCCAGCGTAGCTGCGACCGGGAACGCACGTAGAAAGAGTCGCCTCGTCCAGGTTCAGGCCGGTCTGGGCTTGCACGCTTTTGAGGAACCCATGGGCCTGCGCGAGCTGCTGAGAACGGACCGGGCAGGTCAATTCATCGAAGAGTTCGCGCATACCCTCGGGCTTGCCATGGGAAAAGTCCGACGAGACCTGATACATGCGATCGCGCGTGACGGCATCGAACGAGATGGGATGCCCGGCATCCTTCGCGAGCAAGCGGATGAACGTCTGCTGTGTTCTGCCGTTGCCTTCGGTAAAGGGATGAGCTTGATTGCACCGACCAAAGACATCCGCCGCAGCTTCCGCAAACTCCAGCCGGCTAAGCCCTTTAAGCCCATCTGCCTGGCGGAGTCCATCGAAGATGGATGCGAGCTCAGGCTGAATCCTCTCCGGTGCGGTGAAGTTGGTTCGAGCCGCAAAGCCGACGTGCTGCAGCTTGGCAAGCGGCGTTGTGCGGAGCTGCCCTGCGTCGAACAGATGGCCACCGAACAGATGGCCATGAATGGCGGTCAGCCGGGACGGATCCAGACGGTGGGGCAGCTTGTGGGCCCCGCTGATGATGTCGAACATCGCCGCTCGCGATAGACGCGAATCGACTTCGGTGAAGGTGTCCGGATCAGTAATGCCGAGTTTGTTCGGCGGGGGGAACGTACTCAGCGTGCTGCGCGCACCGGCGTGCGGCCCTCGTCCTTCACCGCCAGTTCGGCACGAATACGCGCCAGAACACCATCGCGCAGCGGGCCCGGGCGGGATCCATCGATGGCCGCCGCGAACAGATCGTCATCGCGTCGCGAAATGGGCAAACCTTCCAGGCGGAGCGAAGCGGTGGCCTCGATGAGAGCCTGTTGACGCTGAGCTTTGCTAGTCATGGGACACCCCTTTAGCGGATGGGTCAATTATAGCACAGAACCACCTGAAACCCTTGTGCTGTGGTCCTTTCAGCCGGGGCAGCAGCCCCGCGCGGGGCTGCTCGCCTCTGGGTGGAAATTCCTAGTCCCAATCGGTGGCCATGCCGCTGTCGCTGACGCTGGTGGAGCTGGCGATCCTGCAAATCAGCTGCTGCAGGTTGTCGACCCTGGGCAGGTCCACCGGAACTCGCCAGAGGCCCCCATTCCTGAAGTCTCCCACTGCAGGGGCCCCGATGCCGGCCAGGCTGTCGGAATGACGCAGGAACGCACCCGTGATCGCATGCTGAATCAACGTGTCTGAATGATCGCGGCTGGTGAACGTGTACTGGATCGAGCCAAACACGTCCCCGAAAGGGCTGCGGCTGTACTCGTAGCAGTCCGTCATGCCGTCAAAATTGCCAGCCTTGAATCGCTTCACTACATCGTCAACGGCGGCAACGGTTGGACCATCGGTCCATCGGACGCGGGCGGCGCTGTAGTCACTGCGAACGCTGAACTTCACCTTTGGGAAGGCGGCCTTCAGGGCCTTGCGGATGTTCCGCACGGCCAGCTTTGATTGGCAACCAGCCTCGGCGGTCTGCTCCAGGTGCTCATAGGCCGGATCCACCCGCAGCTGAGCAACCGCGAGGGCGTGGCGGGCCTGTTCGCTCGCGGCTTCGTAGGCCTGTTGCTCCGCGTGCTGCTCGGCCTGGAACACCAGCGCCTGAATTTCTGCAGGGGTGGCGACTTCGCTGAACACCTTCCACTGCACGCCGCGCAGGATGGATTCGGGAAGCTGCTTGGTCTGCTGCCCGGTCGCACGGAACACGATGTCGAAGGTTGCCCGGTCCTGCGGCGTAGCGCCCGGTTCGCAACGTTGCTTGCCGTTGATGCCAACGACTACCCCATAGCCGCGTGAATACAGATTGGTGTAAATCACCTGGCCAGTCTTGATGACCGCAGCGGTGGAAAGGAAATCGTGCATGTAGGGCCTCCAAAGTGGTCGCAGTGCCGTGGCATTCAAGGCCGGTCGGCGTAGCCGGCAGGGCGCCGGATGCTTCGGAACGAAGACAGGAGGCCGTAGCAGTCGCTGGCATCAAGGAGGGCGGCCGTAGGCCGCAGGGGATGGCCTGGCGCGGCCCACAGCGCAGCGAGGACACGGGGGCATCCCCGGCCCTTGAGGCCCTGTAAGCGGCTGTGTAGGCATCAGCGGGGCGGCGCCGCCCCGCGCCCGATGGATGCGCACGCGCCCCCCGTAGGCCGCTGGAGCGGCCGCAGTGGGGGGAACACCGGCCCGAAGTGGTGCGCGCAGCGCAGGCCTGCAGGAGCAGGCCAGCGAGGTACGCCCGGCATGCGGTTCATTGGCTGCCACAGGCAGGCGGTGAGCCCATGTCCATCGCCAGGTGATGTCGCCGGCATGGCCGGCCACGTCGGCGGCCAGGTGGGAGCCGACAGGCGGAGCAGCTGGACGCCCGAAAGTGTCGTGTGCCGCAGGCACACCACCGATCGGCGGGCCGAGACATGCCCGCCAGTAGGCGGGGATGTCTGGTTGGTCGGGGAAGGGAGGGCTTAGGCGTCCTTGACCGCTGTCAGAATGACCACGGTTACACCAGTACCGGCAAACTCATTGGCGATGGTCTGTGACCAGCTGCAGGTGAAACCGGGCAGGGTGAAGCGTCCCGGGGCCGACGCGGGCACGATGGCCACCAATCGCCCGCCCGGGGCCATCATGGTCGCGGCATGCTCTACGTGGGCCTGCCAACGGTTGCCGGAAAACGGCGGATTCATGACGATGCGGTCCATGCAAGGGGCGCTAGGCACTGCGAGGAAATCGACGCATTGGACGTTGTGACCCTTGGCGGCCAGGATTGCGGCGCGAAGCTCTGAAACCTCCATGCACGTGGCGCCGCTCGGCATCAGGTCGACCAAAGCACCATTACCTGCAGACGGCTCCATCCAGCGCATACCGTCGGTAGCTCCTTCATAGGCCTGTGCCATTGCCATTTCAGCTACGCGGGCAGGGGTAGGGTAGAACTGGTGCGATACCTGGTCAGGGATCATGCCGCTGCACACGATCGCGTCAATGATGTCAGCCGGCTCATAGTCAAAGCGCCAGTGACCGACGTTCCCCGCCTTCTCCCAAACGGCGCCAATCGCCTCCATGACCTGCTCGGCCTGCTTCCGCGCCGCGTCGCCGGCAGTCGAGCTGTAATCGAAACGCAGGGTGCGCGGAATGTTTCGGAACTTCGGCGCATTCCAACGCTCATCGTTGCTGGGTTCATAGCCCGGCTTCATGTTGGCCAGCAGATGCAGCACCGCGAAGGGCAACGGCTTGGAGAAAAGCGGAGCCGATGTCACCTTGCGTGTCTTCTTCGGCGGTTCCCGGAACCGCGACGGGATCGCCTGCGGATACAGGCTGTGCAGGACTGCATTCAGGCGCCATGCCATTGCCTCATGCACTTCGATATGCGCCGTACCCACGCCGTTGTAGACCCGAATACGGAACGCACCGCCATCGACGTCCTGCCATTCCCCCTGCTTTCGGCGCACAGCATCGATCAGCGCATCACTGCTGCCATGCGACGGCTCATCGCGTCCCATGAACTTGGCCACCACTGCGCGGAAGTCATTGATAACGCCGCAGGCGCTCCAATTGCGCGTCCCGTACTCGTCCAGGACGCGGAGAATCATGCGCTTGGAGAAGCCCTCGGGCTGGTTGGTGACGTGCTTGCGGGACAGAGCCCGGAATAGGCCATCCACGCGTTCGGCGAAGAACTGGCCGCGCATGGCGATAAGCGATTCCAGCGAAGCGCGTACGTTGTCCTCAGTGAACTCGGGAATGCGCTCGATGGCTTCAACACCAGGGCGACGGTTCCTGCCATTGCCCAGCGGCTCGCGAATCTGCGAATACCACTCATCCTTGCGCTTCTGCGGCATGATCTGCAGCACGTCCGTCATGTTCAATGCGCGCTGCCAGAAGTCTGCATCGAGGTATGCGGTAGCGCGATCCAGGTCGAACAGCTCCGCCACAGTGCTGGGCATGCTGTGACGGCTCTCCGGCGTGTTCGCCTGCACGAAATAGTGCAGAACGCCCGCGCAAGCCTCGGCACTTACCGCGCTTGCCATTTCCGCAAGGCGATGGCGGGTGTTCAGATACTGCCCGATCAACGTATTGAACAGGTCAAACGGCGCAGGTGCAAAGAACTCATCCGCATCGAGAATTTCACCGTTGCAGGAGGTCACAGGGGAGGCGTCAAGCATGTTCTCAGGTTCCTCGTTGGTCGCAGTGCCGTGGCATTCAAGGCCGGTCGGCGTAGCCGGCAGGGCGCCGGATGCTTCGGAACGAAGACAGGAGGCCGTAGCAGTCGCTGGCATCAAGGAGGGCGGCCGTAGGCCGCAGGGGATGGCCTGGCGCGGCCCACAGCGCAGCGAGGACACGGGGGCATCCCCGGCCCTTGAGGCCCTGTAAGCGGCTGTGTAGGCATCAGCGGGGCGGCGCCGCCCCGCGCCCGATGGATGCGCACGCGCCCCCCGTAGGCCGCTGGAGCGGCCGCAGTGGGGGGAACACCGGCCCGAAGTGGTGCGCGCAGCGCAGGCCTGCAGGAGCAGGCCAGCGAGGTACGCCCGGCATGCGGTTCATTGGCTGCCACAGGCAGGCGGTGAGCCCATGTCCATCGCCAGGTGATGTCGCCGGCATGGCCGGCCACGTCGGCGGCCAGGTGGGAGCCGACAGGCGGAGCAGCTGGACGCCAAACAGTGCCGTGGGCCGCAGGCACACCGCGATTTCCCGCGCGCCCGCTGTGCGGGCAAGCAAAACGCCACCCGTGGGTGGCGTCGTCCGCAAGCCTCGGCGCTTACCGCGCTTGCCATTTCCGCAAGGTGATGGCGGGTGGCCCGACCATCCTTTGGTTCAGTAGTTGTACCCGTGACTCGTCAACACCTGGGCCATATTCGACGCTTCCCAGCAGCCGGGCCGGGTCTCGACCATGCCAACGTCCTCGGCCAGCATGGCAAGCAAGCCAGCCACGGTAAGCGGGCCATGCGTGCACCCGCGTTCTTCCCGGACCTGGGGCGACGTGTTCACCGAATGCAAAAGCGTGCGAATCGTCGCGTGCAAGCTGCGCGGGATGGCGATGTCCACGATAACGGTGTCGACATCACCGACAACAGGCTCTGCCTCCTTCCCTGCATCGTCGTCTCCGTGCTCGATGGCCTGCTTACCGTCCTCGATGGCCTGCTTACGGTTTGCCAGGATCGTGTTGGCATCCTCTTCGCGCAGACCAATCGAAACGGCATTTGGCTTCACACCTGGACGTGCCTCGCCACGAGCATCAAACAGTGACTCATAGGGAGTGTCTTTACTGGTCTGAAACCCAACGTTCACCGCCGGTACGTAGCCCAATGACATCCCAAGAGGATCACTGTCCGCCGATACGGTTTCGTCGGTCTCATCAAAGAAGGCGGGCAAATTCAGCTCTATGGCCGCGTCCGGGTCACAGTCGGCGAGGATTGCCAGCACGTCGCGGACTGTCAGCTTAGTCGTCATTGTTCGATTCTCCATGGGTAGGTCGAATGTATCGGATTTGGGTCTCACCAACTGCACCGGTAGTTTCCCACCGCGCGGGCCTTCCCTCGGCACCGCCGTTCAGGACTGCTGACCGGATGCGATTGGCTGCCTCGCGAAGTGAAGTCGCAGTAGCCCAACCGATGCAGTCGTCCCAGCAAGCGTCCTCGCCGGTCGCAGCGGAAACGCGGTAGTACCTGTTCTCTTGTTCAGCACATGCCTCGACAATGAATCTGATGCCATCGGCACGGGCTACTGAGGTCAAGTCACCGATGTTGGGGAAGTGCGAAGCACGCAGTTCGTTGATGTTCTCGACGTGGTGGACGTTCGGGCTCATTGCCAACGCCCGCCCTCTGTTTCGATGAAATCCGGGGGCAGCTGGAAGGCCGCAAGAGCCTTACCCAACGCCTCCTGCACGTCGTTCCAATCGACGTGCGACGGGTCTTCGATGTAGGCGCCGATGAGGATGCGGCAGGCTTCGGCGGCGTGTGCGGGGTCCGGCTTGACGGCGAGCGGGTTCCGCTGCCCGTGGGTCTGGTGGTGCATGGTGTGTCCTGCTGATTTGGGTTTCAGGCCGCGCAGCGGCCCACCGGCCGCCCTACGGGGCGGCCTTCGGGATTTTTCGCAGTCCGTAGCCGTCCGTTCCGTGGCGGGTGGCCTCGGCCACCTGCGGCTGCAGGAAGGCCATCACGTCGCGGGGCTTCTCGGCCGTGTCTGCTGCGAAGCCGCTGCGCAATCCCACCTCCTTCAACAGCGGGCCGGGGACTGCCCGCAGGACGCTGTATGCGACGCTCAGGCTTCCGCTGCGGGTAGCGGCGCTCAGCTGTTCGGCGAGGGCGTGGGGATCGTTCTGGACGGTCATGGCTTCGGCTCCTGGTCTTTGGTTGAAAGGGGTGGCCGGTTACCCGGCCACCCTCGGCTGTTAGGCGGCGGCCTGAGTCGCCTCGGCTGCCGCCTTCGCCGGAGCCTTCGCCTTCGTCGCGAGCTTGGTGGGCTTGCCCTTCGCTTCCGCCTTCGCCTTCGCTTCCGCCTTCGCCTTCGGTTCTGCCTTGGCCTTCGGCTCGGCCTGCTTCTTGGGCTTCGGGGAGCGGATGCCCTTCGGCACCCAGCCCGAACCGGCCAGCCGCTTTTCTGCCTCGGAGGCGAGTACGCCCTTCTTCATCGCCAAGAGCGCGGTGCTGTCGGCCTCGCCCTTGACCTGCTTGGCCTCGGTCAGTGCCTCGACAACGAGGGCCTTGGAAACACGGCCCAAGTAGTTGTCGGCGGTGGGCTCGAAATGCTCGGCCATGTCGAAATCCAGTGCTTCCAGCAGCTTCGCGGTCAGGCCCTTGTGTTCCTCGTTGACGCTGACCGTCAGGGCGACACCCAGCGCGATGATCTTGTCCAGCTGAGCAGGCTTCATTTCCGAAAGCGTGTCCCACAGCTTGCCGTCTGCGGTCGGCAAGTCCTTGATCGCGGCCTTGCACGCTGCGAGGAAGGCATCGGCGCTGGCCTTGCCCGCGTCGTCGGTGATCGGGTGATAGGTGCGGGTGCCGTAGCCGTAACCGCCGTTGGAAATGCTCAGGTCGGTGGGAACCTCGCGGCTGCTGCCGCGCAGTTCCTTCACGGTCCAGCACGCCAGCAGGATTTTCGCTGCGTCCGGACGTTCGGCAATGACGTTCTGCACAGCCAGATTGCGGTGACCCAGCAGGGAGCGGCGCAGGGCGTCAGACACGGTGTCGCCCTTCGGACGTCCCGCGCTTTCGGTTTCGCGTCCGCCAATGATGGCATCGCCTTGGGCGGCGGCAGCGGCCTTGCGGTCAGCAGCCTTTACTCGGCCACGCTCGATGCGAAGCCCGTTTGATTCCAGGACAAGCACCACGCCAGCAGAGGTCATCGCCTCGGGCAGGTACTTGCGGGCTGCACTTTGCAGCTGTTCGACTTCGGCTTCTATGACAGCCTTACGAGCGTTAATTTCCTTATCCCGCGCCAGTTCCTCGGCGGAAAGGTCAGTGTCCTCGTCCTCGCCTTCGCCCGCCTCATAGAGCTTCTCCTGCTCGGCTTCAAGCTGTTCGGCTTCCTCGGTGAGCGCCGCGAGGCGCTGGGTTGCTTCTTCCGGCAGTTCAACGGTTACTTGCTGCAGCCTGCCCAGCTGGGTATAGAGTGAGTAGTCCCAGGACGGCCAGATTTCGGCCCAACCCCAACCCTCGGCCAGAATCTCCACGCGGGTGGCTTCCAGCTTGTCGGCCACCAGCTGATCCAGCAACTGCGGGTTGGTCAGGATGGCCCCCTCGCCATCGGTGCTGAACAGGTCGTGGCGCACGTCACCGCCAGCGGCCACGTAGGAGGCGATGCCACCGAGGAAGGCCACGCGGTGATCGCGCTCTGCCTGTACTTCCGTTTGGAGCACGCAGCGGCGCAGGTACGACGCGGCGCAATTTCCATTTGCGTTCCACACCCGGATCTGCACTTCGTGATCGTCGGTCGCGCACAGCGCAATCATCTGATCGGTGCTGATTTCGTCCACGCGGTAGAGTTCCAGCAGTTCGGGCGCTGCGGCCACCAGCTTCAAGCGACGCTGCACCACCAGCGGGGTGACGCCAAAAGTGTCGGCCACGCGGTCGATGGTGAAACCTTCATCCACCAGCTGCTTGAATGCCCGCAGTTCGTCTACCGGGTTCATGGCCTCACGCTGGACGTTCTCCGCAAGGCTGACGGCGGTAGAGTCCTCGGCGGAAATGATCTTGACCGGGACCGGGAAGTCAGCTTCGATCTTGCCCTGTTCGGCCAGCAGCGAGAGCGCAGCGAAGCGACGGCCACCCGCGTCCACCTTATAGGTGCCTTCCTCGGTCAGGCTGACAACGAGGTTCTGAATCAGGCCCTGGGCCGCGATGGACGCGGCAAGCGCGGTCACATCGCCGGGGTTATCGCGCACGTTCTTCGGGGAAACGACCAGCTGGGACAGCGGCAGGGTGGTGGTGGTCATGGGTAAGCTCCTTTGCGGTTGAGTTAGGTAATGCGGGTGTGGCTGCCGTCAGTAGTCAGACGGCAGCAGCAATGTGGTAAGGCTTCGATCGGCTTCGGTGATGACCCAAACCTTCTGTTCTCCAACCAAGTAGCTGGAGAAGATGCGATCCCCGTGCTTGATGGCCTCGCGGTTCCTCTCGGCGTCCTCCGCGCAGACATCCCCGAAGTCGCCGGTGACGTGTCGGGCTACAAGGCTCAGGAACCCCTCAACGGCTTCCCCCAACACCGCCATCGCTGCAGGTGTCCCAACCAGTGCCCCCAGCTGGAACAAACGACATGCTTTGCTAGATGCTCCTGGAGCCGGCTCTTGATGTTGGCTGGGCTGTTGATTTGCCGATTTCGTCACTGCTTTGCCCTCGGTGCTGTGTGGGTTGAACATGCTTCGCTGAGTGTCCTTTTCGCCGTATGTCCAAACGCAGGCCTGCGCCAGGGCACGGATCAAGGACGCCCACAAAGCCGCAGCTCGGCCGTAGGCCGAGACCGGGTGCAGGGGGCGAGCTTGCGGTCCTTGATCCGGGACCAAGCAGGGCTAAGTTGCTGGACAGGCGAACAGGGCACTGAGCGAGAGCGGCATGTTCAACCGGCTCCGCAGCGCCTGTGACAGGAATCGGAGAGCAATGGCCCGGCGCATGCGGGGCCATTGCGCAAGCGGAGCGCGCAGCGCCGCCAGGCGCGAAGGCGAAAGGCGCCCACAGGGCGCGAAGGATGGAAGCCCGCAGGGCCGAGACCCCTGGGGGCTCGGTTCACGACAGCCCGGGCCGCAGGCTTCGCACAAATGCTGTTTGCTCGAAAGCTCGGTGTCGTCGCACCAGGTGGCAAACTCTTCCCGCCTTCACAGCAGCAGGAAACCGCAATGGCCTACACCCGCCAAGAGTTCATGGAGCTACGTAAGCAACACAACGAGATGTATGACAAATTCGCCTATTTCTTGCTCGCAGTGACTGGAGCAGCGATCGGATTCGGCATTCAGAAGCTCGACGGACTGACCATGAGCGTCGCCTCATTGATTTGCGTAGCAGCAGTGAGCGTCTGGGTACTGAGTTTCTATCTGGGAATCAGGCGGATCCAATCCACAATGGTCACGCTTCAGATCAACGCTGAGGTCGCCGCATTTCTACGCGAAGACTACGAAAGTAGGCTGTCTCAAGAACAGATCCTCAAGGCAGAGCAAGCCGCGTCACAGGCCCTGGAATCATCGAATCGTAGGAACGCGCTACTGATGAGGGCGCAGCTCAGGCTCCTAATTGGAGGTGTGCTGCTGTTCGTTGCGTGGCGCGTGCTGCAGATGATGGGAGTCAACTAAAGAAGCGATCGCACGTGGTGACCAGGACAAGGGCAGAGCCCGATGGACGCCGGCGTAGACCAACTGCGGATCTGGGTCGGCGCCTGACGCCGGCAGGGGATTTCGCGCACGGGCGCACCGGCGCCGCCGGCACGGTGGCCAGCACCAGGTCGAGCACGGCCGCCGGCGGCGGTCGACCAGCTGCAGGTCTGGGCCGGCGCCTGGCGCCGGCAGGGGATTTCGCGCGCGCGCACCGGCGCCACCGGCACGGTGGCCAGCACCAGGCAGAGCCCGGCCGCCGGCGGCGGTCGACCAGCTGCAGGCCTGGGCCGGCGCTCGGCGCCGGCAGGGGATTTCGCGCGCGCGCACCGGTGCCACCGGCACGGTGGCCAGCACCAGGCAGAGCCCGGCCGCCGGCGGCGGTCGACCAGCAGCAGGTCTGGGCCGGCGCCAGGCGCCGGCAGGGGATTTCGCGCGCGCGCACCGGCGCCACCGGCACGGTGGCCAGCACCAGGCAGAGCCCGGCCGCCGGCGGCGGTCGACCAGCTGCAGGTCTGGGCCGGCGCCAG
>Ga0308165_1002577_pt1 | contig 21150 bp, 13 predicted proteins | sample PhyWR2_FD_201032 | JGI IMG/M metagenome (GOLD analysis project Ga0308165, IMG submission 201032) | Phyllosphere microbial communities from UC Gill Tract Community Farm, Albany, California, United States - DLSLW.R2 | ecosystem: Host-associated > Plants > Phyllosphere > Unclassified | place: USA... | reverse complement strand
GCACAGTGTTAACTGGATCACAATAACTTATAGGGGGGCGTAGAAGGGGGGGGGATGATGGGAAATCCTGTCTGACTCAATATGATGGCGTAATGTTTATGCTGCGTAATAAATTGCACTATAGTCAATATGATAAATTTCTTGTAGCTCAATATATTGCAATGCTGCCATACCCGCCTCATTGAGTGACTCATAGCCATCCCGGTCTGAAAGCAGACCCAAAAATTTATAGCTAATGATTCACGAGAAAGTCGGTACCCACAAAATTGGATAAAAGGATTGGATTATGACTCGCAGCTTTACAAAATCCGGCATTGGTAAGACCGCACGTGTTTTGGCTCTTTCGGCACTTACTACGCTGGCGCTCTCTTCCTCTGCGTTTGCCAAAATTGAAGAAGGTAAACTGGTTATCTGGATCAATGGCGATAAAGGCTATAATGGATTGGCTGAGGTCGGTAAGAAATTTGAGCAAGATACGGGTATCAAAGTCACCATCGAGCACCCAGATAAACTGGAAGAAAAATACCCGCAAGTCGCCGCGACGGGTGATGGTCCGGATATTATCTTTTGGGCCCATGACCGTTTTGGTGGCTACGCCCAATCCGGCTTACTGGCAGAAATTAATCCCTCTAAAGCCTTCCAGGAAAAACTGTTTCCTTTCACTTGGGATGCGGTGCGTTTTAATGGCAAGCTGATTGGTTATCCGATTGCAGTTGAAGCGTTATCACTGATTTATAATAAAGACTTACTGAAAGAAGCACCAAAAACATGGGAAGAGATCCCAGCACTCGATAAAAAACTGCGTGCTGATGGCAAGAGCGCCATCATGTGGAATTTACAAGAACCGTACTTCACTTGGCCACTGATTGCTGCTGACGGTGGCTATGCCTTCAAATACGAAAACGGAATTTATGACGTTAAAAATGTTGGCGTAAATAATGCGGGAGCGAAAGCGGGTCTGCAATTCCTTGTCGATTTGGTGAAAAATAAACAAATCAGTGCTGATACTGATTATTCCATCGCAGAAGCGGCCTTTAATAAAGGCGATACCGCGATGACCATTAATGGTCCGTGGGCATGGGGTAATCTGGATAAGAGCAAAATCAATTATGGTGTGACCTTGCTGCCAACCTTCCATGGCCAACATTCTAAACCGTTTGTTGGGGTGCTGACGGCAGGAATTAATGCTGCCAGCCCGAATAAAGAACTGGCTACTGAGTTCCTGGAAAACTACCTGTTAACCGATCAAGGCTTGGCTGACGTTAATAAAGACAAGCCACTGGGTGCAGTAGCATTGATTTCTTATCAAGAACAACTGGCAAAAGACCCACGTATTGCGGCCACTATGGAAAACGCCAAATATGGCGAGATTATGCCGAATATTCCACAAATGGCTGCCTTCTGGTATGCAACCCGCAGTGCGGTGTTGAACGCCATTAGTGGTCGCCAAACAGTTGATGCAGCCCTGGACGATGCAGCAGCGCGTATCATCAAAGAATAGATCTATCTGGTCTTGGGGTACGGTTTACCGTACCCCAGCAGGACTTGCTGAACCAAATGCGACTTGCAGCTGCCTGATAAAGGCAAGCCACAGGGATGGGACGAGTAACGAGAGCAGCTAACACAGCTGTAATTTCAAGTACAAAGAGTATGAAAGGGACCATTATGCAGTTATCCCACTCCGAGTTTCAAAGCCGTAAAAAGAAAATTACCTGGTGGCAGAGTGACACACTTAAATGGCTGGTTATCGGCGTATTAAGCTTATTCACCTGTTATTTGATCATGTTGATGTATGCTCAGGGTGAATATCTTTTTGCCATTGTGACACTTATTCTGGTGAGTCTGGGGCTGTATGTTTTTGCTAACCGTCGTGCTTATGCCTGGCGCTATGTCTACCCTGGTATTGCAGGGATGGGGCTATTTGTCCTGTTCCCCTTGATTTGTACCATTGCTATCGCTTTTACCAACTACAGCAGCACCAACCAGCTAACCTTTGAGCGTGCTCAATCTGTGTTAATGGACAGACAGTTCCAGACTGGCCAAACGTTCACTTTTGGTCTTTATCCCGATGTTGATCAATGGCGTTTGCAGCTCACGTCACCTGATGATAATTCCCTGTTGATTTCCGACCCTTTCAACTTAAATGAAGGGGGCGAACAAAAAATAGCTGTTGTGCCAGCCACGACAGAACAAACCGGCGAACGCGCCTCATTGCGGATTATTACTCAAAATCGCCAGGCCCTGAATGGACTGATCGTCACCCTGCCTGATGGCAGTGAACTGCGTATGAGTTCACTGCGCCAGTTCGCTGAGGCTAGCCCACTGTATACATTGGGTGAGGACGGTAAGGATTTGATTAATAATCAAACTCATGTCATATATCGCCCTAACATGGATAGCGGTTTCTATCAGGCAGTCAATGCTGAGGGACAGTGGGAAAATGATACTCTTAGTCCAGGATTCACCATTACTATCGGCTGGAAAAACTTCCTGCGGGTACTGCAGGATGAAGGTATCCAGAAGCCCTTTATTTCTATCTTTATTTGGACTGTTGTCTTCTCGGTACTGAGTGTCATTTTTACCGTGGCTGTCGGTATGGTGTTAGCTTGCCTGGTACAGTGGGAAGCACTGAAAGGTAAAGCCATCTACCGTGTACTACTGATTTTGCCCTATGCGGTACCGGCATTTATTTCAATCTTGATTTTCAAAGGGTTATTTAACCAAAGCTTTGGCGAAGTCAACGTCATGCTCAACCAGCTGTTTGGTATCAAACCCGAGTGGTTTAGCGATCCTCTGACCGCCAAGAGTATGGTGTTAATCGTCAATACCTGGCTCGGTTACCCTTATATGATGATTTTGTGCATGGGATTACTGAAAGCCATTCCTGATGATTTATATGAAGCATCAGCCATGGATGGTGCAGGGCCATTCCAGAATTTTACCCGCATTACTTTCCCATTACTGATTAAGCCACTGATTCCGCTGATGATTGCTAGCTTCGCCTTTAACTTTAATAACTTTGTACTTATTCAGTTATTAACCAAAGGTGGCCCGGATATGATTGGTACCAGTACGCCAGCGGGTTATACCGATTTACTGGTCAACTATACCTATCGTGTCGCCTTTGAAGGCGGCGGCGGGCAGGATTTTGGGCTGGCAGCCGCTATCGCAACACTGATTTTCATTCTGGTTGGCGCCTTGGCGTTACTGAATTTGAAAGCCAGCAAAATGAATTTTGACTAAGGAGGAGATGCAGATGGCGATGGTTAAACCGAAATCCCAGCGTTTACGTCTGTTAGGTACGCATTTTCTGATGTGGTGCTTTATTGCGATGATTATGTTCCCGCTACTGATGGTTATTGCTATCTCTCTGCGGCCCGGTAACTTTGCAACGGGTAGCCTTATCCCGGATCAAATATCCTGGGAACACTGGAAACTGGCGCTAGGTTTTAGTGTGACCCACGCTGACGGCTCTGTAACACCACCACCGTTCCCCGTCCTGTTATGGCTATGGAACTCGGTTAAAATCGCAGTAATCACCTCGATAGGTATTGTTGCGTTGTCAACGACATGTGCTTATGCCTTCGCCCGCATGCGTTTTCAGGGTAAAAATACCTTGCTGAAAAGTATGCTGATTTTCCAGATGTTCCCTGCGGTACTCTCATTAGTCGCGTTGTACGCCTTGTTCGACCGAATTGGTCAATATATGCCATTTATCGGTTTGAACACCCATGGTGGCGTTATTTTTGCTTATCTGGGCGGGATTGCTTTGTACGTATGGACCATCAAAGGCTATTTTGAAACCATTGATAACTCACTGGAAGAAGCCGCTGCTTTGGATGGGGCTACCCCATGGCAAGCCTTCCGACTCGTGCTATTACCGCTGTCGGTACCGATTTTAGCGGTCGTCTTTATTCTGTCGTTTATTGCCGCAATCACTGAAGTGCCGGTCGCTTCATTGTTATTACGTGATGTTGAAAGCTATACCTTAGGTGTCGGGATGCAACAGTATCTCAACCCACAAAACTATCTGTGGGGTGATTTTGCTGCCGCTGCGGTATTGTCTGCGATTCCAATCACTGCAGTTTTCCTGCTGGCTCAACGCTGGTTAGTGGGAGGCTTAACTGCTGGTGGGGTGAAAGGTTAACGATTTCTTGTTTTATTATACCACTGCTTAACTTGCACTATTTTCCTTCTGGTACTGTGTCTTTGAGGCGGCCTTAATGGCCGCCATTTTTATGGCTAAATACCTGTACTCCAAATACAAAAAAACCTCAGTTAAGAGGCTTTTCGTTATCGCATCGGTGAGTCGAAATATGACCGTCATCTCTGACGGCCTTTCCGGCAGTTCCTTCTGCGACCATTCTTTATTTATCCAGCTGGGCTGTCATATGCACACGGTCGTTAACCATGGCGCTGGTAATTTTATAGTTAGCGCCTTGCTCAGCAGCCTTGGCCGCAATTTTAGCTTCCGCACTATCCAGGGTTGATGAGGTCACACTGATACTTTGTGCGAATGCACCCATAGACATCAGAGAGAGAGCGGTAACTGCAACAAAAGTTTTGATGGTTTTCATGGTCATATTCCTGTGTTTCATTATTCATTCTGAGGCGCTATTGGCCTGATGTGATAAATAATAGCGGGTATGCTCATTGAATGAAATTGGAACTATTTGCTTATCTTGTTCAAAATAATAGATTGATATGTGTGAGGATTATTTACGGCAGAGAGTCGTCACAGAAAGTGATGCTGATTATGCGATGATTCAGGAAGGTAAAGGTGCTAGTACAATATTGCTCTATCGAGAAGCATCTAGATGTATTGCAAATGTTCGTACAGGCATAGGCTTGTATGAGGAAAGCAGCCGATCCTGAGATCAGCCGATTTTATGTTCTTTACAGTAACCACCATCATGGTGATTAAACATATCCCATCATTTCTAATAAACGTTGTGCCTGCTGTATCGCTTCCTGCCGATGGCTGACACCCATTTTTTGATATAAGTTACGAATATGCGTTTTAATAGTGGTTGCAGCAACATCCAGTTCACCTGCGATTTGCTCATTGCTGTAACCAGAATAAATCAGCCCTAAAACTTGCCATTCGCGCTGTGTTAATGGGCTGGTACGGATTAATTCTGGTACTTGCGGGTGAGTAAGCAGTTTGTCGACAAATACCTCATCAAAATGGGCGAACTTATGCCGATGATGCTGATTAATGTCTTTGAGGATCCGCTGGGCGCGGTGTTGTTCTAATTCGGGGAGGGCATTTAGCTGAATCAGTTGCCGTAACTGTTGTGCCATCGTTTCACCTTCAATCACAAAGTGGCTGATAAAGCCGGTGCGATTAGCCAACGACAGTGATTCAATCAATGCTTTTTGTGCCTCACTTTTACGTTCGGTTTGCCCGTAAAGTATATTACTTAATAATAAATTACGATTAAGGTCACTGGTTAAACGTAAGCGACGAGCATTCTCATTGAGTTCATCCAGGACCACTTCCGCTTCATTATAACGGCCCAGCATAATCTGTATTCGGGCAATATTACGCCACTGACCCTGCAAAAAGTGGTTATCGGCCATTCCCGGTTTTTCCGCATCACGTAACCAGTTGGCTGCCGCAACTTTATCTCCGGTCATCTGCCAGTGAATTACCCTCGGTTTGTCGGCATTGGTTTTCCAGTCAAGGTGATACTGACAGTCGTGTTGTAACGCCTCGCAGCGCTGAATATACATATTGGCATTATCTAAGTCCCCACGGGCAAGCGAGCATTTTGCCAGCATCGCCAGACACTGTAATTGTTGCTGTGGGTGGTAGTTCACCAAAATTTCAATGCCTTTGCGTGCTGCTTCTTCTGCCTCATCCAGCCGTGACCATGACCACAGCACTTGGGAACGGATGCGGAGTAAAAACTCATGCATGGGTAACTGTTCAAGATGCTGTTCATGGATTAATTCAAAGGCTTTATCCTGGGTTTCATAGGCTGCTTGCAGGAATCCTTGCGCGATAAGAATCTCGCTTTGCTGCAATAACGCCCATAAAGCATAGTGATAGACTTCATGTCTGCGAGCCATTTGCTCAGTTTGCTGCATCATTGGCAGGGCACGGCTTAGCTCTCCCTTACAATGGTGAACCTCCCCGGTAACAGAAGTGGCGACAATTCGGCTGTAGAAATTATCAGCAGGTAGTATTTTTAGTGCCTCTGCTGCCAGGATCTCGGCTTCATCTGGTTTACCGGCATTGATAGCAACCTGAGCACGTAACGCATTAAATTCAGCCTGCAAAATCTCATCGACAGGAATTTTTCGGTCTTGCATGGCTGATTCTGCATGTTCAAGCAGAGTATTCACTTCACCATAGCGATGCTGGCTTTGTGCGAGCCAAGCCTGTAATAATACCAGCTCAGGGTTTTGTACCAATAAAGAATAGGGCAGTGCATTCAGGCATTGCTCCAGCAGAGTCAACTCACTGTGGTTGAACAGAGTCCAGGCATATTGCAGCAAGATATCACGTAGCATAGCGACATCACCTGAGGCTAATGCATGATGAATAGCTTCTGCGGGATAACCTAGTGCCATCCAACCCTCAGCAGCTGCACGGTGTAATTCCGGGAGTTCGAGGGTCAATTCCCACTGGCAACGTTGCCGTAAAAACGCGGCAAACAGGGGATGAAAACAGAACCATTCGCCACTGTCATCCATACGGTGAATAAATAACCCCTGCCGCTCTAACTCTTCCAGACGTTGCTGGCCATTATCCTCACCTGTCAGTCGAATAATCAGCGCATCATTCATGGAACGCAGTACTGAGCAACGCAGCAAGAAGGCGCGGGCGTTGCTATCAACCTGATCCAATACTTCGTCGACTAAATAATCTGATAAATGGCTGGCATTCAGCCCAGCCAGGCGTTTTGCCGATTTTTGTGCCGAAGAGTTGGGCTGTTGTGAGGATAATGCGATTAGCTGCAGCGCTGTCGCCCAGCCTTCAACTTCATCGCAGAGCCGGCTGCTATCATCTTGTTCCAGTGGCACGGATAAGCGGCGGTCGAAGAATTGCTGCGCTTCCTGATGATTAAATGCCAGTTGCTGCATTCCTAACTCTCGTAGCTGATCGCGTACTCGCAGGTTAGCAATACCCAGCGGTGGCAATGTGCGGGAGAGCAGGACTAAAGATAAGTTATCCGGCTGATGGCGCAAGAAAAACCGCATCGCTTCATGAATAGCGTCATTAGTAATCAGATGATAATCATCGATAACCAGATAGAGCGGGCCTTGCCAGTCAGATAATTCAATAAACAATTGTGCAAACAGCGCAGAAAGGCTGGCGTATTGGTGTTTTTGGCTCAGGGCTTCACTTTTACTACAATGACCGCCAGTGGCTAACTGGATTGCGGCAATCAGGTAGCTAGCAAATCGTTCCGGTTGATTGTCACTTTCGTCCAGAGAAAACCAGCCAAGGCTGGACTGATCGGCGGCCCATTGAGCGATTAAGGTCGTTTTACCATATCCAGCAGGACAATTTATTAATGTCAGGCGGTAGTTGGTGACATCAGATAACTGAACGAGTAGGCGGTCACGTATCACGGTATTTTGTAGCCGTACTGGACGGCTCAGTTTTGATGGGATCAGCATGCTGTGTCCGGTTTGAATCGGTCCGGTGAAAAGAGAGCCTGACTATTATTATGTCAATTTATAGTGAAATATTACAGGCTCTCATAAGAGTAATTATTCTTAACGTCGTAACTAATTAACACTGCTTCGGTCTGATAACAACTATATTAATGTAATCGAGATACCGTTTCCTATGACTGTAAGTTGCGCCAGATCACAGTTTTAACTACGCCCTGCGGCTCATCCCCAGCTAAGCCTTTGCCAGGATGATGTTCTTATCTGCACTCATTGGCAGGATAAAGGTAAAATTATTCCATTCACAGAATAGAGACCCCCTATGTCACAACCTACGCTAAAGAAGGACGATTTCCTGGCCGCATTGACCCGTCAATGGCAGCGTTTTGGCTTAACCTCTGCTCAGCAAATGAATCAGCATCAATGGTGGGAAGCTGTTAGTGCAGCCTTAGCCGAACAGTTGGCTGCGCAACCCGCACCAAGTAAAGTGAAGCAAGTACAACGCCATGTTAACTACATTTCGATGGAGTTTCTAATTGGTCGTTTAACAGCAAATAACCTGATTAATTTGGGGTGGTATGACCAAGTTGAGACTTTGCTGGCTGAACAGCAGATTAACTTGAGCGATCTGCTGGAGCAGGAAACCGATCCGGCATTAGGTAATGGCGGTTTAGGGCGTCTTGCAGCGTGTTTTCTGGATTCGATGGCGACAGTTGAACAACCGGCAACCGGTTATGGTTTAAATTATCAATACGGTTTGTTCCGCCAGTCTTTTCGTGAATGTAAACAGCAGGAAGCACCGGACAACTGGCAGCGTGAGAGCTACCCATGGTTTCGCCATAATGCTGCCCTGGCAGTCGATGTTGGCTTTGGTGGTTCGCTAGAAAAACAAACCGATGGTCGTCAGCTGTGGCGTCCAGAGTTTCGCATTCGTGGCGAAGCCTGGGATCTGCCTGTCCTCGGTTTTCGCAACGGCGTGACGCAGCCGTTACGTTTATGGCAGGCAACTCATCAACATCCATTTGATTTAAATGATTTTAATGACGGAAAATTCCTACTGGCAGAAGAGCAGGGCATTGAAGCTGAAAAGCTGACCAAAGTGTTATATCCGAATGATAACCATCAGGCAGGTAAACGCCTGCGCTTGATGCAGCAATATTTCCAGTGTGCCTGTTCTGTCGCCGATATCTTACGTAAACACCATCAAGCGGGCCGTAAAATAGCTGAATTGCCAGACTATGAAGTTATTCAACTGAATGATACTCACCCGACTATCGCTATTCCTGAAATGTTACGCGTATTGCTGGATGAGCATCAGTTAGACTGGGATGCTGCCTGGGCTATCACCAGTAAAACTTTTGCCTATACCAACCATACTCTGATGCCTGAAGCACTCGAATGCTGGGATGAAAAATTGGTTCGCAGTCTGTTACCACGACATTTTGTCATCATCAAACAGATCAATGCGCAGTTTAAGAAACTGGTCGATAAACAATGGCCTGGGGATGACAAGGTGTGGGCCAAACTGGCAGTACACCATGACAAGCAAGTCCGAATGGCTAATTTATGCGTAGTCAGCGGTTTTGCTGTCAATGGCGTTGCGCAGTTGCATTCTGATTTGGTTATCAAGGATCTATTCCCTGAATATTATCAATTATGGCCGAATAAATTCCATAACGTCACGAATGGTATTACTCCGCGTCGCTGGCTGAAGCAATGTAACCCTGCGCTGTCTACTCTGATTGATGAAACACTCAAAGTAGAATGGGCGAATGATTTAGATGCATTAGCAGGCCTTGAGTCTTTTGTTGGCGATAAAGCTTTTTGCCAGCGTTATCAGCAAATTAAATATGACAACAAAGTTAAGCTGGCTGAATATGTTAAGCATGTAATGGGAATAACCATTAACCCGAATGCTATCTTTGATGTGCAGATCAAGCGACTACATGAATATAAACGTCAACATTTGAATTTGTTGCATATTCTTTCGCTATACCGTCAGATTCGTGACAATCCTGATATAGATATGGTTCCACGTGTTTTTCTGTTTGGGGCCAAAGCTGCACCAGGCTATTATTTAGCCAAGAACATCATCTATGCTATTAATCAGGCTGCGGAGAAGATCAATAATGATCCTATTGTTAAAGACAGACTGAAAGTTGTCTTTATTCCTGACTACCGTGTTTCCGTCGCAGAACTGATGATCCCTGCAGCTGATGTGTCTGAGCAGATTTCAACAGCGGGTAAAGAAGCCTCGGGTACGGGGAATATGAAACTCGCGCTAAATGGAGCATTAACCGTCGGGACGCTGGATGGGGCCAACGTAGAAATTGCTGAACAAGTGGGTGATGAGAATATCTTTATTTTCGGTAACACCGTTGAGCAAGTAAAAGCCATTCTGGCCAAAGGCTATGAACCGAAAAAATATCTGAAAACGGATGCCCATCTGAAAAGTATTCTCGATGAACTCGCCAGTGGAGTATTCAGTGATGGTGATAAACACGCATTTGATATGATGCTGAATAGCTTACTGGAAGGAGGCGATCCTTATTTGGTATTAGCTGATTTTGCTTCATATTGTGATGCTCAGAAACAAATAGATACCTTGTACCGCGATAAGGATGAATGGACCCACCGTACCATTCTTAATACTGCTCGGGTAGGGATGTTCAGTTCTGACCGCTCAATTCGTGATTACCAGCAACGAATCTGGCAAGCTAAACGTTAAGGAGAGGACTGCATGGATCGTCAATCGCTTGAAAAAGCTGCAGCCCTGGCAGGTATATCTGCTAGTTATATTAATGCACATGGGAAGCAGCAGGATATCTCCTCGGAAACTAAGCAGCAATTATTGGCGGCTATGGGAGGAATAGATACGTTCCATGAAGTTCAGACCGAACAAGCTCCACTACCTGTCGTAAAGGTCTTTACTTTTGGTTGCCCGATACAGTTGCAGATCGCAGGTTGTGGCGATTATCACTGGCAGTTGAAAACTGAAAAAGGTGAACTATATCAAGGGCGTATCGGTGCAAAAAAAACGCTGACTCTAGAGGTATCGTTACCTCAAGGTTATCATCGTTTGATTTTGGAACAAGACTTACATCAGTGGCAGTGCTCAGTTATCGTTGCGCCAAAACGTTGTTATGAACCCGATGCTTTACTGGCGGGGAAAAAACTCTGGGGAGCTTGTGTACAGCTCTATACCTTACGTTCCGAACATAACTGGGGTATTGGTGATTTTGGTGATTTAAACCAGATGCTGGAGCAGGTTGAAGAACGTGGTGGAGCCTTTATTGGTCTGAATCCGATTCATGCATTGTATCCTGCTAACCCACAAAGCATCAGTCCTTATAGTCCCTCATCCAGACGCTGGTTGAATGTGATTTATATCGACGTCAATGGTGTGGATGAATTTCAGCATAGTGAAGCAGCACAAACTTGGTGGCATCAGCCAGAAACACAAACGATGCTAGCCAATGCCAGGGCGAGTGAATGGGTTGACTATCCGCAAGTTATGCAGCTGAAATTGACTGCGTTGCGTCTGGCATTTCCCTCGTTTATCACCCGTAAGATCGACGACGCAAGGATGCGGGCATTTCATAAATTTGTTGAGCAAGGCGGTAGCAGCTTGCATCAACAAGCGGCATTTGATGCGCTTCATGCGCATTTAAGTGAAAATGATCCCATGATGTGGGGCTGGCCAGTATGGCCGGAAAAATATCGCGATGGTAATGGTCGTGCGGTACAAGAGTTCTGCCGCGAGCATGCACAGGAAGTGAATTTCTACCTGTGGCTACAGTGGCTGGCGGCGAGCCAGTTTGATGACTGTTTCCGTGTCAGCCAGTCACGTAATATGCCGTTGGGTTTGTATCGAGACTTGGCTGTCGGTGTGGCGGAAGGTGGGGCTGAAACTTGGTGTGATCGCGAGTTATATTGTCTTAAAGCTTCCGTAGGTGCGCCGCCTGATATTTTAGGACCTTTGGGGCAAAATTGGGGACTCCCACCCATGGATCCGCATATTATGGAGGCCCGTGCTTACCAGCCGTTCATTGATTTGTTGCGCGCTAATATGACCAGTTGTGGTGCGTTGCGTATTGACCATGTTATGGCTTTATTGCGTCTCTGGTGGATACCCTATGGGCAGACTGCGGATCAGGGGGCCTATGTAAAATATCCCGTGGATATTCTGCTGGCTATATTAGCCCTGGAAAGCCAGCGTCACCAGTGCATGGTGATTGGCGAGGACTTGGGGATTGTGCCAACTGAGATTATTGGCAAGCTGCGTGATAGCGGTGTGTATTCCTATAAAGTGCTCTATTTTGAGCATGACAGTGAGAATACCTTCCGTGCGCCGCAATCTTACCCAGTACAAGCGATGGCAACCATCACCACCCATGACTTACCCACATTGCGTGGTTACTGGCAAAGTGATGATTTAACCTTGGGGAATGAACTGGGGCTCTATCCGGACTCAGAGATACTGGAACAGCTTTATGAGGACCGAGAGCAATCTAAACAAGGTTTGCTGGAAGGACTACATCATTATAATTGCGTACCAGAAGATGTTGGTCATAAAGCCTCATTGCTGGCAATGAGCCCGATTCTTAATCACGGGTTACAGCATTATATTGCTGACAGTGCCAGTGCATTATTAGGTTTGCAGCCGGAGGACTGGCTGGATATGGCGGCACCGGTTAACATTCCTGGAACCACCGATCAATATCCAAACTGGCGACGTAAATTAACAGTCAGTCTGGAAGAGATGTTTGCTGATAAGCAGGTTAATCTCTTATTGAAAAACGTGGATAAACGACGCAAAAAAGTGTCTGTTCGCTAAGTGCAGATAACCTCAGGGAGGGATGACCTTCTTGAGGTTACTGATACCCTAATATTCTCGGTCGAGTTTTTCTTCTGCCCTCTAAAAATTTCATTTCCCCGGCCATTTTAAGGTGCGAAATAAAATGATTTTAAATTTAATTAGATATAAATAATTGTTAATATAGACAATGTAGTAGATAGCGGTACGCTACCCCCTCCTATAATAACTAACGTATTAAATTAATTAATATCAGTAAGATTAAAATGTAAATGGCTATATTTACATGTATTTGGCTATAGTCTTAAATATATAAATAGTTATTTGTCAGTAGGGTTTATTGATATTTTTTATCATGCATCATCTTTATTCTTCCTGAGTTAATTTAATAGTCAGGAATAATAAAAGTGAAAAAAATCACCGTCACTCCTCACGATGCTACCTTTAGATATTTTCTAAAAACCCCAGATATCGCCCGGGACTTTATGGAGATCCACCTTCCTGCAGAGTTACGGGCTATTTGTGATCTCAGTACTCTTAAACTGGAAAATGATTCTTTTATTGAGGCAAACTTACAGCAATATTTTAGCGATATACTCTACAGTTTAAAAACAATCGATGGCGATAAAGGCTATGTGCAGGTTCTGATTGAACATCAATCCAGCCCGGATAAGCATATGGCGTTTCGTATGATCCGTTACGCTGTCGCCGCTATGCAAAATCACCTTGATGCAGGTCATAAGAAATTGCCGCTAGTGATACCGGTTCTATTTTATACCGGCAAGCGTACTCCTTATCCCTATTCCACCAACTGGCTACAGGAATTTACAGATCCAGAACTGGCCAAAAATCTTTATAACAGTGACTTCCCACTGGTAGATATCACCGTTATTCCTGATGAAGAAATCATGGAGCACCGCAGTATGGCGGCTCTGACGTTACTGCAGAAACATATTCATCAGCGTAATTTGACAGTATTGATGGATAAACTCGTGGCAGTATTACTCACTGACCATCTGGCCTCACCTCAGGTGAAGGCGCTGATAAACTATATTATTCAGGCGGGTGAGACAGCTGATGCTGAAACCTTTATCCGTGAGCTAGCTTCACGGGTACCGCAACATGGAGAGGAACTGATGACGATTGCACAACAACTGGAGCAGAAAGGCAGAGTTGAAGGCAGGGAAGAAGGGATTCAGCTTGGTGAACAGCGTGGCCAGGCGTCAGGTATCCGTACTGTTGCCTGCAAGATGTTACAGCACGGTATTGATTACAATATGATAATGGAATTAACGGGCTTGAGCGTGGAAGAACTGACACCGTTCAGCGACTGAGTCGCTCTTCCAGCAACACAACAGATACTGAAGCCTTTGTCCGTGAACTGGCTTTATGGGTACCGCAAGATGGAGAGGAACTGATGACGATTGCACAACAACTGGAGCAGAAAGGCAGAGTTGAAGGCAGAAAGGAAGGCTGGGAAGAAGGTATACATGAAGGTATACAGGAAGGGATACAGTTTGGTAAACAACGGGCGAAACGCGCTGCTGCGTATTCCATGTTGCAGCATGGCTTTGATTACGATGTGGTGATGAAAATAACGGGTATGAATGTGGAAGAACTGGTATCGCTTGATAGTTGAGTATTCGGCTCAGTGTCTAAAAGTGCCCGACCGAAGTCAGGCATTTTCAACATAATTAACAGACTCAGCGACGAGCACGAACAATCTGATATTTACGCGTCAGATATTCAACCGGTGCGCTCCAGACATGCACCAGACGAGTGAATGGGAATAGCAGGAACAGTGTCATACCCAGTGCTAAGTGCACACGGAAGATTGGTGCCACCCCATCCAGATGCTGAGACGCATCGGCGTGGAAGGTTACAACCGCTTGTGCCCAGCCCACCAGTTTCATCATCTCATGTCCATCTATATGCTGAGCCGAAAACGGAATAGTCAGCAAGCCTAAAGTACACTGAATCATTAATAGACTAAGGATTAGAATATCTGCTGTGGAAGAGGTTGCCCGGATACGCGGGTTAAACAGGCGGCGCTTAAGCAGTAATAGCCCACCGACTAGCGTCATTACGCCACAGATACCACCGGCAATCATCGCTATTTTCTGTTTCATCTCAATAGATAGAAATGACTCGTATACCCAGTGTGGCGTTAACATGCCAAAGAAGTGCCCGAAAAAAATCCCTAAAATTCCGATATGAAACAGATTCGAAGCCAGATTCATTCCTTTACGATCAAGCATCTGACTGGATCCCGCTCTCCAGGTGTACTGCCCGTAATCGTAACGTAACCAGCTTCCTATCAGGAAAACGGTGCCGCAAATGTACGGATAAATGTCGTAGAAGAACACATTGAGAAATTGCATGGTTACTGTCCTCCGATATTCAGATATTGCGGCGCGACTGCTCCGGCAAAACGATGCTGGTGACGACTAATTTCAGACTCACCACAGCCAGCGTCAGCAACAAATTTTATTTGCTCTTCTTCCCAGACTGCATCCAAGGCTTGTGGTGTATCATCCCGGGCTTCACCGATGATTTGCTGACTGACACTCTCAATCGCAACATCACTCTGTGACAGGCCAAGCAGAACATCAAAGAGCACAGCATAGTCACTTTCACGCTGCTTCAGACGCGCTGCCAGTAATGCCAGAATCGGGGCAATATCTTGCAAACCACCACGGACCTCTTGCTCATCGCGTTGTGAAAGATATTCAAGATAAAGCGGCAGATGATCCGGCAGTTCACGACTATCGATCTCCATACCTGCCTGCTGATATTGACCCATCAGGTTCACCATCGCTTGTCCACGATCGCGGGATTCGCCGTGGACATGTTCAAATAACAGCAACGATGTTGCACGACCTCTGTCGAACAGTTCGCTATAGCTTGCTTGCGCATCCAGTAAATCCTGGCGGCATAAGTCAGCAATAAAATCATTGAGCCGATCGGCTTGTTGCAAATTAAGAACCTCACCTTCGACTAATGCATCATGGAGTTCCTGCTGATGCTGCCACAGGGCAGCATCAGGATACTCGAGCAAGCGAGAAATAATCAGAAGTTCAATCATGCGCGTGGCTCCGTTTTGCTCGACACATCAATGGCATCAATACGTTTGCTATTGAACAGATTGAATTTGCTGTCTGAACCATGACAACCATCTCCAAAACTGAAACCACAACCATTACGTTCAGGGAAAGCATCTGCTGCCAGTTCACGATGGCTGGACGGCACGACAAAACGATCTTCGTAGTTGGCAATCGCCAGATAGCGATACATTTCTTGTGCCTGGGCTTCAGTTAAGCCAACTTCTTCCAAGGCTCGCGTATCGTTCACACCTTCTACCGTTTCGGCGCGTTTATAATGGCGCATGGCCATCATGCGTTTAAGCGCACGTAATACCGGAGCGGTATCTCCTGCAGTAAGCAAGTTGGCCAGATACTCCACTGGAATACGCAGGCTTTCTATATCGGGTAAAATACCGGTGTGAGGCAATTCACCTGCGTCAGCAGCAGACTGAATAGGTGACAGCGGTGGCACGTACCAGACCATTGGTAAGGTGCGATATTCTGGGTGTAACGGCAGGGCCAGTTTCCAGTCCATCGCCATTTTGTATACTGGGGACTGCTGTGCTGCGTCAATAACGCTTTGCGGCACGCCATCTTTCAGTGCTTGATCAATAACCGCGGGATCATTCGGATTAAGGAAAATGCTTAACTGGCGTTCGTAGAGATCTTTTTCGTTCTCAGTGCTGGCGGCTTGTTCGATAGCATCCGCGTCATATAGCAGTACGCCGAGATAACGAATACGGCCCACGCACGTTTCGGAACAGACTGTCGGCATCCCCGCTTCGATGCGTGGATAACAAAAAATACATTTCTCGGACTTACCGCTTTTCCAGTTGAAATAGATTTTTTTGTACGGGCAGCCGGTAATACACATGCGCCAGCCACGACATTTATCCTGGTCAATGAGCACGATGCCGTCTTCTTCACGCTTATAGATAGCTCCACTTGGGCAAGTTGCAACACATGCTGGATTCAGACAGTGTTCACACAAGCGTGGCAGATACATCATAAAGGTGTTTTCGAACTGGCCGTACATCGCCTTTTGCATATTCTGGAAGTTCTGATCTTTGGAGCGTTTCTCGAACTCTCCACCCAGAATTTCTTCCCAGTTTGGGCCAGCGGTTATTTTATTCATACGCTGCCCGGTAATCAGCGAGCGCGGGCGAGCAATAGGTTGATGCTTTCCTTCCGGTGCGTTGTGCAACCGCTGATAGTCGAAGTCAAAAGGCTCGTAATAATCATCAATACCTGGTAAATATGGGTTGGCGAAAATTTTACCCAATAGCGTGGCCCGGTTACCCATACGAGGTTGTAACTTGCCGTTGATTTTACGGATCCAGCCGCCTTTCCATTGCTCCTGATTTTCCCAGTCATTGGGATAACCGGTACCCGGTTTGGTTTCGACGTTGTTAAACCACGCGTATTCCATTCCTTCGCGGCTGGTCCAGACGTTTTTACAGGTCACAGAACAGGTGTGACAGCCGATGCACTTATCAAGATTCAGCACCATGCCGACTTGTGAACGAATTTTCATTTTACGCTCTCCTGTTTCTGGTCGTTGCCTTCACCATCCAGCCAGTCAATGTTTTTCATTTTACGAACCACGACAAATTCATCGCGGTTTGAACCGACGGTACCGTAATAGTTAAAGCTGTATGCCAGCTGGGCATAACCACCGATCATATGGGTTGGTTTTGGGCTAATACGAGTAACCGAGTTATGAATACCCCCACGCTGACCGGTTATCTCGGAGCCGGGCAGGTTCACAATACGTTCCTGCGCGTGGTACATCATTGTCATACCTTCTGGTACACGCTGGCTGACAACGGCACGTGCTGTCAGCGCTCCATTATTGTTAAACACCTCAATCCAGTCGTTATCTTCGATACCCAGGTCTTTGGCGTCGATTTCACTCATCCAGACAATCGGCCCGCCACGTGAAAGAGTCAGCATCAGCAAGTTGTCGCTGTAAGTGGAGTGAATGCCCCATTTCTGGTGTGGTGTCAGGAAGTTCAGCGCCTTCTCAGGGTTACCGTTGGACTTCTTATTCATGACACCTTTCACCGAGCGGGTATCAATCGGTGGGCGGTAGACCAGCAGACTTTCGCCAAAATCACGCATCCACTGGTGATCTTGATAAAGCTGCTGACGACCTGAAAGCGTACGCCATGGGATCAACTCGTGAACGTTGGTATAACCAGCGCTGTAAGAAACATGTTCATCTTCAAGGCCGGACCAAGTTGGACTGGAGATGATTTTACGTGGCTGGGCCTGAATATCGCGGAAGCGGATCTTTTCCTCTTCTTTGTTAATCGCCAGATGGGTATGGTCACGTCCGGTAAACTCGCTCAGTGCTGCCCAGGCTTTTACTGCCACCTGGCCATTGGTTTCGGGTGCCAGAGTCAGGATCACTTCTGCAGCATCAATCGCCGAGTTGATCATCGGCTGGCCTTTGGCTGGCCCTTCTGTTTTGGTGTAGTTAAGTTTGCGTAGCAGATCCATTTCGCTCTGGGTATTCCAGGCGATGCCTTTGCCACCGTTACCAAGGGTATCCATTAATGGACCGACCGAGGTAAAACGCTCATAAGTGGCCGGATAGTCACGCTCAACCACCACCAGATGTGGAGCCGTTTTACCTGGAATCAGGTCACATTCTCCTTTCTTCCAGTCCATCACATCAAACGGCTGCGCGAGCTCTGCGGCAGAGTCATGCTGCATAGGTAAGGTCACCAGGTCGGTTTCTTTGCCTAAATGGCCCACGCAAACTTCAGAGAATTTCTTCGCGATGGCTTTATAGATTTCCCAGTCACTTTTTGATTCCCAGGCCGGGTCAACTGCGGCAGAAAGCGGGTGAATAAACGGATGCATATCCGAAGTATTCATATCGTCCTTTTCATACCAGGTCGCGGTGGGCAGCACGATATCGGAGTACAGACAGGTGCTCGACAGACGGAAATCCAGTGTTACCACCAGATCCAGTTTTCCATCCAGTCCATTATCTACCCATTCAACTTCTTCCGGCATCACGCCGCCTTCCTGACCCAAATCTTTACCCTGAATACCGTGTTCAGTACCCAGCAGATATTTGAGCATATACTCATGGCCCTTACCGGAAGAACCCAGCAGGTTTGAACGCCAGACGAATAAGTTACGTGGATGGTTATTACCTGCATCCGGCTGCTCTGCTGCAAAGCGAATATCGCCACTTTTCAGTTGTTGAACGGTGTAGTCCGCCGGGCTCATACCGGCTGCTTTTGCCTGTTTAGCAATATGAAGTGGGTTGGTATTGAGTTGTGGTGCCGACGGCAGCCAGCCCATACGTTCAGCCCGCACGTTAAAGTCAATCAGGTTGCCGCTATAGCGGGATTTATCCGCCAGAGGTGAAAGCAACTCTTCAGCCTTCAGCGATTCATAGCGCCACTGGCTCGAGTGGTTATAGAAGAATGACGTGCTATTCATATGGCGGGGTGGGCGCTGCCAGTCGAGGGCAAATGCCAGCGGGGTCCAGCCGGTTTGTGGGCGCAATTTTTCCTGGCCGACATAGTGTGCCCAGCCGCCACCGCTTTGACCGACACAACCACAGAAGACCAGCATATTGATCAGGCCACGGTAGTTGCTATCCATATGGAACCAGTGGTTCAGACCCGCGCCAACAATAATCATCGAGCGGCCATGTGTTTTATTTGCGTTATCAGCAAACTCACGTGCAATACGGATGATATTCTGACGGGAAACACCGGTAATTTTCTCGGCCCATGCTGGGGAGTAGGCTTTCACATCGTCATAACTTGATGCACAGTTTTCGTCGTTCAGACCACGATCCAGGCCGTAGTTTGCCAGCGAAAGGTCATACACTGTGGTGACTAGCGCAGAGCTTCCGTCTGCCAGCGAGATACGTTTCACCGGCAGTTTGTGCATCAACACGTTGTCGAGTTTCACGTTGTTGAAATGTTCGCTGCTTTCGCCACCAAAGTAGGGAAAACCCACATCAGCGACATCATCATGGCAGCCCAGCAGGCTCAGACGCAGTTCGGCTTCTTCACCGCTGGTACCATCGCGTTGTTCCAGATTCCATTTACCTTTCTCACCCCAGCGGTAACCGATAGAACCATTGGGTGCCAGCAGCTCATTATTCTGACTATCGATTGCTACGGTTTTCCACTGCGGGTTATTTTCCTGACCCAGACCATCAATCAGGTCAGATGCACGTAACATGCGTCCTGCAGCATAGAATCCATCGCGTTCTTCTAGCATCACCAACATTGGCATGTCGGTATAGCGGCGCACGTAGTCAGTAAAATACTGGCTTGGGTTATCGAGATGGAATTCACGCAGCATAACGTGGCCCATTGCCAGAGCCATGGCCGCATCAGTACCTTGTTTCGGTGCCAGCCATTGATCACACAGTTTGGCGATTTCCGCGTAATCCGGTGTAACAGCAACCGTTTTAGTACCTTTGTAGCGCACTTCGGTAAAGAAGTGGGCATCAGGGGTACGTGTTTGAGGAACGTTAGAGCCCCAGGCAATGATATAGCTGGAGTTATACCAGTCTGCGGATTCTGGTACGTCTGTTTGCTCGCCCCAGGTCATAGGTGACGCGGGGGGTAAATCACAATACCAGTCGTAAAAACTCAGACAGGTCCCACCGATCAGAGACAGGTAACGAGCGCCGGATGCGTAAGAGACCATCGACATCGCCGGAATGGGTGAGAAACCCGCGATACGGTCGGGACCGAAGGTTTTTGCGGTAAAGACGTTTGCTGCCGCAATTAACTCATTCACTTCCTGCCAGCTTGAACGAACAAAACCCCCGCGACCACGTGCTTGTTTATAGCTTTTTGCTTGTTCTGGGTCGTTGATGATTGACGCCCAGGCATCCACTGGGTCTGCATGCAGCGTTTTTGCTTCACGCCACAATTTGATCAGACGCTTGCGCATCAAAGGGTATTTCAGGCGATTGGCGCTGTAGAGATACCAAGAGTAGCTCGCGCCGCGTGGGCAGCCGCGTGGCTCATGGTTGGGCATATCTGGGCGAGTGCGAGGGTAGTCTGTCTGCTGAGTTTCCCAGGTTACCAGGCCACTTTTGACGTAGATCTTCCAGCTACAGGAGCCAGTGCAGTTTACGCCATGAGTGGAACGCACTATTTTGTCGTGCTGCCACCTCTGACGATAACCTTCTTCCCAGTCACGGTTAGTATCGAGCTGTTGGCCATGTCCATCGGCAAACGTTTCGCCTTTCTGTTTGAAGTAACGAAACCGGTCAAGAAACTTGCTCATCGGTGTTCTCCTGATGTGGAGCCTGGAGGCTCTATCTTATAAATACGACATTGCTCATTTGATTTGCACGTTATCCTGACTAACTGAAGGGATAATTGATAATGATCAACTGTGGGCCGGGATAGTTCAGGAGCAATGAGCCTATATACCACTAAAGTATCAGTCGTCTTTTGGTGGTTAATTTATTGAAAATAATGATTTTTTATCATTATTGAATTGGGGTATTTAGTAGGAATTAGAGTCGTCAGGTATTAAGGGGTAAGTCGCCGTGACTGAAGATATGGGAATGAAAAAGAGGAATGTGAAGTGCCATTATTTAAGGTAAGAAAAATGCGGCCGAAGCCGCAT
>Ga0308165_1002576_pt1 | contig 21150 bp, 24 predicted proteins | sample PhyWR2_FD_201032 | JGI IMG/M metagenome (GOLD analysis project Ga0308165, IMG submission 201032) | Phyllosphere microbial communities from UC Gill Tract Community Farm, Albany, California, United States - DLSLW.R2 | ecosystem: Host-associated > Plants > Phyllosphere > Unclassified | place: USA... | reverse complement strand
GCGTGGTGCGCGCACCTTCGCTGTTCTCGATCACGCGGATGGTGTTGCCTTCCATCACAGCCACGCAGCTGTTGGTGGTGCCCAGATCGATACCGATGATTTTTCCCATGTTCTTCTCCGAAATATTGAATCTATGAATGGCTGGTAACTTGTGGCGTGCGGGCCTGGCTTCAAGCCGTCACACCGAAATTTTTCACGGCGCCCGCGGCGCCGCGGATTCCAGGCTAGTTAGGGGCGGTCACGGTCACGAGCGCCGGACGCAGGATGCGGTCGGAAATCAGATAACCTTTTTGCAGCACGGAAACCACGGTATTGGGCGCCTGATCGGCGGGCACCACGCTGATTGCCTGGTGCAGATGGGGGTCGAATTTGTCGCCGGCCGCGGGGTCTATGGGCAGAACCCGGTTGCGCTCCAGGGCCGAAACCAGCTGGCGGCGCGTGGCGTCGGCGCCTTCGCGCAGCTGCTCGGACGTGGCCGACTGGATGGCCAGCGCGGCGTCCAGACTGTCGCAGATGGGCAACAGGCTTTCGGCAAAGCTTTCAATGCCGAACTTGCGTGCCTTGGAGACTTCGTCTTCTGCGCGGCGGCGCGCGTTTTCCGCTTCGGCCTTGGCGCGCAGGAACTGGTCGGCGAGTTCGGCGCTCTTGGTCTTGATCTCCGCGAGCTCGGCCTGCAGGCGGGCGATTTCGTCCGCGCTGTGGGCAGCCATTGCGGCTTCCACTTCTTCAGGCGAGGCATCTGTCGGGGCAGGGTGGGCTGTAGGATTCTGTTCAGACATGGGTTAAGGCTTAAAGAATAAGAGGAAATAAACAACTGCTGCGCAGATGGGGCAGGTGCCGCCAGATTTCAAGGCCGGCATCGGCAACTTGGCGGTAGACCAGCTTCTGGCAAGGACATCGGAGCCCCGGAGTGTACAAGCCAGAGGAAGCGACGCTATAATTGCCTGCTTTGCCTTGCCACACCGCTACAGACGCAGCGGGGGGCCCAACCCAAAAGGGAGTTTACATGCGTCATTACGAAATCATTTTGTTGATCCACCCGGATCAAAGCGAACAAGTTCCAGCCATGCTGGAGCGCTACAAGGGCATGATTACCGCCGGCGGCGGTAAGGTGCACCGTGAAGAAGACTGGGGCCGTCGTCAACTGGCCTACATGATCAACAAGCTTGCCAAGGCCCACTACCTGTGCCTGAACATCGAAGCTGATCAGGCCGTGATGGCTGAACTCGAACACGCGTTCAAGTTCAACGACGCCGTGCTGCGTCACCTGACCGTGCAAAAGAAGAAGGCTGACACTGCACCTTCTTCGATGATGAAGACTGTCGAGCGCGAAGAAGCCCGCAAGGCCAACCAGGCCGAACAGGCCTAAAGCTCAGCGTCACATCAAGCCCACGGAGTGGAAAACCACGTTGTCCTGACTGCCTGTATTGCCGAGGTTGAACCCTTGCGCTACACGCCCGCCGGACTGCCAGCGCTGGACCTGCGACTCGAACATGAGTCCCAGCAGCACGAGGCAGGCACCCAGCGGAAAGTCACGGCAGCTGTCAAAGCGGTGGCCTTTGGGATACTGGCAGAGCGTCTGGCTCGTCAGGCCCCGGGCAGCAGCTGGAAGTTTCAAGGCTTCCTCGCTACCCCGCGCAACAGCAAGACAGTGGTGATGCACATCCAGGATATTCAACAAAATTAATTTTCAAGAGGTCCAGCAATGGCCACGTTCAAGAAATTCAACAAAGACAAGCGCCCCAAGCGCAACACCCAGTCGCTGCTGTTCAAGCGCAAGCGCTTCTGCCGCTTCACCGTGGCTGGCGTTGAAGAAATCGACTACAAGGATGTCGACACGCTGCGTGACTTCATCGGCGAAAACGGCAAGATCGTGCCCGCACGTCTGACCGGCACCCGCGCCATCTATCAGCGTCAGCTGAACACCGCCATCAAGCGCGCGCGCTTCCTGGCCCTGGTGCCTTACAGCGACCAGCACAAGATCTAAGGAGCACGAACCATGCAAATCATTCTGCTCGAAAAGGTTGTAAACCTGGGTAACCTGGGCGATATCGTCAAGGTCAAGGACGGCTACGCCCGTAACTTTCTGATCCCTACCGGCTCTGCACGCCGCGCGACCGAAGCCAACAAGGCCCAGTTCGAAGCCAAGCGCGTTGAACTGGAAAAGGCTGCTGCTGAAAAGCTGGCTGCTGCACAAGCTGAAGGCGAAAAGCTCGCCGGCAGCAATGTCAAGCTGTCGCAAAAGGCGGGCGTTGACGGCCGTCTGTTCGGCTCGGTGACCAACCACGACATCTCGGCTGAGCTGAACAAGCAAGGCTACAAGGTCGTGAAGTCGCAAGTGCGCCTGCCCAACGGTCCCATCAAGACCATTGGCGATACCACCGTGAGCGTGTCCCTGCACACCGACGTGGTGGTCGACGTGACCGTTTCGGTCTACGGCGAAACTGCCTGATTCAGCGCCTTGGCCCTGAAACAAAGCCGCCTTCGGGCGGCTTTTGTGTTTTTTGCTTTGTCTGGGTCTTTTGTCTTTGCAAGCCATAGCCGCGTCCGGCGTGCGTACAACGCGCAGCGCTGATGACGCCGACGCTGGCTGCGGCTAGGATGGAGGGCTTGCCCCCAAGGAAATTCATGTCCTCTGTTATGCCTCCGCTCGAGCTCGATGATGCTTTTTCTCCGCCGGATCGGCAGGTCGCGCAGCTGCGCGTGCCGCCGCATTCAATGGAGTCCGAATCAAGCGTGCTGGGCGGCCTGCTGCTGGACAACAACGCCTGGGACCGGGTTGGCGACCTGCTGTCGCACAGCGACTTCTACCGCCACGAGCACCAGCTGATCTATGAAGCCATAGGCAAGCTGATCAACGGCAGCAAGCCCGCCGACGTGATCACGGTCTATGAACACCTGCAGACCATGGGCAAGGCCGAGGAAATCGGCGGCCTGGTGTATCTGAACCAGCTGGCCCAGTATGTGCCCAGCGCCACGAATATCCGCCGCTATGCGGAAATCGTGCGTGACCGCGCCATCCTGCGCAAGCTGATCACGGCCAGCGACGATATCGCCACCAACGCCTTCAACCCCCAGGGCAAGACCGTGGAGCGCGTGCTGGACGAGGCCGAGCAGAAGATCTTCGCGATCGGCGAAGAGGGCGCGCGCAACAAGCAGGGCTTCCAGTCGCTGGACACGCTGGTTGTCGACCTGCTGGACCGCGTCCAGGAAATGGCCGACAACCCCATGGATGTGACCGGCGTGCCCACGGGTTTTGCCGACCTGGACCGCATGACCTCGGGCATGCAGGCCGGTGACCTGGTGGTGCTCGCGGCCCGTCCTTCCATGGGCAAGACCGCGCTGGCGGTGAACATTGCCGAGCATGTGGCGCTCAACGAAGGCCTGCCGGTGGCGATCTTCTCGATGGAAATGGGCGCGGCCCAGCTGGCGGTGCGTATCGTGGGCTCGATCGGCCGCGTCAACCAGGGCAATCTGCGCACCGGCAAGCTCAACGACGACGAGTGGCCGCGCCTGACCGAAGCCATCGAGCGCCTGCGCACGGTATCGCTGCACATCGATGAAAGCCCGGGTCTGACGCCTGGCGAGTTGCGCGCCAACTCGCGCCGCCTGGCGCGCCAATGCGGCAAGCTGGGCCTGATCGTGGTCGATTACCTGCAGCTGATGAGCGGTTCGGGTTCGGCCGCGAGCTCCGACAACCGCGCGACCGAACTGGGCGAAATCTCGCGCGGTCTGAAGATGCTGGCCAAGGAACTGCAATGCCCGGTGATTGCGCTGTCGCAGCTCAACCGCTCGGTCGAGCAGCGCACCGACAAGCGCCCGATGATGTCCGATCTGCGCGAATCGGGCGCCATCGAGCAGGATGCCGACATCATCATGTTCATCTACCGCGACGACTACTACAACAAGGACTCCAAGGAGCCCAACATTGCCGAAGTCATCATCGGCAAGCAGCGTAACGGCCCTACGGGCACGGTGAAGCTGTTCTTCCAGAAGAACCAGACGCGGTTTGAGAATCTGGCCATGGGTGCCGATGACTTCTAACGGACTGCTTGGCGCATAAAAAAACGGCCCGAAGGCCGTTTTCCTTTTTATGCGGGAAGTCTTGCCGCCGGGCCGCCCCAAGGCAAAACGCGGCCCCCATGGGGGGCAGCGCAGCTACGCGCAGCGAGCAAGCGTGAGGGTCACATTCGCAACACCGCAATCACCAGCCCGACCACGGTCACGCCCAGCACGGCGCAGGCCCAGGCCAAGCGCTGGGCGCCGGTGCGCAGCAGATCGACGGTGCGTATCACCTGGGCATTCTGCTCGGCCAGTTGCTGGATCAGCTCGGCCGATTGCTGCTGGCCTTGCTCCAGCTGCCGGATGCGGCTTTCGAGCGACTGGATCAGCTGCAGCGCCTGCTCACCCGAGGAGTGGGGTGTCGACAGCCTGCTTGCCGCCGACGGCGCCGCCGCTTCCGCAGCCGCGCCCTCCTTCTTGCGCAGCAGGCCCTTGGCGGCCTTGACCACCTGGGGTGTGGCTTCGATGACATCGCCCCAGGGAACCAGCTTCAGTGCAGTGATCCAGCTGATCGCCATGGCTTAGAGCACCTCGCTGGCAAAGTCCGCCAGGCGTGAGCGCTCGCCGCGCGCCAGCGTGATGTGGCCGCTGTGCGGCCAGCCCTTGAAGCGGTCTACCGAATAGGTCAGGCCCGACGAGCCCTCGGTGAGGTAAGGCGTGTCGATCTGCGCCAGGTTGCCCATGCAGACGATCTTCGTGCCGGGGCCGGCGCGCGTGATCAGCGTCTTCATCTGCTTGGGCGTGAGGTTTTGCGCCTCGTCCAGGATCAGGTACTTGTTGAGGAAGGTGCGCCCGCGCATGAAGTTCATGCTCTTGATCTTGATGCGGCTGCGTATCAACTCGTTGGTCGCGGCACGCCCCCACTCGCCGGCGTTGCCGCCGTCGCCCTTGGCCAGGAACTCGAGGTTGTCGTCAAGCGCTCCCATCCACGGACCCATCTTTTCCTCTTCGGTGCCCGGCAGGAAGCCGATGTCCTCGCCGACGCTCACCGTGGCGCGCGTCATGATGATCTCGGTGTAGCGGCGCTCGTCCAGTACCTGGGTCAGGCCCGCGGCCAGCGCCATCAGCGTCTTGCCGGTGCCGGCCGTTCCGGTCAGCGTCACGAGGTCGATTTCCGGGTCCATCAGCAGATTCATCGCGAAGTTCTGCTCGCGGTTGCGCGTGGTCACGCCCCAGACCGCGTTCTTGGCATGGCCATAGTCGCGCAAGGTCTTGAGCACGGCAGTGCGGTCGCGGATTTCCGTCACGCGCAGGAACAGGCTGGGCTCGCCCGGAGCCTCGTAGTAGACAAACTGGTTGATCATGAACTGGCCGACGATGGCGCCCGTGACCCGGTAGCAGGTGTAGGGGCCTTCGTTCCAGCTTTCCATGCCCTTGCCGGCCTTGGTCCAGAAATCCTGGGGCAGCGGCATCAGGCCCGAATACAGCAGGTCGCCGTCCTCGAGCACCTTGTCGTTTTGGTAGTCCTCGGCGGCCAGGCCCAGCGCGCGCGCCTTGACGCGCATGTTGATGTCCTTGGACACCAGCACCACGTCGCGGCCGTTGCGCTGCTGGCGCAGGGCTTCGACCACGCCCAGGATCTGGTTGTCGGCCTTGCCCTGGGGCAGGCTGGTAGGCAGCGTGCATTCCAGCGCTTCGGTCTGGAAGAACAGCTGGCCGGTCGCGCTGCGGTGGCCCGAGGCGCTCAGGCGCAGGCCCTTGTCGAGGCTGGTCTCGCCCTGTGCGGCGACCAGCGCATCCAGGCTGCGGCTGACCTGGCGGCCGTTGCGCGCGACTTCGGTCATACCCTTCTTGTGGGCATCGAGTTCTTCCAGCACCACCATCGGCAGGAAGATGTCGTGCTCCTCGAAGCGGAACAGGCTGGTGGGGTCGTGCAGCAGCACGTTGGTGTCCAGCACGAACAGCGTGGTGTTGTCGGAGCGTGATTTGCGCTTGCTGACCTTGGATGGGGCCGCTGGCGCAGCGGCGGGCGCTGTTTGCGCTGCCGCCACCGGTGGCCTGGCCTTGGTCTCGATGGCCGGCGCTGGCGTGCTGGCGGGCTTGGCGCGGCGGGCGCGGGGCGCGGGCGCCGTGACCGGGGCGGGCACTGCGGCCGCGACGGTTGCGCTTGCCGGGGTGGCAGGCGCGGCAGTGCGCGCCGTTGTTTCCACCTGGATCAAAGGGGCTGCGGCTTGCGGGGCGGCGGCGCGCCGGCGTGCAGGGGGGGCAGCGGCGACAGCCACCGCGACCGGGGCATCATCGAATTCATCGTCGGCAACGTGGGAGCGTGTGTCCTTGGGTTGCGCGACCACGCTGAAAGCTTCGGCCGGAAGAGTGGCCGCGCGGCGGCTGGGTGCGGGAGGCAGTGGCATATTCGGCGGGCCCAATCAAAAAACAGCGGAACAAAAAGCACAAAGCCGCCACGGAGACCGGGGCGGCTTGGGATTGGAAATACACAGGGACACGAAGCTCAGGAGCATCGTTCCATTATGCATACCTCTGTGACGGACAGAGGCATTCCGGGGCAGCGGCGGAAAATCAGGCCGCTTCCTTCTTCAGTGTCTTCAAGGATTTGACCGCCTTGAGCACTTCCTCGACATGGCCGGGGACCTTGAGGCCGCGCCATTCCTGGTGCAGGATGCCGTCGGCGTCGATCAGGAAGGTGCTGCGCTCTATGCCCTTGACCTTCTTGCCGTACATGATCTTGTTCTTGACCACGCCGAACATGTGGCACATCTTTTCTTCGGTGTCGGCAATGAGTTCAAAGGGCAGCTCGAGCTTTTCCTTGAAGTCGTCATGGGATTTCATGTTGTCGCGCGAAACACCGAAGACTGCGGCACCGGCTTTGACAAAATCCTTGTATTTATCCCGAAACTGCATCGCTTCGGTGGTACAACCGGGCGTATTGTCTTTAGGATAGAAGTAGAGAATCACAATTTGGCCGTTGTGGGAGGTGTTGGACACCTTGAGCCCGCCGGTTGCATTGGCTTCGAATTCAGGGAGTGGTTTGTTGACAACGATCGCCATGCGCTTCTATCTCTCGGGTGTAGTCGTTGAATAGTTGAGGGCAAAGGTCTGTTATTGCTTTGGTGCAACCCCCAACCGCAGCCGTGTATTTTACCCTGAATTGATTTAGCACACTTCTTTTCGCTGGGATTACTCCAGCAGCAGTGCTGCGACCACGTTTCTGCCCTCGCCGGCAAGGATGTTGTAGGTGCGGCATGCCGCCTGCGTGTCCATGGTTTCCAGGCCTATGCCCTTGGCCATCAGCGGCTGCAGCCAGGCGGGCGACACAAAGCGGTTGCGTGCGCCACTGCCAAACAGCACCAGTTCCGCGGGGATTTCGGCCAGCGCCGCGAAGTGCTCGGGCGTCAGGTCCTCGAAACGCTGGCAATCCCAGTCCTTGATCAGTCCCTGCGAGCTGATGATCAGGCTGTGGGTGTATTTTTCCTGGTCGATGGCGATCCAGCCGGGGCCATAGCCGCGGATGTTCTGGGCGTCGGAGCGGTCGGGTTGGAATTTCATGCGGTGTCCGGTTGCGGCGGCTGCTGGCAGCCGGCGAAAAAATGGAACTGCGGCCATGCCCATGGGCGCGATGGTGCAGTGCGGAACTGTGGTCAAATTATAGGTTTCACCAGGGGGTTTTTGCCCTTTGGCGTGTTCTGCAGTAACTACTCCCTACCAGCATGAAGACCGTCCTCAAATCCGCCAAACTTGCCAACGTCTGTTATGACATCCGCGGGCCCATCATGGACGCGGCCAAGCAGATGGAGGAAGACGGGCACAAGATCATCAAGCTCAATATCGGCAATCTGGCGGTGTTCGGCTTCGATGCCCCCGAGGAAATTCAGCAGGACATGATCCGCAATCTGCCCAATTCCGCGGGCTATTCGGACAGCAAGGGTATTTTCGGCGCGCGCAAGGCCGTGATGCACGAGACCCAGCACCAGGGCATACAGGGCGTGACGCTCGATGACATCTACCTGGGCAACGGCGCGTCCGAGTTGATCGTGATGGCGACCAATGCGCTGCTCGACAACGGCGACGAAGTGCTGCTGCCCGCGCCCGACTACCCGCTGTGGACGGCCGCGGCCAGCCTGTCGGGGGGAACGCCGGTGCACTACACCTGCGACGAAGCCAATGGCTGGATGCCCGACCTCGACGACATCCGCGCCAAGGTGACCTCGCGCACCAAGGGCATCGTGGTCATCAACCCGAACAACCCGACGGGCGCGCTGTATTCGACCGAACTGCTCAAGGGCATCGTCGAGATCGCGCGCGAGCACGGCCTGGTGATCTTTGCCGACGAAGTCTATGACAAGGTGCTGTACGACGATGCCAAGCATGTGCCGCTGGCCAGCCTGTCGACCGATGTGCTGACGCTGACCTTCAATTCGCTGTCCAAGGCCTACCGCTCCTGCGGCTACCGCGCGGGCTGGCTGGTGGTGTCGGGCGACAAGAAGCCCGCACGCGACTACATCGAAGGCCTGAACATGCTGTCCAACATGCGGCTGTGCGCCAACGTGCCCGGCCAGTGGGCGGTGCAGACGGCGTTGGGCGGTCACCAGAGCATCGACGACCTGGTGCGCGCGGGCGGGCGGCTGCGCGTGCAGCGCGACCTGGCGCACGAGCTGATCACCGCGATTCCGGGCGTGAGCTGCGTCAAGCCCCAGGCGGCGCTGTACATGTTCCCCAAGCTCGATCCGGTGATCTATCCGATCCGGGACGACCAGCAGTTCTTCCTCGAGATGCTGCAGGAAACCAAGGTCATGCTGGTGCAGGGAACGGGCTTCAACTGGCCCGAGCCCGACCATTTCCGCATTGTCTTCCTGCCGCACGAGGCCGACCTGCGCGAAGCCATTCGCCGTGTCGCCGTGTTCCTGGAAAAGGCACGCGTGCGCTTCGGCACGAACTGATTCACTGCTTTCCCCTTGCTGCGCACCGCAGCGTTTTTTGACTGGCAATTTGTATATGAAACCGATCCAAGTAGGCCTTCTGGGCATTGGCACCGTGGGTAGCGGCACTTTCAACGTGCTGCAGCGCAATCAGGGCGAGATTCGCCGCCGCGCAGGTCGCGGGATTGAAATTACCATGGTGGCCGACTTGGACACGGAGCGCGCAAAGAGCGTGGTCGGTGACGCGGTCCGTGTGGTCGGCGACGCGCGCGAAGTCATTGCCAACCCCGACATCGATGTCGTGGTCGAGCTGATCGGCGGCTACGGCATCGCCAAGCAGCTGGTGCTCGAAGCGATTGCCGCGGGCAAGCATGTGGTCACGGCCAACAAGGCGCTGCTGGCGGTGCACGGCACGGAAATCTTCCAGGCCGCGGCCGACAAGGGCGTGATGGTGGCCTACGAGGCCGCGGTCGCCGGTGGCATTCCCATCATCAAGGCGCTGCGCGAAGGCCTGACCGCCAACTCCATCCAGTGGCTGGCCGGCATCATCAACGGCACGACCAACTTCATCCTGTCCGAAATGCGCGACAAGGGCCTGGACTTCGACGTGGTGCTCAAGCAAGCCCAGCGTCTGGGCTATGCCGAAGCCGACCCGACCTTCGACATCGAAGGCGTGGACGCGGCGCACAAGGTCACGCTGATGAGCGCCATCGCGTTTGGCATTCCCGTGCAGTTCGAGAAGGCCTACATCGAAGGCATCACGGGCCTGGCCGCGGCCGACATCCGCTACGCCGAGCAACTGGGCTACCGCATCAAGCTGCTGGGCATCACCAAGCGCACCGACAAGGGTGTGGAACTGCGCGTTCACCCCTCGCTGGTGCCGTCCAAGCGCCTGATCGCCAATGTCGAAGGTGCGATGAACGCGGTGGTGGTGCACGGCGACGCCGTCGGCACGACGCTGTACTACGGCAAGGGCGCGGGCTCCGAGCCCACGGCCAGCGCGGTGATTGCCGATCTGGTGGACATCGCGCGCCTGGCCGATGCCGATGCCGCGCACCGCGTGCCGCCGCTGGCCTTCCAGTCGAACACGCTTGAAGGCGCGATGAGCAGCCTGCCCGTTTTGCCGATGAGCGAAGTCGTGACCAGCTACTACCTGCGCCTGCGCGTGTCCGACGAGGCCGGCGTGCTGGCCAAGGTCACGGGCATTCTGGCGAGTGCCGGCATCAGCATCGATGCCGTGCTGCAGCGCGAAGCCGATGAAATCGGCGGCGAGGGCTCGACCCAGACCGACCTGATCATTCTCACGCACGACACGCGCGAAGGCGACATGGACGCCGCCCTGGTGCAGATCCAGGCGCTGCCCACCGTGCTGGCCCCCATCAACCGCATCCGCAAGGAAGAGCTGAACTGAAGGCCCCGCCCATGCTGTACCTCTCCACCCGTGGTCATTCCGAACGCAAGCGTTTTTGCGACATCCTGCTGGAGGGCCTGGCGCCCGATGGCGGACTTTATCTGCCCGAAAGCTACCCGCAGATCGACGACGCCCAGCTGAGCGAGCTGCGCCGCGTCTATCACGAGCAAGGCTATGCCGAGCTCGCCTTCCGCATCCTGTCGCTGTACATCGACGACATTCCGGCCGACGACCTGCGCGCGCTGTGCGCCAAGACCTATACGGCCGAAGTCTTCGGCACGGGCGAGATCGTTCCGCTGCGCCATGTCGAGGACGGCCTGTGGCTTGAGGCCCTGTCCAACGGTCCCACGCTGGCCTTCAAGGACATGGCCATGCAGCTGCTGGGCAACCTGTTCGAATACGAACTCGCGCGCCGCGGAGAAACCCTCAACATCCTGGGCGCGACCAGCGGCGACACCGGCAGCGCGGCCGAGTACGCGATGCGCGGCAAGAAGGGCGTGCGCGTCTTCATGACCAGCCCGCACGGCCGCATGAGCCCGTTCCAGCAGGCGCAGATGTTCAGCCTGCAGGACGAGAACATCCACAACATCGCCATTGACGGCGTGTTTGACGACTGCCAGGACATCGTCAAGGCGGTCTCGAGCGACCACGCGTTCAAGGCCCGCTACAAGATCGGCACCGTCAATTCAATCAACTGGGCGCGGCTGCTGGCCCAGGTGGTGTATTACTTTGCCGGCTACCTGCAGGCCACCCAGCGCAACGACCAGAAGGTCAGCTTCTGCGTGCCCAGCGGCAACTTCGGCAACGTCTGCGCCGGCCATGTGGCGCGTCAGATGGGCCTGCCGGTCGAAAAGCTCGTGGTCGCGACCAACGAGAACGACGTGCTTGACGAGTTCTTCCGCACCGGCATCTACCGCGTGCGCGCCAGCGCCGACACCTACGAGACTTCGAGCCCTTCAATGGACATCAGCAAGGCCAGCAATTTCGAGCGCTTCGTGTTCGATCTGCTGGGGCGCGACGGCAAGCGCACGCGCCAGCTGTTTGCCGAAGGCGTGGCACGCGACGGCTTCTTCGATTTGAGCGCCGATCCGCTGTTTGCGCAAGCCGCAGCACGCTACGGTTTCGTCAGCGGCAAGAGCACGCATGCCGACCGTCTGGCCACCATCCGCGATGTCGCCGAGCGCTTCGGCATGGTGATCGATACCCATACCGCCGACGGCGTCAAGGTGGCGCGCGACCAGGCGTCCCAGCTGCCGATGATCGTGCTGGAAACCGCGCTGCCGATCAAGTTTGCCGAAACCATCCAGGAAGCGCTGGGCCGTCTGCCCGACCGCCCGGCGAAGTTCATCGGCATCGAAGACCTGCCCAAGCGCGTGCAGCGCATGCCGGCCGATGTCGAGCAGGTCAAGGCCTATATCGTCAAGCACTGCTGAAATGAAGCACCCCCTGAGCGGCTTCGCCGCTCCCCCCTCTCATCCTTCGGTGGAGGGGGGCGGCAGCCTCGGTGCGGGGCGGCCCTTCCTCGCTGCCTCCTTGCTGTGGCGCGCCAGTTGCATGGGCCGTGGGCGGTACAAACGCATGCAGTCTGGGATGCGGGGCCGGCCATGAAAGTGGTCGGCTTTGCCGGTTATTCCGGCGCGGGCAAGACCACGCTGGTCGAGCAGGTCATTGCCCAGCTGCGCGCGCGCGGCCTGCGCGTGTCGGTGGTCAAGCATGCCCACCACCGCTTCGACATCGACCAGCCGGGCAAGGACAGCTGGCGCCACCGCCAGGCCGGGGCGTTCGAGGTGCTCGTGGTCTCGGACCAGCGCCTGGCGCTGATGCGCGAGTTCGAGCAGCCCGGCGCGCTCGATATCCATGCCATGCTTGCCGAGCTCGATGCCGGCGTCGACTGGGTGCTGGTTGAAGGCTTCAAGCATGGCGATCTGCCGAAAATCGAAGTCTGGCGCGCGCCGGTCGCGGGCCAGGCCGAGCGGCCACTGCGCTGCACCGAAGACGCCGGCGTGCTGGCGCTGGCCACCGATGATCCCGGCCAGCTTGCGGCGCTGCCCGCGCAGTTGACGCTGCTGGACCTGAACCGGCCCGATGCCGTGACCGACTGGCTGATTGCCCAGGGCGCACGCTTCGACTACCGCTTGCCTGAATGAAAGCTGATATGCGCGATTCCCTGACTTCCCTTGATTCCGCGCTCGCGGCCGTGCTGGCCCAGGCCCGCACGCTTGACGGCAGCGAGCAGGTGAGCACTTTCGATGCCGACGGCCGCGTGCTGCTGGCGCAGCTGCGGTCGCCGCTGCAGGTGCCGCCGCACGACAACAGCGCAATGGACGGCTATGCGCTGCGCAGCGCCGATGTGCTTGCCGCCGGCACGCTGCTGCCGGTGTCGCAGCGCATTGCCGCGGGCCAGATGGGGCGGGCGCTCGCGCCCGCGACCGCGGCGCGCATTTTCACCGGAGCGCCGCTGCCCGAAGGCGCCGACGCGGTGGTGATGCAGGAAGACTGCGAACTCCAGGACGACGGCAGCGTGCGCGTCAACGCCCAGCCCAGGGCCGGCCAATGGGTGCGGCGCGCGGGCGACGACATCGTGCGCGGCGCCGTGGTGCTTGAAGCCGGCACGCGGCTTACGCCGGCCGAACTGGGGCTGGCGGCCAGCATTGGCCTGGCGCAGCTGGCTGTCGCGCGCCGTCCGCGCGTGGCGCTGTTTTCCACCGGCGACGAACTGGTCATGCCGGGCAGCGTGCGCCCCGAGGACATGCCGCCGGGCGCGATCTACAACAGCAACCGTTTCTTTTTGCGCGCCATGCTGCAGCGCCTGGGCTGCGAGGTCACCGACCTGGGCATTGTTCCCGACCAGCGCGAGGCGACCGTTGCGGCGCTGCGCGACGCGGCCAGCGCGCACGACCTGATACTGACCAGCGGCGGCGTGTCGGTGGGCGAGGAAGACCATATCAAGCCGGCGCTGGAGCAGCTTGGCCAGCTCGACCTGTGGAAAATCGCGATGAAGCCCGGAAAGCCGTTTGCCTATGGCCGCCTGGGCCCGCTTGGAGCTACGCATTTCATGGGGCTGCCGGGCAACCCCGTGTCGAGCTTCGTGACCTTTTTGCTGCTGGTGCGGCCGTTTTTGCTGCGCCTGCAGGGCGTGGCCGATGTCGCGCCGCGCAGCATCGCGGCGCGCGCCGATTTCGACTGGCCGCGCGGCGACCGCCGGCGCGAATTCCTGCGTGTGCGCTACAACCAGGCCGGCGGCCTGGAGCTGTTTCGCAACCAGACCTCCAACCTGCTGACGTCGGCGGCCTGGGGCGACGGCGTGGTCGACAACCCGCCCGAGAACGCGATTGCGCGCGGCGATACTGTGCGCTTCCTGTCCTTTGCGGAGCTGATGGCATGACTACCCCGATCGCGGTCACCGTGCGCTACTTCGCCTCGATTCGCGAGGCGCTGGGCACGGGCGCCGAAACCTGTTGGACGTCTGCGGCCACGCTGGGCGCGCTGCGCGATGAGTTGATTGCACGCGGCGACGCCAGCGCCCAGGCGCTGGCGCGCGGCAAGGCGGTGCGCATGGCGCACAACCAGGTGCTCAGCGACGAGTCCGCGCTGCTGGCCGCAGGCGATGAAGTCGCGTTCTTTCCGCCCGTGACCGGAGGCTGAGCATGTCCCAGGATTGCTCCGTACCGCTTTCGGTCAGCGAGCGCACGCGCGCCGCGCTGGCCGAGGCCAAGGCCCGCGGCGTGGTGCTGGGCCGCGCCGGCACGCGCAATCTGCAGGCCACGCTGGAAAAGCGCACGGCCTCGGCCGATGCGTTTGCGCGGCTGCAGCAGCCGGTGTTTGCCGAGTTCCAGGCACTGGGCCTGACGCACCGCGAAATGGCGGCCGAACTCAATCGCCGCGGCATCGCCGCCGCGCGCGGCGGCGAATGGACGCATGGGCAGGTGCAGAGAATGCTAAATCGTCTCACCCCCTGAGCCGCTTCGCCCTAGGCGGGCCCCGTCTTCCCCCTCTCAAGCTTCGGTGGAGGGGGCGCCCGGCCAGGGACGGCAGCCTCGGTGCGGGGCGGCCCTTCCTCGCTGCCCCCTTGCTGGGCCGCGCCAGTTCCAAGGGCTGCGCTTTTTAGCCCTGTCGCGCCTCGTCGCTGTCAGGCCCGGGCAGCTGCGGGCAGCGCCACTCCAGCAGCTCTGCCAGGCGCTGCACCACCCAGCCGGCTTCGGCAGCATTGAGCAAGCTGTCGTCGGCGCGCAAGGCGGCGTGCATGCCCAGCAGCACGCCGGCTTCGGACGGCGCTTCGCGGTGATACAGGATCTGCGCCTGCTCGATCAGATGGCTGGCCAGGTCCTCGCACAGTTCATAGCGCGCCAGCACTTCGGCAATCGGCAAGCGCAGGCGCGCGCCGCGGTCGGCATAAAGCGCTGCAAAGCTTGGCGCGACGGTCAATTGGTTGCCTTCTGACATGGCTCAATCCGGCGTGAAATTTTTCTCGAAGTGGATGGCGTCGTCCACCTGCTCGAAAGTCGCCAATTGCCCCATCTTCATGTCCTTGATGCGGCAGGCGGCAAACAGGCTGTACCTGCCCTTGAAGTCGAAACTCGGCAGATCGATCAGCGCGTAGGGGTAGGGCACAAAGACTTCGTACTCGAAGACCACGCGGTGTTCATTGCGCGGCGACGGGAAAAGCTTGTAGTGGCTGGTGGTGATTGCAAGAGAGGCCATGGTCTGAAGGTTACAGTGCAGGTCAATGCTAACGAAAAACGCATTGCCGTTTTGACTATGAGAGGGCGCCATGGCGCACAACAAGAATGAATGGGCCAACAAGGTGTTTGGCCTGATACGCGCCGGCAATGCCGGCGCCGCTTGCGCACAGATCAAGGTGGCGCCCACCGTGGGTGATCTCCAGCGTCTGCAGGCCCTGGTGGTCGGCTTGCCGAACACCAAGGAGAACCGCCAGCTGGCCACCGTGGTGCAAGAGGAACTGGCGCTATTGTCGGCCCCGCGGCTGCACCGTGCGCCATGAAGGATATGGCCGCTGATGGTCACACGGTGCATATTGCCGTGCAGGCCCAGGATTTCGACGCCAGCGCCGAGCTGGCCGCGCTGCGCGCCTTTGACGCGCGCGTGGGCGCGGTCTGCTGCTTTGTCGGCTGCGTGCGCGATCGCAACGACGGCGACGCCGTGGCATCGATGGAGCTTGAACACTATCCCGGCATGACCGAGGCATCGATTGCGGCCATCGTCGATCAGGCGATTGCGCGCTTCGGCATTTTTGGCGCGCGCGTGATCCACCGCGTGGGCCTGCTCCAGCCCCTGGACCAGATCGTGTTCGTGGCCGTGAGCGCGGCCCACCGCGGTGCCTCGTTCCAGGCCTGCGAGTTCATCATGGACTATCTCAAGACCCAGGCGCCTTTCTGGAAAAAGGAGCAGACGCCCCAGGGTGCGCGCTGGGTCGATGCGCGCAGCGCCGACGACGCCGCGCTGGCGCGCTGGGCAAGCGCGACCGACGGCGGCTGAACCGTCTCGGTGGGGTGTGGTCGCGCCCTTGTCTGGCACCTCGCTGGCCGGGTTTTGGCTTGAAATGGGGGGGGTGGCCCCCACCTGTGGAGCAATTCGGAGGTATTTCACCCATGCGTATTGACAAACTGACGACAAAATTCCAAGAAGCCCTGTCTGAAGCCCAGACGCTTGCGCTGGGCAGCGACCATTCCAATATCGACCCCTTGCATCTGCTGCTGGCCTTGCTGAAGCAGGATGACGGCCCGCGCTCGCTGCTGCAGCGTGCGGGCGCCAATGTCAGCGCCTTGCAGGCCGCGACGCAAAAAGCCGTGGACGACCTGCCCAAGGTGCAGGTGCAGGACCAGGTGCAGGTCGGCTCCGACCTCGCGCGGCTGCTGCAGGCCACCGAGAAGGAAGCGCTCAAGCGCGGCGACCAGTTCATTGCCAGCGAGCTGTTCCTGCTGGCGCTGACCGACAGCAACACCCGCGCCGGCCAACTGCTCAAGGAGCACGGACTTTCGCGCAAGAGCCTGGAGTCGGCCATCGAGGCAGTGCGCGGCGGCAACAGCGTGGACAGCGCGCAAGCCGAAGGCCAGCGCGAAGCCCTGAAGAAATACACGCTAGACCTGACCGAGCGCGCGCGCAGCGGCAAGCTCGACCCGGTGATTGGCCGCGACGAGGAAATCCGCCGCGCCATCCAGGTGCTGCAGCGCCGCACCAAGAACAACCCGGTGCTGATCGGCGAGCCCGGCGTGGGCAAGACGGCCATTGTCGAAGGCCTGGCCCAGCGCATACTGGCCGGCGAAGTGCCCGAAAGCCTCAAGAACAAGCGCGTGCTGTCGCTTGACATGGCGGGCCTGCTGGCGGGGGCCAAGTACCGCGGTGATTTCGAGGAGCGGCTCAAGGCCGTGCTCAAGGAGCTCAGCCAGGAAGAAGGCCGTGTCATCTTGTTCATTGACGAAATCCACACCATGGTCGGCGCCGGCAAGGCCGATGGCGCGATGGACGCCGGCAACATGCTCAAGCCGGCGCTGGCACGCGGCGAGCTGCACTGCATAGGCGCGACCACGCTGGATGAATACCGCAAGTACATCGAGAAGGACGCCGCGCTCGAGCGCCGCTTCCAGAAGGTGCTGGTCAACGAGCCGAGCGTGGAGGACACGATTGCCATCCTGCGCGGCCTGCAGGTCAAGTACGAAGCCCACCATGGCGTGGACATCACCGACCCGGCAATCGTTGCCGCGGCCGAGCTCAGCCACCGCTACATCACCGACCGCTTCCTGCCCGACAAGGCCATTGATTTGATTGACGAGGCCGCGGCCAAGATCAAGATTGAAATCGATTCCAAGCCCGAAGTGCTTGACCGGCTCGACCGGCGCATGATCCAGCTCAAGATCGAGCGCGAAGCGATGAAGAAGGAAAAGGACGAGGCCTCGCAAAAGCGCCTGTCGCTGATCGAGGAAGAACTGGTCAGCCTGGAGCGCGAGTACGCCGATCTCGAGGACATCTGGAAAAGCGAGAAAGCCAGCGCCCAGGGTTCGGAGCAAATCCGCAAGGACGTCGACCAGATCCGTATCCAGATCGAGGAGCTCAAGCGCAAGGGCGATTTCAACAAGGTTGCCGAGCTGCAATACGGCAAGCTGCCTGCGCTCGAACAGCAACTCAAGCAAGCCCAGGAGCATGAGGACGGCGTGGGGGCAAACGGTGCGCCCGCGCACCGGCTGCTGCGCACCCAGGTGGGCGCCGAGGAGATCGCCGAAGTCGTGAGCCGCGCCACGGGCATTCCCGTGGCCAAGATGATGCAGGGCGAGAAGGACAAGCTGCTGAAGATGGAAGACAAGCTGCACGAGCGCGTGGTCGGCCAGGATGAGGCCATTGCCGCCGTCGCCAATGCGATCCGGCGTTCGCGCTCTGGCCTGTCCGATCCCAATCGCCCGACCGGTTCGTTCCTGTTTCTCGGCCCCACGGGCGTGGGCAAGACCGAGCTGTGCAAGGCGCTGGCCGGCTTCCTGTTTGACAGCGAAGACCATCTGATCCGCGTGGACATGAGCGAGTTCATGGAAAAGCATTCGGTCGCGCGGCTGATCGGCGCGCCACCGGGCTATGTGGGCTACGAGGAAGGCGGCCACCTGACGGAAGCCGTGCGCCGCAAGCCCTACAGCGTGCTGCTGCTCGACGAGGTGGAAAAAGCCCATCCCGATGTGTTCAATGTGCTGCTGCAGGTGCTTGACGATGGTCGCCTCACGGACGGGCAGGGACGCACCGTGGATTTCAAGAACACCGTCATCGTGATGACCAGCAATATCGGTTCGTCGCTGATACAGGCCATGGTGGGCGAGGATGCCAGCGACATCAAGGATGCAGTCTGGGGGGAACTAAAAAACCATTTCCGACCCGAATTCCTTAACCGCATCGACGAAACTGTGGTCTTCCATGCGCTGGATGCGAAAAATATCGCGTCGATTGCACGGATCCAGCTGCAGCTGCTCGAGAAGCGTCTGGCGAAGATGGACCTCACGCTGGAGATCTCGCCCCAGGCTGTGGACGAGCTGGCCAAGGTCGGTTTCGATCCGGTGTTCGGTGCGCGCCCGCTCAAGAGGGCAATACAGCAGCGCATCGAGAACCCGCTGTCGCGCTTGCTGCTCGAAGGGCGCTTCCCGCCCAAGAGCGTGATCGCGGTGCAGGTCGATCCGGTGCTGCAGCCGGGTGTCTTCCAATTTACATTGGCTGACCGGGAGTGAGCCTCCTGCTCGGCGAGAAAGGCCAAGTTTTGAATGACTTCGTGACACTGGTGGTTCGCTGGTCGGTGCGCATTTTCCTGCTCATCGCCGCAACCGTGTTCTTCCTCAGCCTGTTGGCTGCGGCCAGCCTGCTGGCGCTGGTCTGGGGCGCGCGCTCTCTCTGGGCCAAGCTCACAGGTCGTCCGGTCACTCCGTGGGTCATGGGTGTGAGCCCGGGCGCCGCCTGGAGCAGCGTCTACCGTTCGCGCAGCACCTGGACCGCAGCCGGCGCTGCGGCGCCCGCCGCGCAAGCCGCTGCCGACAGCCTGCGCCACCGCGGCGGCATTCTGCGCGGCAATGACGAAGTCGTTGACGTGCAGCCGCGCGAGATCAGGAACAGTCCCTGAGCCGCTGAACCGGCTTGGGTCGCCTCGGCTGCCCATGTGCGGCCCTTGCCCGCTGCGCCCAGGCTTGGGATGCAGGGAGGATGTTTTTGGCTATTGTTTTTGTGAGCGCGCATTTTGATGACCCCTGCCGATCTCCATCGTTTGTTTGAGGTCCAGCACCAGGCCAGCCGAACCCAGGTCGAGGTGCCATTGCTGCTGCGACGCGAGCGCCTGCTGCGCATGCGCAAGATGCTTGACGAACATGGGGCGGTGCTGGCCGCCGCGGTGCAGGCCGATTTCGGCATGCGCTCGCCGCGCTTGACGGAGGTGGCCGATTTCTTCGTGCTGCGCAACCTGCTCAACCAGTGCCTGCGCAAGCTGTCGCGCTGGATGCGGCCGCAGAAGGTGCGCACGCCCCTGTACCTGCTGCCGGCGCGCGCGCGCATAGAGCGTCAGCCGCTGGGTGTGGTGGGCGTGATCTCGCCCTGGAACTACCCGGTGCAGCTGGCGCTGGCGCCCGCCATCACGGCCCTGGCCGCGGGCAACCGCGTGATGCTCAAGCCCAGCGAGCTCACGCCGCATACCTCGGCCCAGCTGGCGGCGCTGGTCGAGCAGTTCTTTGCGCCCGACGAGTTCTGCGTGGTGCAAGGCGATGCCAGCATTGCCACCCAGTTTTCCGGGCTGCCCTTCGACCATCTGGTGTTTACCGGCTCCACGGCCGTGGGCCGGCGCGTGGCCCAGGCTGCGGCAGTCCATCTGACGCCCACCACGCTGGAGCTGGGCGGCAAGTCTCCCTGCCTGATTGCCCAGGATTGCGATCTTGCCGATGCCGCGCTGAAGATTGCCCATGGCAAGCTGCTCAATGCGGGCCAGACCTGCGTTGCTCCCGACTACGTGTTGCTGCCGCGCGGGCGCGAACAGGCGTTTGCCCAGGCCTACCGCGCTGCCGTGGCACGGCTTTACCCGACCCTCATCGGCAATCCCGATTACGCTTCCATCCTGACCAAGCGCCACCTGGCGCGCTTGCGTCAGATGCTGCGCCAGGCGCAGTCGCTGGGCGCGCGCATCGATGTGATGGGGCCGGCCCAGCCCCAGCCCGGCGAGGCCGCGGCCAGCCTGTGGAGCGACGCCGCCGAGCGCCAGATGCCGCCCGCTCTGGTGTTTGGCGCGACTTCGGAAATGCAGTTGATGCAGGAGGAAATCTTCGGGCCCATCCTGCCCGTGATCACCTACGAGCGCCTCGATGACGTGGTCGCGGCGCTCAATGCCGGACCCAGGCCCCTGGCCCTATACTGGTTCGGCAGCGATGAAAATGTGCGGGACGGTATACTTCGGCAAACTGTCAGCGGCGGGGTGACGGTCAACGACACCCTGATGCACATAGCGCACGACAATCTGCCGTTTGGCGGAGTGGGCGACAGCGGCTGGGGGGCGTACCACGGAGAGCAAGGCTTTTTGCGGTTCAGTCACCAGAAGTCGGTGTTGCTGCAGTCGCGCTGGTCCATGGGAGCGTTGTTCTATCCTCCCTACGGGCCTCGGCTTGACCGGGTGATGGGGCTGCTCCGGCGCTGGTTATAGCGCCTGTACAGCCTGCGTCACCCGCAGGATTTTCAGGCCCGAGCAAGGCATTTTTGTCACCATCCATCGAACGTTGAGCCTGTCCGGGTTGGCCAGGCCGACGCCGGTGTTTGCCTGTTTTACAGGCGTTATCACATCGGCTTTGGCAGGGCAAGGCGATCAAGACAGCCGTACTCGCGTGAATGGCTACACATTCGCGCCAGTAGGCAAAAAAACGTTTGCGGCGACAATTCCGCTTTTCCCATTTTCACCTGTTTTCGTTTCGGTATTTCCATGTCCAGTTTCCAGGTTCGTCCCGCCACGCTTCGCGATGCCAAGGCCATTGCACAGATCCATACCGCCTCCGCCACGGAGGCATACCGAGGGCTGGTTCCTGACGATCAGTTGAAATCCATGTCGTCGGTTGAAAAGCGCCAGGCGTACTGGCGTGAAGCCATTGAATATTGTGAGCCCCAGGTCCAGGTCGCCATCGATGGCGACAAGATCGTGGGCTTTGTCGGCTTCGATCGCTCGCGCGATGAGAAGTCCCGTCCTACCACCGGCGAGATCTGGGCCATTTACGCGGCTCCCTCGCATTGGGGCCAGGGCGTGGGTGTGACCCTCTGGGACGCAGCCCGCGACGGCCTGGCCGAAGAAGGCTG
>Ga0308165_1002575_pt1 | contig 21160 bp, 19 predicted proteins | sample PhyWR2_FD_201032 | JGI IMG/M metagenome (GOLD analysis project Ga0308165, IMG submission 201032) | Phyllosphere microbial communities from UC Gill Tract Community Farm, Albany, California, United States - DLSLW.R2 | ecosystem: Host-associated > Plants > Phyllosphere > Unclassified | place: USA... | reverse complement strand
GAAAATGGACAAAAAATTGTTTTAGAAGTTCAACAGCACTTAGGTGAAGACCGTGTACGTGCAATTTCGATGGACTCTACCGACGGTTTAGTTCGTGGAATGAAGGTTCTTGATACTGGTTCAGCAATTAAAATGCCTGTAGGCGACCAGATTAAAGGTCGTTTATTTAATGTAGTTGGTGAAGCGATTGACGGTATTACTGCTGTTGATAAAACAGATGGTCGCCCGATCCATGCAACTCCTCCTAAGTTTGAAGATTTATCTACCGAAACTGAGGTACTTTTTACAGGTATTAAAGTAATCGATTTATTAGAGCCTTATGCAAAAGGTGGTAAAATCGGTTTGTTCGGTGGTGCTGGTGTGGGTAAAACAGTATTAATTATGGAGTTGGTAAACAACATCGCTAAAGCTTATGCTGGTTTATCAGTATTCGCAGGTGTTGGTGAGCGTACTCGTGAGGGTAATGATTTACTTCGTGAGTTTATCGAATCAGGTGTAATCAACTATGGCGATGAATTCTTACACTCAATGGAAAAAGGTGGATGGGATTTAAAAGCTGTTGATACTGAAAAATTAAAAGAATCTAAAGCAACATTGGTTTTCGGACAAATGAACGAGCCTCCTGGTGCACGTGCTCGTGTGGCATTATCAGGATTAACAGTTGCAGAATATTTCCGTGATGGTGATGGCGAAGGCGCTGGAAAAGATATCCTTTTCTTCGTTGATAACATCTTCCGTTTTACTCAGGCAGGATCTGAGGTATCGGCTTTATTAGGCCGTATGCCATCAGCGGTAGGTTACCAACCTACGTTGGCAACTGAGATGGGTTTAATGCAAGAGCGTATTACTTCAACAAAACGTGGTTCAATTACATCTGTACAAGCGGTATATGTACCAGCGGATGATTTAACTGACCCGGCTCCGGCAACAACTTTTGCCCACTTAGATGCTACTACAGTACTTTCTCGTAAAATTGCTGAGCTAGGTATTTATCCTGCAGTAGATCCATTGGATTCTACTTCACGTATCCTTTCTCCAGCCGTTTTAGGTGATGAGCACTATAATACAGCTCAACGTGTTAAAGAAACTTTACAACGTTATAAAGAATTACAAGATATCATTGCGATTTTAGGTATGGACGAATTATCTGAAGAAGATAAATTAGTGGTATCAAGAGCACGCCGTGTGCAACGTTTCTTATCTCAACCTTTCCACGTAGCTGAGCAATTTACAGGCTTAAAAGGTGTATTGGTCGACATTAAAGATACCATCAAAGGTTTTAACATGATTATGGATGGTGATGTTGATGAGTATCCAGAAGCTGCATTTAACTTGGTTGGTAGCATTGAAGATGCGATCGAAAAAGGTAAAAAATTATTAGCAGAAGCGAACTAAGAGAGACGTGAGACACTAGATATGAGATATGAGAGAGACTTGGTCTCGAATCTCATATCTCACATCTCAAATCTATTCAAAATGAATTTAGAAATATTAACTCCAGATAAAAAAGTTTTCGAAGGTGAAGTAACAGCAGTTACGGTGCCTGGTACTTTAGGTTCTTTCCAGATTTTAAAAGACCATGCCCCTATCATCTCTACTTTAGAAGATGGAGAAGTTATTATAAAAGCAAATAAAGCTGATGAGCAACGCTTTTTTATTAAAGGTGGTGTAGTTGAAGCTATCCATAACAAAATTGTGGTTTTAGCCGAAGGTATCGCTTAAGCAGAATAATTAACTCATTTTAAAAGCATCCCGATTTAATAATCAGGATGCTTTTTTGTTTTTTAAATCTTTTATCTGATCACTTAACAAAGTCACAAACAGCGCCGATAAATTCTTTATTCTTTTCATAATATAACATATGTGAACCAGCGATCTGTACTATCTTTTGATTTTGAAACTTATAATTTTTATAGTAATCCGGTCCAACCGCATGATCATCCTTTCCCGTAATAATTAAGGTAGGTACTTTAATTTCACTGGTAAGCAAAGCATAATCTTTAAAATATTCTGGGTATTTCTGAATCTTCGCACTATCCATTAATGGCATAAAAAGTGTCATTCCAAAATCTGAGGTCCGTTTGTAAGAATTTTCAATGCTATCCATTTTAACAATGGTATTGATATCATCAGCGATATATTTATAACCAAGATGAACTGCACTTAACTTTTTTCGAACCAAAACCGCACCATTCATTAATTTTTTAAAGTCAGTCTCTTGTATAGTGGTATCTTTTTGTAATAATTGGTACCCATATTCAATTTGCTCCTGCATCTGATCTGGATTCATAAAATATGCTATAGTATTGGCCATAATGATACCCGATAAATGCTCTGGATATTTATGGGCATAATTAACTGCTAAAACTCCGCCAAATGAATGACTGAGCAGATACACTTTTTCTACACCGAGTTTTAACCGAAGTTCTTCAATATCCTGCACAACACGATTTAAACTATAATCTTTGGCATTTTGCGAATGCCCCGATCCTCTTTGATCCAGATAAACCATTGTTAAACAATTCTCGAGATTTGACCCACCCATTTTCTCAAAAGAAAGAAAATCCTGACCAGGGCCTCCATGTAAGTAGATGCAAACAGGCCCCTTACCTGCAACCTTAACCGATAATTTTACGGTATCAGAAGTTAAAATTATATGATTGCCCATCTTAAGTTTAAGTGCCGAATCTGGCGAAGAACAATTGCTAAACAAAAAGATTAACAGAATCGAAAATAAGTAAATGGTCCTCATAATTATTTTTTCTAAAATTAATTTACACAACTATTTCCAATAACCAACCAATAACACTTAAAAATGTATCTGTTTATTAAGTAACAATCTCCATAATTTCTACGATTTTTACGATCCAAATTTTCAATTTCCAATGCACTTGGAGTCATTTTAGGCAGAAAATTCGAAAATTTATAATGCAAGCATAACAAACATACCGTATACCGTTTTGATATTTGGTCTACGGCTATCGGCATTAAATAACTAATCCAACTCCACACAAGAACAATGTTTCGATTTAACTAAAAAAATAAGAATAATATTCTGATTGAACTTTTTTCTGATTTCTCTTGCATATTAATGAACCAAAAACTAAATTGGTTTTTATAAACAATAAGATAATAATGACAACTCATAACAACATATTTTCTACCTATATTACTGCAAAAGCAGCTGGTAATGTAGTGTTGTTACCTGTCATTTTACTTAACCTCCTACTCCTAAATATTTTATGGAGTAAGAAAATGGGCAGCTTTTAAATAGATTTTAAAAAACTAAATATACCTAAAGCGTCCCGATACAAACGGGACGCTTTTTTTAAATAACAAAACACAGTATTATGCAATACTATAATTCTAATACGATTATTTACCTTGATGGCCAGTTTGAAAAGGCTGTAAATAGCAGTACCGACCTTTACGGACAGTCGCTACATTACGGTTATGCTGCTTTTGAGGGTATTAGAGCCTATAAAACGCACAACGGCAACCGTATTTTTAAAGCAGCCGCTCATTTCGACCGCTTAGAGCGTTCTTGCCAGTTGGCAAATATTCCTTTTCCTTGGAATAAACAGGAATTAATTGCCGCAACATATAAATTACTTCAGTTGAATAAGCTGAAAGATGCTTATATCCGTCCGTTGGTATTTTGCCATCCAAACATGAAATTAAACGAGCCAAGTGGGGTTTCGATCTTGATCTGCGCATGGGAATGGGATGCTTATTCTGGCAACAAATTGTTAAAACTTACCGTTTCTGACTATGAAAGGCCTAATCCAAAATCGAGCCCTATGGAAGCGAAATTGAGCGGAAACTATGTTAACTCTATTTTAGCAACTACAGCAGCAAACATTAAAGGTTACGATGAAGCATTGCTTTTAGATATGCATGGTTTTGTTGCAGAGGCATCTGGAGCAAATATCTTCCTGGAAAAAGACGGAAAATTATATACCCCATCTTTAGGAAATATTTTACCAGGAATTACACGCGCAACTGTAAAAGAACTTTGCACTGTTCTGGATATAGAAAGTATCGAGAAAAAACTAACGCTAGATGACCTTAAAAATGCCGACAGTGCTTTTTTGTGCGGAACAGCTACTGAAATAGCAGGTATTGCCTCAATTGATGATATTGTTTATCGTTCATTGTGGAGAGAATCAATCGGTTATACCATACAACGTGCCTATAAAAATTTGGTGTTGGAGAAAGTAAATTATGAGGTGATTATATAGCAAGCAGTATTATTGGTCCATAGCTAAAGGGTTCGTAGTTGATAGCCAATCAGGCCATGAACCCATGACCAAAAAGCCATCAACCAGCAATAAAATTTAAATAATAAAAAATATTCAAAAAGCAGATGACTCAAGAGATCAATCAAAATTTTCCGAAGGCCTACCAGCAAATTAGCGATGCAACTAAAGCATCCGGATTTGATATGGCTTCTGATGTATTGACCTGTTCTTTGCTTAAAACACTTGCAGCATCAAAATCTTCTGGTAAATTCTTAGAACTTGGAACCGGAACAGGTTTATCTACTTCCTGGATTTTAGATGGTTTAGACCAAAACAGTACGCTTACCTCGATTGATAACGATGCTAAATTTTTAGCAATTGCCGAGACTTTTTTAGGCGGCGATAAGCGCTTAACGCTGGTTGATACCGATGGCGCTGAATGGATTGAAAACAATAAAGACGAAAAATTCGATTACATTTTTGCTGATACCTGGCACGGAAAATATTTGCTTTTAGATGAGGCAATTGCCATGCTGAATAAAGGAGGCGTTTATATAATCGATGATATGTTACCCCAACAAAATTGGCCTGAAGGACATCAGGAGAAAGCAATTAAGTTGATTAAAGATTTAGAATCCAGAGATGATTTGCATCTAACCAAACAGGTTTGGGCAACAGGGATTGTAATCGGAGTAAAAAAATAGAGAAATAATTAAAATAGTTCTTTGCATTTTTTAAATAGTTAGTATGTTTGTGATTCATCAAAAACATGAATATAAACACAAACATTATTAGCAACTTAATTATTGTCATTTCTCAAAAAAGAGGTGGAAATCGTTGCGTATAATATAAAAAATATACATTCCGAAACCGCCTCCGAAACGAGGCGGTTTTTTTTTGCCTCAAAATTATACAACTAACAGAACCAGAATATACATTTTAAACAATGAGCGAATTAAACAAGTACAGTAAAACATTTACACAAGACCCAACACAACCGGCAGCACAAGCTATGCTTTACGGAATCGGATTAACTGATGCTGATATGGCTAAAGCGCAGGTCGGTATTGCCAGTATGGGTTACGATGGTAACACCTGCAATATGCACCTAAATGATCTTGCAAAAGATGTGAAAAAAGGGGTCTGGGCGAATGATTTAGTGGGCTTGGTTTTCAATACCATTGGTGTGAGCGATGGAATGAGCAACGGTACGGATGGCATGCGATTCTCTTTAGTAAGCCGTGATGTTATTGCTGATAGTATAGAAACCATCTGTGGCGGTCAATATTATGATGGGGTAATTGCCATCCCAGGGTGTGATAAAAATATGCCGGGCGCAATTATGGCTATGGCACGTTTAGATCGTCCTTCGATTATGGTGTATGGTGGTACAATTGCCCCAGGACATTATAAAGGCGAAGAGTTGAACATTGTTTCGGCATTTGAAGCCTTAGGACAAAAAATCTGTGGTAACCTTTCTGAAGAAGATTTTCAAGGCATTATAAAACATACCTGCCCTGGCGCTGGTGCCTGTGGTGGTATGTATACCGCAAATACAATGGCGGCCGCAATTGAAGCTTTAGGAATGAGCTTGCCTTATTCTTCTTCAAACCCAGCGGTTAGCCAAGAAAAAAAACAAGAATGTTTAGATGCTGGGAAATACATCAGGATTTTATTAGAGAAAGACATTAAACCATCTGATATCATGACGAAAAAAGCATTTGAGAATGCTATTCGTTCGATTATCATATTAGGTGGAAGTACAAATGCGGTATTACACTTTATTGCTATTGGTAAAGCTATTGGTGTTGAAGTTACTCAGGATGATTTTCAACGCATGAGCGATGAAACCCCCGTTCTGGCTGATTTTAAACCAAGCGGAAAATTCTTAATGCAAGATTTGCATCAATATGGGGGTATCCCAGCGGTATTAAAGTATTTATTAAATGAAGGTTTATTACATGGCGACTGCTTAACCGTTACCGGAAAAACCTTAGCCGAAAATTTAGCTGATGTAAAATCGGTTATGGATTACGATCAGAAAATTATTCAAAAACTAAGTGAGCCAATTAAAGCAACCGGTCACTTACAGGTTCTTTACGGAAACTTGGCCGAAAAAGGTTCGGTAGCTAAAATATCCGGTAAAGAGGGTGAGAAATTTGAAGGCCCTGCGCGTGTATTTGATGGTGAGCGTGATTTAGTTGCCGGAATTTCTTCAGGAAGAATTAAACCAGGTGATGTTGTGGTAATTAAAAACGAGGGACCGGTTGGCGCACCTGGTATGCCAGAGATGTTAAAGCCTACCTCGCTAATTATCGGTGCCGGTTTAGGTAAATCAATTGCATTGATTACCGATGGTCGCTTTTCAGGTGGAACACACGGCTTTGTAGTTGGTCACATTACCCCAGAAGCTTACAAAGGTGGTTTAATCGGTTTAGTGAAAGATGATGATCGTATTGAAATTGACGCGGTAAATAATACCATTAATTTAATGGTGAGTGAAGAAGAGATTGCAGAACGTAGAAAAAACTACGTGCAACCAGCATTAAAAGTAACAAAAGGTGTTTTATATAAATATGCTAAAACAGTTTCAGACGCAGCGAGTGGTTGCGTAACTGATGAATATTAGATCAAAAAAATCATCCCCAGATGAATTGATTACTAAAAAATAAGTTATGCAAATAATTAAAAGTATTCAGAATAGGATTTATGAAATCCGGGGAGAAAGAGTAATGCTCGATTTTGATCTGGCTTTACTTTATGAAGTGGAAACAAGAGTATTAAATCAAGCAGTAAAACGAAATATCAAACGTTTTCCCGATGATTTTATGTTTCAGTTAACTTCTGCAGAGTTTGAAAGTATAAAATTTCAAATAGAAGCGATCAATCAGGGTACATCATCACAAATTGTGATGATAGGCGGAACCAACTTGAAGTCACAATTTGTGACTTCAAGTTGGGGAGGTACTCGGAAATTAACTTATGCCTTTACAGAGCAAGGTGTTGCCATGTTGAGTGGCGTTTTGAAAAGTGATAAGGCAATTAACATGAACATTGCCATCATGAGGGCCTTTGTTGATGTTCGTAAAATTTTACTAAAACAAAGTAATCTTAACGAACAATTAACAAAAATTAAAGAACGGATTGGTGAACATGATGTTCAGCTCAACGAACTTTATGATGCAATGGAAAATTTGATAGATGAGAAAATTGCTCAATTAAAGTGGAACGACAGAGAAAGAATTGGGTTTAAAATTAAAAAATAGTAGAACCGCAAAAACATAACTATGGAAACTGCACAAGATACAATACAACAAAACGAGGCGAAAGCAGCAACCTCAAAACCCTTATTCAAAGGAACGGGCTCTCAGGTTTTGTTGAATGGATTAATTGAAGAAGGCGTAACCACCATTTTTGGTTATCCAGGCGGAGCAATCATGCCCATTTATGATGCTCTTTATGATTATGCTGATAAATTAGAACACATTTTGGTTCGGCATGAGCAAGGTGGCATCCATGCTGCTCAAGGTTTTGCAAGAGCAAGTGGCGAAGTTGGTGTTGTTTTCGCTACAAGCGGACCCGGCGCAACCAACCTGGTTACCGGTTTAGCAGATGCACAGATAGACAGTACGCCGTTGGTTTGTATCACTGGACAGGTTTTCGCACACTTATTGGGAACAGATGCCTTTCAGGAAACTGATGTAATTAATATTACCACTCCGGTTACCAAATGGAATTATCAGGTTACTGATGCAAAAGAAATTCAAGAGGTATTGGCTAAAGCTTTTTACATTGCTAAAAGCGGCAGACCAGGTCCTGTATTGATCGATATTACCAAAAATGCACAGTTACAATTAGAGGAATTTCCTGAGTATGTAAAATGCAACCACATCCGCAGTTACCGCCCAAAACCAAAAGTTAGGGTAGAATATATCGAGCAAGCTGCAGAATTAATTAATTCAGCTAAAAAACCATTCATTTTGTTTGGCCAAGGTGTTGTTTTAGGTAAAGCCGAAGAAGAATTTAAAGCTTTTATTGAAAAAGCAGGTATTCCTGCCGCATGGACGATTATGGGCGAAGGTGCTATCCCAACTTCACACCCGCTAAATGTGGGTATGTTGGGCATGCATGGTAATTACGGTCCAAATGTATTAACCAATGAGTGCGATGTTTTAATTGCAATCGGTATGCGTTTTGATGACCGCGTAACCGGTCGTTTAGATAAATATGCTAAACAAGCCAAAGTGGTACATTTGGATATCGACCCTGCTGAAATTGATAAAAATGTTAAGGCTGAAGTTGGTGTTTGGGGCGATTGCAAAGAAACTTTACCCCTATTAACCAATTTGGTTAACGAAAATAAACACGAAGATTGGTTAGCTAAATTCAGACAATACAATCAAGAGGAGATAGATCAGGTTATTACTCCTGAGCTTTATCCAACAGGTGATGAGATGACCATGGGTGAAGTATTGCGCAATATCAACGAAATATGTGGTGGTGATGCCGTAATCGTTACCGATGTTGGTCAGCACCAAATGGTAGCCTGTCGTTATGCTAAATTTAACAATACGCGCAGTAACATTACTTCTGGTGGGTTAGGCACAATGGGCTTTGGTTTACCAGCAGCAATCGGCGCTAAATATGGTGCACCTGATAAAACTGTTATCGCCATTATCGGCGATGGGGGATTCCAGATGACGCCACAGGAACTTGGTACCATTATGCAGTTTGGAGCAGCCGTAAAAATCTTGATCCTTAACAACCGCTTTTTAGGCATGGTTCGCCAATGGCAACAGCTTTTTCATGATAAACGTTATTCTTTTGTAAATATCACCAGTCCTGATTTTGTGGCTTTGGCAAAATCTTACTATATCGAAGCAGATAAAGTTGATGAGCGCGCAAATCTAAGAACAGCATTAGAAACCATGATTAACCATGAAGGTGCTTACTTACTAGAAATAATGGTTGGTAGAGAAAACAACGTTTTCCCAATGGTTCCACAAGGAATGAGTGTAAGCGAAATTAGGTTGAAATAGGCTGAAAGATTAAAACTAGCGTGCTTGTCATCTCGACTGGAGCGCAGCGAAATGGAGAGATCTTTTTTTAATAACAGATTTCTCCACAAGGTCGAAATGACGAATAGGTAAAAAAGAAATTATCATGAGTACTGAAGATACATTAAAACACACAATAGATCAAACCGACATGGACGGAAAACAGGAATACACCATTACGGTTTATGCCGAAAACCGCATCGGTTTATTAAACAGGATTGCGATTATTTTCTCTAAAAGAAAAATCAATATCGAAAGTTTGAACACTTCCCCATCTGAAATTGATGGGATACACCGTTTCAACATCGTCATTCACGAAGGTTACGAAGTAGTGAGAAAGCTGGCTCGCCAGATAGAAAAACAGATTGAGGTATTGAAAGTTTATTTCAACACAAACGAAGAAATTATCTGGCAAGAACTGGCACTTTATAAAGTTTCTACAGATGAAATTGCAGAAAAAGTAACAGTAGAGCGTTTATTAAGACAATACGGTGCGAGTGCGGTAGTGATCCGTAAAGATTATACTGTTTTTGCAGTAACTGGTCACCGTGAAGAAACCGATGCTTTGGTAAAAGCTTTAGAACCTTATGAGCTGATTGAATTTGTGAGATCTGCAAGAGTCGCCATTATTAAAGACAGTGCAGGTTTCCACGAAAAACTGAAAGAATTCGAAGCCTTCGAACCAGGTGAAGAATTGGTAGAAAACGAGTTTTTAGAAAAAGGCGGAAAGATTTTTACTATGTAAAGCCTACAACAAATCCGTCATTGCGAGAAGGAACGACGAAGCAATCTTTTAAGAAAAATCAAAACAGATAGCTTCGGCTCACACAAACCCCAGCCTCGCAATGGCGAAAAAAAGATAATATGAAATGCAATAAAGTCATACCGATTTTAAGAATATTCGATTACCATAAGGCAATTGAATTTTATGTAAACTGGCTAGGCTTTAAAATAGATTGGGAGCATACTTTTGAAGAAAATACCCCGGTTTATATGCAGATTTCGTTAGGTGGAATTGAACTACACTTAAGCGAGCACCATGGAGATAGTGCTCCAGGTGCAAATATACATATTGATTGTACGGGTTTGAAAGCATTTCATAAAGAAATAATACGTAAAAAGTACAAATACAACAGACCAGGTTTGGAGAAAACTTTTTATGGAACCTGGGCCGTAACGGTAAACGATCCGTTCTTTAACAAGATTACTTTTAACGAAGCACTAAGTGAGGCTGAAAGCTCAGAGACTAAAGACCAAAGCGAAAACACAAATTAAGACAGAAGCGACATGAACCAGGTATTTGAATTTATAATCAACTCACGCAAGGCATTTATTCAGTTAATCGATAGCTTAACCATCGAAGAATTGAATAAAATTCCTGATGGTTACAACAACAATATCATCTGGAATTTTGGTCATATTGTAGTGAGTACACAAACACTTTGTTATGTGCGCACAGGTGTATTACAAGATGCAACCTCGGTAAAATTTAACGAGTATTATAAAAAAGATACGAAGCCAACTTACACCGTAACAGAAGAAGAAGTAGCAGAGTTGAAAGCCATCGCATTAGAGAGCATTGAAAAAATAAAAGAAGATTATGCAAACGGAAAATTTTCTAGCATCACTCCTTTTACAACAGCTACTTATGGTGTACAGATGAACAGCGTAGAGGAAATACTGATTACAACCATTGGCCATGATAACGTACATTATGGTTACGCATGGGCGTTAAAGAAAGTATTGTGAGATGTGAGTGGAAAAATGGATGAGGATTTGAAAAACAGAACCCAGGTAAAATAAACCCGATAGCAGTTGTCCCGATTTTTCATCGGGAAACGAATAGCGGGACTGAAACAACCGAAAAGCAAAGGAACCTGCTTTTCAAATAAAAAATCGGCAAAATCACCTCATCTGTGAATCAAACCGAAGGAAAAAAAGAATATATAACCCGATAATTAAATAGAAATTAACCAATAAAAAACAATGGCAAATTATTTTAACACATTACCTCTTAGAGAAAAACTAAACCAATTAGGTGTTTGCGACTTCATGGACAGTTCTGAATTTTTGGATGGCGTTAGCGCATTAAAAGGCAAAAAACTGGTAATTGTAGGTTGTGGCGCACAAGGCTTAAACCAAGGTTTAAATTTAAGAGATAGTGGTTTAGATGTAAGCTACACTTTACGTAAGGAAGCAATTGAAGGCAAACGCGATTCGTGGAAAAATGCAACTGAAAACAATTTTACAGTTGGTACTTACGAAGAGTTGATTCCAAATGCAGATGTAGTAATTAACCTTACTCCTGATAAACAACACACTGCTGTTGTAAATGCAATTATGCCTTTAATGAAAGAAGGTGCTACTTTATTATATTCTCATGGTTTCAATATCGTTGAAGAAGGCATGCAGATCCGTAAAGATTTAACCGTTATTATGGTTGCACCTAAATGCCCGGGCAGCGAGGTTAGAGCAGAATATGTTCGCGGTTTTGGCGTACCTACCCTAATTGCAGTTCACCCTGAAAACGATCCACAAGGTAAAGGGTTGGCACAGGCAAAAGCATATTGCGCTGGTACAGGTGGCCACAGAGCAGGTGTATTAAAATCATCTTTCGTAGCTGAGGTAAAATCTGATTTAATGGGTGAGCAAACCATCCTTTGTGGTTTATTGCAAACAGGTTCAATCCTATCTTTTGATAAAATGGTAGAAAAAGGAATCGACGCAGGCTATGCTTCTAAATTGGTTCAATATGGTGTTGAAGTAATTACCGAAGCCTTAAAACAAGGTGGTATCACGGCCATGTTGGATAGATTAAGTAATGTAGCCAAAATCAAAGCTTTCGAAATTTCTGAAGAATTGAAAGACATTATGCGTCCGTTATTCCAAAAACACCAGGATGACATTATGAGTGGCGAATTTAGTCGCACCATGATGGAAGATTGGGCAAACGGTGATAAAAACTTATTAAAATGGAGAGCTGAAACTGGCGAAACTGCTTTCGAAAAAACACCTGCTGGTGATGTAAAAATCGGTGAGCAAGAATATTTCGATAACTATACTTTAATGGTAGCTTTCGTACGCGCGGGTGTTGAATTGGCTTTCGAAACCATGGTACAAGCTGGTATTAAACCAGAATCGGCTTACTACGAATCTTTACATGAAACTCCTCTTATCGCCAACACCATTGCCCGTAAGAAATTGTTCGAAATGAATCGTGTAATCTCTGATACCGCTGAATATGGTTGTTACTTGTTCGATCAAGCTTGTAAACCACTTTTAGGCGATTTCATGAAAAAAGTAGATACTGATTTAGTTGGCAAAAACTTTAACGAAGGTAAAGATGGCGCTGTTGACAACAGAAAATTAATCGATATCAACGAGGCAATCCGTTCTCACGAAGTAGAGCAAATTGGTGCTACATTACGTAAGGCAATGACGGCAATGAAAGCGATTAAAACAGCATAACCTCACCCCTAAATCCTCTCTCCTAAAAAGAGAGGGGACTTTGGACAGGTCTTATAAAAATAATAATTACAAACTTAAATTCCCCCTTTAGGGGGCTAGGGGGTTAAAATGTCAAAAACACTAGTAGAAAAAATTTGGGATGCTCACGTTGTAAAAAGTGAAGAAGGATTTCCTGATATTTTATACATTGATACACACTTAATACACGAGGTTACCTCTCCGCAGGCATTTGATGGCTTGCGCAAAAGAGGCTTACCTGTTTTACGTCCGAAACAAACCGTTGCAACTGCCGATCATAATGTACCCACATTAAATCAGTTGTTGCCGATTAAAGAGGAGCTATCACGCTATCAGGTAGATATGCTTACAAAAAACTGTGCAGAATTTGGGGTAGAATTATACGGCTTAGGTCATCCTTTTCAAGGTATTGTACATGTTATCGGTCCGGAGCTGGGCATTACCTTACCTGGTAAAACAATGGTTTGCGGCGATAGCCACACTTCTACCCATGGGGCTTTTGGTGCCATCGCATTTGGCATCGGTACTTCACAGGTTGAGCAGGTTTTCGCTACGCAATGTTTATTGCAATCGAAACCTAAAACCATGAAAATCGAGGTAAACGGCGAACTTGGACAAGGTGTAGGTGCAAAAGACATTATCTTATACATCATTGCCAAAATTTCTGCCGCTGGTGGTACAGGTTATTTCATCGAGTATGCAGGTTCGGCAATCGAAGCTTTAAGTATGGAAGCCCGTATGACGATCTGTAACATGAGTATCGAAATGGGTGCACGCGGTGGATTAATTGCTCCAGATCAAACCACTTTCGATTACATTAAAGGAAGAGAATTTGCTCCGGCTGGCGAAGAGTGGGATAAAGCCTTAGCCTATTGGAAAACATTATATAGTGATGCTGATGCCAAATTTGATAGCGTACTAACTTTCAACGCCGCAGATATCGCTCCAATGATCACCTATGGTACAAATCCAGGCATGGGAATGGGTATCCAAGAACATATTCCTGCAACTGGCGCACAACCAGAAAAAGAAAAACTTTCGTACCAGAAAGCGTTAGATTATATGGGTTTTGATGATGATTCGTCGTTGATCGGAAAACCGGTTGATTATGTATTTATCGGAAGCTGTACCAACTCCCGCATTGAAGATTTACGCGAAGTTGCCGACTTTGTTAAAGATAAACGCAAAGCAGATAATGTTACCGTTTGGATTGTTCCGGGCTCAAAACAGGTAGAACAACAGGCTAAAAACGAAGGTTTGGATAAAATTTTCGAAGCCGCTGGTTTTCAGCTACGCGAACCGGGATGCAGTGCTTGTTTAGGTATGAACGAAGATAAAATTCCTGCAGGTAAATACTGTGTATCTACATCGAACAGAAACTTTGAAGGTCGACAAGGACAAAATGCCCGTACTTTATTGGCAAGCCCGCTTACCGCCGCAGCAGCAGCCGTAACCGGAAAAATTACCGATGTTAGGGATTTGCTAGATAAGGTTTAAGGTAAAAGCTAAATGCCAAGCCTGATCGTCATTGCGAGGCACGAAGCAATCTTAATGCGATCGCAAGGCTAAGTAGATTGCTCCACAATGACGGATAATAAATATATGATTTTAGAAGTTGCCATATTAAATGTAAAAGCCGGATTATCGGCTGATTTTGAAAAAGCTTTTAACGAAGCGCAAAAAATCATTTCTTCGATGGAAGGTTATATTTCGCATCAGCTTCAAAAATGTGTAGAGGTAGAAAATAAATATATCCTGCTGGTAAATTGGCAAACACTGGAGGCACATACCAAAGGTTTCAGAGAATCAGCAGAATATCAGGATTGGAAAAAGTTATTACATCACTTTTATGATCCTTTTCCAACAGTTGAACACTTTGAGATGGTAGAGAATTACAAGGCTTAAAGAATAAAGATAAAAAGTGGAACATAAGGCTTGATACTTATTACTCCTTACTTGATACGAATTGACATGAAAAAATTCACAAAATTAACATCGGCAGTAGTGCCTTTAAACATAGAAAACATCGATACCGACCAGATTATCCCTGCGAGGTTTTTAAAAGCGACCACCCGTGAGGGTTTTGGCGAAAATTTGTTCCGCGATTGGCGTTATGAAAACGATAACCAACCTAAGGCAGATTTTGTAATGAATAACCCGACTTACAGCGGTCAGGTTTTGGTTGCAGGAAAAAACTTTGGTTGTGGCAGTAGTCGCGAGCACGCCGCATGGGCCATTCAGGATGCTGGCTTCGATGCCGTAATCAGCAGTTTCTTTGCCGATATTTTTAAAGGAAATGCTTTGAATAATGGTTTGTTACCAATCCAGGTAAGTGAAGAGTTTTTGGCTCAGATCTTCAAAGCGGTTGATAATAATCCTAAATCAGCTTTAGAGGTTGATTTAGAGAATCAAACTGTTACAATTGTAGAAACTGGTGCTCAGGAATCATTTGAGATCAATCCTTACAAAAAATCGTGTTTGATCAATGGTTATGATGATATCGATTTCATCTTAAACCAAAAACAATTAATTGAAGAATTCGAACAAGCGAGATAATGTTTAAGCCATTTGTTCAAATACAGGATTTAAACTTAAGTTACCACAATAAAGTGGTGCTAAAGGATTTGTATTGGGAAATTAATATTGGCGAAAGCTATGTAATTGGTGGCAAAAGTGGAACGGGAAAAACCTCCTTGGCAAAAGCGATTGCAGGTTTAGTTTCATTTCAGGGAAATATTGAGATTAATTTCGATGAATTAAGCAAACTCACAAAAGAAGTTCTTTACGTAGAAAGCTGGTATCAGTTTAAAAATTTAGAAGGAGTCGCCAATTTTTATTATCAACAACGTTATACCAGTCAGCAGGCCAAAGAAACTTTGACCGTTCATGCAGAATTGGTGAGTTATGGTAAAGAAAAAGGACTTCACTTCGATCAGGTTGAATCTATTTTAGAAGCTTTAGGTTTTGTATCATTTGCCAGTTCACAATTAATCGAACTGTCCAGCGGTGAGCATAAAAAATTACAGCTGGTAAAAGCATTATGGTTAAAACCACAATTGCTGATCATCGATCAACCATATACAGGTCTGGATGCTGCTTCGCGTAAAAACCTGAACATTTTGCTTGATCAGGTTGCCGAAGAAGGTGCTCAGTTGATTTTAATATGCAACGACATTGAATTACCAACTTGTATAACATTATTTGCTGAAATAAAAGATGGCCAGCTGGTAAAAGTTGCAACTTTAGAAAGTATCGAAAATACTGAGATCCATTTAAAAGAGATCCCAGCATTTTTAAAAGAATCGCCTGTTTACAGCTCGCAAAATATTGTTAATATGGTTGATGTAAACATCAGCTATGGCGAAAAACAGGTTTTAAAAAACATCAACTGGGAAGTTAAAGCTGGAGAAAAGTGGCTTTTGCAAGGCCATAATGGATCAGGAAAATCAACATTGCTAAGTTTAGTAAATGGCGACCACCCACAATCTTATGCCAACGAACTTTATTTGTTCGGCAATAGGCGTGGAAGCGGCGAAAGCATATGGGATATTAAACAGCATATCGGCTTAATATCGCCTGAGTTTCATTGGTATTTCGATGCCTCTGCAACGGTATGGCAAAGTATTGCTTCGGGCTTTTATGATACCGTAGGTTTATTTCAACAATTACCTTACACCAAAAGTAGTCAGGTTGATGAGTTGGTAGCATATTTTGGCCTTACCGAAAACAAAAATGAATTATTAACCGCACTGCCACTCGGTAAACAACGACTGGTATTGTTAGCGCGGACGATTATAAAAAATCCAGAGTTATTAATTCTGGATGAACCTTGCCAGGGCTTAGATCAACAGCAAACACAGCATTTTAACCAATTGGTTGATGAATTGTGCAGCAATGGGATGACCCTTATTTATGTTGGCCACTTTGAATCGCAGCTGCCAACCTGCATTGAAAAAAGAATATTGTTAGAAAAAGGCGAAGTAAAAGTCGTCGAAAGTTTAAACACAGAAATATTAAGCTGATGTAAGCTTAGCTACGGAAACACTGTGAACACGGAAACAAAATTTTCTGTGATTTCTGTGCCTCAGTGGCAACCAATAAGCAAATTGCAAAGCAAAAGAGGAGTCAATAATGAAGAAGAACATTTTAGTAATACCTGGAGACGGTATTGGGCCCGAAGTTACCACTTGGGGAAAAGCAGCATTAGAAAAAATAGCCGAAATTTTTGGCCATGAGTTTACGTTCGAAGAAGCTTTAATGGGCCATGCAGCTATTGAAGTTACGGGTGAACCTTTACCTGATGAAACTTTAGAAAAAGCAAGACAAAGCGATGCCATCCTTTTTGGAGCAATCGGTCATGCTAAGTATGATAACGACCCAAGTTTAAAAGTTAGACCAGAACAAGGTTTGCTAAAAATCCGTAAGGAATTGGGTTTATTTGCCAACCTTCGCCCGATATTACTATTTGATGAACTTCTTGAGGCATCTAGCATTAAACCAGAAATTTTAAGAGGGACCGATATTTTGTTCTTCCGTGAATTAACGGGTGACGTTTACTTCGGTGAAAAAACACGTTCAGAAGACCGCAATACTGCTTCAGATTTGATGATTTATCACCGCTATGAAGTTGAACGCATTGCGCATAAAGCTTACCAGGCTGCACAGCAGCGTAACAAGAGATTATGCTCGGTAGATAAAGCGAATGTTTTAGAAAGTTCTCGCTTATGGCGCGAAACTGTTCAGGAAATTGCAAAACAATACCCTGATGTAGAAACTGAGCATATGTTTATCGATAACGCAGCCATGCAATTGATCAAAAACCCTAAGAAATTCGATGTGGTTTTAACGGCTAACCTATTTGGCGATATTCTGACAGATGAGGCTTCGCAAATTGCAGGTTCAATGGGCATGCTGGCTTCGGCATCTGTTGGCGAAAGTACAGGTTTCTTCGAACCCATACATGGTTCTGCACACGATATTGCTGGTAAAGATTTAGCCAATCCATTGGCTTCTATCCTATCGGCAGCATTAATGTTAGAAATTGGTTTCGGACTAAAAGAAGAAGCCAAATTATTGGTTGATACCATCGACCAAGTATTGAAAGAAGGTTTTAGAACACACGATATTGCCGACCAAAATACAAACCGATTTAAAGTTTTAGGCACAGCCGAAATGGGCAAATTGGTACTTAAATTCTTATCCCAAAAATTAATCACATCCTAAACTTAAGATTATGATTCACGACCCGAACAAAGTTTATATTTTCGACACGACATTGCGTGACGGCGAGCAGGTTCCAGGCTGCCAGTTAGATACAAACCAAAAAGTAGAAATCGCTAAATCACTTGAGCTTTTAGGTGTTGATGTGATTGAAGCAGGTTTCCCGGTATCTAGTCCCGGAGATTTTAATAGCGTAATCGAATTGTCAAAAGCGGTAACCAACCCGATTATCTGCGCATTAACCCGTGCAAATAAAAATGATATCGATGTTGCTGCAGATGCCTTACGCTATGCAAAAAGACCGCGTATCCACACCGGAATCGGTTCTTCTGATTTCCATATCAAACATAAATTTAACAGTACCCGCGAAGAAATTTTAGAACGTGCTGTTGAAGCCGTAAGGTATTCGAAAAAATTTGTAGAAGATGTTGAGTTTTATGCAGAAGATGCAGGCCGTGCAGATATTGAATTTTTAGCTAAAATGGTCGAAGCAGTAATTGCTGCAGGTGCAACTGTGGTAAATATTCCAGATACCAACGGTTATTGCTTGCCTGATCAGTATGGCTCTAAAATTCTTTACTTAAAAGAAAACGTAAAAAATATCGATAAAGCTATAATCTCGGTGCATTGCCACAACGATTTAGGCTTGGCTACAGCAAACTCTATTGCTGGCTTACAAAATGGTGCCCGCCAGGTAGAATGTACCATTAACGGCATTGGAGAGCGCGCAGGCAATACATCTATGGAAGAAGTCGTCATGATTTTAAAAACGCATAAGATTTTGGGGTTAAACACTCAAATTGATGCTACCCGTTTTTATGAAATGAGCCATATGGTACGTAACCAAATGAATATGCCAGTACAACCAAATAAAGCAATTGTTGGTGGAAACGCATTTTCTCATAGTTCCGGTATCCACCAGGATGGTTTCTTAAAAAATCGTGAAAACTACGAAATCATTAAACCCGAAGATGTTGGTTTCCCCGATGCAACAATTGTATTAACAGCAAGAAGCGGTCGCCATGCACTAAAACACCATTTAGACCGTTTAGGCCATAAATTGGAAAAAGATCATTTAGATATTGTTTACAAACAGTTTTTGGTTTTAGCCGATGGCAAACAAGGCATTAACGATTATGATTTAAACCAATTGGTTGCTTTACATTTGGCGTAACCCTTTTAGGGTTTAGTGGTAAGAGGTTAGCGTTTAAATTTAACGCATTGACTTAAGTTCTCTAAACCTGATCCGATAGCTAAAGGATGAATGGGCATGAAGCGCAGCTGAATAAAATGTAAAGCAGAACAGCTGCAACCAATGGAATACCAAACCCTGCTTTACAAAAAAATGAAAGAGAATATCAGTGCTGCTCATCAATACTTAACACACTGAACTAACTCTACCCGATACTAAAACAATGAATACTACAACACCGAATACATTAGATTTTCAGTCTGCCGCTCAACGGTTAAAGGGCGTAGTTAAGCGTACACCCTTAGAGTTTAATGCCGGGCTTTCTGCACATTACAATGCAAACATTTACCTTAAAAGGGAAGATTTGCAAATTGTACGATCATATAAATTGCGTGGTGCTTACAACAAAATCAGCTCCTTGCCTCAAGATGCATTAATTAACGGCGTTGTTTGTGCAAGTGCAGGTAACCATGCACAAGGTGTAGCCTATTCATGCAAAAAACTGGGTATTAAGGGGGTAATTTTTATGCCCGAAATTACGCCTAAACAAAAGGTTAAACAAACTTATATGTTTGGTGGCGACAGTGTGGAAGTAATTTTGGTGGGTGATACTTTTGATGATTGTTTGAAAGAAGCCCTGGCATATAGCGCAGAAAAATTGGCAACTTTTATCCCACCATTTGATGATGAAAAAGTAATTGAAGGACAAGCAACCGTAGGTATAGAAATTTACGAAGACTTGCCAGATCTGGATATGGTAGTGATGCCTGTTGGTGGTGGTGGATTAGCTTCTGGAGTGAGTGCTTACATGAAAACCGTTAAGCCCGATGTAAAATTGGTTGGTGTTGAGCCACTTGGAGCACCCTCAATGGTAACAGCAATGGAACACGGCGGGCCTTTTACTTTAGAAGAGATTGATCGTTTTGTGGATGGTGCAGCTGTAAAGCGAATTGGCCACATTACTTACGAATATTGCAAGGAACTGCTGGATCAGATGCATTTAATTCCAGAAGGAAAAATCTGTACCACAATATTAAAATTATATAATGAAGATGCAATTGTTGTAGAACCTGCCGGAGCACTCTCTGTAGCTGCATTAGATCAACTGAGAGACCAGATTGCAGGTAAAACAGTAGTTTGTATCGTTAGCGGAGGAAATAACGACATAGAGCGCATGCAGGAGATTAAAGAGAAATCTTTACTTTTCGAAGGCTTGAAACACTATTTTATTGTCCGTTTTCCGCAAAGACCAGGAGCTTTAAAACTGTTCGTAAATGAGGTTTTAGGTCCACAGGATGATATTACCCGCTTCGAATTTATTAAAAAAACAAATAAAGAAAACGGACCTGCATTGGTTGGCATCGAACTTTCTAACAAAAATGATTATGCGAGTTTATTGCAACGTATGAAAGATTTTAAATTCGAGATTATTGAGCTGAATCAAGACCAAACTTTGTTTGAATATTTGGTTTGACATTATTTAACCGTATATATATTTCCGTCATTTCGAGCGGAGTGCAACGAAGTCGAGAAATCTGTTAAGCATAGATCTCTCCATTCCACTGCGTTCCAGTCGAGATGGCGATTTTTTTTAACGCAAAAAAATAAAAAAAATGAATTTCAAAGATTTAAGCAACAAAACATTAATTGCTGACAGCGATATTGATTGGGAAGATTTAGGTGCTGGCGTTAAACGCAAAATTATGGCTTACGATGAAAATTTGATGCTTGTTAAAGTGGCATTTGAAAAAGATGCCATTGGCTCGATTCACAATCATCCTCATTTACAAATGAGTTATGTTGCAAAAGGGAGTTTCGAGGTAACAATGGGCGATGATAAGAAGATTTTAAATGAAGGAGACGTTTTCTTTGCCCCTTCTAATATTTTCCATGGTGTGGTTTGCCTGGAAGATGGATTGTTGATCGATATTTTTAATCCGCATAGGGAAGATTTTTTGAAGTAA
>Ga0308165_1002574_pt1 | contig 21168 bp, 18 predicted proteins | sample PhyWR2_FD_201032 | JGI IMG/M metagenome (GOLD analysis project Ga0308165, IMG submission 201032) | Phyllosphere microbial communities from UC Gill Tract Community Farm, Albany, California, United States - DLSLW.R2 | ecosystem: Host-associated > Plants > Phyllosphere > Unclassified | place: USA... | reverse complement strand
CGTAATTGATGGCCCTTCGGGGCCGTTATCTTTTCTGGAGTAAATTTCATGAATAAAGATGAGCTTATTGCCCGGCTAACGGAGCTGGGTAAGAAATTGAACCGTGAAGTTATCCTGACCGGGTCAAAGGAAGATTTAACATTACGCGTCTCTGAGTTAGAGGAGGAGCTTGATGATGACGATGGTGAGGAAGATACGGGGACGCCTCCACTGAAGCCCATTGAAGGAATTCCGCATCAACAGATACTTGGTAAAACTGGACAGAATACAGCCTCAGGTGAGCTGGTTTTTGTTGAGACATTGGTCACGTTACATATTGATGCACTGCATGCAAACCGTAATGAAAATCTGAAGATTGTTGAGCCTGGAGTGGTTATTCGTGTATCTCAACAGGATGCTGATGGCCTGATTGAGCTGGGTTTAGCCCGCGAACACTAAAGGTGACGCTGTGGTTAATTTTGACAATATCTTTGATGCCGCGATTTCACGCGCAGACGATACCATTCTAAAGACTATGGCTTCTCCTGTTCATATCGTCAGTGGAACAATGAAAGGCGACGTTATGTCCGGGGTTTTCGATGACCCTGAAAGTATCAGCTACCCTGGCAGCGGTATTCGAATTGAGGGTACCAGCCCGACTCTTTTTATTAAAACCCCCCTTGCTAACCAGTTACAGCGTCTGGATGCGCTGACCATTAACGGTGAGAGTTTCTGGATCGATCGTGTTGGACCGGATGACTGTGGCTCTTGCCATATCATTTTAGGCCGGGGTTCTCCGCCCGCAAGCAGTCGGCGACGCTAGGGAGGTAGACATGTCGATTAAAGGGCTTCAACGAGCAATTGAAAACCTTAACAGTCTCACTCGAGTCATGGTTCCTCAAGCCTGCGCCTGGGCTATTAACCGAGTCGCTGCAAGTGGTGTCTCTGTTGCAACGCGACAAGTAGCGAAGGAAACCATAGCAGGAGATAACCGGGCTAAGGGGATACCACTAAAAATCGTCAAGCAAAGAGTTAGGGTGAGTAAGGCATCACCCACTGGACGCTCTACAGCAAAAATCAAGGTCAACAGGGGGAATCTGCCTGCTATTAAATTAGGGGCAGCTCAGGTCAGAACTACCCGACGCAAAGGTCCACTTGCCAGAAGAAACAGCGTGCTACGCATCGGGCGTTATATTTTTCGCGATGGTTTTATTCAGCAATTAGCGAATGGTCGCTGGCATGTGATGAAACGTATCGCAGGGAAAAGCCGGTACCCGATTGATGTAGTAAAAATCCCTATGGCAGAACCTCTCACCGAAGCATTCGAGCGGGAGAAGAAACGCATGCTTGAAGAAGAAATGCCCAAGCAGTTGGGGTACGCCTTGAAACAGCAACTGAGGTTATATCTGAAGCGATGAAACATTCTCTTATACGACAAGCTTTTATTGATGCTCTTGAAAAAGGGATCGGGAAGAGTGCGGTTTTTTTCGATGGCCGTCCGGCAGTTATTGAAGAAGATGATTTTCCTGCTGTCGCGGTTTACCTAACAGATGCTGAGTACACCGGATCGGAACTGGATGCGGATACCTGGTCGGCAACATTGCATATTGAAGTCTTTTTGCCAGCACAGGTGCCTGATTCTGAGTTGGATGAGTGGATGGAAGCGCAAGTATACCCAGCTATTTCAGAAGTAGATGGCCTTGGGGACCTTATCACTCTGATGGTTCAGCAGGGATATGACTACCAGCGTGATGACGATATGGGGCAGTGGAGTTCTGCTGATATGAAATATTTAATTAACTATGAAATGTAAGGATTTTATATGGCAACACCAAACCCACTGGCACCCTTAAAAGGGGCTGGTACAACGCTTTGGACTTATACCGGAGCGGGTGATCCCTATGCGAACCCGCTCAGTGATGTGGACTGGCTGCGTCTAGCCAAAGTAAAAGACCTGACGCCGGGAGAAATGACAGCCGAATCCTATGATGATACTTATCTGGATGATGAAAATGCGGACTGGAATAGTTCTGCTCAGGGTGAAAAATCAGCAGGAGATACCAGTTTTACTCTGGCTTGGATGCCTGGTGAGACGGGGCAGCAGGGGCTGATTGACTGGTTTACCAAGGGCGAAATCCGTGGTTATAAAATCAAGTATCTTAACGGTGCTATTGATGTATTTCGCGGATGGGTGAGCGGGCTTGGTAAAGCTATCCCGGTAAAAGAATCTATTACTCGCACGGTAAAAGTCACTAATTCAGGGAAGCCGTCACTGGCTGAAGATGTGCGAGCTGCCGTCATTGCAGCCGCGAGCCTGACCGCCAGCCCTGCAACCGGAAGCGTTGCTATTGGTAAGACAGCAACCGTCACCTTTAACATTCTGCCTGCCAATGCTTCAGATAAAACCGTTCGTATTGCCTCCTCTAACCCAGCATTAGCGACTGTAACTTTTCAGGGCAATGTGGCAACAGTCAGAGGTGTGGCTGTTGGTGCGATAGACGTTATCGCAATGAGCGCAGACGGTAACTTGGTAGCATCTTCCCGACAAACCATCACAGCAACCTGATATTAAATTATTCCTCTCACAGGCTCCCTACGGAGCCTTTTTTACAGGTGTTTTTATGTTTCTTAAAAAAGAAGAATTACCCATTCTTGACTCGTCGGTTATGTTGTATGAGCTGTCGGCTCTGCAACGCTTGGAATATTTTGAATACCTGGCTGATTTGGAAGCCAGCCCGCCAAAAGACCTGACCGGGATAAAGCAGCAAACCTGGCAGATGAAATTAAACCTTAATGTGAATGTGTGGCTGGTTTCGCATTCACTCAGTAACGGTAAATCTGAATCCAAAGTGGATGACCTTAAACAGGAGGTTTTACAGACCTGGTCGTCTGAAGCCATCAATCTGGCAGTGGAAAAAATACTGAATTTGAGCGATATGATGCCTAAAACTCCAGAACCCAAGGATGCGGAACCAGCAGTCGAAGCCGCCCCTGAACCGGACAAGCCACTGGCAAAATAGCAGCCCGTGAACATGCTTTCATTCACCGCTTAGCCCATGAGTTTCGTCGGCCTGACTGGCGCTCAATGCTAAGCGGTATGAGTGCGTCAGAGTTTTCCGGGTGGGTAAAGCACTTCGGTTCCGTGCCGTTTAGTGATCAGTTACTGGATGCCGAGTTCGCCACGATGAGGGCATTGATTGTCGGTATGTTTACGGGTGATAGCGATATATCTGCTGCTGATTTCAGTCTGTTAGGGCAGACAGACGATGATGATGCGGATATGAGTGATGACGAATTAATGCTGGCCGGAGAAGGGCTTTACGGAGGAGTACGCTATGTCCCAGCAGATCAGTGATTTGGTCATTAATCTTGATGTAGATAATGCCTCATTTACCGAACAAATCGCGCGCATTAAAGGTCAGCTGACGGGTATGGCTGACACCTCTGAGCTTTCCAGCCAGAGAATGGCACGTTTCGCTGAGCGGCAGGCTCAGGCGATGAAACAGCTGGGAAGTGCTGGCGAAAAAGCCGCGCTTGATATCCAGGATAAGCACACTGCCGCGACAACAGCCATGACCGGAGACTGGCAAAAAGCCTCTCAAGCCTTGCAGGATACAGAGAATAGAGTCAGCGCCTTTTCACAGAAGTTATCTGAAAATCAGGCCAAATCAGCCGAAAATTCGAGGCAGCAAGATGCCGTCACTGAGGCTTTTTTACAGCAAATCGACGCTGTTAACCGGTTATCCAGCGAAACACAATCATTAACCGCTATACAGGCGCAATTTCGTCAGGCGAGAAATGAGGGGAATATTAGCCAGCAAGACTACTTGGCGTTAGTTTCCCGAACAACCGCGAAGGGGATAGAGCTCAGGCGTGAAGAGGAAAAGTCTACAGCAGAAACCCAGAAAGCGACGCAGGTAAAGAATAACTTTATTCAGTCTCTGACTAATCAGGCGGCAACCTTTCAGGCATCTAAATCTGATGTTATGGCGTATCAGGCCGCGCTTAACGGTGTTTCCTCTGAAGCGGCTCCGCTAATTGCCCAAGTCCGGCAAATGGAATTTGCGGTAGCGAATGAAGCTGCCCAAAACAAACTTGCTGCACAGGCAACCAGGGAAAAAGCCGCTGCTGACAAGCAAGCCGCCGCAGAGGTAAAAAGAACAGAGACAGCCCAAAAAAGTTTTATTGATTCGCTGAAAGATCAGACGGATGCGATAGGGAAAACACAATTAGAACTGCTGGAGTTGAAAGCGGCACAAATGGGTGTATCTGCTCAGGCTGCGCCTTTCATTGCTAAGTTGCGTGAGCAAGAGAACGCCTGGAAAACGGGGGCAATTTCTGCCGGGCAATATAAGCAAGCGATGAGAATGCTTCCGGCGCAGTTTACGGACATTGCCACTTCGATTGCAGGCGGCATGCCTTTATGGCTGGTTATGATACAGCAGGGTGGGCAGATATCTGACTCGTTCGGCGGTGTGGGGAATATTTTTGAAATCCTTAAAGAGCGTTTTTTTGGCGTCAGTGAAGCGAGTGGCGAGACCAGCAGTTCCCTGTCTGATAGTGCCAACGGGCTGGCAGAAAATGCAGAAAATGCAGAAAAGTTATCATCCATATTGTCGCCTACCAAGCTGGGTATTCTTGCGTTACTTGCTGCTGTAGGCACGCTAACTTATGCATGGTACAAGGGGAGTCAGGAGCAGTCAGAATTTAGCAAATCGCTGATAATGACGGGGAACCAGATTGGTATGACAACCAGCCAGCTTGCTGGCATGGCAAAAACGGTTGCTGAAAGTACCGGCAATCCTACCGCGATAGCCGCTGAAGCGCTTAACCGTGTTGTTTCGGGCGGAAAGATAGCGAAAAGCGCCTTACAGTCTGTCACTGAATCTGTTGTGGCCATGAACGATGCGACAGGTGAATCCCTTGATAGTTTGATTTCTGAGTTTGAGAAAATAGCCAAAAACCCCGTTACGGCAATATCTGAACTCAACGATAAATACCACTTCCTGACACTGGCGACCTATAACCAGGTTAAAGCCTTACAGGATGAGGGTAATCAGCAGGAAGCCGCCCGGATTGCTACGGAAAGCTATTCTGCCACCATGAAGCAGCGAGCAGAGCAGATTCAGGAAAGCCTCGGAAGTCTCCAGCAAGCATGGAAATGGCTGGGTGATGCCGCTAAAGGTGCCTGGGATTCGATGCTTGATATTGGTAGAGAGCAATCTATCGATGAAAAAATAAAAGATATCGAAGAGGCGATCGCAAAGGCTCAAGCTGTTGACTCTCAGCCGATCACTACGGGATTCTCTCCTCTTGATAGCTTTAATGCACAACAGAAAAAACAGGATAGCCCTGTTGTTAAATCGTTAAAAGAGCAGCTTGGATTACTGAATTCTCAGAAAATCACACAAGACCTTATCAATGAACTGTTCAGTGAGGGTAATGAGCGAGAACAGAAAAGTATCTCTGCCCAGCAATACGTTAATGACCTGATAAAAGATACGCTGAGTAATGAACAAAAAAGGGTAAAAGCTCAGGACCTGCTGACCCAGAAAATCAAAGAAGGGGCAATAATCAGCAGGGAAGAAGAGGCCCGTCTTCGCAAGAATATCAACGATAAGTATAAAGACCCGGTAACACCAAAGGGTAAAGCTTATACCCCCCCGGCTGGTATTCAGGTAGAAGACTCAGCTCAGGCTGATTTACTGGCTTTACAGGCTCAGCTTCAGACATTGAAAGAGCATAAGTCAGTGAACGACGTTATCAGTCAGCAGCGTAAAGACTTATGGAATTATCAGGCGAAAATAAACATTCTTCAGCAGGCTCAGGATGGGCCGCTTAAACGTCAGTTGTCAGTGAAAGAACAATCATTACTGGCAAGCTCTCAGCAAACCCTCGCATTGAAAGAACAGCTTGCCTTGCTGGGCGATCAGATAACCGCTCAGGAACAGCTTAATAAGCGTAATGATTCCTCTCAGAAGTACGTTAATCAGATGGCTGAGAAACAGGCGGCGTTAAAAGCCAGTTCAACACTGAGTGATAGAGAAACGGGCAGAGAATCTGTTTTTGCCCAGTTACGCAGTGGCTGGCAGAACGCTGGTGGCTCACTGGACGATGCAGGCTATAAAAAACAACTGGATGCCGCAAAAAGTTACTTTGCTGAAGAGGATAAATTGCGTGGTGACTGGAAGGCTGGGGCCCAAAAAAGCTGGGCTGATTATTCTGATGCAGCAACCAATGTTTATGACCAGATGAAAAACGCTGGGTCGAGTGCATTAAATGGCCTTTCTTCCCAATTAACGTCTTTCATTACAACTGGCAAATCTAGCTTCAAAGACTTTACAAAAAGCATTCTCAGCATGCTGGCAGAAATATTGGTTAAGATGACACTAGTTAACGGGATTAATAGCGTTATGGGGGCATTTGGCGGAGGTGGCCTTACAGCCAATGCCAATGGCGGTGTTTATAGTTCCGCATCGCTCAGCGCCTACAGTGGCAGCGTTGTTGATAAACCAACGTTCTTTGCCTTTGCCAAAGGCGGTGGCGTAATGGGGGAGGCTGGTCCTGAAGCTATTTTACCTCTTCGTCGTGGTACTAACGGCAAGCTAGGAGTGGTTGCGGGTAATGCTGGTGGAGGAAGCCCCGTCTTTCACAACACCATTATCTTGCAAAGCGATGGCACGGCTACATCTAAAACATCCGGCGGCACTGATGCTATGAATCAGGCAATGATGAAGATGCTGGATAAGTTCTGTCAGGACTACATGCTTAAAGCGCTTCGACCTGGTGGCCTGCTGTTTAACTCAATGCGTACCCGCTAATCCCCGTAAGGTAATCCATGACAATTGAAACTTTTATGTGGCCTACACAGGTTGCAGGTCAACCTGCGACCGAATACAACCGGACAATTCGTAAAGCACAGTTTGGTGGTGGGTATAGCCAGGTGTCTGAAGATGGAATTAATTCAGAGCAAATTAAATTCCCTTATTCATACCGAGGCCCATTAACGACAGCGAAAGCAATCCGGGATTTTTGTCGACGGCATTGCACCAAAGCGTTTATCTGGACCCCTCCCCATGAGGGAAAGGGAATCTATCTGGTTGCCGCCGATTCAATACGTCTGGTGCCTAACGGAAAAACTCAGGCAACCATTACCGCTACATTTGAGCAGACATTCTCTGCTGGAGGTCTGAATGTCTCTTAATAGTGATTATCAAAAGCTGGAGCCAGGCAACAACATCCGGCTGTTTGAAGTGGATGGCACGTCCTTTGGTTTGGACGATATCCTGCGATTTCATGCTTACAATATCCCGTATACAGCCTTGGAGATTGATGCTGCTGGGAGCGATGAAGCAAAGCTTCCAGCAAAATCAATCTGGTGGCAGGGGCAGGAATACAAGGCCTGGCCTTGCCAGATTGAGGGTATCGAAACATCAACGGATGGCAGTTCGGCCCAGCCCAAGCTTACTGTCGCTAACCTTGATCGCTCTATCACGGCGATTTGTCTGGCATATGACGACTTATTGCAGGCAAAAGTCACTATTCACGATACGCTGGCGCAGTACCTCGACGCGGTTAACTTCATTGATGGAAATACGACAGCAGACCCAATACAGGAAAAGCTGAAGGTTTTCTATATTGACGCTAAAAGCCTTGAAACCAATGAAAATGTTGAGTTCACGCTTTCGAGTCCAATGGACTTGCAAGGGCTGATGATACCTACTCGTCAGCTTCATTCATTATGTACCTGGTGTATTCGCAATCAGTATCGTTCCGGGAATGGATGCGATTATGCCGGGACGCGTTATTTTGACAAAAATAACAATCCGGTAAATGACCCTTCAAAGGATGAATGTAACGGAACTCTGATTGCCTGCGAGAGTCGCCATGGCAAGGATGAGCCGCTGCCTTTTGGTGGTTTTCCGGGTACATCTTTAATCAGGAGCTAATATGCGGCAAAAAACCATTGATGCTATTACTGCTCATGCAAAAACTGAATATCCCAAAGAATGCTGCGGGGTTGTTGCTCAAAAAAGCCGGGTAGAGCGTTATTTTCCCTGCCGAAATCTGGCTGCTGAACCAACAGAACATTTTCACATTTCGCCGGAAGATTATGCAGGGGCTGAGGATTGGGGAACCGTCATTGCGATTGTTCACAGTCATCCTGATGCCACGACTCAGCCCAGCGAACTGGATAAAGCCCAATGTGATGCAACACTATTGCCCTGGCACATTGTCAGCTGGCCTGAAGGTGATTTTCGTACTATTCATCCTCGTGGCGAGTTACCACTTTTAGAGCGTCCATTTGTCCTCGGTCATTTTGATTGCTGGGGGCTGGTGATGAGTTATTTCCGGCAAACGCATGAAGTGGAATTGACTGATTATCGGGTTGATTATCCCTGGTGGGAGGATGGCTATCAGGACAACTTCTATCAGGATTGCTGGTATGAATGCGGTTTCCGTGAGATTGATGGTCCTCCCCAGCCTGGTGACATGGTGATAATGCAGGTGCAGTCTAATAAGTGGAACCATGCAGGCATTTTGCTGGAAGGAAATATGCTCCTGCACCACTTGTATGGGCATCTCAGCCAGCGTGTACCTTATGGAGGCTACTGGCAGGAACGAACGATGAAATTTCTTCGTTATAAATCTCTGTGCTAATCTTTGGTAAATTTACCGAGGGTATAGGTATGAAGAGAATAATTATTGGCATTATTTCTGTGCTCGGAATTACAGGGTGTTCCACCGCTCCAGTATCACCCAGCGATGCAAGATTAGTTCAACCAATTATTAAATATCAAAAGCAGGAGGGCTCTGTTCCACTAACTATTGTTCGTGACAAAGGAATGATAGCAAGCGCCTGTGACATTACGATTTATATTAATGGTGAACAAGTTGCAAGCTTGGGTTCTAAAGATAAAGTTATTGCTTATGTAATTCCAGGTGAAACTATTATCGGTGCTGGTTTTATTGGTTCTGGTTTGTGTAAAGGACCCGAACGAAAAGAGCGATCTTTTATTATCGCAGATAGAACACCTAGAAATTTTCGCATCTTCATAGATCAAAGCGCAAATGTTGACATATTGCCATCCACGATAAATTGAAAGCAGGCCACCTAATAGGTGGTCTTTTTAATGGTGTGATTATGAAAGAGAAAATGACCAGGATTGAGTTAGGGGCTCAATTAGGTAAAACCTTCGGAAAGGTTCATCATCGTTTGATTTCAAGCATTGGCGAAGCAGGTATTGCTCTGGCAAAAACTATACCCGGTTTTGAAAAATTCATGATTTCTAGCCAGAAAAGAGGGTTAACGTATTCTGTATTTAGAGGAAAGAAAAATATTGGATTTGATGATCTAGGATTTCCTGTTACTGATGAAGTCATTCGAATTGTACCCATAATAATCGGAAGTAAAAAAGCTGGTATTTTCCAAACTATTCTAGGAACTGTTCTTGTTGCTGTCGGATTTGCCCTTTCATTTACTCCGGCAGCAGTAGCATCGCCATATCTTTATATGACTGGTGCATCGATGATTCTTGGAGGCGTTATACAAATGCTATCACCTCAACCAGCGGGTTTAGCCAGCAGACAAAGCGAAGATAATCGCGCCTCCTACGCTTTCGGCGGTGTAACAAATACGGCCTCACAAGGTTATCCAGTTCCATTGCTTTATGGTAAGCGTCGAATCGGCGGAGCCATTATCTCTGCTGGTATTTATGTTGAAGACCAGCAATAAATAATCACCTTTCAAACAAGCCACCTTCGGGTGGTTTTTTTATGGGCTCAATATGGCGAATTCAAAACAGCTGAAAGGCAGAAAAGGTGGCAGTTCCAGCGCAAGAACACCTACCGAGCAACCCGATGACTTACAGTCTGTCGCAAAGGCAAAAGTGCTTATCGCGCTTGGTGAGGGTGAATTTGCTGGTCAACTTACCGGAAAAGATATCTTTCTGGATGGCACTCCTCTCGAAAATGCAGACGGCTCGCAGAACTTCAGTGGTGTGGTTTGGGAATTCCGTCCTGGCACGCAGTCACAGACCTATATACAGGGCATTCCTGGAACTGAAAATGAAATAAATGTTGGCACTGAAGTTAAAAGCGCTACAGCCTGGACTCGAACATTTACTAATTCAAAGCTTTCAGCTGTTCGTCTTCGCCTGAAGTGGCCATCATTATTTAAACAGACCGATGAGGGTGACCTTGTTGGAAACTCAATCAAATATGCTATTGATCTGCAAACGGATGGCGGAACCTGGAAGACGGTGCTGGATACTGCGGTAACAGGAAAAACTACATCTGGATATGAACGGAGTCACCGCATTGATTTACCTCAGAACGGAAGTACCTGGACAACTCGTCTTCGCAAGATAACTGCTGATGCTAATAGCGCGAAAATTGGTGATGCTATGACGCTGCAAAGCTTTACGGAGGTTATTGACGCAAAACTGCGTTATCCGAACACAGCGTTACTTTATGTCGAGTTCGATTCCAGTCAGTTTAATGGTTCAATCCCTCAAATATCATGTGAGCCTCGGGGTCGCGTGATCCGTATTCCTGATAATTACAATCCTGAAAGCAGAGAATACAGCGGTATATGGTCAGGTGCATTTAAGTGGGCATGGACAGATAATCCAGCATGGATTTTTTACGATATTGTGGTATCTGATCGGTTTGGGCTTGGCGACAGACTGACTACCGCAAATATTGATAAATGGACACTGTACGAAGTCGCACAATATTGCGATCAACCAGTACCTGATGGTAAAGGTGGGAGCGGAACCGAACCCCGATATACTTGTAACGTTTACGTTCAAGATAGAAATGATGCTTATACCGTTCTACGCGATTTTGCCGCTATATTTCGTGGTATGACCTACTGGGGAGGAGATCAGATTGTTGCGCTGGCAGATATGCCTCGTGACGTGGATTATAGCTACACCCGCGCTAATGTAATTGATGGTCGCTTTACTTACGCGAGTAGCACAACCAAGACTCGTTATACTACTGCCCTGGTATCATGGTCTGATCCAGATAATGCTTATGCCGATGCGATGGAGCCGGTATTTGAACAGTCTTTAGTGGCCCGATACAGCAAATTTAATCAGTTAGAAATAACGGCTATCGGCTGCACCCGACAATCTGAAGCTAACCGTAAAGGTCGCTGGGGAATACTGACCAACAACAAAGACCGTGTTGTTTCCTTTGATGTAGGGCTTGACGGAAACATTCCGCAACCCGGTTATATTATTGCTGTTGCAGATGAGATGCTATCAGGGAAAGTGATGGGAGGCCGTATCAGTACGGCTAACGGTCGCGTTATTCAGCTAGATCGTATCCCCGAGGCGGTTTTAGGTGATCGACTTATTCTTAATTTGCCATCAGGTATATCTCAGAGCAGAACAATCGAGGCAATAAGTAATAAATTAATAACGGTTACTGTGCCATTTAGTGAAACACCACAGTCAGAAGCGGTCTGGGTTATTGAGTCTGATAACTTATACGCTCAGCAATACCGTGTTGTCAGTATCGCTGATAATAATGATGGTACTTTTTCGATTACAGCCGCCAATCACGATCCCGATAAATATGCTCGTATTGATACTGGGGCCATCATTGAGCAGCGACCAGTCAGCGTTATTCCTCCGGGCAATCAGCGCGCGCCAGAAAATATTATTATTACGTCATTTTCTATCGTTCAGCAGGGGATAAATGTTGAAACTTTGCGTGTTAGCTGGGACCAGACACAAAATGCTATAGCCTATGAAGCCCAGTGGCGACGCAATGATGGAAACTGGATTAACGTGCCGCGTAGTTCTACCACATCCTTTGATATTACTGGTATCTATGCGGGTAATTATCTTGTGCGTGTCCGGGCTATTAATGCTTCTGAAATATCTTCAGGCTGGGGCTATTCAGAAGAAAAAACACTAACAGGGAAAGTGGGTAATCCACCAAAACCTGTAGGTTTCATTGCATCCAGCAATGTGGTATTTGGCATCGAACTGAACTGGGGATTTTCTGCTAATACAGGGGATACTCTAAAAACTGAGATTCAGTACAGTCCAACCGGGAAAGTTGGCGATGCAATCCTGCTTGCAGATGTGCCATATCCGCAACGTCGCTATCAGCAGATGGGATTGAAGCCAGGACAGGTCTTTTTTTATCGTGCTCAATTGGTTGATAAAACCGGAAATCAGTCAGGTTACACGGACTGGATTCGTGGCGAGGCCAGTATTGATGTTTCTGATGTAACCGACGCGATCCTGAATGAAATTAAAGACTCTGACCTTTTCAAAGAGATACTTGAAAGCGCTCTTGACGAAAGCGAGAAAATAACCGCGTTAACTGAGGCTATTAGAGAGAATGCTGAAAATCTTGCCTCAGCTGTTGAGTCAAGTAAGGAGACAACTGACCAGATAATTGCTGATGCAAAAGATATGGCGGAGGGCATTCAAAAAAATGCCGATGCCATAACGGATGCGGTTCAATCAGGTAAGGAGACGACTGACGCCATAATTCGCGACGCTGAAAAGCTGGCTGAGGATATCCAGAAGAATGCTGAAGATATTACTAATGCTGTCAATTCAGGGAAGGAGACTACTGACGCTATCATCCGTGATGCTGAAAAGTTGGCTGAGGGTATTAAGAAAAATTCCGAAGATATCACTCAGGCGGTTAACTCAGGGAAGGAGACTACCGATCAGATAATCGCCAACGCGGATAAAATGGCGAATGATATTTTGCAGAATGGCTCCGATATCACGGCGGTTTCAGCTGCTAACCGTCAGACGGCACAGGCGATTATCAATAACTCCTTAGCACTTGCTGATGTTGTTGTGCGGCAATCGGTACAGAACGGTGAGAACTCTGCGAAATACGAACAATTGCGGGAAGTGATCGCTACCGAAACCGAGGCTCGTGTTACTGATGTTACCCATCTTGAAGCAAGAACGGCAGCTAATGAGTCCGGGCTGACAGAAGTTCGTCAGACACTGACGGATGAAACGGAAGCCAGAACAACGGCGGTTGACCAGCTCACCGCGAAGACAGACAAAAACACAGCAGACGTTACTAGCTTGACAGAGGTTGTGGCCACTATGGATGGTGCCACCTCAACCCGGTTTGAAGAGTTGGCTGCTAAAACCGACCAAGCCTCTGGTGCCATTCAAAATAACGCTCAAGCCATCATCAGTAACTCTCTGGCGCAAGCTGATATATCTACGCGTTTATCTGTTCAAAGTGGTGATAATGCCGCGAAATTTGAACAGGTCACTCAGGCCATCGTAACGGAGACGGAAGCCAGGGTATCAGATATTGAGCGTATGGAGGCTAAGACAGGCGAGAATACGGCTGGTATTAACTCGGTGCGTCAGGCTATCACTGATGAAACGAGTGCGCGGTCTGAGGCTGTCGAAAAACTAACAGCCGCGACGGATAAAAACTCAGCCGGATTGACCAGTCTGAGTCAGGTCGTGGCAGAGGATAAGTCCGCAGCCGCAACGCGAATGGAGGCCATTGAAACCCGTACTGGCAATAATGAAACAGCAATCACGAACGTAACGACTGCGTTAACCAATGAAACGGAGGCCAGATCACAGGCGGTCACTCAGCTAAACTCGAAGACAGACAAAACCGCTTCTGACGTTACCGAGTTGACAGAGGCCGTGTCCACGCTGGACGGTGCAACTTCAACACGGTTTAACGAGATAGCAGCGAAAACAGAGCAAGCATCCGGCGCGATTCAGAACAACGCTCAAGCCATTATCAGCAATTCACTGGCTCAGGCGAGTACGTCAACGCGCATATCGGTTCAGAACGGTGAGAACGAGGCAAAATTCGAGCAGGTTACCCAGGCTATCGTAATGGAAACCGAAGCTCGCGTTACTGATACTACACGGCTGGAGGCTGCAACCGAGGGGAATAAGGCCGAAATCAGCGCCGTGCGCCAGGCGGTTTCTGATGAGTCGAGTGCGCGGGTTGATGCTGTCGAGAAATTGACTGTCGCCACTGGAGAGAATACCGCAGCGATTACCCGCGTAAGTCAGGCCATTACAGATGAAACTGAGGCCCGCACCTCAGCTGTAGAAAAACTGACTGCTGAGACAGAGAAAACCAATGCCAGTGTATCTGGTTTGGCTGAAACTGTGGCTACCCTGGACGGCGCAACGTCTACGCGGTTTGATGAGTTGGCCGTTAAAACAGAGCAAGCATCTGGCGCGATTCAAAATAATGCCCAGGCGATCATCAGTAACTCGCTGGCTCAGGTGGATATCTCTACGCGCTTATCTGTTCAGAACGGTGATAATTCAGCGAAATTCGAGCAGGTCACTCAAGTTATCGCCACTGAGACGGAGGCTCGTGTTAATGATGTTGCTCGTATTGAGGCTCAAACCGGAGAGAATACCGCCGTTCTGAGTTCTGTAAGACAAGCGATTACAGACGAGACCAGCGCCCGTGTTAATGATGTCGAGAAACTGACAGCAGAAACTGGGAAGAACGCCGCTGGCCTGACAAACCTGAGTCAGATTGTTGCTGATGAAAAATCGGCATCAGCTACTCGCATGACGGTTATTGAGACCCGAACTGGTAATAATGAGTCGGCCATCAAAAATGTCGGTGAGGCGTTGACCAGCGAAACGGAGGCGAGGGTAAGCGAGGCTGAATCACTGCGGGCGAGAACTGCACAGAATGAGGCTGATGTTTCCACGCTGACGGAAGCAGTCACCACGCTGGAAGGTTCGACGGTTACGCGTTTTGATGAGATCACCGCTAAAACGGACCAGGCTTCTGGCGCCATTCAGAACAACGCCCAGGCGATCATCAGTAACTCGCTGGCTCAGGTGGATATCTCTACGCGCTTATCTGTTCAGAACGGTGATAATTCAGCGAAATTCGAGCAGGTCACTCAGGCTATTGTAACGGAAACGGAAGCCCGCGTTATCGATGTGACCCGGATCGAGGTCAAGACCGACCAGAACACCGCTGGCATTAACTCTGTTCGTCAGGCTGTCACGGATGAAACCAGCGCGCGATCAGAGGCAGTCGATAAGTTAACGGCGGAGACGGGCAGGAATACTGCGGGGCTGACTGATTTAAGTCAGGTTGTGGCTGATGAGAAAGTGGCATCGGCTACCCGTATGGCGGCTATTGAAACGCGAACCGGTAATAATGAAGCGGCGATCACAAACGTTAATACCGCACTGACGACAGAGGAGGAGGCCAGAACGCGGGCGGTTAATCAGCTAAATACCAGAGTCGGTAATAACGAGTCTGATGTTTCTGATTTAACTCAGGCAGTAACTACGCTCGATAGTGCTATGGCGTCCAGACTGGAGGAGCTTAAGGCGCAGACTGATAATGCGTCGGGTAGTTCGAAAAATAATGCTATTGCTCTGATCACCAACACACTAGCACAGGTCAATATACGTCAAACGCTGTCCGTTCAGTACAACGCGAATCAGGCTGAAATAGACCGGATTGATACTGTGATTGCCGACGAGAAATCAGCGACGGCTACCGCTCTGGAGCAGATTAAAACTGATGTTGCGGGGAATGCTGCATCTGTGACTAATCTGAATCAAACGGTATCGAATTACCAGCAAGCTACAGCTACGCAAATTAGCACCATTACTGCCAGCGTTAACGGCAATACCTCTTTAATATCGGATACATCAAAAGCAGTTGCTGATATTAACGGAGAGTTGAGTGCATCACGCGTAATTAAAGTAGCGGTAGATGATAACGGTAGGAGTGTTGTCTCTGGTATCGGGTTGGGTGTTAATAATGATTCTGGTGTTACACAATCAGAAATTATTATGAATGCAGACCAATTATTTTTTACCAGTCAGATTAATGGCGTTTTAACGTCACCATTTATTATCAAAAATAACCAGGTAATTATTAATGACCTGCTTGTTGGCGATGGTTCCATTACTAATGCGAAAATTGGTGATTTTATACAGTCCAATGATTATGTTGCTGGGGAATTTGGCTGGTCAGTAAACAAAAATGGCAGAGCCGAATTTAATGACGTAACGGTTAGAGGGAAAGTTTACGCAACAGATGGCGAGTTCAGGGGCACAGTATATGCAAAGGATGGTCGCTTTGAAGGGACTGTCTATGCAGATAAAATCGAGGGCGATGTTGTTCTTTGTGGCGTGTGGGATCAGGTTCTGATTTATGGAGTAAATGAAGATACAACCCGCAGATTTTCAGGCGGTTTGCCATACGAATCAGTCTTAGTTATACCATATTTACAAGTTAGGAGCTCATCAACTATGAGTTCTGGGCGGTGTTGGATTGAAATTAACGGCAGGCGAATTTTTGAGTCTACACCTGGACCCTCTGCATCATTCTCTAATTCTGTAGTTGTTAATTTACCAGCTTATGCCACAGCGGAAATTAAATTTGTGATTACTGGTGCGGGAGGTGGCATCCCATTCGGAACGCCAGGACCAATTACTGTGCTCGTATTTAAAAAGAGTGAAAATAAGTTCACAAACTAAATAACCCACCTCACTAATCATACATAACCCGCTTCGGCGGTTTTTTTCATTTCTGGAGATAAGTAATGATTTACACCACGGGCACTATTGCAGTTAGCGGAAATACATTAACCGGAACTGGGACTAATTTTACTGCGGCGGGTTCTTTAATTCGCGTGGGATGCACTGTATTAGCAATGACCTCACCACCACAGGCATTCCAAATCACCGGAATAACCAGCGGCACAGTAATGACGGTATCGCCAGCAGCCAGTCCGGTATTAGCGGCAGGAACTAAATATTCAATCCTGCTCAGTGACAGCCTGAGCGTTGATGGACTGGCACAGGATATTGCCGAAACATTCGGTATGTACCAGCGAAACATCAGCGGATTCGCTGACGTAATGAATGGTACTGGCGACGTAACCATTACGGTAGGCGGTCAAGCCGTAACTGTTCCGGGACAGAAATCACTGGCGAAAAAAGGCGCCAATAGCGATATCACCAGTCTAACTGGACTTAAAACGGCGTTGAGTATTGCACAGGGAGGAACGGGTGCGACCACAGCAGCGCAGCTTCGCACAAACGCTGGTTTGAAAGAAGGGGCAGTTCGTGATGTGGGGACAGCGAAAACTAACGTGATAGAAGTTGGCGCGTTTGGTCTAGGGACTTCCCCTAACAACGCGGACTCATTGGGGCCAACAAGCCCGCTCGACGCGAATGATATTGTGAGAACTGGATTTTACAAGGGGATGGGAGGATCGTCGGTCAACTATGCTGCGAGCTTTGGCACTCTTCTGCATATGACAAGGGACGGCGGGGTCGACGGCACTGGTTTTGTTTCTCAGATGCAAACAGACCAACTAGGAATGTACTTCAGATATAGAATTACAAACAGCTGGACACCATGGCGATCGGTATATCATACAGGCAATACAACCAAATCATCGGATGGGACGTTAAAATCGGCTTCACCAATAGCTCGCATCGCTTGCCCTGATGAGGGGACTCGACCAGACATTGATGATGATGGGTTCGAATGGTGCGGCTACGGCGTGGCAAATGATAAGGCTCGCGGCATTGAAATTATTCGTGATGGTGTTGGTGTGTATCGTTTGATAGGGGCAAAATCTCTGGCATCGTCCGGCTGGCGACTGTTGCCGCCACGCGATCCAGATGGCAGCGGGGATTTGGGAGTGGTGAAGGCAGAGCAGCGCGACAATGAGATTATTGTGTCACTGTTCCGCCTTAAAATGGTACTGGAGAATGGCGAAATTGTTGTCCAGGCAGGAGAGCCGATAGACGTACCGGTTAATTCATGGATTGACGTTCGCCTTGATATGCCCGGCGCTGTTATTCCTCCTGAGCCTGAGATTCCGCTTGAGACTGATGAGCCTCTGACTCAGCCTGAGCAATAGCCATTTTCTGATTCCAGATGCTGTCCTGTGGCATTTCAACGCGTACTGAAACAAACTGGTCGGCAGGAATGTCGACCGGTTCTCCAGCAGCTATCCCTTCAATATTATTCTGTGCAAACACTGGAGCATCTGGATAGGTTCGGTGATAGGTCTGAACAAGTACGGAACCATCCGCATTCACTTCATAATCCAGCCAGATCAACGGCTGCCCATTCCGGTCTTTCGGAATGTCGAACCCGCCATTAATCCCACCCCATGTCGTATCGGCATTCAACCCAATGCAGTTTTCAATTAGATACTGACCCACATCTAACCGAGTCACCACGCATCCTTCTGACTCATCGTTAGTTTCAGCTTGCCCATAATGAAAAATTTTCACGACAGGAGAAGCTGATTTCAGTGTCCCATCCGCCGTTTTTGTTGTGTTTCCTGTTCCGTAAAGCACGTTTGTGCTTACTTCAATAGTGTCTCCGTTAATTATACCGGTTGTACCTGAAACAATTCTAACTAAGCCCGACCCATAAGCTACAGACATTGCAACGCTTGCATCGCCAACTCTAAAGAACAGTGTGGGGTTGTATTGTCCTAAATAAGTTAAAGCCGTCCCACCCTCCCTAAACGTACATAATCCGCCAATGTTGTTGTGTAAATCCCGCATCATTTCCTTATTGGATTGATGTGAATACCCATCTTTCCCTGACCCACCTAACCCAAAGTCACCAACCTTCAACACCCTGTCCATCGTAGTGTCTGTTCGGGATGTAGTTACATTTAGTGTTGCGGCTGTTCCCAAATCAGCGTTTTATAGAATGTACCACTCAGTTTACCAATACACTCCACCAATACTCTCATTTGAATAATTGGTGATAAAACATGCAAATAGGCTATGTACGCGTATCAACAAATGACCAAAACACATCATTACAGCGTGATGCCCTGGAACGCGCAGGATGTGAACAGATATTTGAGGAGAAAATGAGCGGTACAGTAGCTAATCGCCCGGTACTGAAACGTGTATTAAAACAGCTAGGAGAGGGTGACACGCTAGTCGTCTGGAAACTCGATCGGTTAGGTCGCTCAATGCGAAACTTGGTATTACTGATTGATGAATTGAAAAGTCGGCATATTCATTTTCGTAGCCTGACAGACAGCATTGACACATCTAGCCCTATGGGTAGGTTTATATTTCATATCATGGGCGCACTGGCGGAAATGGAGCGCGAACTTATCGTTGAGCGAACTATGGCAGGTTTAGCGGCAGCAAGAGAGCAGGGCAGGATCGGAGGGCGCAGGCCAAAATTAACACCTGAGCAATGGGCTCAGGCTGGACGCCTTATTGCTAATGGAACGGGCAGAAAGCAGGTGGCACTGATCTATGATGTGGCTGTGTGCACTCTGTATAAGAGGTTTCCTGTAAGATAAAATAAACATATTGATGAATTATTATCTTAGATCACTTATTTTGAGTTGAGGGGAACTATCAATTACTTACTAGGGACATTAATTCGGTTTCGCACCAAAAGAAAAATTGTGGACAACTATGTTTATTAATCTGACAGGGTAGTTCCGTATGAGTATAATGTCAGCGAGAGTTTTAGACAAATAATTGACATCGAATAAGTAAATAAAAAAGTGCACCGCCTACAGAGTGCACATATTAATAATTAAAAACTATTTATTATATGATCGGCTAGTTTATCATATTCATTAGCCATCTCATGCATAAGATCAATTTGATTAACTGCCCATTGCCCTCTTCCACGAAGAGCATTAGTTGGTCTGACTCGAGACAAATAACGGATAGGTCTATTTTGAATAATACTATCAGGAGCCATGACATTGAGATCTTCAATCTTTCCTACGGGTTCATCATTAGCAAAAGCAGGAACGGCTGCGTAAGATGAAATTTTTGAAAGTTGAGGGATCATATTTTCTTTTATAGCTTTCCTTATTGAGCGATGATGAACAGCATCCGCACCAACCTCTTGTTTAATACCTTTTTGTTTTCTTGTATCGAAGCCATTGAATATCCAACCACCAAATTTAGGCATTCCTTTGTGAATCACAACGTTATCGCGAGGATTACCAGTAAGATATCTTTCTTTACCCTGTTCCCAGTCACGTATAAATGATGGCAACATCTCTCCAATTAATCCTACGCAATACGAAGAGAATAAATCAGGTGTACATGGAACTAAGAAGTAGTCCGAGCAGTACAATGATGACCTGACAAGAGTGTTGAATGAAGGAGGTAGGTCGATCAGAACATAATCATAATCAATTTCATTTTTTTCTGATGCTTTTTGAGTAATCAATGCTGGTAGAATAAAACGATATAAACCAGCACCACTTATAACATCAGTACCAACATTTAAAATATCTGAAAATGTGTTGAGCCAAAAATCGCCAGGGACAATATGTAAAGTACCTGAGTCTGTCTTAGTCTTCGGTTCAGTTGTATATACTTCACCTATGGTATTTTGCTGTATGTAAGGTAATGCAAATGCTTTGACCGTTTTGCCAAAAGGAAAATCATTAGAAGGCTCTAATAACTCAGAGAATTCTTTGTCGCCAATACATGCAATTGAAAGATTACATTGAGGATCGAAGTCAATCAATAAGACACTTTTGCCTTTATCTGCAAGCGATACAGCGAGATTCCAAATTATAGTGGTTTTACCAACACCACCTTTGTTATTAAAAACTGATATGGTTTTTGTCATTGGCAGTCCTTATTTTGATGAGGTTATATTTTAGTTATAAAGTGTAAGTTTTTGTTTCACCATGAGACTAGCACAAACCTTAAGACGATTCATAAAATTTCAACATTAGATCTAACTTAGTTCTGCGCCCTCAGAAAATATTTTTTACTCTCGTTTTCTTGAGCTACTGTAACAAGTATTTAGCGTAGTATTGTGTGAATTTACAGTAAAAAAGATGTTAATTTATCCACTTTCAAAGTCGATATAACTATTCAGTAATTCAGGATCGATAGGGGGGAAGCTAAAGGAAGTAAGATGTAGGCTTACCAACTCAGTATAAAGTCATTGAAAAGTTGCTTTAGAAGAGGCTTTTAGTTTTTCGTGTACATATTCGAGTACATTATCAGTGGGGCTTTGCTTTTTATTATTAGTTAAATCAAGGTGTTAGCGTTATTTTCTGTTATATCCATTTAACTAAGAGGACTGCACTGGCTTAGGGTTGCCCTTGTTTCAAGGCGCTCTGATGTTACGCAATATTGGGTGATTCATCAAGTTGTTATGAAGTTAATAGTGGTAGTTTTCCGC
>Ga0308165_1002570_pt1 | contig 21202 bp, 15 predicted proteins | sample PhyWR2_FD_201032 | JGI IMG/M metagenome (GOLD analysis project Ga0308165, IMG submission 201032) | Phyllosphere microbial communities from UC Gill Tract Community Farm, Albany, California, United States - DLSLW.R2 | ecosystem: Host-associated > Plants > Phyllosphere > Unclassified | place: USA... | reverse complement strand
ATCAATCGTCGTCGATCAGGAGCCCGCGGCACTCCGGCCAGGCCAAATTCACCGCTAGCCGAAAGGTCGGCGGCAGGATAAACTCGTTCTGCAGCGCAGATGGCAGTCATGAGAGCGTTGTCTGGCGAACGAACCTTGAGGTGCCCCCCATTAGGGGCGGCGAGCCGGGACCGCTGTTCACGCGCATCGGGACGAAGGGGGAATACACGGCGGAGGCGATGTCCGATCGCTCGGTGGCGCGCCTGGTCAAGCGCTATGCCAGACTCCAGGGGCTCGATCCTGAGGTGATGGCGGGGCATTCGCTGCGCGCCGGTTTTCTCACCGAGGCGGCGCGCACCCGTGCCTCAATCGCGAAGATGCAGGAAGTGTCGCGGCACAAGTCGCTCAAGGTCCTGCTCGGGTATGTGCGGTCGGCCGAAAGGTTCGATGACCACGCCGGAGCGGGGTTTCTATGACGGGATTGTATCTCTGGCCTCTCCGTTTACCAAAAAAACCTTTGTTGCCGCGTAGATGATTGAGGTTAATGCGCTGCTTGGCAGGCACCGCATCCGGCCGTTAAAGGGGCGCGGAAGGGATCACATTGATGTTTACGGACGAAGAGCGGATCAAAGGGTCGGCGAAGCTGCCCGCCCATAGCCGGCACTCCCATGCGCCGCTCAAACTTCTCGCGGAGATGGCTGCCGAACATGGCCGTGAACTCGTCGCTTTGTTCTACGATACGCTGCTTCGTGACCAGGAGGCTGCCCAGTTCCTGAACCACGCTGTGGTGCAGGAGAGGCTCAGCTCTTCCCTCATTGAGTGGCTCACGCAGTTGTTTTCCGGACAGGACATTCGCGACTCCCCCGAAAAGCAGGCCCGCCAGAAGATCATTGGCGAAGTCCACGCTCGCATCAAGATTCCGGTCCATCTCGTAATGACAGGCGCGCTGGTGATCAAGACACGGCTCGCTGAATTGCTGCAGGGTCAGGCAGTCGATCCGTTGGTAGGCATTCGCGCGCTTCAACTTGCTGATGCGCGAATGGACACGGCCGTCATGCTCATCAGCCAGTCCTATGTAAAGGACACCACGGCAAGAGCGAGACTAGATGAAGCCTATCGGCTCTTCTCTCTGGATCAGGACGCTGCAGTCGACAAAGAGACGCAGCGCGCCAGCCTGATGGAGTGGAGCCAGAACACACTGTTCGCGCTTCTGCAAGCTGGCCCTGGTGGCGGGTTGCTCCGCTTGGGCGATTCCGCCTTCGGACTTTGGCTTCGGCATCGGGCACAGTTCATGTTTGAGCAATCGGCGCAGTTCAGCACTGTGGTCCGACTTGTCGAGCGCATCGATGAGATGCTCCTGCCAGAGCTGGATGCTCCCCGTAAGCGTCAGGATGGCTCATCCGCCTTGGCGGATTTGCGCGCCGCAGTTGACGAAATTTCCTTCCTGGTCGCTGATCTCTTCCAGACATTAAGCACCATGGAAGGAGGACGCGATCCGCTGACCCGTGCCCTTAACCGCCGTTTCCTGCCTGCCATACTTGGCCGCGAGGTCACATTCGCGAAGGAGAACGGGACAGCGCTCAGCGTCATGCTGGTCGATATCGACCACTTCAAGGCGATCAATGATCGGCACGGCCATCAGGTCGGTGATGAAGTCCTCCGGCAGGTGGCACAAGTGATCGTCGGGAATGTCCGGGCGACGGACTTCGTTTTCCGGTACGGGGGCGAGGAGTTCCTGATCGTCCTAGTCGAGACAGGCATCGAGGCTGCGGCCAACATAGCGGAGCGCATTCGGGCAGATATGGAGGGCCATATTTTCGAAACGGGAAGCTCGGGCGGCCTCAGTGTCACCGCGTCGATCGGCATTGCCCTGCATTCCGGCCATCCCGATCAGAAATTCCTGATCAAGGCCGCGGATGAGGCACTCTATCGGGCCAAGGCCGCAGGTCGCAACACGGTGGAACTCGCCCCGATTTATGGAGAAGGCGGGAAGGGGATTTGGCCGCTTGCCACATGACGTTCTTTACACCCAGATGTTTACGGGCATCAGGCTCCAAGTTTCCTGGATTTATCGGTGGCGGTATCGCTCGAGACCGCCACTTGCGTGGCTTGCATAACCAATCTCCCATGCTGCCCGAACATGGGAGGCACGGTAGGGATTGGCGTGACGCGGCAAGCCGGCCTGTGCGGCCTTCAGACCCCATCGATATGCATGGTCGAATTGCACTGATGGGCTCCTTCCCGATCAACCGATTGCCCGGCGACGGCGGCGGAGCATAATCGCGCCGACTGCCAGAACGAACAGGCCAAGCGCTCCTTTGCATTCCAGTTCCGTGTTTTCGCTGAAATCAGGAGACGACATTGCGACGCAAGCTCGTCAATGCGAGTGTGGCGAGCCTCTTTTCGCCTACGCCATTGCCGGAAAACTTGCTCATGGCCAAATCTATGGTGCGGACAAGCGCGTCGTCAGTGCGATCTGCCGCTGTCGATTTGCGCGCGTAGTGCTGCCTTACTCGCCCCAAAACAAGCGAAAGGAGACGGGCATCTTTAGGGCTCGCGATACGCCGTAGTCTTTGCAGTTCGTCGAGAGAAATTCCGACGCGTGTGTCGCGCAAAATCTCAAGCAAAGGAGTTGACGTATCGCCGCCGATCTCTATTAGCCTGGGTGTCAGCAGGCCGATACGATCCAGCATCGTGTTGATCCATTTGGCGGTGTCGGGCATGTGGCGCAAACCTGCTCGCCCGGCAAGATCGCGCCAACCGGCGCGCATCAAACGCAAGCTTGCCTTTTCAGCTCCAATCGTGCGGACGGCCTCCAGAACCAGCACCGCTAGCAGCGCACCGACCACTTGCGCGATTGCGGCGTTGGCGAAAAATGTAAAGCTTGACGAGTAAACAGCATCCAAGCCCATCAAGCCGGGCAGGGCCAGGATCATGCCGATTGCGATGGCTGCTGTGCGGCGATTGACCATCATGGTGCCTATCGTCAGAAAAGCCGGAGCCATGACGGCAATCAGGACGGCAAAATCGGTCACGCGTGGCAGGATCGCGAAGGCATAAACAGCGGCGACGACCACCGCGGCGCATGTACCTTGCCAGACCTTCCAGGCCGTTGGTGCCGGGTCATCCATATTGCTGAAAAGAGCGCAAATGATGCTGGCAATGACGACAGCGCCGGCGCCAGCAGGCCAAGCCGCAATGATCCAGAAGGCGCAGCCGATCAGAACCGTCATAGTTGTGGTCAAAGCCCCGCGAAAGGCCAGCCCGTGATCACGGTGCAGCATGCGCTTGCCCGCATTTTGAACCGCTGCCTGGGTCCGCTTTGACACAATGATGCCTTTCTGCGCCATGGCATCGCGTAACTCGCGGCAAACCGCATGAACGGCGATCAATTCGGCCAATCGGTCGAGCAGGCTGAGTTCGAGAGCCGCCTTCCAAGGGACAAATTTCGCACAATCGGGCTCACACGCCCGTGCACGTCGACGCAGAATGTCAACCTCCGACATGGTGCAGCCCTGTTCCGCTCCGGCCAGCCAAAGAACCGCATCCTCCAGCAGCTCTTTCACTGGACTGGGAAGGCCGCCATTGACCTGAAGCTGCTGAACACGGTCCTCCACCGCGCTCGCCAGCGGCAAAAGCAGGCATAATTGTGTTTCCAGGGCGCGTAGCATGCCGGCCTTGAGGCGATGCCTGCTGCTTTCGAAAGGAAGATGGGCGGAAAGTTGGTGCAGTTCGTGAATATCGGTTGCGAGCTGGCGCCGATCCCGGGCGACGAGAACATCGCTTTGCTGATGCGTCAATGAATCGCGCGTCCACCGCTCGGCATCGGCTAGGATCACGTCAATCCGCGCCATCATCCGGGCTGATACCGTCCTTGGGAAGACGAGGCTATGGACCAGCGTCGCCGAGATAATCCCGATAGCAATCTCCTGGGTCCTCAGGCTCGCTACGGTGAAGATCGTCGCAGGAACGTCTACTGTCGGAAGGGCGATAATGCCGGCAGTGTACCCGGCCAGCAGGAAAGTATAGGCGCGCGGCGTTCGGTCGAGAAGAGCAACATAGGTGCATAGTCCCAACCAGGCGGCGAGCGCGAGACAGAGAAGTTCAGGGACATTGCCCAAGGTCGGCACTAAAACGATGGCCACAAGTGCTCCCACGACCGTACCGAACAGCCGGAAAATCGCTTTGGAGGAAACAGCGCCGGCCAAGGGCTGAGCGACGATATAGCTTGTTATGATGGCCCAGTAAGGACGCTCCAGTCCTATACGCAGGGCAATGTAGTACGCCATGATCGCAGAAAGGAACGCCTTGAGCGTGAACAGCGCATCATTACCGCCCAATTTAGTGAACGTCATGACCGAAACTGACTTAAGCGTTCTCACGCGAACAAACGGGTATCACCGCCCCCATGCAGCAAAGACCCAATTCTAACCGTTCTGATGTGCTCCGGTGGGAATAGCGCCGCTAGCGCCAACCGGGGACAGTAAGCGACAGCGGATTGGGCTCGCCAGTTCAGGCCGATCCGCGTGATTGCCGTATGCCTGGTCCCAATAGAGCTACTCGCGTCCATCCGCGCGCAGCACGTCGAGCTGGCGAGCGAGGTCCTGGTCGGCGGTGGACATGCGCGCATATCCGATCCGTCATGTGCCGGGCCGACCGGACAGTAGCAGCTATGTTCAACATTCATGATTGGGCAGGAATTGTCCGATCGCGCCTTCCAGCGCAGGGTGTCGACAGTCGAATGGTGCAAAGGGCCGACTTTTGGATTGCTGCTGGCGGCGTTTATCGGAAAGCATTTTATGACCCATGCTGTTACCGAGGGAGTCTCCGGTCGCGCGTGTCCAGAACTGAAAGCGCAAGTAGCCGCCGCTGATTTACGCGACTAGCCATCTCGATACGATGGTACTCGGACTGCCATTCGGCCGGTGGGCTGCTGCTCTTGGACGAGAGGCTACGCCCAAGGAAGGAAGCTACGACCTTTGCTATTGCGGGAGCATCTCAAGCGATCGAGTCAAGGGTGCTGCGCAACACCTCTGCGGACGCGAGCAGCGCCAAGCGCTCATCAGGCCGGAGATCGGGTTCCAGCACGCGCAGCACACCTTGTGCGCCGATAAGGCATGGTAGGCTCAGGTAGAGGTCGTTCAGACCGAACGCTCCGGTTAGTCGTGCGGAGATGGGCAGCACCACACGTTCATCGCGGTGGACCGCCTCGCAGATGCGCACGATCGCAGTAGCTACGCCATAGGAGGTAAAGCCCTTGCCATGGTTGATTGTGTAACCGGCACGCATCACGTCGCGCGCTATTGCGGCTCGGTCGATCATACGCCCATCAAGAAAAGCATCGAGCGCTACCCCACCGATGCGCACGGTAGAAAAGGCGGCGACCTCGCTATCGCCATGCTCCCCTAAGACCAATGCTTCAACAGTAGCGGGAGCGATGCCGAGCTCTTCCGCGATTCGCTGCCGGAATCTATTGCTGTCAAGGAGGGTGCCGGTGCCGATCACACGTTCGGGTGCGAGACCGGACGCCTGCTGCGCTACTTGTGCCATCGCATCCGCCGGGTTGGAGGCGACGACGATCACTCCGTCGAACCCGACCGCTTTCACCTCATCGATGCAGGCACGCACAATCTCGGCGCTTTTGCCCGCGATGGACGTACGGGTTTCGTCGCCATGAGTCGCGGCTCCCGCTGTCAAGACCAGAATATCCGCCTTCGCTACATCGGCATATTCGCCTGCCCAAATGCGGGTCGGTCGTGCAATGGCATTGGCATCGCCAATGTCGGCTGCCTCTGCCATCGCTCGCTCTTTACTCGCGTCGATCAGCACGATCTCGGTGAATAAGCCACGCAGCATCAACGCGTACGCGGCGGTAGCGCCGACGTTTCCGCTACCGATAATCGCGACGCGGGATGACGTCGGACGAGAAGATTTGGACAAGATCGATCCCTTCGGTTCAAGCGATGTCTATGTGGCCGACGCTATTTTACGCCGCACCGCCAATACTACCAATCCACCGCAGTCGGTCGGCTCGCCCGCCGCGGCAATCGGACCGTTGCCAAGGCGCAATGCCGTCGCGGCGCCGCTGCGTTTCAAGGGGATCGATGAGAACGTACGCGCTACCGACGATCGTTTCGAGTGCCGCGACCAGCGCCGGGCTCTTGCCGTTTCCGCTCATGCGACCAGCGCCCCACGGTCGAGTTCGCCGACCGATCGCGCACCGGTCAGCGCCATGGCCACGCGCATCTCGCTGGCGAACAGGGCCAGGAGGTTGGCGACCCCTGCTTCCCCCGCCGCAGCCAGGGCATAAATGAAGGCCCGGCCGAGTAGCACCGCATCGGCGCCCAGTGCCAGCATCCGCACTACGTCCAAACCTGACCTGATGCCCGAATCGGCAAGCACCTTGATCTGGCCCCCCACGGCCTCGGCGATCTCGGGCAGCGCGCGGGTACTGGACAGCACGCCGTCCAACTGGCGTCCACCATGGTTGGACACGACGATCCCGTCCGCGCCGAACCGCACCGCGTCGCGCGCATCGTCGGGATCGAGGATGCCCTTGATGACCATCGACCCCTTCCAGAAATCACGGATCCATTGCAGGTCTTGCCACGCGATCGATGGATCGAAATTGTTTCCGAGCCAACCAATATAATCCTCCAGCTTGGTCGGCATCCCGCGATAAGTGGAGATGTTGCCCAGGTCGTGCGGCCGGCCGCGCAGCCCGACGTCCCACGCCCAATGGGGATGCGTGATCGCCTGTGCGACGCGGCGCAGGGGCGCGCCGGGTCCCGACATGCCTGAATGACGATCGCGATAGCGCGAGCCCGGCACCGGCATGTCGACGGTGAACACGAGCGTCGTCACCCCTGCGGCCTGCGCCCGTTCCAGCGCGTCGCGCATGAAGCCGCGATCTTTCAGCACGTAGAGCTGGAACCAGATGGGCGCGGAGGAGGCGCGCTGCACTTCGTCGATGGCGCAGACGGAGACGGTAGACAGAGTGAAGGGTACTCCCGCAGCGGCGGCCGCGCGCGCGGCCTGCACCTCGCCTCGCCGCGCGTACATGCCCGTCAGCCCTACCGGCGCCAGTGCGACAGGCATAGCGAGCCGGCTACCGAACAGTTCGGTTTCGAGGCTAAGGTCGGCCACGTCGCGCAGCACGCGCTGGCGCAGCGCAACATCGGCAAGGTCGGTGACGTTGCGCCGCAGCGTATGCTCCGCATTGGCGCCCCCGTCGATGTAATGGAACAGGAAGGGCGGCAGGCGGCGCCGCGCCGCCTCGCGATAGTCGGTGGGGGCGGAAATGATCACGATCTGCTCTTTTGCCTGTCTTGGGGAATAGAAGGGGCGTGGAGCGCGGCCGCGCGCACCTGGCGTGCACGTTCCTCGTCGATCCCACGGATGGTTGTCTCCACGAACTGGATATGCGCGTCGGAAGCATCGCGCGCCGCCTCCGCGTCGCCAGCGAGGATCGTCTCCATCAGCCGGCGATGCTGGTCTGATAGCTGCTCAAAGGTGCGAGGCACGGTGTAGAGCTTTTCCAGGCTATCCGAGATGCTCGATCGCAGCAGCCCAAACATGCTCGACATTACCGAATGGAGCACCGCATTGTGCGATGCGCGCGCTATGGCGAGGTGAAAGGCGGCGTCCGCCTGGGCCTCGTCGCCCGCATCGCCCGATCCATGGCTATCTATCATCGCGTCGAAGCAGCGGCGGATATGGTCGCGATCCGCAGGCAGCGCGCGCCGCGCGGCGTGAAAGGCGGCCTGCCGCTCCAGGCCCTGCCGCACCTCCAGCACATCGCGGCCATAGCCGGGATCGGCCGCGATCCGCGCGCCCAGCGGTGCGGCGATAGTGCCTTCCGCCCATCGCGCCGCCAGCGGAGCGGCGATGGTGGTGCCGCGCGGCCCGACCGATAGACGACCCGCCGCGCTCAGCCGCCCGATCGCCTCGCGCAGGCTGCCGCGCGACGTGCCGATCATCGCCACCATGGCGCGTTCCGAGGGCAGGCGCGCGCCAGGGGTCAGGCCACGCTCCGCGATGATTGCCTCGATCGCCGCCACGGCGCGGTCGACTACGCGATTGGAGGAAGCGGGACCGGGGGCCGAGGAGGCAGGGGGCACCGTCGTCATGGGATCATCCAGGGCAGCATATAGGCCTGCACGGTGGTCAGGACGCCGATCAGCGCGGCGAACAACAGGCTGTGCTTTACTGTGAAGCGGAACAATGCCGATTCGCGTCCCACCAGCCCCACCGCGCCGCAGGCGATCGCAATCGACTGGGGCGAGATCATCTTGCCCGTGCCCCCGCCAGTGGTGTTGACTGAGACCAGCAGCACGTCGCTGACCCCGATCTGGCGCGCCGTGGTCGCCTGCAACGCGCCGAACAGCGCGTTGGCCGAGGTGTCCGAGCCGGTCAGGAAAACGCCAAGCCAGCCAAGGAACGGCGAAAAGAAGGTAAAGGCGCGGCCCGTCTGCGCCAGCGGCAGCGCCAGCGTCGCGGACAGCCCGGAATAGTTGGCGACAAAGGCGAAGGCCAGCACGGTGCCGATCGAGTAGATCGGGACCAGCAGGCCCCTGACGGTCGCGGCGAAGGTGACGAGAGCCCGGCGCGGGCGCAGGCCGAGCACCAGCAATGTGACAAGCGCGGCGATGAAGATCGCAGTGCCCGTCCCGGAGAACCAATCGAACTTGTAATCGGCCGGAAACGGCGTTGCCTGCGCGGCGATCGGCGGTCCTTTCAGCACCCGCCCGTCGAGCAGCGGGACGCTGACATGCGCCACCATCGAGGACAACGGGCCATCGGGCGCGAAGAGCCGCTTGAACGGTGCGACGCTCCACAGGGTCACAAAGGCGGTGAGGATCAGAAAGGGAGACCAGGCGCGCACCACCTGACCGCGCGTCACAGGCGCGGCGTCTTGGGCGGGCAGCGCCATTCCCGCTTCGCCGGCGTTCTCAAAGCGGAAGACGCGGGCGGGTTTCCAGAACCGCAGGAATAGCGGCAGACAGATCAGGGTCGCCAGGCCGGCGAGAATGTCGGGCAGTTCCGGTCCGACATGGTTGGCGGTCAGGGACTGGACGGTCGCGAACGATCCGCCTGCCACCAGCACGGCCGGCCATGTCTCCCGCACACCGCGCATGCCGTCCATGACGAAAACCAGCCAGAACGGGATCAGTAGCGCCAGCAGGGGCAGCTGACGGCCCGCCATCTGTCCGATCGCGAACGGCCCGATCCCCGTCACCTCGCCGGCGACGATGATCGGGATGCCCATCGCGCCATAGGCGACCGGCGCGGCATTGGCGATCAGGCACAGGCCCGCGGCGTGAAGCGGCTTGAACCCCAGGCCGACAAGCAGCGCTGCGGTGATCGCGATCGGGGCGCCGAATCCCGCCGCCCCTTCCAGGAAAGCGCCGAAGGCGAAGCCGACCAGCAGCAGCTGCAACCGCTGATCCTGGGTGATGGCCAGGATCGACCGCCGGATGATCGCGAACTGGCCCGTTTCCACGGACACCTTATAAAGAAAGACCGCGCCGACGATGATCCAGGCGATGGGCCACAGGCCATAGCAGAAGCCGTAGATCGCGGCCGCGAGCGCCATGCCGGCCGGCATCCCGAAAACCGTGACCGCCACTGCCATAGCCAGCAACAGGGTGATCGTGCCGGCGACGTGCCCCTTCAGCTTCAGCACGGTCAGCGCGGCGAAAAAGAAGAGGATCGGTATCGCCGCGACCAAGCCGGACAGCCAAAGGTTGCCCAAGGGATCATAAGTCTGGCTCCAAGTTGTGGCTGTCTGCTCCAATGGTCCTACCAAGCTCCCGGTTTCTCTTCCTCTCCGTGGGTGAGTAGTCAGCGCGAGTCAAGGTGTCCGAGAGAATTTGCAATGACTTGGTCTGACCAAAGTGCTTTAGCAGGATTCCTCCGGTGGCGCCTTCGCTGCGGCGAGGCGCCGGTGCCAGGCGATCGCCGCGTCGCCTGCCAAGCGGCGTAGTGCAGCTATCGACGCGCGATCTTCCGACGACACGTGGAAGCGGCGTACCGTTGTGCCCAAGTCGTGCAGCGCGACCTCGGCCTCCGTGCTGGCCAGGCCGGCCGCGCGCCGCGCCGCCTCGATCTCTCCTATCGGGCGGGCGGCCTCGACCGCCGCGACATAGGCGTGGTTGGCCGCGATGCCGGACCGGATGCGCTCGGTGGGGGAGGCGCCAAAATCGGGCCAGAGCAGCAGCACGGCGAGCAGCGCGGCGATGCTGCCGATGACGTTATCGAGCATCCTGGCGGAGGCGATCCCGGCACCGGGCTGAAGCAGTTCGGTGACCAGAATGAACAGCATGGTGAGGAACGCCACGAACACGGTGTAGTTCACCGACCGCAGCGACACAGCCGTTCCCGCCAGCCCGATCGCCAAGCCGGCCAAAACTGCCGGCGCGGTGGCGACATGCAACACCAGTAGCGCGATGCACCCGCCCAGCAGACTTCCGAGAATGCGTTCCAGACAGCGCGTCCATGTCACGCGTGCGCCGCCCTGCAATACGACCACCACCGCCATCGCCGCCCAATAAGGATAGCCCAGCCGAAAGACGATCGCTGTGTAATAGACCGCCATCAGCCCGGCGGACTGGCGTAGCGCCTGCCGGCAAGCCTGCCGCCACCCGGTCGCCGGGGCCGTTGCCAGGTCGGCGGTCCTGGTGATGATGGGCAGGTCGGTAGGGTGGGCGTCGAAAGCGTCCAGCGCCTGCGCGATCGCGCGCACGCACCCGATGCACAGGTTGTCCGAGAGACGCCCTTCGGTTCGCCGCAACCGCTTGACGGCGCGGTGTCTCGTTTTCCGGCCGGCTTCCCCCGCGCGCATCGACGATCGCCAGGCGAGCAGCGCCACCCGTACCGCCCGCGCAGTTGCAACGCGCTGGGGGGCGGGGCCGATATGGTCGATGAACGCCTGGTCGAGCGCGATCAATGCCCCGAATATGGTTTCCGCCGTGTCAAGGAGGCGAAGAAGCGGCGCGGTTACACCAGGATCGCGGGCGTAAGGGGCGATCAACCCGCGCAGCCGCTCGATCGACAGGCGCACGGCGCGGCGATGTGCGGCATGCTCGCTGTGCCATTGCTCGTCGCGATGGCGGCTATCCCCGATCGTCGCCAGATCGCCGCTCATGTCCAGCAGCCGCGCGGTGACGGCATCGGCGAGCTGGCGCAGCGGAGCCGCAGGGTCGAGCCGCCACAGCGCATTTATCAGGAGATAGGCCCAGGCCGATCCCGCGCTGAAGGCGCCCGCCTGAAAAAGGGCATTATCCAAGGGGCGCGGAAAGCCGACGGCGACGACCCCCACAACCGCCAGCAGAGTGCCGAGCGGCCCGCTCCAGGCAACGCGCGATCCTCCGACAATCGACAGGAACACCAGCGCCGGCCCGATTATCATGCCGGCCATAGCACCTGCCGACGCCCCCCAGGCTCCGGCGAGCGTGACCAGCGTCCCACACACGACGAACAGCAGGAGCAGACGGCGTCGCAGCCGGTCCGGGCCAGGCGCGTCGCACAGGCAGGTCCAGAAGGCGGCGAACACCGCCCAGCCTAGCGCCGCCCGCCCGAAGGAAACCGCGATCGCCAGCGGTACGCCGACAGCCAGCGCGGCGCGGCACCCCTCCGCAAGGCTGAAATGTTCCGGCGCCAGCCCAATGGAGCGTAGTTCCAGCCATCGCGCAGCTAGTCTGACGGTGGTCGGTGCGGTGCGTCGGGATACCCACCCCATCGCCCATGATGCCATGGTCCTGTCCATCGTCATCGTTCTTCCTCGGCGCCTAGCGCCCGTCCAGAGACATTCTCCGCGTGGCACATGCAAATAGATCGTACATACCCAATAGGGTATGCTGGCATCCGGACTCGTTTCGACTCGCTGCATCCAACTGGCTTAAGGGCCAGATCATCGCCGCGATCGGGCGGGGCACCGAACGTTAGAAGCAAGCAGTTGATGGTAGTTTTCAGAAATTTGCGATGATCTTCATGCCTAGTAGCGTCGCGTCCGGGGTCTTGGTGGTTTCACCCGGACGGATCATATAGTCAAATTCGGGCTGAAGCTGAAGGCCGGGCATGACATCAATGCTATAATAAGCCTCGATCACGTGAGAGCTGGTCTGCGGTGCCAGCACCGAAGCCCCAAGCGACTGACCGCTATCGATCAAGTACATCTGGTTGAGGCGCAATCGGTCGCTGACATGATACCACGACCATAGCACGCCAAAACGATCGGTATCGCGATGCGGGACCACCCCGTTGAATGAAAAGCCCGCATAATATTGGTCTGACAACGCCGCCACGCGCGGGGTGTTGTGGACATAGCCGAACATCAGGTAACCACCCGACATCTGGTCCGATCCGCCCTTGCGGTAGATCATCTGATCACCTTCGAACCAGTACATATTCATCGGTGCGCTAGGCGGCGTACTATCCCGCTTAATCGCGTTGGCTGCGCCGGTTGTCATCAGGTCGGCATAACGTGAGGTGTCGCGGGCATAGCCGAACACATAATGGCCCGGTAGCTTTTTGTCGGTGAGAAACGGCTGCCACGTGAATTCAATCGGCAGCATGACCCCGGTGGTTCGCTCGCTGCCCCAGGCCCAGCCCGATGGATTGCTCGCCAGCGGCGTGACCTGATAAACACCCAACTGTACGCTGGTATCACGCGTGGGGCGCAAGCGTACACGCCCACCCATCGTAGCCTTGGGATAAACGGCGAACCCGGGTGCCCGCTTGAGTATAACCGGCGCCGAGCACGTCACCATGAACGAACATAGTAGCGGCGATGTCGCAAACACGTGGGTCAGCGACATGCGTCCCACCGCCACATCAAGGCGCCCGTCTAACATGGTTTTTTGCAGGTAGAAGTCGACAAGATGAGCGGCGACGCCTCCCGTTAGTCCATACACTTCCATCAAGTTGATATAACGCTCGCCCAGTCGATCGGTCGACACCTGGTGCCCCACTCGGTTCATTACCAAGGCGTGCAGCGTCCAGCCTCGCAGCCCGACCAGCTTGTCGAGATCGAAATGCATTTGCAGGGTGAGTTCGTGAACATAGTCTGCGCCGCGTTCCACGCCGCCATCAAGGTTGTCCATCGCTTCCGCCTTATAGGAGAGGGAGAATGTCAATCCCTTCTGCTTCAGGCTGGCACGGAACCGATCGAGCGGCGTGATCAGATGGCCGCCCACAGTGGTCGGCACATAATAGGCATCGGGAATGTCGGTACGGCGCAGCGAGTCGAGTTCGGATGGCAACAGCCAGGATATAGCCTCACTGTCAGTCAGAGGACGCAGGCTGCTGCCGCCAATATTGCGGCGAAGGCCTTCTGCGGTGTCGGGCATGAGAGGGGCCGTATCGGTGGCAGGAGTGTCATGATCACCCTCAGCATCGTCATCATCTGATGGCGTGGGTGCTGCATTTGCCCCCACCGACACGGCGGTGACAACGGACGCCGTTTCATGGGGCGACGCTGCGGACAAAAACTTGGTCGACGTCAGCGGCGATACGATCTCCCGTTCAAGGGGGGCACCGTCCTGAGAACCGCTGGCTTGAAGAACGCTGTCTTCGGCATGGGCCATCACTGGGCTGGCGCAGGAGATCAAGGTTGCAGACAAAGTTGTCAGCATCGGCAAAGAAGCGCGACTGTGCGAAAACGGCCGGGGAAATTTTTGCATTATGAAGCCCTGACCAGCTAGGCGCGTTTCTCCAGGCCGGGTCGATCCATAGAAGCGCCAGGAATCCGCGATCAAATAAGAGGCCGGAGCGGCTGTTCGGGGTAAAGCCGAAAGGCCGCTCCGACGTGGCGATGTCATCCCTAGCGGGCAGCCAAGCCTTTTTGTGGGAGGGCGTAGGCAATGATATAGTCGCCTACGTCAGCCGCGTGGCTCATACCGCCTACCGAGATCACGACATACTGACGTCCGGTACGCGGCGAGCGGTAGATCAAAGGAGCGGCCGGGGCACCGGCGGGCAGCCGGGCCTTCCACACTTCTTTGCCCGTGAGCGAATCCAGCGCGCGCAGGTAATTGTCCTGGGTCCCGGCAAAGAAAACCAGACCAGAGGCCGTTGCGGTCGGTCCACCCAAAGTAGGCATGCCAAGCGGGATCGGCAGGTGGGTTTTGATACCCATCGGCCCAGTATCGCGCACCGTGCCAAGCGGTACCTGCCAGACGATTTTCTTGGTCTTGAGGTCGATCGCGGTCATCGTGCCGAAGGGAGGCGTATTGCAAGGTACGGCCAGCGGCGACTGGAGAACGTCGATCCGGACTCCGCGATAGGGTCCAGCGACCTGCGGACGAAGCGTGCCCATGAAGCCGGGAACTTCGTCCATCGAGATCTTGTACTTGCCGGCGTTTTTCTCGTTGACCAGCATCATGCGTAGCGGCACGCGCATGTCGTTCACAAACATCAGGTCCCGCGTTTCGTCGATCGAGACACCGCCCCAGTTCATACCGCCGAGCAGGCTCGGATATTCGATATAGGGTTTCTCACCCGGAGGCGTGAAGGCACCGGTATAAACCGAGTCCTTGAACATGATGCGGCAGTACAGCTGGTCGAAGGTGCTGACGCCCCACATCTTGCGTTCGCTCAGGCGATCATTGCCAATGATTGGCATGCCTACCGAAAATGGCTGTGTCGGCGATAGCCGATCGCCTTCGGCAGCCGGATTGTTGGTGACGGCCCGTTCGACGACGCGAGTAACCGGCTTGCCGGTCCGACGGTCGAGAACGAAGATATTGCCCGTCTTGGTGGTTTGGATGAGCGCGGGAACCTTCAGGCCCTTGTCGTTCGTCACATCATAGAGAACGGGTTGTGAGGGCACGTCATAGTCCCACACGTCGTGGTGTACGGTCTGATAGACCCACCGTGTCCGACCGGTCGAGGCGTCGACCGCGACAATGGCGGCGCCGAACTTTTCCTTGGCCTGGTTGCGGTCACCCCCCCAATAGTCGGGCGGACCAGCCCCGGTGGGGAGGTAGACGAGGTTGAGGTCACGGTCGTAAGTCGGGACCGTCCAGACATTGGGGGTTTCGAGAGAGAATTGCGGATTCTGCTGCGCGGCGACAGCATTGTCGGGACTACCCACGTCCCAGACCCAGGCCAGCTTGCCGGTCAGGGCATCATAGGCGCGCACCGCGCCCGAGGGTTCGCCGTGGACGATGTCACGGACCCAGCCACCGACAACGGCGACATGCCCCATCAGCACCGGAACCGATGTCGGATGATAGCGCTTGCCCCGCTCGACCGGGCCCATGCCTGGGGCCAGGTCGACTGTGCCCCCCTTGCCGAAATCGGCGCAAGGCTTGCCGGTGGCCGCATCGATGGCGATCAGACGTGCATCGACCGTGGAGATGAGCAGCCGCTGCCTGCATATACCGTCGGGGAGCGCAGCTTTCTGCGAGGGCGTCAAGCGGGTATCGGCGTCGACGTCGTAATAGCCAACACCCCGGCATGTGACGTGTTCGGCGGAATGAGCATGTGGATCGAATTTCCACAGCGCCTTGCCGGTGTCTGCATCGAGCGCCGTGACCATGTTTTCAGGCGTGCATGAGTAGAGTATGTTGCCGATCTGCAGCGGCGTGTTCTCGTCGACGCCAATCCCGGCCCCGGTCGTGCGGCGCCCGGTGCGATAGGTCCACGCAACCTGCAAATCGCTCACATTTTCGAGATTGATGTCGTTGAATGGCGCAAAGCGCGTCCCGTTGGCGTTGCGCCCGAACATCGCCCAGTTGCCCGGCGCGTCGATCTTGTCGAGCGCGAGGGGCGTTTGTGCGGACAGATTGCCCGGCTCGTAAATGGCGCCGTGCGGGAAGAAAGCCGAAATGAGCGTCAATATCAGCGCACCGGCGGTTGCTGCACCACCCCAGAAGCTGGCACTGCGCAGTTTCGCCGGCACGGCTTCCAGCGTCGCACTCGCCCAAAGCCCGAGACCAAACATCAGGGCGGGAACCACCAGACGTGGCAGCAGCGCCCAGAAGCCGAACTCGGGCGTGTCGAAAAGGGCCCAGATGACCGTCGCACCAAAAATGGCGATCGTCAGATGTAAAGCAGCGGGGTGCCTTTTAAGGTAAAGAAACGCGAGAATAACATATGCCACACCTGCCAGGGCATAATAGGATGACCCTCCAAGTGTGATCAGCCTCAATCCGCCTGCGGCAAGGACAAGGCCAACGGCGAGGGTTAGGGCGGAGAACAGAACGCGAAAAATGCTGCGGCCGTTCAAGCGATGCGGAAGTGAAGAGTAGTCATTCATGACGGCCGCTCAACGAATCTACATCAGCCAATCTGTCCAACGGCATTTGACGGTTGTTCACTTAGTTGCCTTTCCATATTTATACTGGAGTTTCACAAGAAATCCGGCGGCGCTGGTATATTATCCCATTTTATTTTTGGATTCTGCACGCGGTCTATATTGTGAAATACGCGCAAATTGGCACTAATTCATATCTATCAATCGGAAGCGCGGTCGTTAGACCTGGGTGCCGCATTCATGCGCGGTCCTTTATTTCGCTTTTGTGTATGAAGGAAATGAATTTGCGGAATTGTGAATATTCCAGTAACGAATGGCCATGGAGTTCCGGCTATTACGCTCGTTCACTGAAGTCGTGCGTTGCGGCGGTTTCTCGCAAGCAGCGCGTTCGCTCGCTTCCACGCAGTCCACGATCAGCAAAGCAGTCAAGCAACTCGAGAATGAGCTGGGAACAATATTGCTCGACCGTTCCGGGCACCGCTGCGTGATGACCCCTGCGGGAGAAGTGGTATATCGCCGCGGGATCAAGTTGCTGGCCGATCGCGACGACGTACTGGCCGAACTCGATGAAATACGAGGCTTGCAACGGGGCGTTTTACGACTTGGCATCCCCTCCGTTGGCAATATTAAATTATTCGCGCCCGTGGTATGCACCTACCGCGAGCGTTATCCACAAATCGAATTACGTCTGATCGAACATGGAAGCAACCAGCTCGAAAAGCACTTGCGGGCTGGTGACATCGATATCGCCGGCATTCTGGAGCCGCAGTCTCCTGACTTTGAATGGGAGCCGATACGGAGCAAACCGATCGTTGCCTTACTTTCGTCAGTCCATCCCCTCAGCCGCTGCGGCAGTCTCAAGTTGACGGATTTGCGCGATGTCCCTTTCGTCCTCTTCGACCTCGGCTTCCGTCTGCACGGCATGATCCTCAATGCCAGTCGTAAAGCAGGCTTCGAGCCGACCGTTGCCGTTACGAGCAGCCAGATCGATTTCATGATCGAACTGGTTTCAACCAATGTCGGAGTAGCGTTCCTGCCAAGCGAGATCGTCGATGAAAAACACCTGCAAGGTATCGTTTCAGTACCCCTCGACGAAGCGGAGCTGGCCTGGGTGATGGGTCATGCATGGCGGCGTAATGCCTATCTTTCTGACGCGACAGTTGCATGGATGAAGCTGATGCGGGAAACTTCCCGCCCGAGTGAACTTTATACAGGCGTCTAGCGCTGCCAACCGCGTTTACGGCCAGTCTGACTATTTCGTGTTCAGGGGCGCAGTCCTGTCTCGCACGTCCGATGATTGTGGCGACGATTTTTTCCCAGGCCAAGGTTACGCGCGATTGAGGGCATAGCGTGGATGGTACGCCGTAAGCGAGGTCTGACGGCCGCCTTGCACGGCGCCCATTCGCGGGGATGATTGCCGCTCTTTGAGCGGGGCGGCCGGTGTCGGACGAGATTGAGGATTCAGCGAGCGGCGCAGCGACTGCTCATACGAGCGGTCGTATGAGTAGTCGGATAGAGATCGTTAGCCGTGTGTCAGGCCGGCGGCGGTGGACGGTAGAGCAGAAGCTGGCCGTGCTGCGGGATGCATTCGGGCCGGAGGGCTGCGTGCGCGCGGCCTGTGAACGCCATGATGTCGGCAGCGGCTCGATCTACACTTGGCGGCGCCAGGCGATGTCCGGTGAGCTTGCCGGGGTTCGCAAGTTGGCCGAGCCGGCATTTGCGGAGGTGCAGATCAGCGAGCAGCCAGCCTTGCCTGCCCCGACAGTTGCAGCGAGCAGCGGCGGCGTGATTAGCATCGAACTGCCGTCTGGTATCAGGGTGAGCGTGGATGCCACGGTCGATGCCGATGCCCTGTCACGGGTGATCGGTATCGCGACAGCGAGGCGATGCAGCCAAGGCCAGTCATAGAGCTTGCCTCTGGCGCGACTGGTGAGGCTGAACAATCCTAGTCCCAGCATTGCCATCCCCAGCGCCACCATGATGGGGGCGTCACATAAAAGGGGTCAGGTCCGGTAGGGGGCGAAATGACACCCTCTCATGACTGCCATCCGAAACGCTGGTTGAGTTTACTCCTTCGCCGGCTGCAAGACCAGCGGTTACATTGACCTTGGCGGGTGTGCCGCGGGCGCCTGATCGACGACGATTGATCATGCTCTCATCCGCGGGTTGGTTACCGCACTACCCGTATCCGTCGCTGGGCCTATCCTCTGTCTAAGCACGGGCATCGGATGAACCTGCCCCTTGGTGTACCGAGGATTGCCCATCACAGTCGGGTGCCCGCGGCACGCCGGCCAAGGCTATGCAAATGGTCCGCTGGCGCCTCCTCTCGTGATTGTTACAAGTGGATCAGCCAGCCACAGCTGGTGACACGCGACGTGCAATGTCCCAAGCATAGCCGACCAGTTCACGCGCGATCGCAGTGGTCACCTTCGGCTGCGGTTTGCCGGTGGCTGCCAGGCGACGGTAGCGCTGACACAGGCGAACCTGTGCTTTCCATCCGATCGCCTGGATTTCGTCTGGTAAATCAGCAACGCGCTCACGATAACGGCGCTCCTCGCGGGCAGGAAGACGATACGACCATCCTGCTTCGACCAGCATGGTTCGGGCATGTCCATTACCCGCGCGGGTAATCCGGCCGCGCTTGGTACGAGCGCCGCTGGAATGCTCGGAGGGCACCAGGCCGACATAGGCCATCAACTGTTTTGGGTTGTCGAAGCGAGTGAGATCACCGACCTCGGCGACCAGCGTAGCGGCGACGATCAGCCTAATGCCGCGCAAGGCCTGGAGATTGTGGACCAGCGCTCCGAAATGCCAGGCTTGCATTGCTTCGCCCAGCGCGGCCTCGAGGCGACCGACCCGTGCCTGAGCCTCCAGCACCCGCTTTTGCATTTCCTCAAAGGCCAGCTGCTGGTGCGGGAAGTCGAAGCGCTGTTCCGATAACCACCGCCAGTACATCTTCGTCCAGGCCGTCTTGCCGCCAAAACGACGATCGTGGCGGAGCAGGAAACTTCGCACTGCCTGCCGCGCCTCGGTAGCATTTTCCTGAGCGCTTCGCCGGGCCCGGATCAGGTCGCGCACCGCCTCGTGGGCTTCGTCCGGCACCCAGATCGCGGTGAGCTCGCCGGCACGCAGCAGCCGCGCCAACGTCATCGCATCACGCCGGTCGGTTTTTACGTGATCCCCCGGCCGTCTCGGCATCATTGAGGGGGCGATAACGATACAAGCCTGTCCCAGTTTCGTCAGAAGCCGGTGCAAACCATAGCCGCAAGGGCCAGCCTCATAGCAGACGCTCAAAGTTACATCCGGCGCCGCCAGTCGCTTGACCAGCCTTCTGACTGCGTCGTTCTCATTGACGATTGTGCCTACAAAGCGCACCTCGCCTCCGCGTTCTCCATCAGCGACTGCGACCGCGATGGTTTCCTTGTGCACGTCCAAACCGACATATTTCACTGCCTGTGTCATGACTCGCCTCCGTTGCTCACCAATCCAACGTCAGCATCTCAGATTTGAGCCCTTGAGGCTCCGGCAGTCATTGGGTCTAAGCGATCAGTCAAGGATTTTTGCTATCGGAGCCTTGCTGGCTCGGCAATTTCATCGGCGTCTCCGGGCGTCGCATAGACTTCCTCGCGGATGATCCGATTGGTGATCTCGAGGAGATGGGCGGAAAGGGCTTCGCTGAGCTCCTCGAACTCAGGCCATAAGACCTGGTTGATGAAACTGACGGGTGCATGGACGATGACGGTCTGACGATGCATGCGCGAATATCGGAACGGCTTGAGGCCATAACGCCTGCAGAGGGCCGTGAAGAGCTGCCGGGACCACGGGTCTGGAATCGAGAACTTGAACTCTTCCGACGTTTCGCGGCGGCTCGTTTCGGTGAACTGGCGCCTGATACGTTCTGCGGCGGCACCGGCTGCGGCCTTTTCACCTGCCGTGGCGGCGCCGGCGAACAGGGCTTCGATCTTGCGAAGCTTTTCGCGGAGGCGCTGCTCCGCATCCGAATTCTGGTTCAATGCCGCGTTCCCAACGGCGTAGTGATACCGGGAAGGGTTTGGGCGCGCGCCCGCGTGCAGGCCAGAACCGCGGCATGGATCTCGGTCTCCATGATCTCGGTCATCACGCGCAGATGCTTGATCGTTTCTTTGATTTGCCCGCGACCCTCAGGTTCGTCCCTGGTGCGTTCGATGAGGTCGGCGACGCCCGCCATCATGGCTCTGATTTCGCCGAGATGCGTGACGGCTTCATGCGCGCGTTCAGGTAGGCCGGCTTCCTCCTCGCCATTGAACAGACCTTCCACAAACCCTTCGACTTCCTGTGCGCGGACCAAGCCCAGATTTCCCAGATTGGCGCTGGTTGGCTCCAGGGGAACACGAGTGGCTCGAAATGGCTTCTTTGGGTCCTGATGGTCGGCCAGTTCGTTCCACAGCCCCATGACCAGAGCGCCAAGCAGCGCATTGGCATCATCCACGCTGTCGAACTCGGGTAACGCTCCGCCCCACAGACCGGCGATGACCGCCCTGGGTTGCACGGCGGGATCGGGACAGGCGATGTTGCCCAGCAGCCGCGTCCTCACTCGTGGTAAGGAACCGGACAGGCATGCTTGTTGAGTAGGGCGCGGATTGCACGTTCGGTTGGCGGTTTTATCCTTGGACTGGCCCATCGTACTTTCTTGCAGATACAGATCACGGATTCACCGGACAATTTTATACCGGCTCGGCTCCCTTGGGCCAGCGGTATTCGCCGGTGAGCAGGATATGAGCCCATCCAAGCGGCGAGATGTGCGCGAGCAATTCAGGCGGAACGTCGAGACCATCCCGGGGGCGTCACATAAAACGGGCACAGATATACGCTCTCATGACTGCCATCTGCGCTGCAGAACGAGTTTATCCTGCCGCCGACCTTTCGGCTAGCGGTGAATTTGGCCTGGCCGGAGTGCCGCGGGCTCCTGATCGACGACGATTGATC
>Ga0308165_1002569_pt1 | contig 21206 bp, 20 predicted proteins | sample PhyWR2_FD_201032 | JGI IMG/M metagenome (GOLD analysis project Ga0308165, IMG submission 201032) | Phyllosphere microbial communities from UC Gill Tract Community Farm, Albany, California, United States - DLSLW.R2 | ecosystem: Host-associated > Plants > Phyllosphere > Unclassified | place: USA... | reverse complement strand
CTCGCTCGCTTTCCGGTACCGGGTTAACGGTTACGTCATTTATCGCAGCAGATGCGACAGGTTCAACCGGTACGCCAGGGGCGTTTGTCGCAGCGGGTGCAGCTGGCTCAGCCGGTGCCGCAGCTGCAGGGGCAGGCTGCGCCTGGGACAGCACCTCGTTGCGCAGATTACGAAGTTCGTTCTGGGCATAGGTGGCATGGTCGATGGCGTAGCCACGACTTTCCATCTGAAAGCCCTGTTCTGCCAGCGCTGCCATCAGGCCGCCCCTGTAGGCCGGGTCGGCATCGGCTTTCTGGATCAGCTCGGCGGTGGAAATGCGCTGGTTGCGGTGCAGGGCGAAGTCGCTCATCGCCTGCAGGCCTCGCTCATTTTCTGATGCCGTGCTGACGGTCGGAGCAACAGGCTCGGCGGGTGTGGTTCGCCCGCCCGGTCCGTTCGGGGCGTCTGTCGCAGCGGGTACAGCTGGCTCAGCCGGAGCAGCTGCAGCAGGCGCAGGCTGCGCCTGGGACAGCACCTCGTTGCGCATGTTCTGCAGTTCGCTCAGGGCATAGGTGGCATGGTCGATGGGGTAGCCACGACTTTCCATCTGAAAGCCTCGTTCTGCCAGCGCTGCCAGCAGACCGCCCCTGTAGGCCGGGTCGGCATCGGCTTTCTGGAGCAGTTCGGCGGTGGCGATACGCTGGTTGAGGTGCAGGGCGAAGTCGCTCATTGCCTGCAGGCCTCGCTCGTTTTCCGGTACAGGACTGACTACCGGGTTTTCCTGGTTATCCATGTGATTTACCTGTTGTGGGAGGGAAGGCACCCCGTCGGGGGTGGGTGCCGGGGAACTCACGTGGATATCGATGCCGGCAGACTGAAGGTTTACGCTGACAACCTCGCGAAACGCCTCCCTTCCCCGGCTGACATCCAGATCGTTAAAATCCGTCAGCGTGTTTGCTTTTTCTTCTGCGGTGAAGTCCGGCGTAATGACCGTGCCGCCAGTGAGTGCAGCGGCTTTTTGCGCGCTGAGGATGCCTTTATTCTCTGGCTCCCCGGTTCGCAGGTTCTTCAGGTGGTGATCGTTGTCAGCGCAGAAAATGAAAGGGCTGTCAGGCCAGACGGCACGGGCGTTCTGCCCGACGGCAATCATGTTGCCGGCGTCAATGGTCATCAGTACCGGCAGGCCGGTTGCCTCATGCAGGGAGGCGGCAGTGGCATATCCCTCCGCAAACAGCAGGGGCTGACCGTTCTGTGGTGTGCCCAGGGCAAACCAGTTACCGGTCTTTTCACTGTCTTTCAGGATCCGGGCGTCTTTCCCGCCGGTGAGCGGAATGCGCTGATACGAGCGAATCTGTCCCTGTGCATTACTGAAGGGAATGATCAGTTCCTGTCTGTCGTTGACCCGCACGCCCGGTGCCGCCTCAACGCCCTTGCGCGCCAGATAGTCCGTTGTTGTGGCCTGCCCGTGGCGACTGACGTAGCGGGCTGCATAGTCTGCCTGCCGGGTATATTGCTCCGCCAGTGCGCGGGCGCTGTCCTCGCGTGTCTGCTGGGCCTGTGCCCGAAGATGGAGGCGGGCCAGGGGATCCATCTCGCTTCCCCCGGAAAATACCCACTGGGTGGGTTTACTTTCGCTGCTGCGGTAATCGCGGAACCAGCCCGCCGGGCGACCGTCCATGAACCCCTTATAGACACCGCTTTTGGTGCCTTTTTTGTCCTGCTTTGTCGGGACTCGCTGCAGGCTGCCGTCCATTACGGGCAGGCCGTTAATAACAAGACCCGCCTCCTCGAGCTTCTGAGCAAACTCTGTGACCGGATCCTCCGCATTCATTGAGAGGTCGTGCGGCCGGGGTAGCCAGCGGTCGAAATGGTTCAGTTCAGCGCCGGGACGGGCGTACCAGAGCCGGTGCTCGTTGTCCCAGACAAGGGCTTTCTGGCCATTATCGAGACGTGGGTGGGCATTGCTGGCGTCGTCCTTCTCTTCGGGAGGCACGGCAAGCCAGATGCGGTGACTTTTTTGCATGGTCACATTCCTGGAAGACAGTGGAAGGGCAGTGCGCAGGCACTGCGGAGAGTGAGCGGGTTACGTGCGGGAAGAGGCGTTCAGAAACCGGTCCAGTCGCGCGGTGTTTCGACGAAATGGCGGTACCACCACGGGCGGCCGGAGGCGGTTTTTCCCCTGAAAGTGCTGATCATGCGCTGGCAGATAGCCCGCACGCTCCAGCCGAAGAAATTCAGGGCCACGAAAAATGCCAGGATGCCGGAACAGATATAGAACGTGTTCATGGATGGCCAGCGAAACCAGGCGAGGTAAAGCAACAGAAACGGCAGCGGAATGCCAAAAAAACTGACGGATGGGGTGGCGTAGCGCCAGAAGCCTTCGCGCTTCATACCGTCAGTTCCTTTGCCGGCAGGTAGAGGGCGGCCTCTGAGCGTTCCACACCCCCGGTCGCGTACAGGTCCCGCACCTGATCGACAATGCGGCGTTTTTCCTGATGCAGGAAGTGGTCGAGATGTGCCGGCCACTTTTCAGGCCGGAGTCCCTGCAGCTCACCGCGCAGTTCGTCGGTAAAGACGATGTATTCACGCAGGGCACGCCGTCTGCCGTCCGCTGTCCTGACGAGGACCTGGACGACGATAAAGCGCAGCATACCGAGCAGCTCCCAGGCCCGGGCATCGCGTATCTGCGGCGGGAACAGGCCAAGCAGGCGGTTCAGGGTTTCGCCCGGCGATTTGGCGTGCAGGGTACCGAGGGTCAGGTGCCCGCTTTCGCCTGCCTGACTGGCCGCTTCTGCCGTTTCCGTATCGCGTATCTCACCGATGCCGATGAGCTCGGGATTACGGCGCATGGCAGAGCGCAGGCCGTCAGCAAAACCTGCCACGTCGCGACCGACCTGGGCCTGATGGGGCGGCAGAAGGTCATCGGGGCGGCCAAGGATGTATTCGACCGGATCCTCATAGGTCACAATCTTGCGGTCAGGTTGTGTGTTCTGGCAGTGGCGGTACAGTGCGGCCATCAGGGTGGATTTGCCGGAGCCGGTTTCGCCGCAGATAAGCCCCAGCCCCGTTTTGGGCAGCATGGCGTTCGCGAGGTCGGGCTCGATCCCCATCTGCAGAAAGTCGGGAATGAGATGCGGGATCACACGCAGCGTGACGGAGAGCGCCCTTTCCTCGCGGGCCGATGTCCCCTGAATGATGTGGGTGCGCAGTCGCACACGTTCGCCGCGCCCCAGTCCGTAGCGACCGTGCATGTCGCCGTCGATCTGAATGGCCCTGTCCACGGGTGTTCCGCCCTGCACGCGGGGACGCACTTCCGGCCCCAGCAGGTCGTCCAGCATATTCCCCAGCATGGTATTGGGCAGCGCACTGGCGGAGACCCTCTCGCGTCGGCCAAAACGACTGACAGAGATCGGAGAGCCTCCGACCAGGTCCACATCGCTGACCCCGTGTATCGCGCACCAGGCAAAGAAAGTTTTGAACTCTTCAGCGGAAAAGGCCCCGCTGAAAGGGAAAATCCCGAACGTGTCGGGTGCTGTTTGTGTCGTTGTCACAGGTGGCTGCTCCTTACTGACGGGTGACGGACGGACGCCAGCGGGACTTCTGCAGTTCAAACGCGGCGTGTGTTTTGAGGCGGCGGATACGATCGCCGGTGACGAGTTTCTGTCCGCTGCCGGTGACGGTCTGCTGCTGTTCCGTCACTTCCGGGCGGGTGATCATGCCCTGTCGCCAGAGCAGGGAGTACAGCATCATGCCGCGGTAGTCGCGGGTGAGCTGATTCATGCTGGTTTCGAGCGTCAGGTCCGCGTTTTCACGCCCTTCCTCCCAGCCTTTTTTCAGCGCATCTTCCCAGACACGTCGCTGGGCACCGTCTTCCGGCACGACGAGCCCTTCCGTTCCGGGCGTTGCGGTGGTGGCCAGGCCGCGCAGCAGCCAGCTGCGCCAGCCCGGCGGGTTACTGACGAAGCGCTCCGGGCGAATAATGGTCCAGACTTTAGAGGCGGTGCGGATCTGGTCTGACGTGATGTGTGCAACGTCCTGCGCCTCGTCAATGACCGGGGGCAGCCAGCCCTCCGGGCTGATCAGCGGGCGAAAATCGTAGAGGGCGTTGAGCGTGGATTCGCGGGCATTCAGGGCCTGCGTCAGCTCCCAGGCTCGCTGGGCCTTGCCGCCCCGAAAGCCCAGCGTTTTGCCGGCATCGGTCAGCATCTGCCAGCGCGTGTCTGACATCCCGTCCGGACGCTGACGCTCGGGACTGAGCCAGGCCTGCATATCCGGCGGCGGCACGCCCGCCTCCACTGGCGGTGCCGGTCGTGGTCCCGCGCAGCCGGTCAGGAACAGGGCAGGGAGAAGAACAGTGAGAAGACGTTTCATTTCCTGATGGTCTCCGGTTGCATGAAGGTGAGCTGGAGCAGCCCCGGATACTGATGCAGCGTGGCGCGCCAGGCGGTCTGAGATCCCACCAGGCGAAGCACGTTGTTGTAGGTCATGCTGCGAACGTGCAGCGTGACCGGCAGGGGCAGACGTACCCCGCTGTAGTTGAACTGCAGCCCGCGGGCGCGGGCCAGTTCAGCCAGTAACTCCACCGCATCCCCCTCCCAGTCAAAAGAGACGTCGGCGCTGCTGCTGCGGATGATGGTCATCGGGGCCGCCCCCGGTGCTGCGCCGGACCAGACGCCGTTATTCCACATCTGATACTGGGTGTGACGGGTGATGCCGACGGCAGAGGCTGCGCCATAGCGGTCAGGTGATGCGGAAGCCTGCGCGGGGGCAGCCGGGGGCCATGCCTGGCAACCGGCGAGCAGAGTGATGGCCAGCACGCCGGGAAGCATAAAATAATTCATGGTATTTACCTTGCCGGGCGGGAAAGCCGGCGGACTGTTGAACGACGTGGCGTCGGATGTGAAAAAGCCGCCCGGGCGGGAGGCAGTCAGGATAATTACGGGTATGAGATCCGTGGACAGAAAGCCCGACGGCAGGGGAAGCCCGAAACGGGCTTCCCGGTCAGTATCAGAAGGTGAACTGCATCTGGGCGACGGCACCGTAGGTGCGGTCTGTTCCGGCGATACCGGTGATATCGAGGTGAACGGCATCAAACGGCGAGAAGCCCAGACCGGCAGTAAAGGCATTGCCCTCACTGGAGGCCATGTTCTGGCGATAACCCGCACGCACCTGCATCCAGCTCCAGGCGTTCAGCTCGGCGCCCAGGCTTGCAAACTGACGTTTGTCATCGCTTTCAAAGCGGCTGGCTTCGGTCAGATCAACATCAAGCGCAGTGGTCAGGTAGCTGTTGCTCCAGGCCACACCGGCGGTTGCCTGTGGTTTCACCTTGAAGGTTTCTTTCTCACCGTCCACCACTTTCGTGTCGACAGAGCGGGCGATGATATTCTGCACAGCCAGTCCCAGCATCCAGTTATCCGCGAGGCTTGTTGCCAGACCGATATCGGCGTTAAAACCGGTTTTGGTGTTGTGGTACTCGTCCGAATTCACGTCATTCTTATCGAAGTTGTTCACCGTGGTGCTGTAGTTAAACAGATCGATGCGCTGATATTTTGGCGTGATACCCAGTGACCAGCTGTGACCCGCTGTTTCGAACTCATGGGCCATGGCCACACCGACATCGGTGATGACGGCAGCACGACCATACGCGCGGGAGGTCAGGGCATCTTTATCGACTGCATCCGCCGGAATGGCACCGCTGGCAACGTTGTCGAGGTACTGCAGATCGTTGTCGCTGACGTTACCGTTGACGGAAACGGTACCCCAGGATTTGACCACGACGGCAAACGGCAGCACCTTGTTCGGGGTGGTGGCGATGATGGAGGCACCGACCTGACCGTTCGCCTTCACATCCTGCATGTCTTCCAGCTTGTTACGTAATGCTGCAGCACTTTCGCTGACGCCACTCTGACGGTCGACGGCATCGTCAAAGCTGTTCCACAGGTCTTTAACGTCATCTGCGGTATCCACCGCGTTATCCGGATCGGCAACCTGTACACCCACAGACGGCAGCACCAGGCTGAAGTCGTCATCCGCACCGAAGCGGGTCAGCAGTGCCGGGTTGGATAAGGCGGCCGTGCCATAGTGCGCAGAGGCCACACCGGTGCCACCCATCGCGTCACTGCGGGCTTCCATATATGAGGTCGCTGCACTCGCATGAAATGCCATCATGACGGCGGTAGAAATAAGTGTTTTTGCTATGTAAGTTTTTTTCATCTGATTATTTTCCTGAGGTTCCGTCTGGATTTTGGGCAAAAAAATTCCTGATGCGGCTGCATCAAATAATTCTTTATCTGGGTTTATTCAGTGGTCAGCGAGTATTAAAGCTGCCGTAAAATAAGAACGGGTAAAGTCAATCCCTGCTCAAGCGCTGTGGCCATGCCCGCGCCGATACTAACAGAGCGCAGGGCGCATGTCGTGGCGTAATCCCGGATAATACGGCTGATCCAGTTTTCCTGTTCGCTGTTTAAACACGGCGAGGTAATGGATAGCACCGGGCAATAAATCGCCTGTGAAGTCGTTTCTTTTTTCTTAATTAAAATGCCGCCTCCCGGTTTGTATTTATCCTCGCCTGAATTTCCGTTAGTCCAGAATATAATATCGGTATTGTTATTTTCCGCTGACGGAATAATAAGCTCCCGGAATGCCTCTTCTGTCTGTGGCCACTGATGACGGTGGGAGGCGGTATCCACCGGCGGGACATCCCTGCCAAGCAGCCACTCCGGCGAGACATAAAACCATCCGGCAAGCGCCTGCAGGAGGGGCGTGGTCAGATAGTCCATCGTGCGCTCCCTGTCCTGCAGTACGCTGACCCGGACATTCCAGGCCGACAGCAGCTGTGCGATGTCCGTCGGGTCCAGTTCGTGTGCCTGCATCAGCACCTCAAAGCGATCGATGACACTGAGCGCGGTATTGCTGAACGGCAGAAAGATATCCCGCAGCGAGCCTTCCACAATCATGTTCAGCAGCTCTGACTGAGAAACCCCAATCCGCCCGGACAGCTCATCAATCAGCTGGCGGGTACCGGGCCGCATCCGGAGTGACGTGGTCTGCATCGGCTTTTTATCATTACGCTGAAGCAGCCCGGCAATCTGGTTCCGGTCGAGGCCGGGCAGTGCCAGAAGCGAGGTAAGAATTGCGGTAAGACTGTTTGCCACATGGCCCCCTTAAGTAAAATTACATGTTGTTGCTCAGTGGTTTAGAGAATAATTAATCGTGACGTGTATGTATAACGAGTTAATTCGATCGTGTAGATCGACTGCGTTTGCGTGTGCATTCTGAGTGCGCAGGTGCGCGCGTCGTTCAGCGTCCTTTCCGTACCGGTCGGATGACCACGAGAACGCCCGTGTCAGGCACGTTTATCCGGCGCCATTCCTGCATGAATGTCAGCAGCGTAATCCCGGTTCTGACGCGCCGGGAAACCGGAACCGGGATGCAGCGCCAGCGGTGCGTCCCTTTCAGGGAGGTCAGCAACGCGGTCATGCTTTTGCGGTGTGCAGGCCGCATCAGGTGGGACGTGAAGTACACCGGCGTCGTGTCGTTTTGCAGTGCCCGGTGCAGGGTGGTGAGAAAGCTCCGGTGCAGGCGGGTCGCGCGCCGGCGGCTGAGGTGGCCAATCCGGGCCCGGGCCGACAGATGCAGGGTGGTATAGCGCTGCCTGCGGCGGCGGGACGTTGCCGTCTTAAAGCCTTTCCAGGGGGTCAGGGCGCAGACGATGGCCATTATCGGGCAGTACAGGAACAGGGTAAGCGGGACAGCGAAAGCAAGGTACACAGGCCCTCCGGCGGTGTGGCGTGTGGGGCGTCCGGTACAGTCGCACCGGACACGTTCTGTCTACGACAGGGGGCAGCAGTAAATATCCACATATTCGTCGTCAAGCCCTGAAGCCACGCCGAACATCCGTGTTCCCGCCGCAACATAGTTCGCCGGGCACACAACCGATTTCATATGGAATGAGCCTCTGCCGTCATCAAAGAACCGGTTCGCGTCCGGTGAGGTGTACCAGCTGCAGGCTGCATTATTGATTTTCGTCCCCCCGGTCCACACACCGTCCTGGCAGGACAGCACGCCGCCTGCAGCATTACGGCTAATCTGCCCGTTCGGGTAGCAGGCCCAGCCGGCGGTATTCACCTGATCCAGCTGTAACACGCCGCCGACGGATAGACTGACCGATGCCCTGATCGTGGTTGCGCTCATTTCGTTCGTCGCACGAACATTCCACCCGCCGACATCGTTCACCGCCCGGACATTAAATCCGACCACCTCGTTCGCAGCGGTAATATTACGCCCGGCACTGATGTCACTGTCAGCCCTTACCGTGTCCCCTTTGACCTGGCCACCGGCCGTCACCGTCTGGCTGAACGTCCCGTTTGCACCGCTGACATTACTGGTGAAGATCCCGTTAGTGCCGCTGACGTTGCTGGTGAAGACCCCGCTCTGTCCATTAACGGTACCGATGCTGTTCAGGTTGTTCCCGCCCATATCAATGGCGGTGTGCATCCTGTTCAGATCGGGCCGCCCGTTAACCTGAAAGCGATACAGCCTGTCGTTATCTTCCTGTGCGCCGGACAGCTCATCCGTTGAAAGCATGACGGCAAGATGCCCGTTACCGGAGGCCGCGCCATAACTGCTCAACGGGATCTGCCAGGCCCGGAGGGCACCGGTGATGGTCTGGCCGTCCTCAATGTAGCCACCGAATCCGGTTCTGATATCCCGGGCGATCAGTCTCAGCGCTTTTGGCGGGAACACACTGCCGCCGCTGGAGACCACCATGCCCTGTAGCAGCTCCGGGTTCTGTCCATTGCGGACCAGGTAGGTCTGCATACGCTGGCCCTGACTGTTGGTTTCCGTAAAGCCGGACGGCAGAAAGCCTGCACTCTTCAGCGTTGCCGTGGCAAGCACCACCGGGGTCGTCGTACTGCTCCCGCCCAGCAGGGCGGCGTAGTTGCGCCCGACATAAGCGCGTGCGGCTGACGCGTACACACTGGTGCGTGAGGCTTCAACCTGCCAGCCCTTTTCCTGCTGCCAGTCCCGAAGTTTACTGAGCCCAAAGACCACTACAGCCATCAGCACCACGAGTCCCAGACCAACATCCAGGCTCGCCCAGCCACGATCATGTTTTTTCATAAAATCGATATCCATACGGGTTGATACAGGTGAGAGAGCTGGAACAGACTCCCGCCAAGACACAGCCAGGGTCCCAGCGGACCCTCTTTCTTGCCCGACAGGTGCCAGGTTAACAGCCAGAGAACGAAGCCGGCCCCGCCGGACAGCGTGGCGATCGCCGCATCCTTCATGCCCATCCAGGCTGTCAGCCCCGTTATCAGCCACAGGTCCCCGCATCCCAGGCGCTGTATGCTCCGGTTGGCCAGCGCGTTCAGGATCAACATCAGGCCGCCCATCAGGGCGACCTGCGTCAGTTGCATGATGACGTCGTCATGTGACGAACCCGACAGCAGTTTCCAGAGCACGCCTGCCAGCAGCAGTCGTGCGGTAAACGTACGGGGCAGATAACCGCTCACGGCGTCAGTGATACCGGCCTGGAGCAGGAAAGCCATCATCACAATGGATCCGGCACGATCTGCCAGCGGGACCGGGGCGAGCGCTGCCAGCATGCTGAACGTGGCAAACAGCCAGATCCCCGCCGACAGCGCGGTGGACGGGCTGTGGCCTGACGGCGTGTGTTCCCGGATGAAGCCGGTGACACGCCACATCAGGCCTCTGCCCAGCAGCGCAAACCCCAGTAACAACGGCAGGCTCCAGGTTGTTGTCAGGCCGGTCACTATGACGGTACGCATAGGCGGTTTCCTTTCACCTGCCGGCAGACCCGAAGGCCTTTCAGCTCGAGATAAAACCCCCAGATGCGATTCGCGTACTGCTCACGGGTTTCATGCCGGTCTTTGCGAAACCCGGCGTTGTAAGAGCCGAGGCAATTCCAGGTGACGCCACACACCTGAAAATGACTCGCCAGTATCCACGCCCCTATCTGAATATTCAGGCAGGGGCGCTTCAGCAGGTCTTCTGCACCCTGAATGACGCCCATCCGGACGAGCTTCGGGATATGGGTTGAATTAATCTGCATCAACCCATAGTCCGTGCTGACCGGATTGCCTTTTTTATCCCGGTTAGTGTTGGTTGCTGATGGCCGGAACGACGACTCCCCTTTGGCCACGGCCTTGAGCAGCAGCGGCTCAATCTGGTATCTCGCGCCTGCGGCATTAAAGCAGGTATCGAAGGTGACAGGCGGGGAGGGGCTGGCCATCAGCGGGCCGGAAGAAAAGGCAAGCATGAACAGCGTCAGGACCAGGCGGCAGGTGAGAGAGCGATCTCCCTGCATGGCGCCTCCTTAGCTGTTCAGGGTGAAGGTGAGCTTGTTGGTCCCGCTGCTGCCGTTATCGGCAGTACATTGTGTGCTGGCCTCTTCGGTGGTCACGATACCGTCACTGTGTGCCGTGGTGTTGATCGTAATGGCGTCGGCAATCGAGGCGCGGCTGAGCTGGGTGGCGAGCTGAACGCAGGCATTCTGGGGGATCAGATCGGAGGCCACCGAAAAGCCGTTCGCGAATCCTGATACCGTTACCGGTGACAGTGTCACGGCACCGCCCCATCCGTTGTACAGGGTGGCGGTCCCGGACGAGGCCACACCCCGGACGGTCATGCCTTTTGGCAGCGCCTTCATCTGAATGAGTGCCCCCACCATTTTTGCCCCGGAAGAGAACGTGTAACCGTCAGACCCCTTCAGCAGGTTCTGTGTACTGGTGATAAGCGCCTGCAGGTTTGAGGACTCTTTGCCCACGTTGACGTTGTTTCTCAGGGAGAAGTACCCCCCGAGGACGATGCCGATAACCACCAGTACGATCAGGGCGATGCCGCCCTGCTCCAGGAAGGCCCATCCACGGTGCTGTGCCAGACCGTTAGCCTCTTTGGTCGCCTGAGAGACAGTTTCAGATTTGATTTGCATGCTTTTTCCTCAATTTAATAAGTGCCCGACGTATTGTTAAGGGCGTTGATATCCATAACGACAAGGACCAGAAGCAGAAGCATCAGGATCATTGCCAGGAACATAAAACCACGTACCACAACGGCACGTTTTGCGACGCGCTCCAGGGTCTGCTCAAGCCAGCGCTGACCGTAGTTACTGATAAGTTCGTCGTCCCCGTCCCCCTGCAGGAGGGAGAGGAAGTTGGCGGCTTCCCGGGAAGGGAAGTCGTAACCGCAGTCGCGCAGGGCCAGCCCGAAATGCTTCCCTTCGCGCACATGCTCCGTGATGGCCTCGATGCGCACGGCAAGCCAGGGGGAGGCGGTCTCCTGCAGGATCTCCAGCGCCTCTTTCGTTTTGATGCCCGACTGCAGCAGTGCCCCGACGTTAAGCAGGAAGGTGGCCCCCTGGATGTCCTTGTAAACCGACCACGGCATCAGGGTGTCGAAGAGGCGACGCAGCCGGTCAGGGCGATGCCAGCGCGGGACAGACCAGATGATCCAGCCGGTCAGCGCGACGAGAAGCGCTCCGGCCAGCAGTCCGTAATCACTGAAAAATGCAGAAACGCCGTAGAGAAAGCCCAGTGCACCGGTCCAGGTCTCCGGGGGGCTGATTTCCTGCAGGGTGGGCATCAGCTCGGTATTCAGCACGTAGAGGGTGCTGACCATCAGGAGGATAAAACCCACGGGGTAGATGGCCATCTGCCACACGGACTGTCTGATACGCTTACCGGCTGATGTCAGCTCGCTGGCGTAGCGCAGGGCGTGGGGGAGCGATTCACTGCGTATCCCCGCGCTGATGACCGACGCTTCTGCCGCCGGAAGCCACCGGCCCAGCGTCCGCTCCAGGGTTTTCTCGCCGCTGTTCTCCCTTAACGCATCGATGCAGTCGTCAGTGATTTCAGCGTAGGGGTGCCAGTGCTGGCCGAAGTTCGTCCAGGCATCGCGCATTTTTTCCAGGGCGGGTTTCAGCTTCTGCCGGTTTTCGATGAGAAAGCGCAGGGCATCGTAGAACTGCACGCGGTAGGGACCGCTGAACGACTTTCGCACCAGGGTATGGCGCAGCTGCTGCCAGAAGGACATCTCACGCATCATCCACCTCCAGGCGTTCATCTTCATCCAGGGGGATAATGCGGCTGGCCATCAGCGGGTCGACCAGACCGTCATTGATTTTGTGCAGAACGTGGCGGACGCGACTGATCCCCGCCATGTGGTTGAGCCAGTATTGCCGGGCGGCCACTTTCCCTTTGGTTTTCAGCAGCCGGAACAGGCGGTTATTGGTTTCAATCACTTCGGCAATCACCGTGCGCCCCCTGATACCATGGCCCACTTCGCCGCGACTTTGATTATTGATCGTAATGTCCATCCTGCACGCCGGGCATCCTGCCGGGTTATGAAAGAAGACCCTGCTGGTCGAGCAGACGCCTTCCACATTGCAGTATTTTTGCAGAAACACCGTCTCCTCATCACTCAGGGTGCCGGCTTTTTCCTGCCAGGGGATACGGCATTCCGGGCACAGGGTAGGGACCAGCCGCTGGCTGATAAGACCAATCAGCAGCTGGGCATCACACAGCAGATCCTCGTTGACCCCGATCGTCACCATGCGCTCCGGAATGCCGAGTGCGGAGTTGGTGTGCAGGGTGGTCATCACCAGATGCCCGGTCTGTGCTGCATAGATAGTGGCGAGCATCGACACCAGGTCGCGCATCTCACCTTCCATGATGGCATCCGGATCCAGTCGCAGTGCGGAGGAAATGGCTTTACCCCAGGCTATCCGTACCGCCTCTTCATCGGATTTGTCACAGATAATCGGCGTCTGAACGGCGCCCACCACCTGTCCCTCAAGCGGGTCTTCAATGGTCAGCAGATGCCGTCCCGGATTGATATCAAGATACAGACGGCAGGCGCTGCGCAGCGTGGTGGATTTCCCCGAGCCGGTGGGGCCCGAGAGCACAATTTTCCCTTCCGGGCGCATGATCATGCTGGTCAGCAGCCGGATTTGCTCAGGCAGGTAGCCCAGCTGGCTGAAGGTCGGCACACTGTTGCCGTCATCCGGGATCAGGCGCATCACGGCAATCAGGCCATCACCGGTCGGACGGTGGCTGTAGCGGGCACCGAACAGGCCGATTTTGCGCATCATAAGGGGCGACAGACGCGCATCCTGCTCGCGGTGCGGATAGAAGCTGGTTTCTGACACGTCAGACATGGACAGAATGCAGGTGGCGCACAGGGACATGCCTTCATCCCGCTGGCGTTCATCCACCACATGCAGCTCACCGTGGATACGCATTTTGACCTGGAACAGCGAGTCTGAAATCAGGAAGTGAATGTCCGACGAGCCGAGTTTTCGCGCCACCGAAAAATAGTTCAGGATCCGCTGTTCGCTGTGACTGCTGTCCCCGCCGAGGTCGGCCAGCGTCAGCCCTCCGTTGCCACGGGTGACGGGAAGGGGGGCGTGCTGTTTCCGGGCCTCGCGGAGATCGGAAAGGGAGACGAAACGGAACGGTGTCCGGGGATGCTTTTCCAGCAGACTCATTAAGCCTGCCTGCACCGCCGGATTGCTCCGCTGGTTGGTGTCGATCAGGATTTCTTTGCTGTCCCCGTCCCCGCAGAGCAGAAGGGATTCTTCCGTTGTTGAGCGCATTGTCAGTCTCCGAAGACCAGCAGGGAACCGTCGCTCAGCGTGACGCCGGCAAGCTGAATGCTCCTGACGGTCGGCTCCATACCGGGAATGTGATTGCCGGGTGCCACAATCAGTGTCTGTCCGGACGGCAGCTGCAGGGTGGCGCGGAGGTGTTTATCCCGGCCGTTAATTTCCAGAACCACAGGGCGGCTGCTGCCGGCAGCAGGGGGACGGGCCGGCGTGCCGGGAAGTGAGGTAAACCCGACCGCAGGGACCGGTGCCGGGGCGGCGGGGGTGACGTTGCCGGACTGGTTTTCCTCCAGCTGGCGTTCAAGCTGGGCACTCTGAACCTTTGCCTGCAGGATCACGTTGCGGGTATGCAGCGCTTCGAGCTCCCCCATGGTGGCGGGCCCCGGCTCCTGCGGGCTGGTTGAGGATGAGGCCATCACCGGGGCTCCGGTCGACAGCATCAGCGCCAGCAGGGCGACTGACGGCAGGGGGTTATTTCGTTGACGCATAGATTTGACCTTCTGTGGTGTAGCTGAACGCGCTGCCGTTCAGCTCAAATGTGACGCGGGTCAGGCGGACGCCGGTGTAGTCCATCCCGTCGAATAACGTGGCGGGAGGCATCTGCCCGGTAAAGGTGAAGGTGTAATCCTTCCAGTCCTGAACCGGTGGCGGTTCGCCATTCTTCCCCGGCAGTCCGGGGGGCTGAGGGGCTTCCGTAATGCTGAGCATGACCTGCCGGCGCTGGAACCAGGAGAGGAGGCGCATCAGCTGAGTGGAGGCATCCGGGACGTCTTCATTCATCACCGGCCTGTCCGGAAGCCCGAGCTGGATCCGGGCTTCCCTGCCGCCTTCTTTCAGGTTGAACACCGGCGTTACGCCAAAGAATTCCCGACTGCGCTGCAGAAACCCTTCAACGGTACCGCCCGGCATGATCCGATACAGAAACGCGACGCCGTCATCACTGCAGCTCCCGGAGGCCAGGCTCCACCCTTCCAGGACCACCGGTGCCGGAGACTGCAGCGACCCGCAGTGGGCCAGCAGGGCCGGAACGGTTATCTGTGTGGCCCAGGGGTGGGGCAGGACCACGGGTGCTGCGGGCGCGGAGAACATCGCCCGGGCACGGGCCTGAATCTCTTCTGCCGTCAGGACCGGCTCTTCCGGGGGCTTTTCCGTCTGCCACCAGGTCACAGCCCCGCCTGCCAGCAGCAGCAGCACCAGGGCAGTCAGTCCGCGCTGTCTGCGCTGGCCGTCCACGTGCACCCGACAGCGGTGACGCAGGCGGGCAGAAAGGCCGGTGGTCAGACTGTCGGGCGCCGCCGGTGCATCCAGCGTCGCCTGACAGTCCCAGCCCCCGGACGGCGGTTCGTTCATGCTCAGAAACAGCGACAGCAGCTCCTGCATTCTGTCTGTTCCGCCGGTTTTATCGGCGGTGACGGCAGGCAGGCCGTTGATGCTGGCCAGAAACACGTAGTCGGTACTGCTCAACCGGTAAATGCCGTATCCGTTACGTGTCCTGGCGCAGAACGCCAGTGCGAGGGAGTACAGCTGATGACGGCGATGACGTGCGGGCAGGCGACCGCGTCCCTCCACCCGGTGTTGTCTGTCCCGGACATTTTCCCGCCCGGTGGCCACGCGAACGGCCACGCCTTTTGCCTGCGGCGGGCGGGCTTTTGCGCGGTGGAATGATGGCAGACGCTCCGACTGTTTTTGCTGCGGGGCCCAGTCCATTCCTGCCAGCCAGTAACGGCTGCGGGCCTTGCCGTCCTGAAGGGTAAACAGGTGCGCTTCATCCTTCATATCAGCCTCCGGAATTCTGCGGGAACGTCGGGGTGATCACGATGACCAGGGTGCTGCGCTCGTTTTTACCGGACTGGCTCCCGCCCAGCAGTGGGTTGCCCGGCGTGAAGGTGCCGGATTTGTTGACGGAGGTGTTGTTCTGATCGAAGCCGGTCAGGATCAGGGACTGTCCGGCACGCAGGTTGGCTTTCTGGCTCAGGGACCGCAGTTTGGTATACGGCATCTCAATGTACGAGTTTCCGTCCTTCGAGGTGAAGTTACGGATAGTCGGCGGATCGGACAGGTTGAAGTTCACCTGCAGCTGGACATTGCCCGTTTCCTGAATCAGCGGCAGCAGGGTCATATTGAACCCGGTGGTGATCATCCCCGGCGTCAGCGTGGTGGTGGCACCCACATCCGTGGTGGTCGTGGTGGCCGACTGCGCCACGTAGACGGTCTGATCGGCCATCTGGATAGGCACCGGCGTCAGGTTTGTCACGGTACTGGACTGGGACGTGACCACGCTGACGTCACCCTGCTCAGACAGCGCCTTCAGTAACAGGCTGGAGCCGGCAAACTTCGCCGCGTTGCCGGTGGCGGTGTCGAGGATGGAGGTTCCGGCAGAAATGCCGCCGGTCAGATCGCCCGTGGCATTGTTCAGCGTGGCGCCCGCCGTGTGCAGCGACTTGTACACCAGATTCCAGTCAATGCGGAAATCTTCGTTGCGGGTGTTACCGACGCTCAGGACCTCCACATTCAGCGCCACCTGCCGGTTCATGATGATGTTCTGTTCAGAAACGTAACGGGCAACGGCGGCCTGTACTGACGGTGTGTCCGTCACAATCAGTGAGGAGCTGGAAGAGGACAGCCAGTAGCGGCCTTTGTTCGGCGTCAGCATCGCTTCCACTGCCTTGCGCAGATCGGCATACAAATCGTATTCCTGCCCGGTGGTGGTGCTCTGGGAGGTGGTGGATTCACCGGACGCTGAGTTATCCGTACCGCCGCTCGATCCCAGGGAGCTTGTGGTGCCGGAACTGACGCTCGACGTGCTGGAGGTTTTGGTGTTCAGCATGGCCAGCGAATAGGTCCGGGTTTCCATCAGGTAAAACACGATGGTGCCGTTATCCATGCGCCAGTAAAGACCGCTGCGGCTGGCCATCAGATCCAGCAGGCCGGTCAGGTCGCCCTGCCACATCAGCCCGGTCAGGTTCAGCGGCTGACTGGTGCCCGTCGTGGCGGCGGGCGCGGTGCCGCCCAGGTTCGCCAGCGGCACACGCCCGCTGTCATCGGGCGGCGGTAATGAACCATTTATCTGTCGGGTGACGCCGGTGCTGACACTGCTCTGGCTGCTATCAAGTGCGTCCGGGGTGAAAATCACCGGCGTGCCGCACAGGGCGGTGATCCGCTGCGCCAGCTCCTGCAGCGTGATGGCGTTCTTTGCCTGGGTGATGTTACAGGCCGGGGCCTGGCGGATTTTTTCACGTACGGCGACCGGGATGGGGGTCGGGTTAATCCACTGTCGTTCAGTCCAGGTCAGCGGCTGCGTATGCTGCGTGCGCGGCAGCTGTGCCTGGGCGCGTGCCACCGTGGCGTCAGACTGCGCTTTTGTCTGCATTTTATTGATTTCAGAAAACGTGCAGCCCGCGAGCATGGCAAAGCAGGACGCCAACAGCAGGTGCCGCAAAAGGGGTTTCTTCATGGGGGGAAATCCGGATTAGTTGAGATAAACCACAGCGCCGTCAGGGAGGCCCTGTGGTGCAGAGAGTCCGGTGGCCATGCCGGAGAGCCAGTGAAGCTGGCCGCCTTTCAGTGTGCCGATCAGGACAGAGCCGCGGCTCTGGGTCCGCAGCGCATCCACCAGGCCGGGTTGTTCCGGCATCCAGACCCACAGTCGCCCCTGAAGAAGTTGGTACTGGATCCGTGGATCCGGGGCGAAGGGCAGTCCCAGCTGAGCGACCGGGAGTGTGCCGTCCCGCTGGCCCGTCCGGTAGCGCCAGTCGTTGGCCCGGTTGGCGATGGCAAGTATCTGGTAAGCGTAGAATTGTCCGGTCTGCGTCTGCAGTGCCGGGCGGCTGGACTGATGCTGCTGAGAATCGATATCCCCGGCGATCAGAAAAAATACCAGGCTGATGGCCAGAATGACCCAGCCCATCAGCGGCCGGCCGGGGTATCAGAAACGGAGATCACGCACTGCATGCGGGAGGCTTCGGCATAAAGCGGCTTTTGTGCCGTACGGTAGAGTTCGAACATCTGTCCGAGCATGGTTTCGAACGAGCCGCGGAAGGTCAGGGTCGCATCAAGACGATAATCCGTCACGGAGACCGGCCAGATGACCGTCCAGTGTGGTGATGCCCCGGATTCGCAGCGGGTCTCTCCCGCCCATTTCATCAGCATCTCACGCACTGTGGTACCGGACGGTGCGAGCCAGCTCTTGCCCTGAACCACAGGGGCAACCGGCTGACCGGTGACGATCCGGGGCTCGGGTTTCGCCGCCATTTCAGGTTTAACCGGTGCAGGGGGGATAAACGGTTTAGCGTCTTTCACTGCTGCCGGGCGGGCCGTGTCCGGGTTGCTGAACGGATTTTTTGGCGCGCCTGCAGGCGTAACCGCCGACGGTGCTTTGATGGCCACCGGTGCCGGTTGGACTGCGGGTTGTCCCGCGCGCTGGAGGGTGACGGCATGGCTGTTCCAGTCGACGCGTCCCTGAATGGACTGCTCTGACAGCAGCCGGTTCAGCACCCGGGTCCACTGGTCATTTGTGTCGACCGAGACGATGCGGGTACTGAGGACAGGCCGCAGGGCATTTTCATAATTCAGCGCCCAGCCGGACGGGATGATGCGTCTGACCCACTGCTCCAGCGTCAGGTTACGTGCCGCAGACAGTGACAGCACGGCAACTGATGCGGGCGTGCCGGTAAAGATGAGTGCCGGTAGCGCCGGGGTTACACCCGGTGGCGGAGCGCCGACTGCAGCGGCAGGTACCGTCTTCAGGCGTGGGCCGGACGTCTGTAAAACAGGGTGTGGCAGAGGCGCTGTCTGTGACAGCGTGCTGGCTGCCGGTGTCTGACGTACCGGGACGGGGGCTGCCACCGGTGGCACAATCCGCCGCTGGGTCTGCGTGATAATGCTGGCGCTTTCGCTGATCTGGCCGTCGACGAATACCAGGGCGGGCGTATCGGGGGCGACGTTCCGGCTCTGAAATCCCGTGCAGCTGCTTAACAGCGACGGAAGTAACAGGGGCAGGGCAAGTTTATGCACCCTGACACCCCGGGGTAACGGGCGAAACTTCATGGTGTGTTCCTTTTGTTTTCGGTCAGTGAAGATCTGGCCGCCAGAGATTGCCGCTGCCGACACCCTCGCGGGCACCCCAGGCGGATTCAGGCAGGGTGTGATGGCCGATGTAAAGCGTGCGCAGCGTGGCCTGGGGGAGCGTCACATCGCGTCCGCGAACGACAGAGAAGCGATCGAGATAAAACGAGTGTTCGACTTCCGCATCCTTACTTCCGGGCAGCAGCAGCTGCAGCGTGACGGGGGAGGTCATTAAGCCCGTAGAGGTGAATGCCTCCTCCATACGGGTAAACTGCAGAATGTGTTTTTTGCGGTTGCGCTGGCGTTCCATGATCTCGGTGACAACCTGTTCAGGCCAGGGGCACAGACAGTGTTTCCAGCCCTGTCCGAGCAGGGTGTTCAGGACGGCGCGAAAGCGAAACAGATCGCAGTTCCCGGTGGACACGGCGTTGGTCCAGAGTGCCGTGAGGATATCGTCAATGGGACGTTGTTTTTCGGCATCGAGCAGCTGGCGGAGAGTCATGAATTCGCTGGCCATCCCCCTGAATGTCGGGACGCTGCGTGCATCGCTGAGCCACTCGCTGATGAATTTACGTTTCCGGCGTTCTGAGGTGGTGGGCTGGTTTTTGACGGCCGTACGTAAGGCGACGAGAATGCACCACAAGAGATGCGTGACCTGTTCCTGGGTGGATTGCATAAAGTATCTCTCTCCTGATTCCGGTTTCCGGCAATGACGTCTGTACCTTCATTCCGCCTGGGGGAAGGTAGCCTGGAAGCAGGCCGGTTACAGGAACAGAGGGTGTTCATCGGGCAGGACCAGCCCAGACGTCATTGCCGGAAAACGGCGAAAAAAAGCCCCCGTAAACGGGGGAAATGAAGGGATGATAAAAAACCGGCTCAGGCCGGCTTGTGAGGCTTCGGGGGATGTCCGGGTTTAAAAGCCCCAGGCATCAGAGTGGGTTAACATATCGAACAGCATGGCTGTGCGTGATACGGGGTGTTCTGTCTTCTCAAGCTGTGTCAGGCGTCGGTACTGGCTTTTGGTCAGCCAGATATCTGCTGCTGCTTCGAGTTCAGCCCGCGCGGCGGGATGATGGGTTGGATCGGGGTATTTTTTCATTAAAGCGTCAACTACCCTTGTATTAACGGGGCTGATTTGGCTGCCGAATTTTACGAAATCACAGAACGCGGAATGTGAGCGAACCATATCTATTTTCTGACATTCGAAATTTGCTTTAAGGAAGAAATATCCAGGGAAAACGGTTGTAATTCTTTTCCTGAAAACGTGTGGCGCATCGGCCCGTTGTATTTGCGTTAAGGATAATGGCGTCCAGGGGGTAATGCTCCTGTCATGCAGCCAGTCAAATAGATTCTCGCGGTTCCGGCCTCCGGTAATATAGAGAGCGAGATACCATTGTTGATTAGTTATAGCCTCAATATTCATTTTTGAACGCTTCGCGCCGAATTGATCCATGATGGGATAATTCAATGTTCAACAGGTGTCGAACATACTCAACCATGAGAACGAAACAGTCTTACCAACAAACACTTAAGTTTGTCTGCTGTGCTTTTTTTACGCTCAAGGATCAATATGTTCTTGTAGATTAGCTCCTTAAGTAAAATTGGCGGCAATACTTAAGAATCTCCGGTTATGATTATTTTTTTGCAATTTATTGTAAAGTGTTAATAGTCTTTGTCTTAAAAATGCACCCTTAGGGGTGCATGTTTTGTTTAATTTGTGATCATGAGTGATATCATGAAGAAATAAGATCTCGTTAATATCACTGACCGCATTGCCTCGTTGCTCTTCAGGTTCAAAGCTTTAGTGCTTCGCTTGAGATGAGAGCGGACTGTCTCGACTGAAATATTACAAATATCTGCGATCGATTCATACGCAGTTCCATGAGCATACAATATCACTATTTCTAACTGTTTTCTGGATAGTTCGGGAAACACGCTCTGCAGGGCGTCAATAGTGTGGGCTTGTATCATCGTTTAATCCCCAAGCAAATTATTCCGTAATTAATCTACGTGTAATGTGCGTCTCCCTTAATGGGGAGATACCCCCGTCATACGGGAGGGAATATGTGCTATAGATTTAACGTGCACATATGTATCAGACACAGTTGCTTTGAGCCGTAAATAAGCAGATTTATTAGGGGGGAAATGATTAGATAGTTTTGGAAGATGTTTTGTGCCCATACATGAAACTCCCGTGTAGTGATGATTATGACTACCACGGAGTTCTCACGCTCTGGTGGCAGCCCAGGCAGGGGTGAGAAACCGGCCTACACGGTACCGGCCAACCTTTCGGTTGCCCTACCTGAACCGCCATTATGAAGATGTGCTGGTTCAGTACACAAAAAAACACGCCTATGCGTGTATATGTGCACATGTAGATTCGAGTTCTCACGCCCGATCACAGGATTTACTGTGACATCAGAAGACTACTGTCTACGAATTGATGAGTCAACTGGATACATATCTGATGCGGCTCTGAAGAGCCTAAACCGAGGCTTCAGAAACCGAGGCGGCACATACATATCCCATCCTTTCT
>Ga0308165_1002565_pt1 | contig 21222 bp, 15 predicted proteins | sample PhyWR2_FD_201032 | JGI IMG/M metagenome (GOLD analysis project Ga0308165, IMG submission 201032) | Phyllosphere microbial communities from UC Gill Tract Community Farm, Albany, California, United States - DLSLW.R2 | ecosystem: Host-associated > Plants > Phyllosphere > Unclassified | place: USA... | reverse complement strand
AATCTCCCTCACCATGTTTACGGACAGAAACTTTTCCTTCTGCCATTTCTTTATCACCGATAATGAGCATGTATGGGATCTTTTTAACTTCCGAATCGCGTATTTTGCGTCCGATTTTCTCATCACGAAAGTCAATCAGCCCGCGAATATCGGAATTATTTAGCTCATCTAAAACTTTTTTTGCATATTCTTCATATTTTTCTGAAATAGGAAGTATAATAAACTGTTCCGGACTTAACCATAATGGGAAGTTTCCGGCACAGTGTTCGATCAAAACGGCAATAAATCTTTCTAACGAGCCAAACGGTGCACGGTGGATCATTACCGGTCTGTGTTTCTGGTTATCGCTACCGGTATACTCCAGTTCGAAACGTTCTGGCAAGTTGTAATCTACCTGAATAGTACCCAACTGCCATTTTCTACCCAAAGCATCTTTCACCATAAAATCGAGCTTCGGACCATAAAAAGCAGCTTCACCGTATTCAACTACAGTATTTAAACCCTTTTCTGCCGCAGCATCAATAATTGATTGTTCAGCTAGTTTCCAGTTTTCATCACTACCAATATATTTAGATTTATTTTCTAAATCACGAAGTGATACCTGGGCAATATAATTATCAAAACCTAATGATTTAAATACATATAATACCAAATCAATAACTTTTTTAAATTCTTCTTTTACCTGATCAGGACGACAGAACAAGTGTGCATCATCTTGAGTAAAGCCCCTAACGCGGGTTAAGCCATGTAATTCACCACTTTGTTCGTAACGGTAAACTGTTCCAAATTCAGCAAAACGAACCGGAAGATCTTTGTAAGAACGTGGCTTAAATTTATACATTTCGCAATGGTGTGGGCAGTTCATTGGCTTTAATAAAAACTCCTCTCCTTCTTGAGGGGTTTTTATTGGCTGAAAACTGTCTTTGCCATACTTTTCGTAGTGACCTGAGGTGATATATAAATTTTTATTACCAATATGTGGCGTAACCACTTGTTCATAACCATGTTTTGCCTGTGCTTTTGTTAAAAACTGCACCAAACGCTCTCTCAAAGCCGTTCCTTTAGGTAGCCACATAGGCAGGCCCATACCAACTTTTTCTGAAAACATGAACAATTCTAACTCTTTTCCCAATTTACGGTGATCGCGTTTTTTAGCCTCTTCGATCATCAAAAGATATTCGGTAAGCTCGCTCGCCTTCGGAAAAGTTACCCCATATATACGGGTTAACTGTTTTTTGGTTTCATCACCACGCCAATAAGCCCCAGCCACATTCATCAGTTTTACTGCTTTTACAAAACCAGTATTCGGAATGTGTGGACCACGGCATAAATCGGTAAATGCGCCTTGGGTATAGAAAGTAATTTTACCATCTTCTAAACCGTCAATCAAATCCAATTTGTACTCATCGCCTTTTTCGGTGAAGTATTTTAGCGCATCGGCTTTGCTTACACTTTCGCGCACAAAAGTTTCCTTTTGTTTAGCCAGTTCGATCATTTTGGTTTCGATGGCTTTGAAATCGTCCGACGAAAATTCGCGGTCGCCAAAGTCTACATCGTAGTAAAACCCGGTTTCGATAGCCGGACCGATACCAAATTTGGTGCCCGGATAAAGCGCTTCTAAAGCTTCGGCCATTAAGTGAGCTGATGAATGCCAAAAAGTTGATTTTCCAGCAGCATCATTCCAGGTCAATAATTTTACTGATGAATCAGATTCGATCGGTCTTGTTGAATCCCAAACCTCGCCATTAACCTCTGCGGCTAATACGTTACGGGCCAAGCCCTCAGAAATTGACAATGCAATTTGATGGGCAGAAGTGCCCTTTTCGTACTGACGGATGGAACCGTCAGGTAAAGTAATGTTAATCATCTACAACTATGATTTAATTTTTAAATAAAAGAGTTTTAAAGATCACTTACAATGTGATTTTATTTTGTGCAAAGATACGAAATTTATCCTGCGGTTTAACACCACCGTTTAAAATTCTACTTCGGTTGCAGGCCTGCTTCTTGCAAATAAACTTTCTGTATAGCCAGTAACTGATCTGGATAGGTATTCAATTTTTGGTATTTAGCGCTTAGCTGGTTATAATATCTGCGTTTTTCATCATTAGCTTTTACACGCAACATTTCTTTTGCTGTTTTACCATAATCATTTATCGCGGTTAGGTATTGTATTACACCTTCGTTAAATTTTCCAGCAGCTTTAGTTGGTTTCAAACGTGCGATATCGAGAAGATCATTTTTCGAATTATTGATCAGATTATCAGCCTTATGCGATAGCAAAATAGAATCAGGAAAGCCTTTTGCATATACCTTTGATGTATCCTTAAAAACAAGATCTGTTTCATCGATCTGCTTCATCTCACTTAAAAAGATTGAAGTTACTTTTTCATTATAAGCATAATCATCCGTATTTGTACAACCAAACAGCAAACCTAATGCAGCGCAGAATAATGTGATTTTTAAAGATTTCATATGCGATCGTCGTTTAAAAATTTTCGTTTTAAATATTTACGCAGTGGAATATCGACAAAGCGCATAATCAAATAGCCTAATATAATTAAAAGCGTTACCGAAACAGGAATAACCACCCATTGAGTCGACATTGTTGGTTTTACCACAGCAACATAGGTAAGAAATACCCAAACAAATGGATAATGTGTCATATACAAGGGATACGATATATCGCCAGAGAGCTTGCAGATATTCTTTGAACCAGTATTTAATGTTGCACCTGCACCTAAAGCCACCAAAAGTGGGAAATAAAATAGCACAATTATCGGTTCGGTAATCCAGTTGTAAGCATCTGCATATGGAAAAAGAAACGCCACAAGCAAGAGTACAATCATGCCCAAAAAGCCCAGTTTATTTTTGATGATCCAATTGAAGCGGTAAACCAGCATCCCGGCTGAGAAAGAATAAAGTACCCTAACTCCCCCGTCCCAGAAATTTTGTCCACCCCAGCCGCCACCTAAATTAGCATTGGGAACCTTTAAAGCAACATACCAAATACATGCTGCACCAACCAAAACTAAGGCAATCAGAACTTTTTTATTCAATCTGTAAAGCACAAGGATGTAGAAGATATTGGCAACATACTCCCAAAACAACGACCATGCCGGTGCATTTAAACAGAAAAGGTTGATGTAACGCTCTGGCATAACCGGATACGGAATTAAAAATGCAGATGTTAAAAACAACAACAATGTTTTCCCTAAGCCATAAACAGGATAAAAATCGCTAAATGGATCGAATAAAAAAGTGAGCAAGCCCAAAATTGAACCAATAACAACCAATGGATGCAAACGGATTAACCTCAGTTTAAAAAATTGCGTTACCCCAATATGTGAAGCACGTGTATCGTAAGCGTAGGCAATTACAAAACCAGATAGGCAGAAAAAGAAGTCAACAGCCAAAAAACCATGCGAAAGAAAATTCTTATTGTAGTCAGTAATCGCAATCTCCATAAAATGGTATATTACCACCACAATTGCAGCTATTCCTCTTAATCCATCTAAAATTTCGAAGTGTTGTTTCGTTGCCAGTAGGTTAGTCTTGTTTTCCGTTGTAATCACTTTGGTCAGAATTATAATAAGCCCCAATAATAGTTATTCTTCATTTAGATGCAAAAAGTAATGTCGACCTTTTCAAAAATGATACAAAAAAAGGCCCTGAAAGCTTATGCTTTCAGGGCCTGATAGAATAATTATGGTGGTCTTAATTCATTCCAAATGATCTAACTTGAACTCCACCGCCTGGTCTGTTTTGTCTAAAACGTTTCATCATGTTGTCCATTTTAGTTTTATATTCTTCAGCAGTGATCAATTTTGCTTTTTTAGGAGCTGTAACGTCTTTTGAACTTACATTTCTATATTCAATGCTTTTGGCAATAGAACTGTTGCCTCTACCTTCAATAGCTAAAACGGTACCTTCGGTCCACATATTTGGATTTGGAGAAAAGTCAAATCCTAAATCTTTTGTATACCAGATTTTGGTTTCTTCCACAACGTTTTTATCCATATCCAAAATTTTAATTGCGCGGGTAGACCTTACAATGGCCTGGTGACAGGTAAAACCGATAATCTGTTTGGTAGAATCTGTTTTAACCACTTCAATAGTTGGTGCCGGAGCAGGTTTTGCTTTAGTGGTATCGTTCGGATTTCCACCGCCCATCCTAAACGAACCAATTGGTCCTGATGTAGCCAAAGTTAATTTACTTGGCATGTAATAAGTGGTATCATTGAGGTCGAACACTTCTGTAAGGCCTTTATCTGCGAAAGTATAATAATACTCACGGTTACCGCCACCGCCACCAAAGCGCATCATCATACGGCCCATGCCGCCTCCGCCACCACCTGCGCCGTTGCTATCTTCAGTTTCTTCAACTGGCATATAACTTGCGTTGGTAGCCGTAAACAATAATTCGAAATTACTTTTGCTTGATGAAGGCATTCTGGCTTTCATCTGATCGGTTAATTGTATACCGCTTGCCGAAGCCATTGCCGCTGGATCGATAATATTTTCAAACTGTATGGCTCCTGAAGTTTTTTTCTGTGCATTTGCAAAGCTTGCAATAGACATTACTCCTAATAAAGCGATGAATATTTTTTTCATTATGATTTTGTTTTGTTGTTTAGATACGAAATCCTTTAAAAGGTTTAACAAAGATATTATAGTTTGTAACGCTAAACCTGTTAAAATGTGTTAAATCAATAACTGGATTGGCTGAGTAGGCCGTTTAAATGCGGATGTAATTTATTTTTTACAATTGAGCTTGTCATTTGAAAAGCAATTGCAGTTGTTCTTTGATATGTGCCCTAATAAAAAAACGTAAAATGCAATTAATTTGGGCGTTACCAAAGCTACGCAAGGGTCAGGCTTTTCAGGGCTGCGCTTCCCTCCGGTACCGATAAAAATCGGCACTGAACCCTTACAATCCCTAACGCGGATTTATCGCGACGTACCGTTCCCCCTCGGTCTGTGCCCCCATAGAACGAAATTTTTGATTGTGACAATGATGATCTGTGAGGACACAGACCATAGAAATGATTCAAACTATAAGATTTTGAAAGCTGATAGGTTTAACGATCTCTATCCTCAATCCTATCTTTTTGGAACCGGGCGGTTAATATTCCGTACTTTCCAGCCAGCCATTACAAAGTACATCGGCAATGTGCATGGTTTTGATGGCAAGATTATTTTTATCGATATACCCCTGAAGATGTAAAAGACAAGATAAATCTGTAGAGATGATATAATCGGCCTGTTGTGCTAATGCATGATTCACCTTTTGTTCGGCCATAGCTGATGAAATGGCATCGAATTTTACGGCAAAGGTTCCTCCGAAACCACAGCACATATCGGTATCTTCCATTTCGATCATTTCTAAACCGTGCACTTTAGAAAGTAGCTGCCGGGGTTCATCTTTAATTTTGCATTCGCGCAATGCACTGCAAGAATCATGATAAACGGCCTTCCCTTCCAACTCTGCCCCGAAATAATCCTTTTTAGCCACATTTACCAAAAAATCAGAAAGTTCCCAGATATTGGATTGCAAACTGCGGCATTTGTTGTGTACCATGGTATTGGTAAACAGATCGTTAAATCCACCTTTCACCATCCCTACACAAGAGGCTGATGGCGCCACAACATAGGTATTTTCGGTAAAATCATTCAAAAATTTTGTACCCACTTCCTTTGCCTCATCCCAATAACCCGCATTATATGCCGGTTGCCCACAACAGGTTTGTTTTGAATTGTAGCTAACATCACATCCCGATTTTTCTAACAACCTTAAGGTATTAAAAGCAGTTTCCGGATATAACTGATCTACAAAACAAGGCACAAATAATTCTACTTTCATATTCTAAACGACTGCAAACTTACAATTTTAGCGATTCTTTACGCTCGATTTTTCTTAATAGTACTAAAAAGACCAAGCCAACTATAAAAAATGATGCCAAAGCGATAATTGATTGACGCATGTTATGTGTAATACCCTCTATTAAAGCAAAACTGAATAAACCAATAACGATTGCCAATTTCTCTGTAGCATCATAAAAACTAAAGAAAGATGCGGTATCTGTAGTGTTTTCAGGAATATTTTTTGAATAAGTAGAACGCGACAGCGATTGTATTCCGCCCATAATTAAGCCAACTATTGCTGCCAATGCAAAAAACTGATACTCATTGGTAATAAAATAGCCATAAATACAGCAAGCTATCCAAATTACCACCACAATGATCAGAACATTTATATTCCCCATTTTTTTTGCCAAAAGCGACATTAGCCAGGCACCTAAAATTGCGACCAATTGGATGACTAATATCACAGCAATTAAACTTCCTGATTCCAATTTTAAAACCTTAGCCCCAAAGCCTGCTGCTGCAAGCATTATGGTTTGAACCCCCATCGAATAGAAGAAAAAAGCAATTAAATAAGTTTTCAAAAAACTCATTTGCTTAAGCTGGTTCAAGACTTTTGCAAATTCGCCAAAACTACTTTTTATAATCCCCTTACCTACTGTTGAAGAATTTGGTAAATCTTTTGGTAAAACTTTAAACGGGATTTGGGCAAATAAAAACCACCAGATCCCAACCAGCAAAAAGGAAATCTGTGCAGGTAGCGATTTATCCGTAATACCGAATAGGTCGGGTTTTAATACAAAAACAAAACATATTAACTGTAAAATAACACTTCCAACGTAACCATAAGAAAACCCCTGGGCACTAACCTTATCCTGGTTTTCGGTAGATGCGATTATAGGCAGATATGAATTGTTAAACATTACGCCGCCTACGTAACCCATAGCAGCAAGAACAAAGCAAATAATTCCCGCTTCTAAAGTTTCAATCTTAAAGAAAAACAATCCCATACAGGAAAACGAACCTATATAAGTGAATAACTGCATAAAAAATTTCTTTTTACCCTTGGCATCGGCATAAGAAGATAATATGGGTAGTAAAACCACCATAATCAAGTAAGCGAATGATAATGCATAATTGGATAACACTGTATTTATAAATGTCTTTCCAAAAAAGGTTACTTCATCTCCACGCTCCTTTGTGGTGGTTATGGCTACATAATAAACAGGAAAAATTGTTGAGGTGATAACCAGGTTGTAGGCAGAATTTGCCCAATCGAAAAATGCCCACGAACGGATGGTTTTCTTATTATCTTTTTCTATCATTTAGTTTTTAAGGAGGTTAACTGGTTAATCGGTTAACTGGTTAATTGTTTAGGCGGCAAAATAGTTCATTACAAAACTAATATTTTATCGGTACTTGAATGGCATTTTTATCACATCTCACATCTCACATCTCACATCTCACATCTCACATCTCACATCTCACATCTAAAGATAATACCTCTTACCATCCGTTTTAATCTTCCCTGCATCTAATAATTCTCTAATGGCATCAATTCTTTCGGTTTCGGCACCGTTTTTTATACTTGTTACCAGATCATCAAGACCTAATGGCTGTTGTTGTAGTAAAGAAATAATTTCATATTCAATTTCTTCGCCCATTTGGCTCTGGTTTTCGGCTCTTTTTTCAGCCAGGCAAACGTCACAAACGCCACATCTAGTAGCATGATGTTCATCGAAATAATTGAGTAACTGAATGCTCCGGCACAAATTAGAAGAAGCATAACCCACAACAGCATTGATCTGTTTATGAAGAATTTCTTTTCTAAGTTCCAGGTATTTCACATCCAGATCGAAATGATCCATATCCACCCGCGGCCTAACATATTGTAGTTGTGGCTGATCCGTTTGCTGGATGTAGGTGAGCAGTTCGATACTTTGCAGTTTATTCAATAAAGCGATGATCTCTTTAAAGGATAATCCGGTTTTCTTAGCTAAATCAGCTTCGTTAATCTTTACGAAACCATCAAAAGCGCCACCATGCGAACGCAGAATTGTTTTAATGATGCCATCATACACCTTATTTTCGATCTGAAAACGATAAATGTCTTCATGACTGGCAATAAACATAATCCTAGATGGCAGAAAAACACTTTCCGATAGTGTAAGGTACCCATCATGTTCTAAAAATTTCAATGCAGAAATTGTTTTTAAAACACTTATATTGAAACGTTTGCAAAAATCAGCGATATCAAAGGTAAAGGTTAAAGTTTCACCAGCACCAAATGCCAATTGAAAATAATTGCCCAAATAGTGATAGGTTTTTCTGATTTCTTCTGGAGATGGGAAACTATCGAGGTACCGAGATTCCAATCCTAAAACATCCGACTGATTGGCCAATAGCACAGCATAACTCCGTTTCTCATCCCTTCCTGCCCTGCCCGCTTCCTGATAATACGCTTCTAAACTTTCTGGCAAATCTAAATGAACCACAAAACGCACATCAGCCTTATCAATACCCATCCCGAAGGCATTGGTAGCCACCATGATGCGGGTTTTATTACTTTTCCACTCTTCCTGTTTTAAGAAACGTACATCGCGTTCCAGTCCAGCGTGGTAAAAATCGGCTTTAATCTGATTTCTATTAATAAAATTGGCAACTTCTGCTGTTTCCCGACGGTTACGGACGTAAACCAGCCCAGTACCTTTTACATTCTGGCAAATATCGATCAATTTTTTATACTTATCTTCATTGCCGAAAACCACATAACTTAAATTATCCCTGGCAAAACTTTTAACAAAAACCTGTGGATCTTTCATCTCCAGCTTCTCCACAATATCCTTTCTTACAAAATCAGTTGCTGTTGCAGTAAGTGCCAAAACAGGTACATTTGGCAGGATTTCGCGTAATTTGGCAATTTGCTGGTATGGCGGGCGGAAATCGTAACCCCATTGCGAAATACAGTGCGCTTCATCCACTGCAATCAGGTTTACATTCATATAGGAAATGCGGACACGGACTAAATCAGCCAATAAACGCTCTGGAGATAAATAAAGGAATTTGATTTTACCGTAAATGCAGTTATCCAATAAAATATCGATTTCGCGTTTTCCCATCCCGGCATAAATGGCAATCGCTTCAATGCCTTTCGATTTCAGGTTTTCCACCTGATCTTTCATCAAGGCAATTAACGGCGAAACTACAATACAAATTCCTTCTTTAACCAGGGCCGGAACCTGAAAACAGATCGATTTACCACCACCGGTAGGCAACAATGCTAAACTATCTTTTCCTTCTAAAACCGAAGAAATAATATCCTCTTGTAAAGGCCTAAAAGCCTGGTGTCCCCAATATTTTTGTAAAATCTCTATTGCTGTCATAAATCGGCGGTATCAAAACTATAAAAAAGCTGTTGATATTGCTAAATTGCGCCACAATTATTCAAAAATTTGATGAAACACCTCTATTTTCTATCCGCTCTTTCCTTATTATTTTTCAGTTCCTATGCCCAGGAAAAGAAATGGGACATTGAAAAATACCAGGGTACAACAAAAAACTTCACTTTAAATACTGATGAAGGCACCTGGATGAACCTTGATGTAAGTGCCGATGGGCAGGAAATAGTTTTTGATTTATTGGGCGATATCTACGTGATGCCGATTACCGGCGGAGGAGCAAAACTGATTAGTGGTGGCGCTGCCTGGGATGTTCAGCCCCGGTTTAGTCCTAATGGAAAATACATTTCTTATACGAGTGATAAAAGTGGTGGCGATAACATCTGGATCATGAACCGTGATGGTTCTGGCAAAAAACAGGTAACCAAAGAAAGTTTCAGGTTGTTGAACAATGCTACCTGGATGCCAAATAGCGAATATTTAATCGCCAGAAAACATTTTACAGCAGGCCGTTCCTTAGGTGCCGGCGAAATGTGGATGTACAATATAAACGGTGGTGATGGTGTACAGTTAACCAAGCGCAAAAACGATCAGCAAGATGCTGGTGAGCCTAATGTTTCGCCTGATGGAAGATATGTTTATTTTAGTGAAGATGTTAGCCCTGGACCTAATTTCGAATATAGTAAGGATCCTAATGGTACCATTTATGCCATCCGCCAACTGGATTTAACTACAGGTAAATTAATTACCCTTATTGATGAGCAGGGAGGTGCTTGCCGTCCGCAGGTTTCTCCAGATGGAAATTTAATTGCATTTGTAAAACGGGTGAGATTAAAATCAACTTTATACGTACAAAATCTTAAAACTGGCGAAGAATGGCCTGTAAATGAAGATTTATCACACGATCAGCAAGAAACGTGGGCTATTTTTGGGGTGTATCCAAACTTCGCGTGGACACCAGACAGCAAAAGCATTATTTTTTATGCAAAAGGAAAAATCAGGAAAACTGAAATCGGTACATTGATTAACAGTACCATTCCTTTCCAGGCCAATACCATTCAAACCGTGCAAAAGGCCTTACATTTTGAGCAACAGGTTTTTAGCAATGAGTTTTCAGCAAAAATGTTAAGACAGTTAACTACCTCACCAGACGGGAAAGTAGTTGTTTTTAATGCTGCCGGATATTTATACAAACAAGAATTACCAGCAGGAACGCCAGAAAGACTAACCAATGGATTGGATTTCGAATTTGAACCTGCGTTTAGTCCTGACGGGAAATATTTGGTTTATACCACCTGGAGTGATGAATTGCGTGGTGCCATAAAGCGAACTGACCTAAAATCAGGTAAAACCATTACCCTTAGTGATGAAAAAGGTTTTTATTATTCGCCACAATATTCGACCAAAGGAGATAAAATCGTTTTCAGAAAAGGAAGTGGGAATGATGTTTTAGGCTACAACTATGGTCGAGGAACAGGTATTTTTATCATGCCAGCCAACGGTGGCGCCAAAACTTTGGTTTTGGATAACGGAATCCGTCCACAGTTTAACAATACCGATACCCGTATCTATTTCCAGAGTTATGCAGATGGTAAAAAAGCATTGAAAAGTATCGATTTGAATGGTGCAAATGAACGCACACACTTTACTTCGCAATATGCCAATCAGTTCGTGATTAGCCCGGATAATAAATGGGTAGCCTTTAACGAATTGTTCAATGTTTATATCACGCCGATGATTAATATCGGCTCTCCTCAGGATGCATCTGCCGGAAACAAAGCCATTCCAGTTACAAAAGTGACTACCGATGGCGGAACTTATATTCAGTGGAGCGCAGATAGTAAAAACCTACACTGGACGCTAGGACCAAAATATTTTACCGTCGATGTAAATAGTGCTTTCAATTTTGACGGTACCACACCTAAAACCGAAGCCACTTCGATAGATATCAACCTGGTTTTAAAATCTGATCTTCCTACTGGAATAGTCGCTTTAAAAGGTGCAAGGATTATTTCGATGAAAGGCGATGAGGTAATTGAAAACGGAACCATTATTACCGATGGAAATAAAATTACTGCGATTGGAAAAGCGGATGCTGTAACTATTCCGGCCAACGCTAAAGTGATTGATGTTAACGGCAAAACCATCATGCCAGGCATTGTTGATGTACATGCGCACTTGCGCACCAGCCCTGATGGAATTACCCCTCAAAACGATTGGAGTTATATGGCCAATCTGGCTTTTGGTGTAACCACCTCTCACGATCCATCTAGCAATACAGAAATGGTATTTAGCCAGAGCGAAATGCTTAAGGCTGGTAGAATAGTTGGGCCAAGGGTTTATTCAACTGGATCGATCCTATATGGTGCGGATGGCGATTTCAAGGTTGTGATTAACAGTTTGGATGATGCCCTGGCCAACTTGCGCAGGCTAAAAGCTGTTGGTGCATTTTCTGTTAAATCATATAATCAGCCCCGCAGAGAGCAACGTCAACAGATTTTAGAAGCGGCCCGCCAATTAAAAATGGAAGTGGTACCAGAAGGTGGATCTACATTTTTCACCAATATGAACATGATTGCTGATGGCCATACAGGAATTGAACACAGTATCCCTGTTTTGCCGGTTTATAAAGATGTTACTACTTTATGGAACAATACCGAAGTTGGTTATACTCCTACTTTAATTGTAGCTTACGGTGGCCAATGGGGCGAAAATTACTGGTATGACCGAACAAATGTTTGGGAAAACGAAAAATTAATGACCTATACACCCCGTTCTATTATTGATGCCAGATCCAGACGGAGAACGACTTCTGAATATAGCGATTATAACCACATCGATATTGCAAAAGCCACTAAACAGATTGCAGATGGTGGCACCAAAGTTAATCTAGGTGCCCACGGACAGATACAAGGTTTAGGAGCACATTGGGAGCTTTGGATGTTGGTGCAAGGAGGCTTCAGTCCACTACAAGCCATTAGGGCGGCCACTTTAAACGGGGCTGGTTATTTGGGCATGAACAAGGAAATTGGTTCCTTGGAAGTTGGTAAATTGGCTGATATGGTAATAATGGATGCCAATCCTTTAGACGATATCCGCAATTCGGAAAAAATTAAATATGTTATGATCAATGGTCGCCTTTATGATAGTGCTACCTTAAATGAAGTGGGAACCAGAGAAAAACCTAGAGGTAAATTGTGGTTCGAGAATATCAGAGGAAATGGCTATATTATTCCAAATGGAGAATCAGAAACCTGGACTTTTACTGTTCCGCATTGCGATTAATTAAAAACTTAAAAGAGGCTGTACCATAAACTTTAATTTTTGATGCAGCCTCAACTTAAATCAATATGAAACCTAATAAACGCTTTACTATTGCTTCAGTTTTATTTTTAGTACTTAGCTTGCTAGTTTTCTCTTATAGTGGATATTACATTCTGGGTATTCAGACCGTAAATTTATTTCTGGCATTGATTGCAATGGCCTACATAACTTCCTTTATAGCGGTAATGAAAGACCGGAAATCTATTATTTCGTGGCTAATGCTGATCATAAATTCAATAATACTGATTTGCATTATCTATTTCCTTACGCATTTTAAAATGAAGATGTAGTGCCAATGCTCGTTTTAATGGGTATTTGTCAGCCAAATTGAAGTTACCTTTTATATCATTCTCAACGCAGTGAAGAATCTTGTTAATACGAAGTGGGCATCAAGGGATCTGCATGTTTCCTACTAGATAGACCCTGAATCAAGTTCAGGGTAACGAACCGCTGGATAAAAGGAGAATTTTATGATGAGAATTTACAAAACCAGCAAACCAAACTCTCTAAGTGTATTAATGGGTTTAGAATACCAAAATAGTTCGAAATTTTCTATTTCCTGTTCAAAATCGGCTTTAACTTCCTGAAAAGTAAACACTTTTTCATTCGAGATTGAAATCTTATCCAAAACTGAAGTGAGCCACTCTCCTTCTTTTTTATTGGTTTGCACAGTAAACGATTCTTTTTTATCGTGAAAAGTAAGTGAAGCCATTTCCCAGGTATTGCCTTTTTTTGATTTTGTAAAATACTCGGCCAAAGGCTTACCTCCTAACCATACCACCTTAGCTGTGGGTTTGGTGTTAAAGTGATCGTCATTATTTAGCGCCCTTTCAATAAAATCTGAAGGTATTTTAGTCCTTGGAATTTTAAAATCAAACCAATCTTGTAATTGATAATCAAAACAGATCCCATGCATAAAATTAAAAAGCGACTTCTTTAACCCAAAACTAAATTTATTGTGATCGATACCCGTTTTATCGGTATAGTTAATGTCGTTATTGGCAAAAGTCCCAATAGTTTCGGTATCCTTTACCACGCCAAATTTTTCGGGATACATCCCTACCGGACTATGCGCCGTCATGGCAAACTGATGCCAAAAACCTGATTGTAATATCCCCGCTTCAAACAACTGGCGTACCATCTCCAAACTGTCAACTGTTTCTTGTATTGTTTGCGTGGGGTAGCCATACATTAAATAAGCATGCACCATAATCCCAGCTTCAGTAAAATTACGGGTAACCTTCGCTACCTGTTCTACGGTAACGCCTTTATCAATCAGCTTTAATAAACGATCCGATGCCACTTCCAATCCACCGGAAACGGCAATACAGCCCGAAGCTTTCAACAACGAACACAAGTCTTGCGTAAAACTCTTTTCAAAACGGATATTTGTCCACCATGTAACAGCTAATTGCCTTCTAATAATCTCCAGAGCAACCTCGCGCATCAGTGCAGGTGGTGCAGCTTCATCAACAAAGTGAAAACCGTTTTGCCCGGTTTTTTCATATAGATCTTCAATTCGGTCTACAATCAATTTAGCTGCAACAGGCTCATAAACCTTAATATAATCGAGTGAAATATCGCAAAAAGTACATTTACCCCAATAACAGCCATGTGCCATGGTGAGTTTATTCCAACGTCCATCGCTCCACATGCGGTGCATGGGGTTAACAATTTCAATTACCGAAATATATTTATCTAACAACAGGCCTGTATAATCCGGAGTACCAACATCAGCCTGTTTATAATCATTTCTGAAAGCATCGTTACGATAAACTACCTTATCGTTTTCGAGCAGGAAGGTTCTTTTATAAAAATGTGCTTCAATTGGAACAGGATGTGTAATGTTATGATATAACAGTTCTATAGGCAATTCTCCGTCATCTAGTGTGACATAATCGAAGAACTCGAAAACCCTTGCATCAGATAATGATCTTAATTCCGTATTTGGGAAACCACCACCCATGGAGATTTTTATTGAAGGATGATTGGCTTTAATCCACTGTGCACAACGGAAAGCGCTGTATAAATTACCTGGAAAAGGAACCGAAATCAGAAATAATTTGGGTTGCACGGCTTCAATTTTTTCTATTAAAACCGCAATCAGGATCTGATCAATGTAGGTTGGTTCTTTTAGTAATGCATCATACAATTCATCAAAAGAATTGGCACTTCTGCCTAAACGCTCTGCATAACGACTAAAACCAAAATTTTCGTCAATACATTCTACAATGTAATCAGATATATCTTCAAGATAAAGCGTAGCCAGGTGTTTTGCCTTATCTTGCGTACCCATGGCACCAAAAGCCCAATCTAACTCTTCTAATTGCAAAAAACGTGAGGCCTGAGGAAGAAAATCATCACTACAGATCTGCAAAGCCAAAGTCGGGTTTTTACCCTGTAAAAAGGCAATCACCGCATCAATAGTTTTTAAATATTCATTTTTTAAAGCAAATATCCGCTTTGCGTTATCGCTTTTAGGTTTATGATTGTCTACACTTCGACTCCGCTCAGTGTGACAGAATAAATCCTGTAATCCCTTTTTAGAAAAAAGTTTCAAGATGACCTCAATACCTAAATCGGCCTGTGTGGTACTGATGTTTTTGGTATTTAGAAAACCTTTTATATACGCCGTTGCTGGATATGGAGTATTCAGTTGGGTAAATGGCGGCGTAATGGCAAATATTTCGGTTTTCAAAAGGAATTGTTTTTTCTGCAAAAGTAAGGGATTTTTAAGGATTATCGCTAAATGCAATAAGAAACGACTTTATGATTAGAAAAGCAGAAATTTACTTTTAATTAAATTAGATCGCAACCTACATCGCATTCATGCAAACTAAAACCTCAATCCAAACGTTTTAATCATACATCAACACGTTTTATAACTGAATGAGATTTTTTTGTTTTTACATCCTGATGCTCTGTTCGCAAATCAGCTTTGCGCAAAAAACATTTTTATTTCCTAAAATCAAAACACAAAGTTCTTCTGCAGAACAGTTTACACCAGCAAACTGGAATATTATCGATCAAGTTTATGGAGATTTAAATAATGATGCCACCGAAGATTTGGCACTAGTTTTTGAGTATAATAAAACAATAGATGAAACACGTGTTTATGGAGATAACAACACCGATATCATAAAGGAAACACAAAAACCAAGGATATTGGCTATATTCTTCAAAGATAAATCCTCGGGTGTATATCATTTGTCTACGCAAAACAACGATTTCATTTTACGTTCAGAGGAAGGTGGTAAACTGGGCGATCCACTACAACAGGTTGCAATTAAAGACCAACAGCTCTATTTGCGCTTTCAGGGAGGGGCAGAATGGCGATGGGAATTGGGTTATACTTTTAAATTCGAAAACAAAGACTGGTTTTTAACGAGTGCAATAAACCTTTACTTTAACCAGAACAGTGGCGATATGACCGAACGTGTTTACGATTTCAAAACCCGCGAGTTGTTTACTACTGTAGGTAACCTACACCGAAGAGATATTTCGAACAGCAGAACGAGTGAAGTTCTTTATTTTTCGCAGTTGAGAACGTTTAAAACCTTTAAAAAGCCCTGGGCATGGGAAGTAATGCCTAATGTTTATTTGTAGCGTACAAACCTGCGAGGTTTGAAAGAAATAAGTGTTGTTGAAAACTGGTAACTGATTTTGAGCGTTACCCAAGCTACGCAAGGGTCGGGCTCATTCAGGGCTGCGCTCCGGTACCGATGAAAATCGGCACTGAACCCTTACAATCCCTAACGCACACTATTGCGAAATAGTGACCAGACTTTCGATTTGGCCTGCGCCATGCTCTTTAAAAATTTCGGAAGTCTTTGCTTATTAAACCTGATATAGCGAAAAGCCCACAGCGCGAGCGAGGACTTGCAGCGGTAGCAGGGCTGTTTTAACCGAAATGCGCCAATCCCTGATTTCCAAAAGAATATTGACCACCTTAGTCACCTGAGAGCATATAAGTCGTTTGATGGCTTAAGCTTTGCAAGTTAATTGTGGTATTTATGTTTCAGCCGCCTCATTGAGCGCCACGCCGTTAAGGAACTTGAGAGGTACAAATAGACCCTGAAATAAATCCGATAGCTCCGGATCAGGGTGACGGATATTACAAATTCTGCGCTATTACAAAACCACTGGCCCAGGCCCATTGAAAATTATAGCCTCCTAACCAACCTGTAACATCCAAACACTCGCCGCCAAAAAACAGATTCGGAATCTTTTTACACTCCAAAGTTTTAGAAGATATCTCGTTGGTATCAATTCCACCACGCATTACTTCGGCCTTATCATAACCTTTATCTCCTGCTGGCTTAACCTTAAAATGATGAATGGTTTGCTCAATTAAATCGATTTCTGATTTTGTTAATGCCGCAACAGGTTTGCTTAAAGGCAAAAACTTACCTAAGGCATCAGTAAATTTCTTGGTATACATTCGATTTAACAAGGTAGATAATAACGTTTTACCATTGTTTTTTCTTTCTTCATCCAACAGCAAGATAATATGCTGTTGTGGCAACAAGTTTAAACTTATCGTTTCTCCCCTTCTCCAAAAAGAAGAAATCTGTAAAATGGCAGGTCCACTTAAACCCCAGTGCGTAAAGAGAATATTTTCTTCGAAAGAAATTTCATCATTGCTTACTTCACAAAAAACAGAATTTCCAGAGAGCTGTGCAAACCATTCTTCATCCTTACCGGTTATGGTTAATGGCACCAAAGCTGGGGCGGTTTCAATAATTTTTAAGTTGTGTTTTCTGGCAAAACGTAAAGCGAAATCGGTGGCGCCCATTTTTGGGATGGGTAAACCTCCAGCTGCAATCACCAGTTTATCTGCAGTTAAAACAACTGCTTTTCCGTTTTTCTCATAACTTACTTTAAAGCCTTCGGGCAATATTTCAATTTCCTTTACATCGGCATTACACGTGATTTCCTGTCCGAAATCTTCGCAAATAGAAGTAAAAACCTCTACTACATCCTTTGCATTTTTTTCATCAGGGAATAATTGTCCCAAAGTTTTTTCTTTACCTGTTATGCCGTAAGTTTCGAAAAAACCAATGGTATCATCAACTGTCCATTGCGTAAAGGCCGATTTGATAAAATGTGGGTTTGCCGATATAAACTGCTCAGCTGATGCATATTGATTTGTGTAATTGCAACGACCGCCACCAGAAATTAAAATTTTGGCACCTGGCTTTTCGTTTTTTTCGAGTACAATTACTTTTTTACCCAGATAGCCTGCCTGCACTGCACACATCAATCCGCAAGCACCTGCACCAATAATTATTGCATCAGCATTCATCAATAAAATTTATTATGGTTACTTTTGCACAAAAGTAGCATTATTTTCAAGGGCATGGCAAAACAGATTAGCGAATTAAAATTAGGTATTTTAGGTGGTGGACAATTGGGCAGAATGCTCATTCAACAAGCGATCAATTACAACGTAACCACATTAGTTTTAGATCCCGATCCTGATGCACCCTGCAAACATATTTCTAATTACTTCGAAAATGGCTCAATTACCGATTTTGACACCGTTTATAACTTCGGAAAAAAAGCAGATATTATTACCATTGAAATTGAAAAAGTAAATATCGATGCGCTCGAGCAACTCGAAAAAGAGGGTAAAAAAGTTTTCCCGCAATCGAGGGTGATCCGTTTAATTCAGGACAAAGGTGTACAAAAACAGTTTTTTAAAGAAAACGATATCCCTACCTCTCCTTTTCAAATTGTAAATACCAAGGAAGATATGGAGAACAGTCCTTTCCATTTTCCATACATTTTAAAATTGAGAAAAGATGGTTATGATGGTAAAGGGGTGATGAAAATCAACAGCGCTGCCGATCTGGACAAAGCTTTTGATGCACCATGTATTATAGAAAAACTGGTTGATTTTGATAAGGAAGTTGCGGTAATTGTGGCCCGTAACGCCAATGGCGACATGAAAACCTTCCCGATGGTAGAAATGGAATTTAATCCTGAAGCCAATTTGGTTGAGTTTTTAATTTCTCCATCAACTTTTGCCGAAAGTTTACAGCAAAAAGCAGAAAATATTGCTAAAAATATTGCCTCAGCTATGAACATTACAGGCATTTTAGCAGTAGAAATGTTTGTGTGCAAAGATGGCGAGTTATTGGTTAACGAAGTTGCTCCACGTCCGCATAACAGTGGTCATCAGACCATAGAAGGCAATTACGTTTCTCAGTTTGAACAACACCTCCGTTCGATTTACAATCTGCCACTTGGCGATACCAGCAGTATTACCAATGCCATCATGATCAATTTACTTGGCGAAAAAGGTTTTGAAGGTGTAGCCAAATATGAAAATCTGGAGAAAATATTGTCGATAGATGGAGTTTATGTTCACCTATATGGCAAAAAATACACTAAACCGTTCCGCAAGATGGGCCATGTAACGATTGTGGATATCGATAGGGAAAAAGCCATTGAAAAAGCACGTTTTGTACAAAAAACATTAAAGGTAATCGCATAAAACCCCCTAGCCCCCTAAAGGGGGAACTAATAGCAGGGTGGAAAAACAAAAAGTTTAAAGAAGTTAAAAAGAAATAAAATAAATATGAGTCAGGGAAATTCAAATTCGGCATTAGTTGGAATTATCATGGGTAGCAAATCAGATTTACCTGTAATGCAAGATGCTGCTGATGTATTGAAAGAATTTGGAATAAATTATGAAATTACGGTTGTTTCTGCACATAGAACACCAGAACGCATGTTTAAATACTCAAAAGAAGCACAAAGTCGTGGCTTAAAGGTAATTATTGCTGGTGCCGGTGGTGCTGCCCATCTACCAGGAATGGTAGCTTCTATCACTACACTACCAGTAATCGGTGTCCCTGTTAAATCATCAAATTCCATTGATGGCTGGGACAGTATTTTATCAATCTTGCAGATGCCAAATGGCATTCCTGTGGCAACAGTAGCTTTAAACGCAGCTAAAAATGCAGGTTTATTGGCTACTCAGATTTTAGCTACGGCTGATGAGTCTTTAACGGTTAAAATGCAGGCTTATAAAGATGAGTTGAGAAGGAAAGTTGAGGAATCAGCTGATAGTCTTGAGTCTTAAGTCCATAGTCTTTAGTCTATTTATTTGAGTAATAATATGAGTCGTCACCCTGAATTCATTTCAGGGTCTATATTACAGGAAGGATGCTGAAATAAATTCAGCATGACGATCTAATTAAGGCAATTTGGCGAAAAAGATAGCTATTATTAATAAAAACGGAAGCTTATTCAACGATAAATGGAAATCGGGCGATGTAAATAGATTTTACACCGCCCGTTTTTATTCAATATCAATAATATCGCCTGGCTTGCAATCTAAAACTTTGCAGATCGCTTCCAGCGTATCAAACCTCACTCCTTTTGCCTTTCCAGTTTTTAATATGGACAGGTTTACAATGGTTAGGCCCACTTTTTCAGATAGTTCCGTTAAAGACATCTTTCGTTTAGCCAACATCACATCTAAATTAATAATTATGGACATGGCAATGATTTATACAAATGCTTCATTTTCTTGTTTAATATCTACTCCAATTTTAAAGGTAAGCCCAAATGCTAATATTACCAGTCCGATAATCGTTTCAGCATCAAATAAACTAACACCATTGCTTAGCTTGTAACCAGAGTCGTTAAGTTTTAATTTGTTAATGCAATTAATTAAAAGCTCCTGTGTAACCCATCGTAAACTGGGCAATACCATTAGTACCACACTGCACCATATAATAATGGAGACATTCTTTTTCGTAAAAACCTCATCTTTTGTAAGTGATTTAAAAAACCGTTTAATTAGGATGATTAAAAGCCCTATGCACATGAAATAGCAGAGATAAGCGAGTTGAAATGCAATAGCTGAAAGAGAAAATAAATCTGAATAAGATTTGAAGCGCAAAGAGACTGAGGACATTTTTGTTTCGCTTACCAATAAATTCCGCTTAAACCAGTTATCTAAAGGGTCATCAGTAGAGACAGCGCTCTTGCTCACCCTTTCTTCTGCCTTTACATTAAATACAGTGTACCATTTTATTCCTTTAGTAGCACTTGGCACACCAGAATTAAATACAGATACGATTAAAATAATAACGTATAAAACCAATGCAAAACTTGCAAAACCATTTATTGCTTTAATTACCTTACTGTCTGAGAGTTTCATAATCAATTCGTTTAATATGAAACAAACATAAAAATTATTTAAAATAAAACAATAAATATTTATCGTTTTATTTTAAATAATTAAACTGTTAACTGAAAATTGTCAACTGCTAACTGATCAATTCAAACTCGGATCAACAGGAAAATTACTGATATGCGCATATTTTGGGCCTAAGTTTACAACTACATCTCGCCAAAGTTTTTCATCGTCATTACTAAAAATGAGATCAGGATTAAATTTATCGCTCACCATCCAGGCATTCTGTTCCAATTCGCGATCCAATTGCCCATGATCCCAACCGGAATAACCCATAAAAAATTTCACTTCATCAGCGCTTATGGCATTGGTATTTAAAAGAATTTTGAGGGTTTCGAAATTTCCGCCCCAGTACAAACCATTACCAATAGGTTCGCCACTCTGCAACTTATTGTAACACCTGTGGATAAAGTGTAAGGTATC